>Ga0116222_1001873_pt1 | contig 11375 bp, 9 predicted proteins | sample Sb_taG_12_FD_88963 | JGI IMG/M metagenome (GOLD analysis project Ga0116222, IMG submission 88963) | Peat soil microbial communities from Weissenstadt, Germany - Sb_50d_9_AC metaG | ecosystem: Environmental > Terrestrial > Soil > Wetlands > Peat | place: Germany: Weissenstadt | collected 2010-09-21
CCAATAAGAAAGGCGACGCCTACAACCTGGTCAAGAGCGCCGCCGCCTCGTACTTCAAGGACGACCACCACCTCTACTCCGAAGGCGACGTCGAGATCACGCTCAATCTCCCCGTCGTTCCTCCCGCCGCGGGCGAGCCGAAACGCACCCCCATCTCCATCAAGTCCTCCGGCGTCACTTACGATACCGACGGCCGCGCGCAAACCGACCGCGCGTCGAGCTTCGTTTTCGAGCACGGCGACGGCACCGCCACCGGCGCTTCCTACGATCCCACCACCCACCAGCTCTTCATGAAAAACGACGTCAAGGTGGATTGGAAGCCCATCGGCCCCCACGCCAAGCTCATGAAGATCGAGGGCGGCAGCCTCGAATATCGGGAGGGCGAATCGGAAATCCTGCTCCAGCCGTGGGGCCGGCTCACGCGCGAGAACACCGTGGTCGAAGGCGAAAACGTACTCATCCACCTGCAGGACGACGGCGAGGGCCACAAGGAAATCCGCAAGATCGAAGCCGTCAAGGCGCACGGCACCGACACTTATCCCAACCGCAAGCTGGTCTATTCCGCCGATCAGCTAACGGTCGACTTCGACGACGATGGCAAGGCCAGCAAAATCACCGGCCAAACCAATGCGCACCTGGTTTCGACCTCCGCAACCACCGAGACGGATGTCACCGCGAATCACGTCGAGCTGAATTTCGATCAGCAGGGGAACGAGAGCGTCCTCACGGACGTGACCTCCGCGGGCAACAGCGTGGTCACCTCCAAGCCGGTGCCGGCGCCGGGCCGCCAGCCGGGCGAGACCCACGTGCTGCGCAGCGACACCCTCGAAATGAAAATGCGCGAAGGCGGCCACGAGATTTCGAGCATGGTCACGCACGCGCCCGGGACGCTGGAATTCCTGCCCAACCTGCCGTCGCAGCACCATCGCATTCTGGACGGCAAAGACATGGTGATCGCTTACGGCCCGCAGAATCGGATCGAATCGTTTCGCGCCACCAACGTGAAGACCATGACCGACCCCTCGGCCGACGAGCTGAAGCGCGACAAGAATCGCAAGCAATCCGTCACGACGAGCCGCGACATGCTGGCGCACTTCGATCCCAAGACCAGCCAGATGAGTTCCATGGAACAGTGGGGCGACTTCGGCTATGAACAGGGAGACCGCCACGCCCGCGCCGCCAAGGCCAGCCTGGATTCCGACAAGAACCTGATTCTGCTCGAGACCTCCGCCCGCATGTGGGATTCCACCGGTTCCACCTCCGCCGATCACATCCGCATGGACGAACGCTCCGGCGACTTCATCGCCGAGGGCGGCGTGACTTCCAGCCGGCTCCCCGAGAAGGACGAGAAGAAGAATTCCCAGATGCTCTCGGGCGATCAGCCCCTGCAGGCGCAGGCCCGCAAGATGGAATCGTCCAACCACAACCGCACCATCCACTACGAGGGCGACGTCCACATGTGGCAGGGAGCCAACCGCATCCAGGCTTCGGTAATCGACCTGGATCGCGAAAAGCGCGGCCTGGTGGCCGACGGCAACGTGGTCACCAACCTCTGGGAGCAGCCCAAGGACGACGCCCCGGCGGCCGATGCCAAGCCTGGCCAGGAGAAGTCCGCTCAGAAGAAGAAGCAGCCTGCGGCTCCCGTGCTGACCGTGGTGCACGCACCGCACCTGGTCTATACCGAGGCCAACCGGCTGGCCGTCTACTCGGGCGGCGTCGTTCTGTCTCGCCCCGGTCTCAACGTGAAGGCCAAGGTCCTCCAGGCGTTCCTCGCCGAATCGGGCGCCGACTCGCGGCTGGAGCGGGCCTTCGCCGATGGCGCCGTCGAGATCGTCCAGAACTCGCGTGTCGCTACACGGACCGGCAGCGCCGAGCACGCCGAGTACTACACCGACGAGCAGAAGGTGTACCTGAAGGACGGAGCGCCGAAGTTGGTCGAGCGCAAGTTGAGCGGCAAACAGACCACCACCGACGGCGACGAGTTGACCTACTATGCCAACGATGATAGGCTCGTTGTCATACGCGGCCAGAGCCGCATCCAGCGCAAATAGTCTCTCATGAGCAAACTCGAGACGAAGGAGATCTCCAAGACCTACCGCGGCCGGCGTGTGGTAGACAATGTCTCCGTATTTGTGCAGCAGGGCGAAGTAGTCGGGCTCCTGGGGCCGAACGGCGCGGGCAAGACCACCTCCTTCTACATGATCGTGGGGCTCATCAGCCCGGATTCCGGCCGGGTGCTGGTGGATGAGGAGGATATCACCGGTCTGCCCATGTACCAGCGGGCGCGGCGCGGCATCAGCTATCTTCCGCAGGAAGCCAGCGTCTTCCGCAAGCTGACCGTGGAGGAAAACCTGCTCGCCATCCTCGAGACGCTGCCCCTGCGCGCGCGCCAGCGCCGCGAAAACATGGATCGGCTGATCGATCAGATGGGCCTGGAGAAAGTGCGCCGCAGCCGCGCCTACATGCTCTCCGGCGGCGAGCGGCGGCGCGTGGAGATCGCGCGATCCCTGGTTATCAGTCCCAGCTTCCTGCTGCTTGACGAGCCCTTCTCGGGAATCGATCCCATTCAGGTGCTGGAATTGCAGCGCACCATTTTCGAGTTGAAGCGCTCGGGCATCGGCATCCTCATCACCGACCACGCGGTGCGCGAAACCCTGGTGGTGACGGATCGCGCCTACATCATCAACAACGGCCGCATTTTCCGCGCCGGCAGTCCCGAAGCTCTGGAGCGCGACCCCGAGGTCAAGCGCATCTACCTGGGCGAGACTTTCTCCCTGCGCGTGTGATCCTCATGAGACCTCTATTCCTGTTCCTGCTCGGTGCCGTTCCCGCGTTCTCGCAGCCATTTTCGGCAGGGTTGAAGGCGGGAGTGCCTTTCACGGACTTTTTCAATACCGTGCAGAGTGCCAGTTACAGCGTCCCCAACCGCTACATCGTCGGCGCTATGGCGGAGATCCGTCTGCCGGCCGGCTTCGCCATCGAAGCCGACGTCCTCTATCGTCACCTGAATTACACCGATCATCTCTCCCAAGTTGCCATAGCGGGCGCGATCTCTTCCAGCACCACGACCACCGACCGAGCCACTTCCAGTTCCTGGGAATTTCCCATCGTGCTGAAATACCGCTTCCACACCCCCCTCGTGCGGCCCTATGTGGAATCGGGCGTGGCTTGGGACACCCTGAGCGGCCTGACCGATACCATCACCCAGACCTTTGCACCGATCATTTCCTCGTCGACCACCAGTACATCCAAGCCGTCGTCGCTCTCCAACAACACCACCATGGGATTCGTGATCGGCGCCGGAGTCGATGTACACGCGCTGGTGATTCACATCTCTCCCGAGATCCGCTACACCCGGTGGGCATCGCCGCATTTCAATCTGGCCGGTGTGATCTCGAGCAATCAAAATCAGGCCGAGTTCCTGGTGGGAATCACGTTCTAGCCTCCGCCCAAAATCAGAACTCAGTTCTGATTTTCAGTCCGTAACTGATTGATTCTACGTTAATCGATCAGAACTCAGTTCTGAATTTGCCTCGGCGGCTTGATGCCGCCGACGGCCGCTTTCGTTTCCCGCAGGGTGTTCTCCAGGCTCTCTTTCGGGAGGTCCTGAATGATCGGGTTGATCAGCCAGCCCAAGCCGGTCGGCACATCGCGGGTGAGTGAGACGGCCCGGCATTCCACCCACGTGCCGCCATCGCGTTCTTCAAAACGCCAGTACGTGTATAACTGCCACAGGAAGCCCTGGCCAGTGCCCGGGGGCAGGGCGTTTTCGTTGGATTTGCCGGGGTGCTCCACTTCGACGACCTTGGTAGTTCGGGAGCGGCTGCGCCAGCGCGTCTGGTCGACCGGGACGTAGTGAATTTCGTGCTCGGTGTCGAGCACCACGGTGATCACCTTTTTCTTGAGGAGCCGCATGTAGACCTGGAAATCGTTTCCGTTGCGCGAGAGAATCCGGGACGCCAGGATCTCGGGATGATACTCGGCCTTATGGTTGTAGTCCGCCATCACCGCGATGGTTTTCTCGATCGTCGCGCCGGGAATAAAGACCGCTCCCACCCAGTCATGCACCAGGCCGTCGGGCACGGAAACAACGGGCTTGGCGCCGGCCGGCTCGACCACGACTTGGCCCTGCCGCACCAGGCGGGCGCGGTCCGGGGATTCGTCGGCCCACAGGAAGGACTTTCGTTCATCCAGTCGCTGCTCGGTCTGGCGTATGTAGCGTTCGAACGCCTCCATGGTCGCCGGCTTGAGCTCGGCGGCGGGCAGCCGGCAGACTAGGCTAGCAGCGCGGCCAGGGTGAACGATTTCATCCTTCCATCTTCGCGCACGTTCGGGTGGCTCCCAGACTGAAAAATGCGGCGCAAGCGAGCCACCTTCTCCCGGCCCACTGGCCCCTATCTTCCGCGGCGAAGCCTTGATCGCTGCATTCTGCACAAACAAGAGAGGGCCGGCCCATCAGGATCTCTTCAGTACCAGACCATGATTCCTGGTGCCGACATGATCAAACTTGTCCTGAATCGGTCGCAGGAGCGAGTCATCGTTCTGCTCAAATTTCAAGAAGATTGCGTGAGCAACATAGTCGGCCAATTGGAGCATCCTCGAGTCGTTTGCACTCGCAGAATACGGAAGATCTTCTGCGAAATTCCGGATCGAGCCGATTCGTGTCCCAGACCTGCGAAACGTTCGTACCCACGTTCGGGCGCGTTGGTCAAACCTGCCCTCCGCAAAGACGATCAGGCCACGCTGTGTATCGTTCTCTTTGTGACGTCGAGCAAGGAAGAGGTTGAATCTCCCACAGACTTCCTCCACGGCGATTTGAACCGCCGGCTCACCATAGCACTGCGAGGACTTCTCAATCGCAACTCCGAACAAGACGACTCCCCGATTATCGGAGTTCGCCCAGAACACTTCCGACCTCGGCTACCATCTGAAGCCGTTTTTCCTCAGGAATCTTCCGCCAAAAATCCTTACCCTTCCTCATCGGTGAGGCGTGGAAGGGCACAGGTTCGAGGCCAGGCAGATGGCGGCTCTGAACCGCGTCGGTCGCCTCGCTCAGAAAGTGGATCTGCCTCTCGAAGGCCGCGACGCCGGCAAGAACAAAATGGCGATTGGCGGCATTGTTCTCATCACCGGATTCGTCCAAGTAGAGGACGTACATAAAAAAAGGCAACCGGCTGCTCGTACGAGCAATTGATCCCAAAATAAGGGGACACCACCAGTTGCAAATTCATCATAGCATAGCTCGGCCGAGCACCTCTTCACCGGAGCTATCAAACTGACCAATATGCATCACCGCACGGGACTCTGGAATGGCCGTCGAAGATTCCTCCCCCCGCTAGACGCGAGCTGAGCGAGCTACCTACCCCGGTCCCTGGCCCCTACATTAAGATCAGTCCATGGACCTCAGCTATCCCATCGGAAGATTCGATTTCAGCAAACCCGTCCCGCCCGACGCGAGGCCGCTACTGATCGCCGAGATCGAGGCCGCCCCGGCGCGCCTGCGGGAGGCGGTTCGGGGCCTCAGCGACCAGCAGCTCGACACGCCTTACCGGCCCGGCGGATGGACCGTTCGCCAGGTCGTGCATCACGTACCCGACAGCCACATGAACAGCTACATCCGGTTTCACCTGGCGCTCACCGAAGAAGAGCCCGCGGTCAAGGGCTATGACGAAAAGAAGTGGGCCGAACTGCCCGACGCCCGCACCGGGCCGGTCGAGATCTCGCTGGCGCTTCTGGACGGCCTGCACACCCGCTGGGTGGCGCTCCTGCGAAATCTCGCCGAGTCGGATTTCGAGCGCCGGTTTCGACATTCGGAAATCGGGACGGTACGGTTGGATACCAACCTGGCGCTTTACGCATGGCACGGGCGGCATCACGCCGCGCACATCACCGGTCTCCGGGAGCGCATGGGCTGGTAGGGCCAAAAACAAATCTTTAGAACCGAACCCCACCCCTGCGCGTCCAATCGGGTAGCACGAGTTCGCCCGGCGAGAGCTGGTATAATGACTTCCAAGGGCCTCCGGAGTTTTCAACACCTATGAGCAGCCGTATCAAATATTTCATCGTGAGCGCGTCGACGTGTCTCACGCTTCTGCTGGTGGTCGGGGGTGTGCTCGGCCAGGGCGCGTCCAATGCGGACGACACCCTCAAGCACATCGGCGTCTTCAGCGACGTGGTAGCGCACATCAAGAGCGAATACGTCGAAGAGCCCGACATGAAGAGCGTGACGCTGGGCGCTTTGAACGGCTTGCTGGAAGCCATCGATCCGTTCGCCAGCTACCTCAACGCGGATCAGTACAAGGAATACCTCAAAAACAAAGACCTAAAGCGGGCCGACATCGGATTGATGCTGTCGAAGAAGTTCGGCTATGTGGGAGTGGTCGGCGCGGTGCCGAATTCTCCCGCCGCCAAGGCCGGTTTCACGACGGGCGACATGATTGAGAGCATCAAGGGAGTCGCCACCCGGGATATGCCCCTGGCCTACGCCACCATGCTGATGCAGGGCGACCCGGGAAGCAGCGTAGAGTTGAGCGTGGTGCGGGTGCGCCAACCGGAGCCGCAGACGGTGAAGCTGACGCGCGCCAATGTCAGTCTGCCGTCCGTTGAGAGCAAAATGCTGGCCGGGCAAGTGGGCTACGTGAACATCGACGCCCTGTCGCCGGCGCTGGTGAAAGAGGTGGCTGCCGCCATCACCAAGCTCCAGAAGGATGGCGCGCAGAAGCTCGTTATCGATGTGCGCAACTGCTTCACGGGCTCGCCTGAAGATGGCATCGCCATGGCCAATCTGTTTCTGACCAAGGGCCACATCGCCTACATGCAAGGCCAGCGAGTGCCGCGCCAGAACTTCGACGCCGATCCGGGCAAAGCCATTACCAGCCTGCCGACGGCGGTCCTCACCAACCGCGGCACCGCGGACGCAGCCGAGATCGTGGCCGCCGCCCTGATGGATAACAATCGCGCGCAGGTGGTCGGCGAGCGCACCTACGGCGACGCCGCGCAACGCAAGGCCATCACCATGGACGACGGCAGTGCCATCATTCTCTCCGTCGCCAAGTACTACTCGCCCAACGGCAAGGCGATCCAGGACACCGGGGTCACGCCCGGAACCCAGGCGGCCGAGGCCGAGGTCCAGGTGGACTACGACGACAACGGAGAGCCCATTCCGCTGACACCGGAGCAACTGCAACAGCAGCAGAAGAAGAAGATGGAAGACGACCCGGTGGTCAAGAAAGCCCTGGAAGTCTTGAGCTCAAAAGCGTAAGCCGTCACCACCGCTTGCTGACGGGGTTGCCCCCTGGGCCCGCCCGGCCCTGATCGCGGTTTTCTCAGGGTTTCTCCGCTTTCTCCGTGATCTCAGGTTTTGATTTTCTCTTGGTTTTCTCCGCGTCTTCCTCCGCGTGCTCCGCGCCTCCGCGTCAAGGACACGGTTTCCCTGGGTTCCGGCTCGTCCGGGTTCGGGAGTGGTCTTCCCGGTTTCACGCCGCGGCGCTCTCGGATTGCATCCGCTTGAGTTCCTCCAAATGCCGCAGATACTCCCGCGACGCAGATTCGACGGTCCGTTGCAGACGCCGGAAAGTGAGCGGCACGCGGTAGAAAGCCTTGCCGAAGGGGATTTCCTGTCCGGGTGTCCAGTCATTCCGGATTCCCAGTTTCCAAAGTTGGGCTTCGGAAACGCGCAGCCGGCGAAGCTGCCAGTCGTACCTGACCAGCACATCCACCAGCAAGCTCTGCTCGGTGTTGGCGGGTTTGAAGCGCTCGCGATATTCGGCCTTGAGCGCGTCCAGCGCCTCCGGTTCTTCACCAGGGATGATTTGCAGTCGGGCGTCAATGCCGGTTTTCAGGGCGTTGAAGCGGGAAACGGCCTTTCCCGCAGCGGTGCGGGGGCCGGTGGAAAGTTGGGCGTTGCGGCGGTTCGCCTCGATTTGTTTGCGTGTGGCCATAGTTCCTCAACCACGACGCTACTCCCTCGACATTCGGCTACCGCCAGGGCGACGTACGGAATTGTTGAAAACAAAGGAAATATTTCGCGATTTCCGATGTGACCGGGAAAATGCCGGCGCCCAGGTTCTGCCCCTTCAGCCCGGCCTGATCGCTGTGCCACATGTTCACACCTGTAGTTGTGGCCACTCGTTGTTGTCGGCCCTCAAGATCCGCTAAAATTATGACTTAGCATCTTCGAAGGTCATCGGTACCGAGTGGTGTTTCCCGTGCATCCAAGAATTCGTCACCGCGCAGAGTGGAAAGGTATGCTTGCATGAGTTTTTTCAGGCGTTTTAGCCTGGTCGTCGTATCGGCCTGTCTCTGCGCAGGGAGTCCGTATCCGCTGGCTGCGCAAGATTCACAACAGCAGCAGCCACCACCCGCGCCTCCGGCAGGCTCCGAGCAGCAACCGCCGCCCGCCCAGCCGCCCAAGCCTCAGACTCCTCCGCAGCCCGCCCGAAACCCCTTCGAGGCGCCCACGGTCGACCAGGCGAAACCCGCGCTGCAAACGCCCGCGCAGCCGCCCAAGCCGCAGTTGGAAGGACCCAAGCCGGCAACCTTAACCCCGGAGCAAGCTACCGGGCAGGCCATCGAATCGATCGAAGTTCGCGGCGCCCGGCGCGTGCCGCAGGATACCCTCAAGGCCATGATCTACACCAAGCCGGGGGATATCTACAACGAGGAATCTCTGCGCCGCGACTACATGCTGCTGTGGAACACCAAGCGCTTCGACGACGTCACCCTCGAAACCGAGCCTGGCCGTGCCGGTGTGGTCATACGCTTCGTGGTAGTCGAACGCCGCGTCATCCGCTCCATCAATTATGAGGGCATCCACTCCATAACCGTGTCCGAGATCCTGGATCGCTTCAAGGAGCGCAAGGTGCCCCTCTCGGTGGAGTCGCAGTACGAACCCGACAAGGTGCAGCGCGCCGCCGTCGAGATCAAGGATTTCCTCGCGGAGCGCGGCCGCCAGTACGCCACCGTCGACCCGCAGATCGAGCAGATCCCGCCCTCCTCCTTGAAGGTCACCTTCAACGTCAACGAAGGCCCCAAGGTCAAGGTAGGGGAGATCCAGATCACCGGCAATAAGGCCATGACTGCCCGCTGGGTCACCTGGCAGATGAAGAACCTGCATCCGTACGGCGTCCCCCACTCGATCGTTCTCGAGAATCTCTTCGCCAAGACCTTCGACCAGGCGAAGCTCGAAGAGGACAAGCAGCGCATCGTGCAGGGCTATCAGGACTTCGGCTACTTCCAGGCCAAGACGCTCGAGGACACCGTCAGAATCATTCCCACCGGCGGCCACGGATGGCGGCTGCCGCTGTTCCTCACGCGCAGCCAGGGCATCGGCGCCAACATCACCATTCCGGTGGAAGAGGGCCGGCTGTACCACCTCAACAAGGCCAACTTCGTGGGGGTCAAAGTGTTTCGCGAGCCCGAAGCGGTGCTGTTGCCGCTGTTCGGCATGTGTCAGGGCTAGATCTTCACCACCGAGAGACTGCGCAAGGGTCTCGAGAACATGCGCAAGCTGTACGGCCAGTTCGGCTTCATCAACTTCGTCCCCGAGCCTTCCTTCGATTTCACTCCGAACACCGACCAGATCGATCTCACCATCACGGCGGACGAAGGCAAGCAGTACTTCATCCGGCGCATCGATTTCTCGGGCAACACCACCACCCGCGACAAGGTCATCCGGCGCGAAGTCCTGCTCGACGAAGGCGACATGTTCAATACCCAGTTGTGGGACTACAGCATTCTGCGCCTCAACCAGCTCGGGTATTTCGAAATGCTGAAGAAGGACGAAGCCGCCGACATCAAGACCAATCCCAACACCAATACCGTCGACATCACGCTCAAGGTCCGGGAGCGCGGCAAGAACTCCATCGGATTGAACGGCGGTGTTTCGGGAATCGCGGGCAGCTTCGTGGGGTTCAATTACTCTACCAACAACTTCCTCGGGTTGGGCGAGACGCTCTCGCTCCAATCGCAGCTCGGAACCCGCATGAAAGACGTGAGCCTGGGATTCACCGAGCCGTATTTTCTGGATCGGCCGCTGCAACTCGGATTCGTGGTTTACTATCGCTTCTTCGATTTCAACCAGGGGCGGGAAGCCTCCATTCTGGCCGGCCAGAATCTGATTCCGCTGTACAACCAGCTTGGGTTTCAGAACCTGCTGAACTACACGCAGAACAGCCACGGCTTCAACGTCTCGGCGAGTTATCCTTTGCGCCGCAGCTTCGCGCGCGTCGGCATCACCTACGGCTTCGATATTTCCAACGTGAAGACGCTCACCACGGCAGCGCAAAACTATTTCCAGTACATCAACTTCAGCGGTGTGGCGGGACCCAACTCGCTGGACGGCATCCGTACCAGCACAATCACGGGTTCGTATACCTACAACACGGTGAACCATCCGATCAATCCGACGGGCGGCAAAAGCCTCTTCGTCTCGGCCGCCTTTGCGGGCAGCTTCCTGGGCGGCAATGTGAACACCATTTCGCCCACCATCGACGCCAAGTACTTCCACGTGAATCCCCTGCACCGGACCCACGTCTTCGCGTTTCACATGATGACCTCCATGATCACCGGATACGACGGCAAGTATGTTCCGCCGTTTTCCCGCCGGTTTATGGGCGGCGAGCAGGATATCCGCGGCTTCGAAATCTGGGGCATCACTCCGATTGCTTTCATCCCGTCGATGGCGTCGGTCAACGTGCTGAATTCCGATGGGTCCACGCGCATGCAGAAGGTGGTCAGCGGCGGCGCCATTGTTTCGACGCCGGTCACCATGACGGTGCCCAGCTACCAGCTCATCACGCCGGGCGGCGACACCCAGTTGTTGGGTAACTTCGAATACCGGATTCCGATTGTAGGGCCGGTTACGCTGGCGCCGTTTTTCGATGCCGGCGTGGACAAGATTCTGCGGTCGAATCAGCTCACCATGGTCTCCAGCCAGGTGACCAACCTGAACACGCAGTTCCCTCAGGCCGGCTTCGATGGGCTGGTGAAGATCGCCCCCGGCACGCAAAAACCGCGGGCCTCCACGGGTCTCGAGTTGCAGGTGATGCTGCCCGTGGTCAACGCGCCGTTCCGCCTGTACTTCGCTTATAATCCATCGACCGTTCGCGAGTATTTGCAGCCGCCCATCGTGGCGGACCGCTCCTCTTTCCCCAACGCCGCGACCTTCAACAACGCCCTCGCGACCTATGGGCAGGCCTTACCCTTCTTCGAGAAGCGGACGATGTTCCGCTTCACGATCGGCAGGACGTTTTAAACAGCCGCGCGCCGCCGCTAGCAGCATTATGGTAGTATTTTCACACTTAGGAGTTTTCAGCTTGAAGAAGAATTTTGCCGTATCCACCGCTTTCGTCCTGGGAATCGCCGCGCTGGCGCAG
>Ga0116222_1001884_pt1 | contig 11356 bp, 7 predicted proteins | sample Sb_taG_12_FD_88963 | JGI IMG/M metagenome (GOLD analysis project Ga0116222, IMG submission 88963) | Peat soil microbial communities from Weissenstadt, Germany - Sb_50d_9_AC metaG | ecosystem: Environmental > Terrestrial > Soil > Wetlands > Peat | place: Germany: Weissenstadt | collected 2010-09-21
GACCAGATGTTTTCCAAGGTTGTAACTACACGGAAGCCTTACCAGTATGTTTCTCCGGATCGCACACTTTTCATTCCCAGCGAAGAGGCCTTTATTCAGGGCCTGCCGTACTTCGGATATAAGTTCGCTTACATTCTGCAGGCCTTCGGGTTAGTCAAAGCTAGTCCCGGAAAGCCGTTCTATGTTACCAACGAATCCGAACAGAGGACGTACACCGGCAGCGTGAATGCGGACGGGACTCTTTCCGGTCTCCGTACATTCGTGGAGCAAGGTGGAGAGAGCCTCACCCAGGATAGCGAAGGGAATGTCTATCTCGCGGCCGGGCAGATCTTCGTCTACAACCCTGCGGGAAAACGGATCGATACCATCCCGGTACCCGAGCGCCCGCTGCAATTGGTCTTCGGCGGGAAAGACCGGCGTACGCTCTTCGTTCTCACGCAATCCTCTTTGTACGCAGTGCGCACACGCTTTGCCGGACTGTAGCGCCTGAGCGGCGGATGTGGCGCGGGCACTCGTGCCTGCCGTGTCGAGACTCGTCTCGACACGTATTCGCGGCTGCGCCACAGTGTCGACACCAGGCGTCGGCATGAGTGCCGACGCGGCAGGCACGAGTGCCTAATGCCACATAGTTTTGCCAACCGAAGCTGATGCCCCCATCCAGTGGGCCGTTCCACTGGCTGTGGAGTGCTCCGCCGAGGCCGCTTTTCGTTAGTCTCTATGAGTTGGAGTCGCGAACTGGGGTCTGACCGGCCGGGTAGATCTTGGCGTAGGCGAAGCGATTCCGGATGTGGGAGTTGAAATAGCCGCCTTTGGACTCCGACCGCAGCAGTGCTTGATAGCTCTCTGCCGGAACGCCGAAATAGCGGTAGACGGCCCCACTTCGGAATTCCAGTTCTAGCAGGGCTCTCTGGTCCTGGTAGGCAACCGTGCGTAGCGAGGTGGAATGCAGATCGAGCCGTTGCATAGGCTATCCGTGTCGCGAAGGGAAAGACTTGGGTTTGGGCCACGCGGCCCGGGGATAGGAACGCCGCTGGCGCGTGCGTTTGGGGAGTCGGGCTTGGCGCACATAGTACATCATGTCTTCGAACCGCTGCTGGGCTTGCTGCTCGTTCTGGGCAGCGGCGATGCCCGGAAGGAAGGCATTGAGTACGTTGCGCACACGCGTGAAGCTGAAAGCCCGCGGGGGCAGACCCGCTTGCTGCGCCGCTTGATAGGTGACCGCACGCACCAGGTTGTAGGCCATCATGGCCAGATCCATTTCCTTGGCCACCATCTCCGGCGTGGTGCAGGTTAACTGGTCCAACAGCAGCGTGTCTTTCAAACTGCGCAGATCGACTTCGATGTTCCAGCGATTGCCGTAGAGTTGGATCACGGCTTCGGCTTCGATCTCTAGCGTAGTGAACACAGCCAGCAGAAATGCCGGGGCGCCGTTGCTGGGCTGGACTTCCCGTACGATCAGACGCCCGCTCACCGAGGCCTCCGCGGGCAATCCGGGATGGCTCTTGCGGTCGTCGCGGCTGGGCTTCCACTGGATGCGCTGATCGATTCCATCCCGTAACGGTCCCCCATACAGATGTTGGGCCCGTGCTACGGTTGACCGTGGCGCCACCGGATGGCTTCGCTGGTCGGCCGCATAGGCCACGGAAAACACTCCAAAGTTGCTATCTCCCAGCAACACGGATAAAGCCGGCAGACGATCGATGAGTCGCTCCAGCAGACCTTGTTCACTGACCGGGTCGTTGCCGTGCATGGGTCCCCACACCGGTCTCAACGCCAAGCCTGTGTAGAGATCGTGCACCACCAGCATGCGGATTAACGGCCAATGCGATTCGCCATGTTGATTGGGCGCCGGCGGGTACATCTGGCGCAGTTTTTCGCGATGGGCCAGGCGAACCGCTGTACCATCTACGAAAAACACCCGCTCTCCCACTTCCGGTATCACCCCGGTCATCCGCTCAGACAGCTGTCCGAAGACCCGGTCGTAGGCCTGTTCCACAAGGCTCACTAGCAACTCCTGCCGCGCCTGGTTAAAAGCTCCCGTGTTGCTGGACAGCTTCGGACCTTCCGGCCCAGCGCTGCGTTGCAGCCGCTTGCACGGCTGTGGCCAGAAGGTCGCCGGCAGACCGCGCAGCAACTCCAGCACGGCAGTCTCCAGCGTTCCGCCCTGCAACCGTTGTGCGATCATCAGCCAAATCACCACGGCATTGGTGTAGATGCAGTTGTTCTGGCGAACCCGGGCCTGCCGCAGGGCCTCACAAAAAAAAACAGCCGGCAGCAATTGCTGAAACAATGTCAGCACGTCCGCTTTCCAGGCGTGACTGCCAGTGACCTCTACAGCATTCACCTGCGGACCGGCAATGGGCGGGGAAATCATCGGGTCCCATCAAAAAAGTAGCAGAAGACCGTCCAAAAGTCCAGCGGAAAATCAACAAAAACTAAAAATTGTTGGCCTTGTTGATTTGTTCAGCTGACCAATGCCAAGCTTGGGTTGCAAAAACTATGTGACATTGGGCACGAGTGCCTGCGCCACGTCACCGCCCCCGAATGCGCGTTCGGACGGCATATAACGAAGTGCGCGCGGGAATGAACAGAGTCTGTCCATCCTTTCCGCCAAACACCAACTGGAGCGGACGCTCCGGCACCTCGATAGTGTCAATCAACTTCCCGGCTGCATCGTACACGTAGATCTGGCCGGCGGCGATGTACACGTTGCCCCGCTCATCGACCGCCACGCCCTCACCGCCCTGGTCCACGAAAAGTTTCCGGTCCGACAGATTGCCGTCGGGCCCTACCGTCGCGGACCACGTAGTCAACTCGGATTCGTCGGTGATGTAAAAAGGCTTTCCGGGAACTGCCGGCGCCAGCCCAAAACCGCGGATCAAGTCGGCGCTCTTCGTTCCCCACGCGAGCGCCCCGCTGACGAAGTCCTGGCCCGCCGGAATGAACGTGGTGCCGTCCGGCGAAACATACTGATAGGGTCGCGGGGCTCCTTGCAAGTGGTAGTCCCCCACCGGCAGCACCGCGGTCATCCCGGACCGGCCCGCGGCGGGCTCGGCCTTGAGCACCGAGATCTCCCCTTCGGGCGCGCCGGGCTTAAACGTGTAGACGGTGCCGTTTCCGGTGTAGCCGATCACCATCAGGTTGCCCGCCTTGTCGAAAGCCAGGTTGACCGGGTCGAGCGGATTATCGCGGACGGTCGAGATCTGCCGCGCGCCGGCTGCCCAGCGGTAGATCCTCTGCCACTTCCCATCGACGAAATAGAAATCGCCCGCCGGATCCGCCGCGCCTCCGGAAATATTGTAGAAGCCGCCTGCCAGCTTCTCCACCTTGGCGCCCGCCGCGAGCACCGGGGACGCCGCCTTCGCCCGAGCCTGCGGCGCGTTGCCCGAGATGTTCATCCACGCGAACTCGCGCTGCCGGATCTCGACATTGTGGGTCTGGTCGTAAACCGCGTCGTCGAACGATACCTTGCTGTTGCTATAGCAGTGCACATTGCGCAGCCGTATGTTCCGCGAGTTGGAAACTTTGATCGCCCACGGGAACGGCTGAAAGGTGCTGATCACCCGGTAGATGTGAAAGTTCGCGAGCGTGATGTTGCTCGATCCGTCGATCTCTAGCGGCAGCGCGAATCCGCCTTCTCCGCGCTCCTCCTCGGTCTGCAGCGCGTAGATCTGCCAGTTGGAAACGTTGTGGATCTGCACCTCGTGGCGCACATGATGCTCGCTGGACATTTCGTAGACGCGCCCCTCGGTGGAAGTATCGGAGACCAGCATGCCGGCCTGCGCGAACGTACTCGGCGTCCAGATGTCGAAGAAAGTCCCGCCGCCGCCCTCGGTCACCCACAGGCTGGGATACTGGCCGTCCCAGCGGCGATTGAGGTCGGGATCGGCGGTATGGGTGTTGTTGTACGGGTTCTCGCGAGTGCCGTCCAGCCGGTTGGTTCCGTGCCCGCCGAGGAAGCGCACGTCGTTCATCATGGAGTCCTTGCCTGCCATCCATTTCGCTGCCACGGCGCGCGGGTTGATGCCGTTGGTGTACAGCCCGATGCCGATCATGATGTTCGAGCCCCCCTTGGGCGCCTCGATGAGCGGCTTGGGAGCGCCCGTCCCTTGAAATGCGGGCGTGCTGTCGACCAGGTCGATCTGGGTGGCGCTGGGGTGCAATCCGATGAGCACGGTATCGGGCTTGAGCGCGATGGTGTCGCTGACCACGTACTTGCCGGAGGGCAGGTAGATGGCGCGGTTTTCGGCAACAGCCTTGCGGAAGACAGCAGTATCGTCGGTCGCGCCGTCGCCCTTGGCGCCCAGCGAGCGGATGTTGACCCACGAGTCGCGGGCCGGCAGGTCGGGGAGATCGGACGCGACGGGGGCCGGCATCGCGGCGAGCGGTGTCGCTTCGAAGACGTCGCGAGTGGCGGGGACCGCGCCGATATCGGCGTAGTTCAGACCGTGCGAGAAGACTTTCACCTCGTAGATGCCGGCCGGCGCCGCGACCTTTTTTCCGCTTTCGCGGAAGGACGCAAACACGGGCACACGCCGGCAGACGATGTTCTCGAAATTGATCTCGGTCCGCGCGTTTTTTTCCAGGCTCACGATTATGGCCGGCCCGCTGATGTCCTCCATCCGCCCATTCTTGACCCACAGTTCGTCGGGAAAACCTTCGTCGATGGAGATCGCGGTCGGCACATTGCGGAACTGCGGGCGGATGAGCGTGAGTCCGGCTTCGCGTTCGCGGATGGCCGCTTCGCGCTGACCCTCGAAGGTCGCATCGACCACCGTGTACTGCCAGCCCGGCGACGGCCTCCGCGTCCAGATGGCGTATTGGCCGCCGTAGAAATGGAGGTCCTCGCCCACATTGCCGGCCTCGTGAATGCCCGCGAGTCCCGAACCGATGCGGAAATCCATGTGGGCCATGAAGCAGTGCTGGGCATAGCGGGCACGCACCCCGACGGCGCCGGGATTGCCGTCGCGTATTTCGAGATCGATGTTGCTGATCGCGGAATAGAAAGTGCCCGGGCTGGCATCGGGAGGCTGGCCATCGACAGCGCCGCGGCCGCCTCTTCCCGCCGGGGGCTGTCCGCCGGGAGCGCCGCGGCCATTGTCAGCGCCTCTCCCGCCGCCCGCGCCGCGGCCACCACGCCCGGCTCCCGGCCGGCCGCCGGCGAAAAAGATCATCTGGCGTTCGTTGTCCCGGTCCTGGTAACCGGGAGTGTTCTCGGCCAACACGAAGACCGGGCGCGTCGCTCCGTATCCGATCACGCGGATGCCCGGCCAGATGTTGATGGTCTTCGTCAGGCGGTAGCGGCCTTGCGGAACGAACACGATCCCCTGGTTGGTGGTCTCCTGGACCTTGTCAATGGCCTGCTGAATGGCCGCCGTATCGTCGGCCAGCCCGTCGCCAGGGGTGAGGTAGACGGCCTTGGGGTCGTCCAAACGGACGGTGTAATAGGAGGCCCCCCAGCATGGGGCCAAGGCCAACAGAGCGGTGAAAAGTGTGCGTACCACGTGACGATCTCCTTCAACCAGAGTTTAACATCTGAATTGCTCGTGATATGATTGGAGACCCATGGCCGAAGAACATGCCATCGCGGAGATCCGATGGTTTCCCGTCCGCGAACCGGTGTCGGGGAATCGATACGCGCTTGTGCGCGTGAAGACGCGCTCCGGATTGACCGGATGGGGCGAGTGCGCGCAGGCGTCGGAGCAGGATGCGGGAGCCCTGGAGAAAGCGTGGACCGGCAGGCCGGGCACGCTCTACGCCGCGATCGACGCGTCCACGCCTTTGGCCGGCGCTCTCGATATGGCCATGCTCGACATACTCGGGAAGGCGTGCCGCGCCCCGGTCTACCGCGTGCTGGGCGGGCCGACGCGCCATAAGGTCCGGGCATTCACGGATTCGGCCGCGGCGCCGGGCTTCCACGCCGTAGCGGTCGCGGTGCCGCCGCCGGCCGCGCGCAATCAGGGCAAGGCTTATCAGAACCGGGTGCAGGCGCTGGTGAAGCAATTGGGCGACGGGCGCGACTTCGTGCTGGACGCGCACGGCCGCCTGACTCCCGGAGACGCGGCCTCGGTCGCGGCCAGCCTGGAGAGCAGCCACCCGCTCTGGTTCGACGAGCCGTGCTCCGTGTCCAATCTCGAAGTGGTGCGCAAGATCTCGGCCGAGACCGTCACGCCGCTGGGATTCGGACGCGGCATCGCGGATCCCGGGGTTTTTCAGGCGCTGCTGCGCGAAGGGCTGGTGGACGTGGTGCGGCCGGATATCTCGGTGCATGGGATCAGCGGCGCGCGCCGCATCGCGGTGCTGGCGGAGGCCTACTATGTGGCCATCGCGCCGCACCACGACGGTGGTCCGGTGGCCACCGCGGCGGCCTTGCACCTGGCCGCCAGCGTTCCGAATTTCTTCATCCAGCACGTGCCCTGGCCGCAGGATGCGGCGGACCGCGAGATGCGCGCCGCGATTGTCTCCGCCGGTCTCGAGACCCCTCGCGATGGATTTCTGGAGCTTCCGCAAGGTCCCGGGCTGGGCATCGATGTGAACGAACGGGCGCTGGAGAAATACCATGCTGCGTAGGAACTTTCTGGCGTTGGGCGGCGCCGGCCTGGCGCTCGCACAGGACCCCGCGAAGACCGCCACGCGGCGGGACGAGAAGGGGCGCAAGCGCCTGGTGGAATCCTGCGGCTGTTCCTTCGCGCCGCAGGCGGCCGGCAGCGCCGCTTTCGACCGCCTCCAGTCGGGCGTCAAAATCACGGGGATGAAGGTCTTCGGCGTTTCGCTGACCCCCACGTCCGACCGTCCCTACGTATTCGTCAAGCTGGAGACCAACCAGGGCCTCATCGGTTGGGGCGAGGGCACGCTGGAAGGCAAGGCCGGCGCGGCCATGGCCTGCATCGAAGACTTCCGCGACTTCGTCATCGGCAGCGATCCGATGCAGGTGGAGCACACCTGGCAATCCATGTACGTGCACAGCTTCTATCGCGCCGGACCGGTGATGGGGTCGGCGATTTCGGCCATCGACCAGGCGCTGTGGGACATCCGCGGCAAGGCTCTCGGGATGCCGGTCTACCGGCTGCTGGGCGGCCCGCTCGATCCGCGCGGGGTTCGTGGATATTATCACGCCGATGGCGTGCGCACGCCGGAGGCCCTGGCGAGGCTGCGCCAGACCGCAATTCAACAGGGCGTGTCGTGCTTCAAGACCGGATTGCCCGGCTACTACGAGTGGGTCGAAACGCGCAAGAAGATCGAGGCGGCGGTGAAATCGATGCAGGTGCTGCGCGAAGCGTTGGGGCCGGAGATCGACATCGCCGTCGACTTCCACGCCAAGACCAGCCCGAGCGTGGCGTCGATCCTGGTGAAGGAAGTCGAGCCGCTGAACCTGCTGTTCATTGAAGAGCCCTGCCCGCCGGAGAACGTGAAGGCGATGGCCAAGATCGCGCGCCGCTCCACCACCCCCATCGCCACCGGAGAGCGCCTGGTGGCCACCTACGGGTGCCGCGAGCTGATCGAGATGGGGGTCATCGACATCCTGCAGACCGACATCAACCACGTGGGCGGCGTCACGGGGCTTTGGAAGGTGGCGCAGATGGCGGCGGTGTCCGGGATTTCGATGGCCCCGCACGCGTGCGAAGGCCCCATCGGCGGCCTCGCGACGCTCAACGTAAACGCAGCCATGCCCAACTTCGTGGTGCAGGAAATCTGCGGGCAGATCCAGCCCGGCGCGGCGGACAAGGTGTGGCAGGAGTGGCTCGGCTTCCCCGCGATGCGCATGGTCGACGGCCGGTTCCCGCTTTCCGAAAAGCCCGGCCTGGGCTTCGACCTGTCCGAGGCCAGCCTCGCCAAATACCCATTCGGTGGCACACGTCCCATGGCGCGGGTATTTCACGAGGATGGATCGGTGGCCGAATGGTGACGCCGGTCACGCCGGCTTGAGCGGACCCATCCATTGCAACTGCTGCTTCACCTGCGAGTGCAGCTTGTAAGTCTTGCGGACCGCCGCCAGCTCGGCGTTGCCGCGCAGCTCGATCCGCGATAAGTCGAAGCAGCCGAGACCGGCCTCCGCGCAGTAGTTCAGATATCCGACCCAATCGGGATTGACCCCCATGGCCTCCACGCCCACCCGGTCGGCGGCGATGAAATCGGTGGAGGCAATGGCGATCTTGTGGTCCACGGGAGTGCCGTTCACCGGGCCATCGTTTTCCATGCCTTCGAATCCATCGATGACCGCGGCGCCCCAGTTGGGCCGCAGCGCTTTGGCGGTGAGCAGCAGGTTGAGGTGCATCTGGCGGTACCCGGCGTGGTACTTGGGCTTGTCCTGCCATTCGGTGGCTTCCTTGCTGCTGCTGTGCAGGGGTGCGCCCATAGCCATGTTCTTGACCGAGAGTGTCGCCACGACGTAGTTGTGCGCCTTCGGCATGGCGGAGGCAATTACGAAGGCATCGGGATCGAAGAGGCGCGCGGCCAGGCGGACCGGCGTGAAATGCAGGTTCGGATCCACGATCTGCAGCGGATGGAACTTCGCCTCCTCGTTGAGGTCCACGAGCTGCACTTTCTGGGAGCGGAATTCGCCCGGCAGACGGTTGTAGAGGAAGGTTTCGTAGCCCTGGAAGGTGCTCTGGCGCGAGGCTTCGGCGATGACTATCGGCCCTTTGAAGCGCGGGGCGAGGTAGTCCAGGATGCCGCGGATAGCGTCCACGTGCGTGGCCGCAAGCTGTCGCTCGACGGAAACGAAATTCGGCTTGATGAGGACGTACCGCTTGCGTTTGAGCTGCGGACGGATCTGCGCGTCGATGGCTTCGAGGGCGGCGGTGACGTTCTTGCGGCGTTCCGGGCCCTGGGTCAGCGCCACGAGGGAGCGCGCGGGCGTTTCCGCAGCGCGGCCGGGCACGGCGGCCGCGGCGGCGAGGGCCAGCATTTCACGGCGGGATAAAGAGACCATGATGTCTGAATTATACATCCGGAGAGTGGCCGCGCGGTGTAGGATTTATTCGACTACCGGGACTAGCTTGGAGTCAATGATGCGCTGATCCGAGGTCACAATCGGAGCCGGTGAACGCGTGCCGTGGCGGCAATCGCACGGTCCGCAGGATCCCGCAAAACGCCCAGGGACGCGACCTCCAGGGCTACTTCATAAGTCAGCGGAAGAATGCGAAAAGTCGGATTCGAATTCAAATCCTGGAAGAACATCCAGGGACACCTTCAATGCCGGCTTTTCCCCGCTTGCGAGAACCGCGATTTCCAGCAGGCTGATGGCGCTGAGAGCCACGGGTTCGCCGCGCCGCGCTGCCGATTCAAGCGCTCGCAGTTGGGTCCGGGAGAGCTTTCTGGCTTCGAATAGCCATCGAATGAGGACGTGAGTATCCAACAACAAACGCGGCAGCAGGGAGCGGCTCCTATTCCTGTCCGGCCACTTCCCACAATGCGGACGTGTCCAGGTTCACGATATCGCCCACGATTCGACCCCTTCGCGCCCAACTGTTTCGAGGCGATTTCCGGGCGCTGCGCGTTGCCGGGCCGAGCATTGCTACAGGGCGGCCCCGCCGAGTGATGGTGATGGGCTCACCGAATTGTTCGATCTCGTCGAGGCAAGCGAGGCATCGGGCCTTGAAATCAGACGCACTCAGGACGCGCTCCTTCATAATTCTCATGATAGCAAGCCGTATGGTCACCTGACCAACTGACCTGCCGTCGTTGGAGTGTCCCTCCGGGATTCCGACGGGTGCGCGATTCTGCGCAGCGCTCCCGTGCGTTCGCGTCAAACTCCGCCGCCCGAACCTGTCAGATCGGCGATTTGGCGACTACACGTCCAAGTGGATCACTTCGTATTGCCGCTTCGCACGCGGAGAGCTGGCCAAAGCCGGTTACTGGCCGCCTTCGGCAGGCCTGGCTGCAGCGCTTCCCACGCGCAGCTAGTTCCCACCTAGCGGATAGACCTTGTTTTCAAGCTTCGGCAGGTGTATCTCTAACACTGGAGGCTGCGAGTATGGGTTTCAGGGCTTGGAAAGCAGCGACCCTCGACCGACTGAGCGCTGGGAGTATGGTTGCCCAGACGGATCGCGGCGCAGTGGAATACGCGGCTGTGGGAACGGGACCCCCAGTGCTCGTGATTCACGGCTCGCCGGGTGGCTATGATCAAGGGCTGTTGATCGTTCGCCGTCTGAATGATCCTCAGCTTCAGTTCATTGCCGTATCTCGCCCCGGTTACTTGAGAACGCCAATCGAGACCGGCCGCAGCCCGGAAGACCAAGCTGATGCCCTTGCGGCGTTGCTGGATGTGCTCGGAGTTCCCCAGGCATCGGTGATTGCCGTATCCGGAGGCGGCCCTTCAGCATTGCAGTTTGCCCTGCGTTACCCTGGCCGGTGCTGCGGCCTGGTACTGATCTCAGCGCGTACCCAGCGCCTTCTCCGGGTGCCGCTGGGGTTGCGGATTCTGGATTCCGCGTTGGGTTGTTCGGATGCGGTGGGCTGGTTCTGGAACCTTCTGGCAGGATGTCTGCGAGGAAGGCATTACGCGAACGAGAGCCTGCGGATGGAATTAGCGCAAACGTTGTTCCCTTACAGCCTGCGCCGTGCCGGTCGATCCAATGACACGTTCAATTTCATCCATCTTCCTGTGTATTCACTTTCGGAGATTCGGCAGCCGGCTCTAGTGATCCACGGAACTGCTGACCGGATCGTGACCTGGTCGAACGCGGAATTCGCCGCTGGCACAATTCCCGACGCTCAGTTGATCCGCATCCCGGACGCGGGCCACCTCGTGTCCTTGGAGCAGCATCTCCGGTTAAAGATCTTGGGGTTCCTGAAGGCCCACGCGCCGGCTGGACTCAGTGGGGCAGCAACTTGACCCGGGACTCTGCCTTCGACGGAGCGCGTCCCAGTCCTCGTCGAGGCCTACGCGTAATCCGGAAGATGCGGGGTTCGGCTCCGAGTTGCCGCGTAACGCCCGACCCGTAGATGTGCCCCAGTAGACCCGGGCCCGATCTGGGAAGCGCGAGCCCGCCCGCCGCCAAGGGATGCATTCCGTAACCGCCGTTCACGGTCGGATTCGAGAACGCGGAAGCCTCACGCCCGCTCCAGCGCCGAAACAGTCCAAAGATAAAAAGCGTTGTGCGGGCTCCAATACTCGGTGGTCCGCCAGTCGAAACCGTATTCCGTATCGAGCACCGGGGCATCGGCCATGTTCCCCGCGATGCCGTTCATGATACCGCCGGGAATCAGCCCGACATAGCGCGAGTGCGGATACGGATTGAGCATTCTTTCGGCGGTCATCAGGCACGCGCCAAACGGATTGGCGCCCATGATCCACTGGAGCTCCCGGTATGCCAGCTCGCGATACTGCTTCGCCCCGAACTCTTGCGCCGCC
>Ga0116222_1001891_pt1 | contig 11345 bp, 10 predicted proteins | sample Sb_taG_12_FD_88963 | JGI IMG/M metagenome (GOLD analysis project Ga0116222, IMG submission 88963) | Peat soil microbial communities from Weissenstadt, Germany - Sb_50d_9_AC metaG | ecosystem: Environmental > Terrestrial > Soil > Wetlands > Peat | place: Germany: Weissenstadt | collected 2010-09-21
CGGGGGCCCCAGCCGCCTTCGTCGGCCACACCGGTGTCGGCCAGGCCGCGTTCATCGAGGACGGCGCGGGCGGCGCGGTGAACGGCGACCGCGGCCTCCAGCGCCTCGGCAAACATCGCAAACCCCCGGGGCACGATGAGGAAGTCCTGAAACTCGATGCCAAACCCGGCGTGGTGACCGCCCGACAGGATATTGACCATGGGAACGGGCAGGAGCGGTACACGATCACCGGCGAGATGGCGCCATAAAGGAATGCGCCGGGCGGCGGCGGCGGCGCGCGCCACGGCGCACGAGACGGCCAGAATGGCATTCGCGCCGAGCCGCGATTTGGCGGCGGACCCGTCCACTTCGATCATGCGTCGATCGATGGCGACCTGGGCGTCCGCGGCCATCCCGAGGAGCGCCGGCGCCAGCACGGAGTTCACGTTCTCGATGGCTTTGAGAACGCCCTTCCCGCCGAAGCGCCGCGGATCGCCATCGCGCAACTCCACCGCCTCGTGGCTTCCGGTGGACGCGCCCGAGGGCACGCTGGCTTCGGCAATGGTCCCGTTCTCCAATTCCACTTCCGCGGAGACGGTGGGGTTGCCGCGCGAGTCCAGCACCTGGATGGCGTGGATGCTGCGGATACGCATGTTCATAGCCGATCGAAGACCTCCGCAATGGCGGCAGGCGGCCTCTCGATCAGGCCGCGAGCGACTGCGCGAACATGCGCCCGCGAGTCCGCGTCCAGGTATTCCACCGGCGATTTGCCATCCACGCGCGCCAGCATCAGGGCGCCGAGATGCGCCAGGGCGGCCTTTTCCAGCCACGTGCCGGCCGATTCCAGAAACTGCGCCGCGGCCGCCCGGTACCTGGTTTGGTCGCCCGGCCTGAGCACTGACTTCAACGCCAGGTGGTTTAGCATAAACGCTGCATCGAAGGCCGGATCTCCGAAGTGAATCACTTCGAAATCGATGGCCATGATGCGATCATCGCCGCGATCGCCGCTCACCAGGAAATTCTTGGGGCTCCAGTCGCCGTGCACCAGGCTATCGCGGCGGGCGGCCGATTCGCGCATGAGGCGCGCGAATTGCGGAGCGAGGCCGGGGTGGACCCGCGCGGTGGAACGGTAGTACGGGTCAAGGCGCAACTGGTCGAAGACCGTCTGGTCGCCGAAGCGCGCTTCCCAGGCGGCATCGCGCCAACTGGCGCGGATGATGGCGGCCAGCATCTCGCCGATGCGCCCCGCGATCTCCGGTTGGACGTCGCCGCGCATCAGCCGCTGTTTCCAGGTTTCGGCGCGGGGCGGCGCGGCGCTCATGGCGAAGCACCAGTTCTCGCGATCTTCGAAGAGGACTTCCGGCAGGCTGCCCGGAGGAAGGTGCGGCGCGAGCGAGCGAAGGGCCTCCGATTCGCGGAAGATGCGGCCCGGGTCGGAGAACCAGTCCTGCTCGACGCGCAGCTTGGGGAGCGATTGCTTGAGCACCAGGCGGCTCTCCGGCATGCGGGCCAGCAGCACGGTGTTGGAAACGCCGCCGCCCAGTTCGTCGACGGCCAGCGGCTGGGGCATGCCGCGAGCCACCAGGTAATCGGCGGCGTTGGCGGGGGTCAGTTGGAGCAAGGATCAGAATATCACTGGGGGCTCGATTCGGAGACACCGCAAAATCGCACGAAAACTCCTGGCTGGTAGCTGTTGAAAAGAGGTGGTAAACCGTCTGCCGCCCTCAGCGGCAGGCTTCCTTGCGATCGAGCACGCGGGAGATCTCCAGGTAGTCGCCTTTGTCGCGGAAGAACACGCGGTGATCCTGAGCGCGGAGCCGGATGAGGGGCGGGTCGATCCCCCGAAGATGCTTCGTGTTGCCCTCGCCGGCCTGGGCGTAACGTGCCAGGGTCTTGAGAATCTGCAAGGCGATGGGCTGCTCGATGGTCCGCACGTCGGCTTTGGCTTGTTCGGACCAGACGATGCGCTTAGCCATTGCGCCGGGGCGTCTCTTCCGGTAGGGGCTCCTGGCACATCTTCTCCCAATCGGCCATGGTCAGACCAAACTCCGCGAGCACTTCCTCATGGGGGATCGGCTGATTGTGCTCGAGCCATTCGTCGGCCTCGGCGACGGCCTTGCGTTCCGCATTGCTCAGGGTGTCTCCATCCTCATCCGGCGAGACCATGGTTTCGAGCAAATGAACCACCGCGGCAAGCTGACCAGGGCCGAGTTGGTCCAGCAAATGATGGGCATGTTGTTTGGCCTCAGATGTGGTTGACATGACTTCCGTAATAAACATCCTCTCAGAGCCGGTAACCAGAGGTCAATGGCGAACGGCCGCAACGTCATGCCTCACCACATGCAAAATCCGTCCGAGGCCCCGCGTAACAAGTGCCTCCGTCCGTCTGTGATACAACAGGGAAGATGAAACGCATCCTCTTGAGTCTCGCCCTGCTCGCCACCTCCCTCAGCGCCCAAGACTGGGCCAAGCAAAAGCTGGAACAGTCCTCGCGCCACCGGGAGTGGGTCAAGGTACAACACGATGGCCGTTCGGTGGAGGCTTATGTCGCCTATCCGGAGGTGAAGGACAAAGCGCCCGTGGTGCTGGTGATCCACGAGATTTTCGGGCTCTCCGACTGGGCCCAGCTTGCCGCCGACGAGTTCGCCGCGGCCGGCTACATCGCCATCGCTCCCGACCTGCTGTCCGGCAAAGGGCCGAATGGCGGCGGCACCAGGACCATGGACGCGACCGCCGTCGGCCAGGCCATCCGCGACCTGCCGGCCGACCAGATCACCGCCGACCTCAACGCCGCCGCGGATTACGCGCTCAAACTGCCGGCCGCCAACGGCAAGCTGTTCGTCGCCGGATTCTGTTACGGCGGCTCGCAGAGCTTCCGCTACGCCACCAACCGGCCCGACCTGAAGGCGGCGTTCGTGTTCTACGGCGGCGGCCCCACCGACGATTCGCTCAACCGCATTAAGGCGCCGGTGTATGGATTCTACGGCGGCAACGACGCACGCGTGACCGCCACCGTGGAACCGACCAAGGAGAAGATGAAGGCCGCCGGCAAGCCGTATGAAGCCGTGGTCTACGATGGCGCCGGACACGGATTCATGCGCGGCGGCGAGGACTCGACCGCCAACAATCCCACCCACGCCGCCGACGTGAAGGCGCGCGACGAGGCCTGGAAGCGCATGAAGGAGCTGATGGCCAAGCTTTCGAAGTAGCCGGCGGCGCCATGCAACCCGACCCGCTGTCACCGCCGCCTCCCCAAGCTGCGTATTTCGACGCGGTGGCGGACGCCTGGGTACTGAGCCGCTATGCGGATGTGATGGCCGCGTTTCGCGAGCCGCGGCTGTGGCCCATCGGCCAGCGCGGCGAGGACCAGCACGCGGTCCGCGACGAGACGGGGAAGCTGCACGCGCGCGACGAACTGCTCGACCTGGTCTCGCCCGCCAAGGTGGCGCAGTGGCAGCAGCGGATGGAGGCTCAGGCGCAGAGCGCCGCGGAGCGTCTGCCCAGGGGCCGTCCCGTCGACCTGCTGAGCGAATATGCACTGCCCTGGTGTCTCACGCTCGCGATGTTGGTGACGGGAGCGGACGCCGACGACCGCGAGCGCCTGGCGGATCTCGGCAGCCACGTTTTCGCCGGCACGGGCCAGCCGGAGGACTCGCCGCTGGGCACGCGAGCCGCGGCGGCAGGCGCCGAACTGGAGCGCATTTTCGAGGCGCGCGTGGCACGCACGGGCGAGCCGACCCTGGTGGGGATATCGCAAACGCTTCCCCGCCTGCTGATCAACGGGTGGCTCGCGTTGCTGCGCCATCCGGCCGAGTGGGCGCGCCTGCGCGGCCAGCCGGACCTGATGCCGCGCGCCATCGAAGAGCTGATGCGCTACGCCAGCATCGTTCCCGCGCTGTTTCGCCGCGCGGAGGAAGATGTGGAACTGGGCAGCGTGCGCATCGCGAAGAGCCAGCGCGTCCACTTGATGGTAGGGTCGGCGAACCGCGATCCGGAGCAGTTTCCCGATCCGGACCGGCTGGATGTGACGCGCCGCGCCGCCACTCACATGACGCTGGGGATGGGCCGCAATTCCTGCGTGGGCGCCATACTGATCCGCATGGCGGCCGCGGCTACCACCGGCGCGCTGCTGCGGAAGTTCGGCGAGGCCGAATTGACGGGAACGGTGGAATGGAGCATCGGATCGGGCTTCTGCTGGCCGTGTGCGGTCTACGTCATTGGCCGCTGAGCCACCCACAACCACCCACTGAGATCCCGGTCCACCCAAGCCGCGAGCTTCAGAATATCTTCCCGGTAGTAAACCACCAGGTACTGGCGGTCTTTCGGGTCCATCACCAGTGACTGGCCCCGCCGAAAGGCAACCTTACTCAGAGACGGCTGCCACTGCGGGGGCACCAACGCCCGCAGCGGGTACCACACGTTGTATTTTTTCAGGAAGTAGCTCAGGCCGGGCCAACGCGGCGCGCGGCGCTCCAGGCTCTTGCGCGAGATGTCCGGCTGAAAGGACGGGTCGACGTCGAGGAATTGGAAGAGGTCCGCCAGCAGCCGCAAGGGCTGCCGCCAGTCCTGCTCGTACCAGTAAATGCGAATGTGGTCCCGGGGAAACCGGTCGAGGTAGCGCTTCACCTGCTGGTGGTACAGGCCGATCTCGAGGAACGGATACAGTGTGCCGATGGTTCGATGCCCGCCGCGTGCGCACGCTTCGATGTGCTCCCGGAAAGTCGCTTTGGTCAGCCCCACCGCCAGTTGATGCAGATAGTGCGAGAAGGCCCGCTCGGCGGGATCGCGCAAGACCATCGCGATCCGGGCCTCCGGCACGCGCGACCAGATGTTCTGCGCCGCGCTCTCGGACCACAGGTAAGACGGGGAGGCATCCCCGATGGCGGTCTCGTTCCGAACGCCTTGAAACAGGCGCAGGTAGTCTTCCCATTCGAACGCCAGCCAGCCGAGCGGCTTCACCGGCAGGCCGTCTTTGAGGCGTTTCGGCAGCTCCCGCGATTGCTTCTGTACGTGCCGCTGGAACTGCCCGCTGAGATTCGCGGCGCGGATCTCGGAGGCGAAATAGCTGGGCTCCTTGACCGGGCTCATGTAGATCTGGGGATGCTGCCCCAGGTAATCGTGCAGCGAAGTAGTGCCCGCCTTGCCCGTACCCACGATGAAGAAATTCGGCAGTGGCGGCCGCGTAGGATCCATCACGTTTGCCCCATTGTACAGGCAAAGCCGGTGTAGAATACGTAGGACGAAGGGGGGACATTTCATGACGCTCTCTCGCTTGGTGGGACAGATAGCTTGCCCGTGCAAAGCCGGGATCGGTTTGTGTCGTCTGTTTCCATGGCCGGGACCGGCCACCAAAGCCGACGAAAAATTCGCTCAGCTCGTGGGGCAGGCAATCCTGCCAGCAGCCGCCTTTCAGGCGGCTCTTCGACCTCGTACATTTTGTCGAACCAGGGGCGCATCTTTTTCGAGAGTGTCAACCGCGCTCACTCGCTTGGCGGCGGCTTTGGCGCCGTTGGCCCTGGCAGGCGCGCTGGCCGCGCAGGGGCCCTCGCTGGACTTCGAGTTCTTCAAGACCCGCGTTCAGCCGATCTTACTGTTGAAGCGGCCCGGACACGCGCGCTGCTACGTGTGCCATTCCACCGGCACCACGTTCCGCATCGAGCGCCTGTCCGCGGGCGCTACCTCGTGGAACGACGAGCAGTCGCGCCGCAACTTCGATTCCGTCAAGCGCCTGGTGGTCCCGGGCGACCCCCTGGCCAGCCGGCTTCTCACGCATCCGCTCACGCCGGAAGCCGGGGGCGATCCCTTCCATTCCGGAGGCAAACACTGGGACTCGCAGAGCAATCCCGAATGGCAGACGCTGGCGGACTGGGTCCGCGGGAAGAAGGCCGCGGCGAAGTAGTGCGCCCGGTGCCGATCGGCGATAACATGTCTGCATGCCGTTCCACCGCCTGTGCCCGATTGCAACCTCCATCGCCGCGGCCATCCTGACCTGCTGCACCGCGAATGCCCAAGCCGGCCGGCCCCCCGCCCCGCCCGCTCCGGCCCCCCCTCCCACCAATGTCGCCGGCATTCCGGTCAATTACGATGAGGCGCTGGCCGGGAACTACACCTTGCCGGACCCGCTGGTGCTCGCCAACGGCAAACCGGTGCGCGACGCCAAGACCTGGAACGAGAAACGCCGCCCCGAAATCGTCCGCCTCTTCGAGGAAAACCAGTACGGCCGCGCTCCCGGACGTCCGGCCGCGATGACCTTCGATGTGTTCGACAAAGGCACGCCGGCCTTCGACGGCAAGGCGCTGCGCCGCCAGGTGACGGTCTACTTCTCGGGCGACAAAGCCGGGCCGAAGATGGACCTGCTGCTCTATTTGCCCGCGGGCGCGCCGAAACCCGTGCCCCTGCTGCTCAACCTGAGTTTCTCAGCGAACTCCAGCACTGTCTCCGGCGACCCCGGCGTCAAGCCAGGCGAGGTGTGGAACGCCCGCGACAAGAAGAAGGTGCCCGCCAGCCAGGGAATGAGCTTCGGGCGGATCGACGTCCCGCGCTTGCTCGAAGCGGGCTTCGGCTTCGCCACCATTTACTACGGCGACATTGACCCCGACTTTATCGGAGGCCTGCCGTTCGGCATCCGCGCAACCTACCTGAAGCCCGGCCAGACCGAGCCCGCGCCCGGCGAGTGGGGCACCATCGCCGCCTGGGCGTGGGGTTTAAGCCGCGCCGTCGACTACCTGGAGACGGACAAGGGCGTGGACGCCAAACGCATTGCGATCCTGGGAGTCTCTCGCTTGGGAAAGACCGTGATGTGGGCCGGCGCCCGCGACACGCGCATCGCCCTGGTAATCGCCAGTTGTTCCGGCGAAGGCGGCGCTGCCTTAAGCCGGCGCAACTATGGCGAGACCATCGCGCACCTCACGGCGCCCTCGCGATTTCCCTACCAGTTCTGCGCCAACTATCAGAAGTTCGCGGAGCATGTCGACAAGTTCCCCGTGGATGCCAACATGCTTGTCGCCCTGGTGGCGCCCCGCCCCGTGCTGCTGCAGACCGGCGACAAGGACCAGTGGAGCGACCCCAAGGGCGAGTTCCTGGCCGCCGTGGCCGCCGGGCCGGTATTCCGCCTGCTCGGCAAGCAGGGGCTCGAAACCGACCAGTGGCCGCCCGCCGGAACCCCGATTCTGCACACCCTCGGCTACTACATGCATGCCGGGGGTCACGGCACGATTCCTTCGGATTGGGACCAATACCTCCAATTCCTGAAGATGCACTTGTAGGCGGCGAAAATTTTGCTGAGAATTCTGTCGGCCCCGGCAAACTGATATCCGGTGGAACGGACAAATCATGCCGACCCTCTGCGCACTGTGATGGCTCTCGATCGACAGGTCTGCCAGGCACGGGCTGTCCTGCAGCGGACCAGCGAGCGCCATCCTGACTTCGAACGCCGCGTATCCATGCTGGTCATGCTGGTGTCCAAACGGGACCAGGTCTTGACGCGCCGCTGGCTACCCCCCGCGGCCTGAGCGCCGGCTGTATCAATGGCTGTATGATGGGCCAATGCAACCACGAATGCTGGTAGTCTGCTTCGCCGCCGCTCTTTTCGCACAAAACCAAACGTCCATCGAAAACGACCAGGTGCGGGTCGTCATGGTCACCGACCAGCCGCACTCCAAGTCGTCCCTGCACGAGCACAAACTGAATCGCGTGATGATCTACTTGCAGCCGGGCCGCCAGGAGATCACTCCTCAAAACGGCAAGAAGATAACGTCGCAATGGAAAGCCGGCGAGGTGAAATTCAGTCCCGCTACGGGCATGCACCAATCGGAGATCGTCAGCGATGCGCCCGTGAGCATGGTCGAAGTGGAGGTCAAGAAGCAGGGCGACCCCGCGAAGACGCCCACGTCCGCTCTCGACCCGGTGAAGGTGGCGTCCGGTAACTACCATGTGGAGTTCGAAAACAGCCAGGTGCGAGTGGTCCGCGTCCACATGGGGCCGCACCAATCCGTGCCGCTGCATGAGCACATGCTCAACCGCGTGGTGGTCTACCTCACCGACCAGAACACGCGCATCACCTCCACGGACGGCAAGGTCGAGAACGCCCAGCACAAGGCCGGGGAAGCCAGTTGGGGCGGCCCCGCGAAGCACAAGGAAGAGAACCTCAACGACAAGGGTTTCGAAGCCGTGGTCGTGGAACTGAAGAGCTGACCGGGTGCTTTGCAGCGCAACTGGACTACTCCCTTACGGTCGTGGCTCGATCGGAGCCGCGACCGTTAGGGAGCGGTCGGCGTGAACCGGCTTCCCCACATCGGTTAAGCACTCCTGCTGGCGGCGTGCCTTGGAACCAAAAAGCCACGCGATCAATTGGCGATGACAAGATCCAGGGCTCCAATCCCTATGATAAGGAAAGAAGACGATGAACCAGCCACTCACGGCCGAGAGAGTCCCTCCCCGGAGCCCCTTGGACGACCGCCTGAATTTCGACGTCAAGTGGTCGAAAACAAATGACCCAACGGCATTGTGGCGCGCCCAGGTTGGCGCCCAGACATGGACTCTTCGCGTGAATGACTTCCCGGAAGAGCATTTGTACACACTCTTGGTCAATCGTGAGGAACTGGGCAGTTTTGATCTTTTAACCCCGCCCCTTCCGCCACACCCCATACACCGCCACCCCTGCCGCCAGCGTAAACACTCCGAAGCCGATGTAGGCCCAGCCGGACGTCAGGAAGATGTACATCCACCCCACGAAGGCGATGACGCTCGGAAGGGGATACAGCCACATGCGGAAGGGCCGCGGGATCTCCCTTCGCCGCTTGCGCAGATAGTGCAGCGCGAAAATCTGCCCGATGAACTGGATCAGCACTCGAGAGGTCAGCAGCGCCGAGATCACCACGTCCAGGTTCCAAAGCGAAGCCACGATCGCGAGGACTCCCATCACCAGCAGCGAAACGTGCGGAAACTGCCCCTGCGGGTGCAGCCTCGCGAAGATCCGGAAGAAGTCCCCGTGCAGCGCCGCCGCGTACGCGATGCGGCTGTAACCCAGCAGCAGCGCGAAAACCGAAGCCAGCGCGGTCCACAGAACCAGCACCGTCACCACCGACGCCGCCCGCGTCCCGTACAGCCTCTCGATGAATTCCGAGGCGATGAATTTCGATTGCATGGCCTCGCGCCACGGCACCACCGCGATGATGCTCAGGTTCATGAGCGAGTAGATGCCGCCCACCGCGAATACCGAATAGAGGATGGCGCGCGGGATGACGCGCGCCGGGTTGCGGACCTCGCCGCCCACGTAGCAGATGTCGTAGTAGCCCATGAAATCGTACATCGCGATCAGCATGGCCGATCCCAGCCCGGCGGCAAACCCGGTGGAGAACGTGAATGCGTGCGGCGGAAAATCGAAAGCTACCCGCCAGTCGAAATGGCCCACCCCGCCGGCGATGATCCACAGCACCGTCGCCACCATCCCGATCCACAGCACCACCGTCAGCCGGCCCACCGCCGTGATGCGGCGATACAGCAGCGCCATCACCAGCACCCCCACTCCCACGCCCACCAGCCGGGTTTCCACCGGCCCCATGCCGCGCCAGAAATAGCCCACGTACTGCGCGAAGCCGGTATATCCGGATGCGATCTCCAGCGGACCGCTGAAGATGAATTGCCAGATGAAGAGGAACGGCAGGATGCCTCCCAGGCTGGTCCCGCGGAAGGCCTCGCGCAGGTAGACGTAGGTGCCGCCGGTGCCGGGCAGTGAAGCGCCCAACTCACTCCACACCAGGCCGTCGCACAACGCCAGGGCCGCGCCCAGCACCCACCCCAGCATGCACTGCGGCCCGCCCATCGAGGCGATGATCAACGGGATGGTGATGAACGGCCCCACCCCGACCATGTTGCTCATGTTGAGCGCCGTGGCCTGCAGCAGCCCGAAACCCCGGACGAGCCCGTCCCTTTCCTGCTCGTCCTGGCCGATGCCGCTCAAAACGTAACCCGCCGCTTTTGGCCCACCGCCATCGGCATCCGCCTCCTCACGACCTCCTTTGCGATTGGTCGCCAGTATACAACGAAAAGCGGGCCGGGAAGCCGAGCCCGCGCGAGGGCGCTATTGCCATCTTTTTGCGACAGCGGTGCGTGAATCAGGCAATACCCCCTAACCTTCCAGCAAGTCGCGAAGATACTGGGTGTAGAACCGGCCGTTCGGATCGCAGGTCTTGCGGTATCTCTTGAAGGCCTCTACGGGCGCCTGGCGTCTCTCGATGCGCTGCCTGGTGATGAAGCCGAGGAATTTCTGGTTGAACGGCGGCGTATAGGAATCCGGGTCATTGTCGTTCGGGTCGTAGAAACCGAACACCTTGCCGTTGTGCGGCAGGCCGCCCAGTGAGACCCACTTCCGCTCGACATGGGCAAAGAATTTCAACAGTTCGGCGGGATACTCGGAGCTTTTCGTCCGCTCAACGAAGCCGATGAGGTCCAGGTTCACGAAGTAGGCGTCGCGATTCCTGGAAAATGCTCCCGACATCGCGGAGTCGCCGGCCTTCACAAAACGGAACTCCATCGGAGCGACGATGTGGAAGTTGCCGTCTTTCAATACATAACTCGTAACGACGTCCAGGCCCTCCCACACTCGCTCGAGACCCTTGTCGTCGAGACCAGGCAATTCGATGAAATAGGACATGAAGATAACGCGGGACGACTTCGCCAGCCACAGGTCGGAAAACTCTCGATTCGCTTTTCCAGCCTGACTCTCGATCTCATCGCGGGCTATGGCGGCAATCACCGCCGGGCCCGCTATCGGCGACCACCAGGGATCGGTCGTCTGTGCCCCCCGTATCCGCGCTTCCGTCCACTCCCCCCCAATAATATCGATGAGGGGTGCGCCAAACTCGTCCGCATGGGAGAGATCACAGGCCGATTTCGGCTTCACATCCGGATTCGGGATCTGCGGATTCGGATTTGCCACAACATCCCACCGGAGCAAGAGAAAGTTAGGCTGAGGCCACACTTGCGCGGCGTAGGGCAGGAAGAAAACCTCCAGCCGCGTGGGTTTCGCCGGTCCCGTTAACAGTTCTTGGAACTTGGTAACGAAATCCTCCTTTTTTGCGAGCCGGATTCTCTCTGTCGCTCCCTGGAGCGTGTTCAGCCAAGGCCGCGGCAGGACGTCGATCGTCATCCTGGTCACTATGCCGAGCGCGCCCAGCGACACGCGCGCGAACTGCAGAAGCGGCTGGCCGTCCCCATCCTTCGATTGTTTGTCGATGACGGTTTCGTTGCCGCCGGCGCCCAGGATCGTGAACGCGGATACCGCCTCGGCGAAGATCGGCGCCTCCACCGTGCCGCCGTGAACGTCGACCGCGGTCATGCCGCCAATGCTGAAGAAACCACCGGCC
>Ga0116222_1001898_pt1 | contig 11334 bp, 10 predicted proteins | sample Sb_taG_12_FD_88963 | JGI IMG/M metagenome (GOLD analysis project Ga0116222, IMG submission 88963) | Peat soil microbial communities from Weissenstadt, Germany - Sb_50d_9_AC metaG | ecosystem: Environmental > Terrestrial > Soil > Wetlands > Peat | place: Germany: Weissenstadt | collected 2010-09-21
ATGCGAGCCGCCATTAAACCTTGGAGATCAGGGGATAGCGGGGGTCAGGTGGGTCATTTGCTCACTGACTTCCCAGAGCCTGCGTGCCGCCTCGAGATCGTAAGATGCAGGGGAGGAAGCGACCGCCTTCGCCCTGACGAAATACCGCCCGCTGACGCCCGCCACGTCCGGCGACGTCGCCAGGAAGACCATCGTCCGCGCCCCCTCCTCCGGGCCGATGGCAAAGAAACGGGCCAGGAACTGGAGGGCCGCGCCCCGCAAGCCGTTACTCCCGGCAAAGCCGGTATACACCCACCCGGGGTGCAGGGCGTTGACGGTCACGCCAGTCCCGCGCAGCCGTCGGTCCAGCTCGTAGGTGAACAGCAGGTTCATCAGCTTCGACCGGCAATACTGGCGCCAGCCCGAGAAGTCGCGCTCCCCCGTAAGGTTGTCGAAGTCGATGGTCGCCTTGCGGTGGGCACGCGAAGAGACGTTCACGATTCGCGCGGGGGAACTGGCCTTCAGCGTGTCCAGCAGCAGCTGAGTCAGCAGGAAGTAGGCCAGGTGGTTGACCCCGAAGGTCATTTCGATGCCATCGGCGTTCAGCCGCCGCTCCAGCCACAGGCCGCCGGCGTTGTTCACCAGCACATCGAGGCGCGGGTATCGCGCGATGAACTGCCGGGCCAGTTCGCGGATTTGCTGCTGCGACGAGAGGTCGGCGAGCAGCGCTTCCACCTCCGCGTGGCCCGCCTGGACGCGGACCTGCTGGACGGCCGCGTCGCACTTCTCGCGGCTCCGTCCCACCAGCACCACGCGGGCCCCTTGTCGGGCCAACTCGCGCGCCGTCACCAGCCCGATGCCCGAGGTGGCCCCGGTCACGAGGCAGACCTTGCCGCGCATGGCCGAGGCCGTCGTGTCCATCGCACTCACTCACCCACTCCTCCCTCTTCCGCGCCAGTGGGAGCTGTTCCGGCGGCAAGGATTGCGTCCAGGTCGATACCGTCGGCGATACAGAAGAGTCCCTCGCGGACGCGCTGGATGACCCCCCGGGCGATCAGTCCACGACTGCCGTAGAGGATGTAGTGGACCTTGTGGTTGTCCGGGTACGGGTAGCCCTTCATGCCGAAGAACTCCGGGCAGGCCCGCCAGACGGCCACCGAGATGTCGTTGAGCGTGAACGGTTGCGGGATGGCGCGGGCGACGCGGAGCAGCGTCAGCCAGTGCCCGCCGGCGCGCAGGCGCTTGATCGTCCGCCGCCGCGAGTCGTCCCGGGCGCTCGACTCCAGATACTCTTGCTTGCTGCCTCCCTTATCGAGCAGGTCCCACAGAGATTGTTGGCTCATGACGATCGACCACCCAAGGTTGAGAGAATCCCCTTGAGCATCAACGTAACCGGGGCGCGGCGGTGATTCAAGGACAGTTGTCCCCCGAGTAGATCGGAATGGCCGGGCCGGCGAGTCGCCTCGGGCATTTCCCGTGGGCAAGCGGGCGGGCCGGCGTCATAATCACCGGCATGGACCCAGCCACCCTGCGCCTGACCTTCGACCGCGGCACGATCGTCGTCACCGGCGGCACGCCGGACCTCCTGGCCGAACTGCCCGGCCTGCAAGCCGACCCGCGTGCCGGCGTCCACCGGGCCGAGGCGCGCCATTACCGGCCCATCGTCGAGCACCTGCGCCGCCACCGCATTCCCTACGAGGACAAGGCCCGCACCTACCAGGCGACGCCGTGGCCGCTGCGCACCAGCCGCGACCCGTTCCCGCACCAGACCGAGGCGCTCGAAGCGTGGTGGAAAGCCGGCGCCCGCGGCGTCGTCGTGCTGCCGACCGGCACCGGCAAGACCCACGTCGCCGTCCTCGCCATTCACAAGGCATCTCGGCCGACGCTCGTCGTCACGCCGACTATCGACCTGCTCAACCAGTGGTATCACGTCCTCGTCACCGCCTTCGGCGACCCGGTGGGCCTGATCGGCGGCGGCTCCTACGACATCCAGCCGCTGACCGTCACGACCTACGACTCGGCGTACATCCACCTGGAGCGCTGGGGCGATCGCTTCGGGCTACTGGTGTTCGACGAGTGTCACCACCTGCCCGGCCCGACCTACGCCCAGGCCGCCGTCGGCAGCCTCGCCCCGTTCCGCCTCGGCCTGACGGCCACCCCCGAGCGAGCCGACGGCGGCGAGGCGATCCTGCCGGAGCTGATCGGGCCGATCATCTACCGGCGTGAGATCCGTCAGCTCGCCGGCGAATTCCTGGCGGACTACCGCACCGAGCGGCTGTACGTCGAGCTGTCGCCGGAGGAGCAGGAGCGCTACACCAAGGCGCGCGAGCACTACCGGCGCTTCGTGGATGAGCGCGGCATCACCTTCGGCGGCCCGCGCGGCTGGCAGCGCTTCATCCAGGAGACGTGCCGCTCGCCGGAGGGCCGGGCCGCCTTCCAGGCGTACCGCGAGCAGAAGCAGATTGCGATGGCGGCGCCGGCCAAGCTGCAATGCCTGGAGCAACTGATCGAGCAGCACCGCGAGGATCGCATCCTCATCTTCACCTATGACAACGCGACGGTGTACCTGATCGCGCGGCGGTTCCTCGTCCCGGCGATCACGCACCAGACGAAGACGAAAGAGCGGCGCATCATCCTGGAGCGCTTCCACAGCGGCGAGTACCCCATCGTGGTAACGAGTCAGGTTCTGAATGAGGGGGTGGACATACCGGCGGCGAGCGTGGGCATCATCCTGTCAGGGACGGGCAGCGTGCGCGAGCACGTCCAGCGGCTGGGGCGGTTGCTGCGGAAGCACGGCGACAAGCAGGCGCTGCTGTACGAGGTCGTGTCGCGCGGCACGGCCGAGGAGTTCACCAGCGAGCGGCGGAGGCAGCACCATGCGTATCGGTAGACCATCTGCCATGCGGTGACGGTGAGAAGGGATCGCCGGTGAAGGGATGCCCATCCCACCCACAGTCCCTTGCCCGGCTTGCACCCTGGGGCGGCCGCGGGCGGACAGGGGGAGAATGGTCTGGAGAGGAGGATGCGGTGACCCGCGGGAAGCTACTCATCTTGGCTGTGGTGTTGTTCCTTCTTTCAGCGTTTTCTTGCTACCACACAGCTTTCTACGCGTGGTTGACAGCTACCCCGCTACCTTCCGGGGAGCTAGCGACCGTGCAGTGTCTTTTCTACTGCTGGTTCGCCGCGACTATTCTTGCCTTCTTCGCCGGGGTGGGCGTACTGGTCAGGAGGAGCAAGAAGTGAAGTCGGCTCGATGCCCCACCTTCTGCTACAATCTGTGCCAGGAGGACACCGTCATGCAATTTCCCATCCAGCACGCCGCCCTAGCTCTCCGCGGGAAGCCGCCCGCGGAACTGCCCCACGGCCTCCTCGCCGTGCCGCCGGAAGTGAGAGAGTTCATCGAGGAAAGACGAACCCAATGGTCCCCGGAAGTATTCGCCAAGGCCGAACTTGGGATGCTGAACCTCGACACCGTCAGCTGGTACTTCGACGGGCTCAACATGCAGGTTATGTACCGCGAGACGCCGCAAGGCCCTGAGGTACTGGCGGTCGGGCGCGACGAAGTGTTCGCCTTCAAGCAGCGGGTGCCCCGCGACGAGCGGAAGGAACTCAAGACCTTCATGGGGTACTTATCCACATGAGCCGACTCGTCATCCCGATCAGCTACCGGACGCTCTGGGGCACAGGCGACGTGATGCTCTGGATCGAGATAACGCTCTCGCTCAGGAGTGGCACTGGCAACTATGTCGATTACGATTTCAACGTGGACTCCGGGACCGAGATCACCACCTTCCCCGCCTACGAGGCCAAGCAACTCGGCCTGGTCGTGCCAGTTCGACCCGCTCAGGTCCAGCACACGCAGAGTGTGTTGGAGGTCCGCTCGGGAATGCTCCGCTTTCGCATCGACGGCATGGATCAGACGGAATACGCTGTGGCCTGTCTTTTCCTCGGCGATCCGAATGTCCGCCCGAGTCCGAACGCTCCACCAGGGGCACTCGCTCGCAACCTCCTCCAGCCGCTGGCCCTCCTTGAGAAACTGCGCTTCGCGATGGAAAAGGATCCGGCGGCTTTGTTCCCCTATGGCCAGCTCGTGGTGGAGAAAACGTAGGCGGATACAGCACCATGCTCACCGGGAATCTCGTCCGCGTCCGTTACGCCAAGCAGCGCATCGTCCCCTACTACATCGACGCCGCCGATCCCGACTGGATGGCGTCCGCGGAGCGCCTCCTCGACCTGTTCCGCGGACAGGATGGCCGGACGCGCGGCGAGTTGGAAGAAGACCTCGCCGACGCCTTCGGCGACGAGGGCGGACAGCTCGTCTACCGCGGCCTGGCGAAACTGCTGGAAGACCGCTGCGAGTTCGAGACCGTCTCCGGTCAGCCGCCGGACCGGCTGCGCGAGGAGGTCTTCCGTGCGGCGGCGGAAGTCCGAAAAGGGGGAACCACGCCTTCCGATGGGAAGGAAGTCGCGCGGCCGATGTCGTTTGACCGTACTGCCGTGCTGCGCCGGATCGCCGATGAGATGGGGATGACGGCCGAGGCAGTCGATCAGGGACTGTTCGCCGACCTCAAGAGCGAACAGCGGCTGATTCGCTTCAAGGACATCAGTGCCGAGCGCCTCCTCCAGCGTTACAACGTGGCCCTGGCTCAGGCGGTGCTGCTGCGCTCGACGCGGGTTCACGTCGCGGTGCGGAACGAGCCGCCGGCGCGCTACCGGCAACTGCTGCGGCTGGTGAAGTTCCACCGCCTCATCTGCGAGATCGAGCGCACCGGCGACGGCTGTTACCAGCTCCACCTCGACGGGCCGCTGTCGCTGTTCTCGGCGACGCAGAAGTACGGCCTGCAACTGGCGCTGTTCCTGCCGGCGGTGCTGCTGTGCCGTGATTTCGAGGTCAACGCGGAGCTGCGCTGGGGAGCAGAGCGCAAGCCGAAGACATTCACGCTGACGCCGGCCGATGGGCTGGTGTCGTACCTGACCGACAGCGGCACCTACGTCCCGCCGGAGCTGGGCATGTTCGTGGAGCTGTTCCGCAAGAAGGTCGAAGGGTGGGACATCGCCGAGGAGACGGAGGTGTTCCCGCTCGGCGACGGCTTCTGGGTGCCCGACTTCCGCTTGACACACCGGGCCAGCGGCCGCTCGGTCTACCTCGAAGTGCTTGGTTTCTGGCGGAAGTCGAGCGCCGAAGTCCACCTTCAGTGCCTGCGGCGGCACGCGCCCGAGCCATTTCTGCTCGCCGTGTCCGACGGGTTGCGGATCGATGAGGCGGAGCTGGAAGGGCTGCCGGCGGGGGTGCATCGCTTCCGGCAGATGCCGCTGCCCGATGAGGTGGCGCGGCTGGCGGAGGAACTGATCGCGGAACAGTAGCCGCTTGCGGCTTCGCAGGGCGTGCGAAGCCGCAAGCGGCTACTTCTCCGCAGTCGCCAAGCCGTCGATGACTCAGGCGCTGCGGCGCAGCGGCTCGACCTCGCGCCTCTCGTCGATGTCGATCACGGCGGGGCGTGCGTCGAGCATGGCGTCGATCGCGGCCAGGCGGGGGGTTAGGCCGCGGCCGTTGGCGATCTGGATGGCCAACCCCGGACGGGCGTTGGCTTCCAGCAGCATCGGCCCTTGCGCCACGTCCACGACGATGTCCACGCCGACGTAGCCCAGTCTCACCGCCTCGGCCACGCGCCGCGACATGTCGAGCACCTCGCGCCAGTACGGCACGCGCAGGCCGATGACGGGCACGCCGGTGTCGGGGTGCTCCACCACCATACGGTTGCGCTGCACGGCGTGATGCGTGAAGCCGCTGGCCAGATCGACGCCGGTGCCGATGCCGCCCTGGTGGAGGTTGGCCCGGCCGTTGGATTCCTTCGTCGGCAGGCGCAGCATCGCCATCGCCGGCTCGTTGCGGTAGAGGATGACACGGATGTCCGGAATCCCCTTGTAGGAGACCGCCTCGAAGATCGGGTGCAGGCGGACGCGCTGCTGCAGCAGGGCCTGGTCGGGCCGGCCGGCCAACGAGTACATACCGGAGAGAATGTCGGACAGGTGCTGGCGCATCTGCTCGAAGCGCAGCCGTTCGCCGTTGTGGCGCACGAAGTCGCGGCCGTCGCGGCCGGTCAGGACCAGGACGCCGCGACCGGCCGAGCCGCGGTTCGGTTTGACGACGAAGTCGCCGCGCTCGCCGACCGTTTGCGGCAGGCGGCGCAACTCCGAGTGCGAGCCGACCACGGCGTAGACGTCGGGCGTCGGCACGCCGATGCGGCGGCAGAGGTGGTGCATGCGCAGCTTGTCATCGACCAGGGGGTACAGGGCGCGCGGGTTGTGGTCGAGGATGCAGGCGGCGTTGCGCCGGTTCATCCCCAGGATGCCGAGTGCCTTGAGCCGCTTCGCCGCACGGAACAGCCAGAGCATGCCACTCTCCTCCGAGGCCGCTTGCGGCTTAGCGTTCGCGCTAAGCCGCAAGCGGCCGGTCAGTCCTCGGTACCCACGATGCGCAGTCCCGGCCGGCGCCCGAGAAAATCGCGGAACCGGAACAGTTCCGACAATCGATAGCCAGTATATCGCCCCAGGAGCAGCTGCGCGGCCATGATGAGCCCGACCGTCTCGGGGAAGCAGAACAGGTGATTGACGACGGCGTGGAACGACAGCACCAGTGCGATGGTCGCCGCAATGATCATCGTGGTGACCAGGGTGCGGAACGAGGACGACGTGCCGTCCTCCGTCTCCAGCGTCCAGAAGCGCTCGATCATGCCGGTGAGGATCACCATCGGAAAGATCGCGACGTAGCGGGTAGCCGACAGGCTGCGGTAGTTGGCCAGCATCGTCAGGCCGATCAGGACGACGACGATGAGGCTGAGCATGAAGGCGGTGCGCGGCACTTGCAGCAGGTGGTAGTGGTTGAGCAGGCGCCGCATCAGCCAGCCGACGAGGACGATGGCGACGAAGACGAGCAGCCCCGGCATGCTGTGGAACTCGCGGAAGGCCAGGCCGAGCAGGGCCGGGGCGAAGGTGCCGAAGCTGGCCAAGCCGATGACGTTGCGGAACAGGCAGACGATCAGGGCGGCCACCGGCAGCAGCAGCAGGAAGCGCACCAGCTCCTGGTCGTTGGGCGACAGAACCCAAAGCGACACGGCCAGGAAGGCGCGGCGGAGCGGGCCGGCGTCCGCGGCGGCGCCCTCGGGGCCGACCTTCTCTACGAGGAAGGCGTGGTTGAGGTCGCTGACGTGATGGCCGACGACCACGGGCGTGTCGCCGCAGGTGAAGACGAGGTAGGTGGGCGGCACCTCGCCGAAGCGGTGATGGACGGGACACATCGGCAGCCAGCGCTGATCGAGCCACGCCTCGACCCAGTTGTGAGCGTGCTGGTCGAGGCCCCGGGTCAGGGTGACGCCGGTCACCAGGCGGGCGGGGATGCTGCGGTGGCGCAGCAGGGCGACGAGGAGGCGGGCCTTGGAGGCGGAGGCGCCGGCGCCGGCCTTGAGGCAGTCGACCGGCTGCAGGGCCGGGCCGCCGAGGCTCGGCTCGTTGGCGATCTCTCGGTCCACGTGGCGGAACAGCGCCTCGGCCTGTTCCAGCGGCTGATCCAACCCGGCGGTGAGTTGGCGGGCCAGGTCGGACACCGGGTCCGGGTCGCTGCGCCTGGCCACGTCGAGGTCCTGGCCGGGCTTCGGCGGGGCCGACAGCGCCTTGGCCAGATCCGACATCGGGGCGCTGGCCCGGTGCGAATCGACGGTGCAGTAGAACTCGTAGCGCAGCCGGAACGGGCCGTCGCCGGCGCCGACGCGCTTTTTCCACAGGACGCGGCGGCGCTCGGGGTGGCGACCCTCCGGCGCCTTGTCGTGGCGCGTCTCCGGCGCGGCGTCGAGGAACTCGGCGCTCTGGCACGACTCGCGGACGACGTGCTGCCGGCCGAAGTCAAGCGGCGTCAGCGTCAGCAGTTTGGCGTCCCCTTCACTCCGTCCTTGAACTACCATCGCGACCTTCCACGTCCCAGGGCCGTGGGGCACCTTGACCTCGTCGCCCATGACGTGGTGCCGCAGGGCCATCACGCCCAAAGAGAGCAGAGCCAACACGGCCGCGGTGGCCGCGCAAAGGGTCGTCCGTGACATGAGGCGGGCCTCTGTTCCGATTGAAGATTGCAGATTGCAGATTGCAGATTGAAATGCAAATCTGCAATCTTCAATCTGCAATCTGCAATTCCTCTGCCTTCCACGAGACGCGGAAACGCAGCTCCTTCTCGTCGCGGGCGCGGGGCGTGATGAGCAGGTAGCCGGTGCGGCGGCGCTCGTCCCAGCAGAAGACGTAATGGCTGGGCGGCACCTTGGCGTGTAATTCGGGGACACGGCCGGTCGGGGCCTTCGGCAGCGACACCTCGACGAACACGAAGGGGACCAGCGGCTTCTCCGAATCGTCCTCTTCCTTGCGGATCAACCCGGCAAGGCGGGCGTTGGGCGGCATCTCCACCTGGAACTTGTTCGAGGCGACCTTGTCGTGGGTCTTGTCGGGCAGCGACACGACGATGGTATTGCCCTGCACCTCGTGGCGCACGCCGGACAGGGCGTCGGCCGGGCGCTCCGGCCGCGGCAGTGTCAGGGTCGGGTCGCCCCAGAGGGTGAAGGCCCAGGCCGCCCGCACGTTGGCGCCGCCGCGCTTCGCGTCCTTGCCGAGGCGCTTTTCCTTCAACTGGGCGTAGGCGAGGAGGAAATTCTTCGCCTGCCGCAGGCCGCCGCCGAGCGACTTGCCGTCGTAGAGCAGGGCGTCGAAGAAGGCCAGTGAGCAGGCCCCGCCGGAGGCCGAATAGGTCCGCACCGGCGAGCCGATCACGCCGACCGCCCCGCGCCGCAGCAGCGGCTGCGCCTTCTCCTCGGTCAGCGCCAGGCAGCTCTGCAGGAAGACGAACGACGGGGCCGTCGGCTCGTCCCAGTCGGGGAGCTTGAACTCGCGGATGAGCGTACCGTGGTGGCCCTCCCACAGGAAGATGTCGTGGTCGGGCAGGGTGCGGCGCAGGTCGTCCTTGCTGACGTCGCCGCGGAACTTGGCGGTGATTTCGTAGCCGGCGTTGCGGAATTCCTTGGCGGTGTTGCGCGAGAACGTCTCCAGCAGCGGCAGGCCGCCGCCGGGGTTGCTGGCGATCAGGGCGCGGCGCGGGCCGCGCGCCTCGGCCAGCAGACGCTGGCGGGCCAGCATCAGGGCCACCACCGAGCGGTCGTCGTGGAAGACGCGGCCCACGGCGAAGGAGAACGGCGCGTTGCCCTCCGGGGTGAGCGGCTCCAGTTCGATGAGGGGGTCGTGGTCGGCGGGGATCGGGTTGGGCCGGACGCGCATCGGCACCGCCTGGCGGTTGGCGGCGAGGAGGACCGAATCGACCGCACGCAGTTCCTTGTGCTTCAGGGCGGCGGCGACCACGGCCTCCACGTCGTCGCCGGCGGGGTCGGTCAGCAGCAGCGGGGCGTCGTGCCGCAGGGCCAGCCAGGGGGCCAGCGAGGACATGCCGCCGCGGCCGTCGTACAGGTCGTTCGGGTTGGCGACCACGAGCGTGGCGGCCGGGCCCCGCTTCGCCAGTTCTCGCCGGCAGGAGTCGGCGACCGCCCGCTCGGTGCCGAGGGGCACGACGCGGACCTCGCCCAGTTGCCGGCAGGCCCGGACCGCGGCGCCGACCGCGTGGACCTCGTTCGGCTTCCAGTCGGCGACCCGGCGTCGGAGGTCGGCCTCGTCCTCGCGGTCGTGAGTGATGAACAGGGGGGCCTTGAGCAACCCGGCAAGGCAGGCGGCCTGGAGAAGTGGGCCGCGCGGCTCAGCGGGGCAGACGACGACGCGCTCGACGCGCGGGAAAAGGGCGGCCCACAGGGCCCGCGGCCGGCCTTCCCAGGCGAGCGGCTCGGCGGTGGCTCGGCCCAACCGGCTGCGCAGGTCGTCCAGCCCGTCGCAGAACGAGCCGACCGGGACGACGCGCTCGGGGTCGAACGCCGTCAGAAAGGCTTTCAGGTACGGCGAGGTCGCGGGCGAGTCGAAGAGGACGACGGCCTGGGGGTCGGCGGCGGCCACGGCCGAGGTAAAGACCAGCGTTTCCTCGTCAGACAGCACGCCACCGAGGTAGACGATTTTCTTCGGCGGCGCGGGGGACGTGTCGCCGGCGGAGCGCGACGGGAAGGGGCCGCCCAGGAGGGCGAAGGCGAGCCCGGAAAACAGGGCGAAAAGGAGCGTCCGTGCCACTGTGTGTGCCACTCGTTGGCCCTCGGGGGTCGCAGGAAACCGCGTTCCGATGCGGTCGCCCGCCGGGGGAAGACAGGAAGGGGTGTCGAGCGCGACACCGCCGGGTCGGGGGCTATTATTGCGCGGCGGCGCGGAAAAATGCCAGACGACTCTGAGCGGGAAGGCGGTTTAGAAACTGTATGAAAAACCCTCTTGCCGCTTGCGGCTTCGCAGGAACGATTGCGAAGCCGCAAGCGGCTAAGACAGTTTCTAAACTAATCCACCTGGCCGGGGGGAGGGGTGGAAATGGGATCGGCCCCCTCCTGCTTATGCTCCCAATAGGTGTAGGCGAAGTAGACGGCGAGGGCCACCAGGCCCGCCGCTAAGGCCAGGACCATCAGCGTGAACACGGACAGGCCCGGCGCGGCCGCCCGGGAGCCGGGAGGCGGCGGCTGGGATTGGATCTGGCCGACGAGGGCCGCCCGCAGCGCCTTGAGGAACTCGACGCAGGAGCCGTAACGCTGCACGCGGTCCGACGCCAGCGCCCGGGCCAGCACCATCCGCTCCGCCTCCGGCAGCCCACCCAGGTCGGGGGCGCCCTCCTGGTGCTGCTTCATCAACTCGACCACGGTCGCGCCGCGGAACGGCAGCCGCCCCAGGCGCAACTCGACGTAGCTGGCGGCGAGGCTGTACTGGTCGCTGCGCTCGCTGCACTGGCCGTCCCACAGCTCCGGCGGCATGTACTGCGCCGTGCCGCAGACCGTGCCGCCCCCCACGGTCTGGCCGCCTTGGACTCGGGCCAGGCCGAAGTCGGCGACCTTGACGTGCCCGGCCAACAGCAGCAAGTTGTCCGGCTTGATGTCGCGGTGCAGCACCTTGTGGCGGTGCAGGAAGTCGATGGCCTCTGCCGCCTCCCAGAAGTAGCGGAACAATTCCTCCACCGGGAGGCCGGTCTTGCCCTGCGCCAGGCACTCCTTGAGGCGGCCGCGCAGGGTGCCGTCGCCCAGCTCCATCGCGATGTGCAGTCGCCCGGCCACGGCCCAGCAGGCGTGCATCGGCAGCAGGTAAGGGTGGCGCAGCTCCTTGATCGCCTCCAGGGACTTCAGCTCGCGCTGGGCCTCGGCGTCGTCGAGGTGGCAGTGGATGACCTTGACGGCCACCGGGAAGCCGCCCGGGGCG
>Ga0116222_1001901_pt1 | contig 11325 bp, 10 predicted proteins | sample Sb_taG_12_FD_88963 | JGI IMG/M metagenome (GOLD analysis project Ga0116222, IMG submission 88963) | Peat soil microbial communities from Weissenstadt, Germany - Sb_50d_9_AC metaG | ecosystem: Environmental > Terrestrial > Soil > Wetlands > Peat | place: Germany: Weissenstadt | collected 2010-09-21
GGCGACTTCTACGCGCGCGGGCACATCCGCAGCATCGCGGGCGTCGTCGGCACCGACCCGGTCCCGCTGATCAGCGAGTACGACCGCGAGCACGGGCCGCTCGGGGCGATCAGGGCCGCCGACGTCTTCGAGCCGTCCACCCCGATCAAGATCCGCGAGCGGCGCTCGCCCAGCCTCAGCATGATCGTGGGTGTGGTGCTGCTCGCCATCATCGGGTTCGGCGCGTACCGGCTGGTGTCACATCACGGCAGGACCAACGCGGCCGCCACCGCCCCGACTCACCGGCCCACGGCCCGCGCGACACCCACTGTGCACCCCACGCCCTCGCCTAAGCGGACGGCCTCCGACGTGGTGATCCAGCTCACCGCCAACGAGGACTGCTGGGTGCTGCTGACCAGCGGCAGCAGCGGGTCGCAGATCTACATGGGCGTGGTCCCGGCGGGTTCCTCGATGACGTGGACCGAGAAGCAGGCGGTGAACGTCCGCTTGGGCAACCCGGGCGGAGTCGTCCTCACCGTGAACGGCAAGCGCCAGAATCCCAACAGCACCAACCCGGTGACGCTGACCTTCAGTCCGGGAACTACCACACAATCCCCTGGGTAGGCTCTCGGTGTGCCTTCACGTTCCTCCTCCGTCCCTGCTAAGCCAGTACCTCGCACGGTCAGCCTGGTCACGCTCGGCTGCGCGCGCAACGAGGTTGATTCAGAAGAGCTCGCGGCGCGGCTGACCGCGGCGGGCTGGGAGCTGACCTCAGACGGCGACGCCAGCGTCGTCCTGGTGAACACCTGCGGCTTCATCCAGGCGGCCAAGCAGGAGTCTATCGGCGAACTGCTCTCGGCCGCCGAGTCGGGCGCCAAGGTCGCCGCCGTCGGCTGCCTGGCCGAGCGCTACGGCGCCGAACTGGCCGACGAACTGCCCGAGGCGCAGGTGCTCGGCTTCGACGACTACGCTGAGATCGGCGCCCGGCTGGACGACGTGCTGGCCGGCCGCAAGCGCCCCGCGCACACGGCCAGGGACCGCCGCACGCTGCTCCCCATCACCCCCGCCGACCGCCAGTCCGCGCCCGCAGAGACCTCACAGCCTGCAGTATCATCGTCGACCGTAGTCGACCTATCAAACCCGGCCGCGCCCTGGACTGGTCCCGGCGGGGGCGTGTTCCGGCGCCGGCTGTCCGGTGGCGTAGTCGCCCCGCTGAAGATCGCGTCTGGCTGCGACCGGCGGTGCTCGTTCTGCGCGATCCCGTCCTTCCGTGGCGCGTTCGTCTCGCGCCGGCCGCCCGAGATCCTGGCCGAGGCTCGCTGGCTGGCCGGCCAGGGTGTCCGCGAGCTGGTGCTGGTCAGTGAGAACTCCACCTCCTACGGCAAGGACCTGGGCAACCTGCGGCTGCTCGAGGAGGTGCTGCCCGACCTGGCCGCCACCGAGGGGATCGAGCGGGTCAGGATCAGCTACCTGCAGCCCGCCGAGCTGCGGCCGGGGCTTATCGAAGTGATCGCGTCCACGCCGGGTATGGCTCCCTATTTCGACCTGTCGTTCCAGCACGCCAGCGGCCGGGTGCTGCGGGCCATGCGGCGGTTCGGCGACCGGGAGCGGTTCGGTGCCCTGGTTGACCAGATCAGGGAGCAGAGCCCGCAGGCTGGGATCCGGTCCAACTTCATCGTGGGCTTCCCCGGTGAGACCCCCGACGACCTGCGAGAACTTGAGCTCTTCCTAAGCCACGTCGGCCTCGACGCGATCGGTATCTTCGGCTACTCCGACGAGGACGGCACCGAGGCGGCGTCGCTGCCCGGTCACCTGGACGAGGCGGAGATCGCCCGCCGGGTCGAGGAGTTCGCCAGCCTGGCCGACGAGCTGATGACCCAGCGGGCCGAGAGCAGGCTCGGCGAAACCCTGGACGTGCTGATCGAGGAAGAGGCCGACGACGGCCCGCCCGGGGCTTTCCTGGGCCGGGCCGCCCATCAGGCCCCCGAGGTCGACGGGGTGACGACGGTCAGGACTGCGGTCCCGGCCCGTCAGCTCGCGCCCGGAGACATGGTCCGCGCCGTGGTGACCGGCTGTGAGGGAGTCGACCTGATCGCGGACGTGCAGCCGCAGTGACCGGCGAGGCCGGGCTGGTGAATGTGGCGAACGTCCTCACGATGGTTCGCATCATCCTCATCCCGGTGTTCGTCGGCTGCCTGCTCGCGGGCGGAACGGCCTGGCGGCTCGCTGCGCTCGCCACGTTCTGCGTCGCGTCACTGACCGACCTGCTGGACGGGCGGCTGGCTCGCAGCCGCGGTCTGGTGACCGATTTCGGCAAGATCGCCGACCCGGTGGCCGACAAGGCGCTGACCGGGGCGGCGCTGATCTGCCTGTCCGCGCTCGGTGAACTGCCCTGGTGGGTCACTGGCGTGATCATGTTCCGGGAGATCGGGGTGACCGTGCTGCGGTTCTGGGTGATCCGCCGGGGCGTGATCGCGGCCAGCCGCGGCGGTAAGGCGAAGACCCTCCTGCAGGTCGTCGCGATCTGCCTGTACGTGCTGCCGGCCACGCTGAGTCCGCCGGGGATCGTGCGTGCCCTCTTCATGGCGGCGGCGGTTGTGGTTACGTTGGTGACCGGCATCGACTATGTGCTTCAGGCGATGCGGCTCCATCGTTCAGAACCGGCGGCCGGCCGATAAGGGGTAGGGGAGGCATGAAGGTGGTCTTGGGGTCGGAGTCACCGGAGTCACCGGGGTCATCGGCGGGCGAGGCGGCGCGCGATCTGGCGAGCCAGGTCCTGGACCGGCTGCGGGCCGGCGGCCAGACCGTCGCCGTGGCGGAGTCGCTGACCGGCGGGCTCGTCGCCGCTGCGCTCACCGACGTGCCCGGGTCGTCCGCGGCCTTTCGCGGCGGGATAATCGCCTACGCCACCGAACTGAAGGCCCAACTGCTCGGCGTCGACGAGCTGATGCTCCGCCGGCACGGCGCGGTCTACCCGCCGGTCGCCGCGGCGATGGCGCGGGGCGTCCGGGCCCGGCTGGGCGCGACCTACGGGGTGGCGACGACGGGCGTCGCCGGGCCTGAGCCCTCTGACGGTCAGCCGGTGGGCACCGCGCACATTGCGGTGAGCGTCGCCGACGACACCGTGGTCCGCACGATCGCGCTGACCGGGGACAGGCACGAGATACGTAGACTGACCGTGGAGCACGCCCTCGGACTCCTGCTCGGCAGGCTGCGGGAAGAGAGTTAGTGATTACAGCGTTACGTTAGGAGCGAACACGCACAGGCATGATCTCGCGGACTTACGGTGAGTGCAGGTACGGTGGAGGTGTGGCGGTTACGACTTCGGGAAGCTCGGGAAGGGAGTGCGGCTATGGTTCTGCTTCGTCAGCTGCTAGGTGACGTCCTACGTCGGCTGCGCCTGCGTCAGGGTCGCACCCTGCGCGAGGTCTCGGCCTCGGCGCGCGTTTCCCTCGGTTACCTGTCAGAGGTCGAGCGCGGGCAAAAGGAAGCCTCGTCCGAACTGCTCGCCGCCATCTGCGGCGCGCTCAACACGCCGCTTTCCCAGGTGTTCCGCGAGGTATCCGACAACTTCGCCTTGGCTGAGCTGCAGAACGAGCCGATCCTCGGCATTCCCAGGGAGCCCGGCCTGCGGGTCCCCGCGGAGGCCAGCGCCGGCCGGAACGGCACCGCCCTGACCGGCGAGCATGGCTTCGTCCCGATCAGCACCCTGGCTCCGGATGAAGAAACCTCGCTGGAGTTCGCGGACGACCAGCCTGGCTTCGGTCCGCCTTCCGGGCACGTGCACGACGTCACCGACATGGTGTCGGTCTGAGGGAGCCCGTCCGCGCTGCTACGCTCGCGCGCTAGACCCAGGCGCTCGGGTTCTCCGTCAGATGCCGGACCATGTCGGGCAGGTTCCTTGACACGATGTCGGCCAGCGTGACCTGCTCGAGCACGGCCCGCTCGTTGGCCCGCAGCGCGATCCACACCTGCTGCAGGGGTTCGGCCACGCCCGGGTAGGTGACGTTCTCCGGGCGCTCGCCCCGGACGCCGAGCAACTGGCCGTCGATGGCCCTGATGATGTCGGCCAGCGAGATCTCCGCCGCCGGCCGCGCCAGCCAGAAGCCGCCGTCGGGTCCGCGCTGGCTGCGGACGAGCCCGGCCCGCCTGAGCTGGGTCAGGATCGTCTCGAGGAATTTGCCCGGTATCTGCTGCGCACGGGCAAGCTGATCGGCCGTGACGTGTCCACTGCTGGCCGCGGCGAGCTCGATCGCGGCGCGCAGCGCGTAGTCGGCCCGGGCTGACAGTCGCATCTCGCCATTATGCACGTTCCCTACCGCCTTTCTAGCATTGGCGGGCGGCCCGCCCGCGGTGGCCAGGCTCTGTTAGCCTCGCTAGCGACGTTAATGAGCGGGCCTGGGGGAGCATGTCCACGCCAGAAAAAGAAAAGACGAGTCAGCCGCCTCGGCCGTCGCCGTGGCCGACACCGAGACCGACACCGGGACCGGCGCTGATGTCGCCGCCGGGACCGGCGCCGTGCTCGCAGGCCGGATGCTGGGCGCCAGGTTCCATGCCAGCAAGCCGTCAGGCGAGGCCGAGGAGCTCGGCGGCGGCCTGGGCGCTGGCCCGGGACGCGCCGTAGGTGGCCAGGTAGGAGGTCCCTGCCGGCGGACGCCAGAGGGGCAGGCCCATCTCCACCAGGACCAGATCGGGGCGCGCCACCAGCAGGGCCTTGACCAGGGACCGCGTGTTCTGGTCCCGGTGCGCGTCGCGCACCACCGCCACCAGCGAGCGCCCGGCCGCGGCCGCCAGGATCGCCGGGGCGTCCTTGGGCACCTCGCCGTTACCTAGGACGTGGACCCGGCGGACGCTTCCGGGCGGTGCCCACGGGCCCAGCCCCCACCCGAACCGTCCCGCGGCGATGTTCTCCCGCGGCTCGACCTCGATGATCACCGGGTGGCGGAGCGTCCGCTGCGGCCCCGAGACGCGCGCCGCGCGCCGGGCCGCGGCCAGCCCGATCCTGGCCCGGTCCGCGGGCCCGCGGACCGCGCCGTCATCCGGGACGCCGTCGCCGTCCGGGTCCCGCCGGGTGCGCGCCAGGCCCCCGCGCAAGCGCGCGACCCGGTCGGCGGCCTCTTCCAGCCGTGCCCCGTCGAGCGCACCGTCGCGCACCGCGGCGACCAGCGCCTGCCGGACCGCGAGGTATTCGTCCTCGGTGCCGTCCCGGCCCAGGCACAGCAGGTCGGTGCCTGCCGCCACGGCCAGCACCGCCGCCCGGGGAATGCCGAACATGTCCCTGGTCGCCCGCATTTCCAGCGCGTCGGAGACGATCACCCCGGTGAAGCCGAGTTCGCCGCGCAGCAGCCCGGTGAGCGCGGCGCCGGACACGGTGGCGGGCAGGTCGCCGGTGAGTTCGGGCACCCGCAGGTGGCTGGGCATGATGGCGAGGGTGCCGGCCCTGATCGCGGCCTCGAACGGAGGCAGGTCGCGCAGCCGCAGGTCGTCCAGGCCACCTTCGATGGTGGCGATGGCCTCGTGGGTGTCGGTGCCGGTGCGGCCATGCCCGGGGAAGTGCTTGGTGCACGCGGCCACGCCCGCGCCCTGCAGGCCGGCCACCGCGGCGGCGGTGTGCCGGGATACCAGGCCGGTGTCCGCGCCGAAGGACCGGGTGCCGACGGCGGGGCTGTCCGCCGAGCCGAGCACGTCGGCGCAGGGCGCGAGGTCGAAGTTGATCCCCAGGGCGGCCAGGTCGGCGCCGATCGCCTGGTACACCGACCTGGTCAGGCCGGTGTCGTCGACCGCGCCGAGCGCGGCGTTGCCCGGGTAGGGGCTGCCGTCGGAGTACGCAACCCGGGTGACGTCGCCGCCCTCCTCGTCGATCGCGATCACCGGGTCGGCGCCGGCCGACGCCGCGCGCAGCCCCGCGGTCAGCGCATGCACCTGGTCCGGAGCCGAGATGTTCTGGCCGAAGAGCGTGACGCCGGCCATGCCACGGCCGAGCGCGTCGAGGATCCAGCGCGGGGCCGAGGCGCCGGGGAACGGCGGGATGAGGATGGCGTCGGCCAGCCGGGTCAGCGCGGGGTCGGCGGCCCTGACCGTCGTGTCCTGGCTCACCCCTTCACCGCCCCGGCGACCAGGCCGTTGACCATCCGGCGCTGGACGATGAGGAAGAAGACCATCACCGGGATGGTGAACAGGGTGGAGGCGGCCATGATGCCGCCCCAGTCCACCGATCCCCGGCCGTAGAAGTACTGGACGTAAATGGGCAGCGTGTACTTGGCCGTGTCGGTGCCCAGGAAGGTCAGCGCGAAGACGAACTCGTTCCAGGCGAAGATGAACGCGAACACGCTGGTCGCCACCAGTCCCGGCGCGGTCAGCGGCAGCAGGATCCGCCAGAAGACCCGCAGCGGCCCGGCGCCGTCGATGGCGGCGGCCTCTTCCATCTCGCGCGGCACCGTCGCCACGAAGTTGCGCAGCATCCAGATCGTGACCGGCAGCGCGAACGCGGTGTACACCAGTATCAGCCCGACCAGGCTGTCCAGCAGGTTGAGCCGGCGGAAGTCGAGGAACAGCGCGATCACCAGCGCCTGCTGCGGCAGCATCTGCACGATCAGCAGCATGATCAGGTACGAGGTGCGGAACCTGAACCGGAACCTGGCCAGCGCGATCGCGGCCAGCATGGCGATCACCGACGCGACCGCGACCGCGACCACGGTGACGAACAGGCTGTTCCTCAGGAAGTTCCAGTACGGGATGCCGATGACGCTGCCGTCGATGACCGTGCGGAAGTTTGCCAGGGTGGGATGGGCGGGCAGCGGGTGCGGGGTCAGCGAGTAGATCTCGGTGGCCGGCTTGAACGCCGTGGACACCATCCAGAAGATCGGGAACAGGGTCACCAGCGCGACCAGCAGCCCGAGGCCGTTCAGCCCGGCGCGGCGCATCCGCCGGGACCTGATCCCCCTAGCCCTGGCCCATGGCATGCTGGTCAATTGATCGCCCCCTGTTTGACGGATGCCCGGACGTAGCCGACGGTGATGATGAGCAGGACCACCGTGAGAATGAACGCGAGCGCGGACGCCGCGCCGTAGCTGGGCGGCAGCGAGAAAGCCCGGTCGTAGGCGTAGATGCCCAGGTTGTACTCGTCCCGGTTGCCGAGCTCGCCGATGACGATGTACACCTGCGTGAACACGCCGAAGTCCCAGATGACCGAGAGCAGCAGCAGCACCAGGAAGATCGGCTTGAGCAGCGGGTAGGTGACCCGCCAGAAGATCCGCCACGGGCCGGCGCCGTCGACGAGGGCGGACTCGTACAGCTCGGCGGGCACGGTCTTGAGCCCGGCCAGCACGGTGACGGCGATGAACGGGAAACCCTGCCACAGCAGGAGCACGGTGAGCAGCGTGTAAGCGGGCAGCGCGGAGTTGGTCCAGCTGAAGCTGGCCCAGTGCGCGCCGCCGCCCAGCCAGTGCGGCAGCCTGCTCAGCGTCCAGTCCACCACCCCGCCGTCGGGGTCGGCCAGCCAGACGAAGATGACGCTGGCCGACACCGCGGGCGTGGCCCAGGCCAGCAGCGCGGCACCGGATACGAAGGTCGCCATCCGGCGGCCGAGCCGGTTGAGCAGCAACCCGACCAGCGTCCCGGTCAGAAGCGTCAGCGGGACCACCACCGCGGCGAAGATCAGGCTGATCCGCAGCGATAGCCAGAACTCGGGGTCGGACAAGATCGCCGTGTAGTTGCCCGCGCCGATCCAGTCGGTACCCGCGGCGCCCGTCACCTGGGGCAGTCCGTAGTTCTGAAACGAGAAGAGCCCGATCTGGATGGCGGGCCAGAGCACCAGTGCGCCGATCGCGACCACCGATGGCAGCACCAGGACGTAGGGCGCCAGGTGGCGGCGGCGGATCAGCGCGGCGGCGCGCTCCCGCGCGGTGTACTGCCTGCCGGGCCCCGGCCTGCCGGGTAGATGACGGCCCGCGAGACGACGGCCTGCCCGGAGGCCAGCCGGGGATCCCCCCGGCTGGCCGGGAACGGTTTTCACCATCGGGAGATTAGCCCGCTAGCTCTCGCTGCCGGTGTTGAGGACGTTCTGCAGCTGGGTGTTGGCCTTGCTGACCGTTGCGGCAAACGGGGCACCGTTCATCAAGGACTTGATCATGGTCGGGATAACGTAGTCGGTCGAGTCCGCGGTGGCCCAGTTCTTGGCGTTCAGCGGTGAGATCTGGGTGTCCGAGGCCGCCTTCGCGAAGCCGGACATGAGCTGGCTGCTGGAGTAGGCGCCGCCGGTCAGCGCGGAGGTGTAGGGCGGGAAGAAGCCCTGCAGGTTGGCGAACGACGTGGCGTTAGAGGTGCTGTCCATGACCTGGATCAGGTCCCAGGCCGCCGTCTTGTACTTGCTGGTCGCCCAGATGCCCAGGTCGGAGCCGCCGGCGAAGGCCGGAGCCGGGTTCGGGCCGTTCTCGCTCGGGATGGGGAACGAGGCCCATTGCGACTTGCCCACCGCGTTGGCGGGGAAGTTGGCCGAGGCCCACGGGCCGTCGATGTACATGTCGAGCTTGCCGAGCGCGAAGTCCTCGTTGGCGCCGCCCGAGGTCGCCCCGATGTTGCCGAGCTCGGTCTGGCCGACGTACTTGGCGGGGGAGAGGTGATAGGTGTTGTAGAGGTCGACGTAGAACTTGATGCCGGCCTCGGCCGCGGGCGAGGTCAGCGTGGCGGTCCACTTCCCGTTGCTTTCGGTGGCGATCTGGCCTCCGGCGCCCCAGATGAAGCTGGCGATGGCGTCCGTGTCGTTGCTCGGCGCGCCGATGCCGTAGGTGCCCGGGTTCTTGGCCATCAGCTTCTGCGCGTCGGTGACGAGCTGGGGCCAGGTGGCCGGCGGGCTGGTGATGCCTGCCGCCTTGAACTGGTCGGTGCGATACCAGATGCCGCGCACCCCGCCGAACCACGGGACCCCGTAGACGCTTCCGTTCTGGGTGTCGTTGGCGAGCATGCCGGATACCACGTCAGACTTGGCCGACCAGGCGTTCACGAAGCTGGAGATGTTGGCGAGCGCGCCGAGCGAAGCCTCGGTGGGCGTCTCGGTGTTGCCGAGTTCGGTGATGTCGGGCGCGTTCTTGCCGCTGGCCAGGGCATTGGTCCAGTCGGCGGTCGCGTTGGTCCACGGGATCCACTTGACGGTGACCTGGGTCTTGGCGTAGGCCGGGTAGTCCTTGTGGAACTGCGCGACCACGCCGTTCATCCAGGTCACCTCCGACGGCACGGACGCTCCCATCCGCCATACTGTGAGCTGCGCGGGCGCCGAAGAAGAGGAGGTTGTCCCGGTCGTTGACGAGCCGCTCGAGCTGCAGCCCGCGATCGCGAGTGCCGCCGCCGCGCCGAGCGCGGCGAGCGCCGCTGGTGTTTTCCTGAGTCCCACTGCTGGCACTCCTTTCCGGGTGGTGAACTCGGTGCTGAAAAACTTACGAAGTACCGTACAGAGAAACTAACCGGAAACTTTCCTATAAGATAGCCCCTGTTGCCGGATCGAGACCTTACAGGGCCGTTGACTTGAAGGGACCGCGATGCAGCCTCACCGGGAGGGGACACGGGTTCACCCGGATGCGCAGGCTCACCTGGAGCCCCGGGCGCAAAGCGCAAGCCGGGGAATACGGGTCCGCCCGGGCACGCCCAGCCTGTTGCGTGAGCTGAACGACCGGGCCGCGCTCGATCTCCTGCTCGGCGGCGAGATGCTCACCAGGTCCCAGATCAGCGAGTACACCGGGGTGTCCAAGGTAACGGTGTCGCAGATGCTGACCAGGCTGGAGGAGCGGGGCCTGGTGGCGATCGCGGGTGAGCAGGCCGGGGGCCGCGGCCCGAACGCCGCGTTGTACTCGGTCGTGCCGTCCAGCGCCTACGTGGCCGGCCTTTACGTTGAGTCCGACCTGGTCAGCGCCGCGGTGGCCGACGTCACCGGCCGCCGGGTGGCCGAGGTGAGCGGTAACCCGAACGGGGCCGACGACCCGGTGGAGCTGGTCCGCGGCACCGTCGAGCGAGCCTGCGCGAGCGCCGGGATCGAGGTCAGGCGGCTGAGCGCGCTGGTGATCGGCAGCCCTGGCGTGGTCGACCCCCGGACCGGTGACCCGAGGCTGGCGGTGAACCTGCCCGCGTGGCACGAGGGCGCGCTTGACGCGCTCAAGAGCGCCTGGCACAAGCCGTTCGTGATCGAGAACGACGTGAACCTGGCCGCGATGGCCGAACGTGCCGACGGCGCGGCCGCGGGCGCCGACGATTTCGTCCTCGTCTGGCTGGGCGTCGGTCTCGGCCTGGCCACCATCCTGGGCGGTCAGCTACACCGGGGCACGGCCGGGGCGGCGGGCGAGATCGGCTACCTGCCCGTGCACGGTGCCCCGCTGCACACCGACATCCGGCATCCGGCCAGTGGCGGCTTCCAGTCGCTGGCCGGCGGCAGCGCGGTGCGCGAGCTCGCGGCCAGGTACGGATTCGCCGCGCAGACGCCGGCCGAGGCGGTCCAGGCCGCCCTGGCCGGCGCCAACCGGGCCGGCGCCAACCGGGCCGGCGGCGTCGGCGGGGCCGAAGAGACCGGCGGGGCCGAAGAGACCGGCGGGGCCGAAGAGACCGGCGGGGCCGAAGCGTTCCTCAACGAACTCGCGCACCGGGTGGCGGTCGGGGTCGCGTCCGTCTGCGTCGTGCTCGACCCGGGGCTGGTGGTGCTGGGCGGAGAGGTGGGCCGGGCCGGCGGCACCGCCCTGGCGGACCGGGTCGCCGCCGCGGTGGCCAGCATCTGGCCGTCCCGCCCGCGTGTGGTGCCGACCGGAGTGCCGGGCGAGCCGGTGCTGCGCGGCGCGATGCTGGCGGCCCTGGCCCAGGCCAGGGCGGGCTTGCTGGCCTCGGTGGCCGACCCTCAGTAATCTCAATTCCCAATAACATCTAGACCAACTCCAGTAGCACACGCCCCCTACCCTCAGTAGCCTCAATGCTCAGGGCCGTAGCACCTTCACCTGACCTCCGGCAGACGGCTATGGAAAGCCGGGTGCACGTGCATAATGGTGTGTTAGTGAAGATCCCGATATGGATAAAGCTCCCCGTGTCGGCGCCTCCCCGTGTTATTGATGGAGTATTCCGAGGAGGTTTTCGACACCAGATGATTAGTTAGGGGTAGCGGGCTGTGGTGCCCTCAGGAGGAATGTCGGCTGAGCAGGCGGCTCAGCGATTCCGGGTGGGCGAGGTGCCTCCGCTTGCTGAGGGATACACCGACCGCCCCGACACCGCTCGCGGCATCGTGGACGCGCTTGTCCCGGGAGTCAGCCTGGCGCTGGTGCCGGGCTCGGCCTTCGCCGAGGGCCCGTCGAACTGGCTGGGCGCCTGCGGCAAGAC
>Ga0116222_1001906_pt1 | contig 11291 bp, 15 predicted proteins | sample Sb_taG_12_FD_88963 | JGI IMG/M metagenome (GOLD analysis project Ga0116222, IMG submission 88963) | Peat soil microbial communities from Weissenstadt, Germany - Sb_50d_9_AC metaG | ecosystem: Environmental > Terrestrial > Soil > Wetlands > Peat | place: Germany: Weissenstadt | collected 2010-09-21
ACCTGAGGCCGAAGTCGTCGGCGTCGATTTTAGCCCGGCCATGCTGGCGCGGGCCGAGCGTAGACGCCTTTCGCTCGGCGCTGACGTCGAATTGCGTCAGATGGATGTAACCCACCTTGAGTTTCAGGATCAGTCCTTTGACGCGGCCGTGGCCACCTTTCTGTTCTGTGTTTTGCCCGATGATCTACAGGTCCCAGCTCTGCGCGAGATTGGCCGCGTCGTAAAGTCCGGCGGGACGATCCGGCTGTTAGAGTATGTGCGCCCACGCGGTAGCATGCGAAGGGTCGTGATCCAGTTCTGGGAGCCATGGGTTGCTTGGGCCTATGGAGCAGGCTTTGATCGCCGGACAGAACAACACGTTCCGGAGGCCGGTCTCAAAGTCGTTAGATCCAGCTTTGTCGTGGACGATTTAATAAAGCTCATTTCGGTTCGCGTTTAGGCCCGTCAGCGGCCGCTGGAATGTCCGCTTTGGGACATAAGCTGACGGAGAGCCTCGCGTCGAATTGGTCCGCTTTGGCGGTGTAAGCAGACATCGGCCCGTGAAGAGTTTGCAAACCAAATTGCAAACCAACCACGCGGCACAGGACGGTATCAGGGATCACAGGCCGACATCGTCAGGGCAAAATTGGCGAACTGGAGCGCACGCTTAGCTACCAGACGACACGCGGCAGCATGAGAATCTTCAAGCTCGAAAACCGTAGCGAAGACGCGTCGGCGCGCTAGCAGTGCGCTGTTGATCCTCTTGGCAGCCGCTGACTGTGACGAGAACGCAGCACAAGTATCCTAGAATCGCAAGACGGCGGTTTTTCCGTCGATGCGAGGCGAGCACCAGTCGGGCAAGATGGCTAGGTGCAGCCGACGCTCCTTTGTCTGCTCAGCGGCGATCTCGAAGCTATCAATCCGCATCTGATCCGATCTTGCCTTGCGACCAGCGCTGCCCTCCATCACGGGGCACAAATAGGATTGGCAATGACCGTGCTGCGCCATCAGAATTTTGAGATCACCCAGCGTCATTACAACAAAGCCAAAATGATCGACGCCGTGCGGGCCTATCATGAGATCCTGTTTGGTGGTCCCTGAGGAGAAAGAGGCAATGGCTTGGCTTGACCTGCCACGTAAAAACAGCTTTTGGGCAAATCTTTCTGTCCGAGGCTCGGGCCGCACCAAAGAAGCTCATGGAGACGCTGTGACGTGGGATTAGGGCCGGTTGCCGGTCACCTCCGTAGCGCACCACAAGAAGGCCACTAGGCCGGGACAATCATCTTACCGATTGGCCAGAGCGCGAGCCCAGCAAGCTTCAAATGCGCCCAGGCTAAGGGGATGCCGACAATGGTTATGGCGAGCAGGATCGCAGTGACTACGTGCGCGAGCGCAAGCCACCAGCCGGCGAGGACTAACCACAGGACATTGCCGAGAACACCAAGCGGTCCAGTGCCGATGTCTTGGCGGCCAGTATATTCGGCGCGTGACACTGCCTTCTGGCCGAAGGGGAGAAGCGTATAGGAGGCAATGCTGAATGCCGCCCGTGTCCACGGAAGGCCGATTATAAAGATCGCCATGACGATGGCAGCGATCACCCAACCAACCGCCATCCATAGGCCGCCGAATACAATCCACAGCACGTTAAGTAGGAAGGAGGTGGGGGACATAAGATTACCCGAAGGGCGGCCGAATGAATGAGCCTAACTAACAGGTTCTGAGTGGAAGCCGGGGTTCGATCGCGCCGGACGTTCGACTAGCGAGGCATTCCATTATCGACCGTCGACGCCGATCCTCGTTTGGCTTGACGATGTTCGGGCGGCCGCAGGCCCTCCGCCCGAGGAGCGCAGAGCGTCCCGGAAGAATGTGAACCAATACCAGATAAGTGCGATCGGAACCGCTATATCATAGAGAACGTCGAGTCCCGGAATCGGCTCGATGGGAACGGCGACCGCTCCCGCCGCGAGCGTCGCCCCAACGCGATAGCTAAAGGCAGTGAGTATGCGCTTTAGTGGGTTGTCGTCGGGCATCTTAGAAATGACCACGATGAGCACGAGACATAGCGCAAACATCACGACGACGAAGATGAGCAGGTCTCGAATGATTTCCATGAGCATCACCAGCCGCCTTATATAGTGTCGACCCGGTCAAAGAGAATGGCTGCATCGGATTTAGCGGCGCGGTCGCCCGTTATTAGGGCGCTAGGGAATGGGCCGACGCCGATGGATCCCGGTGACTCAGGGCGAGTCATCGACGGGCAGAAGCCGTTTGGGCATAGGAGCCTGAAAAGGAAATGGCCCCCGTGACTCCCCGAGACGCCGCGCCTCTTCGCGGAGAGCTAGCCGATAACAGGCCACTAACAGGCAACCACGGCCACGAGGCGGGTGCGCTGGCGTGGCGAGCGATGCGCGGCGGTAAGTTCGATGGGATTCAGGCGTTACACCGGCAGCTATCTTGACCGATCTAACGGCTGGCGCGCCGTCGCGACCCTGGCTGATATCGGCCAAGCTTCACTCGTCGGACGCATCCCTAAGATGTCAATTAGGACCTTGCCAAGGCGGCTTGGGGCGTCTCGTACTTCCGCTTTGGAGGGTAAACCGGACATAGCATCTGAGCCCCGGTATGTCGCAGATGTGCCATTAACGGACATCGCTGCTCTCCGAGCCGACGGTTCCAAAAGCCGTGCCCGCAAGGTTTTTAGTGGTACCATTCCTCTCGGCGGCGAGGGAAATAACGAGGGAATGAAAGCGCTGTTCGTTCATCCTGGTCCGCTACACGAAAGTGTTTCTGCGGCTTGAGCCGCTCGGCCTTGAGTTAGTTGCGGAAGTGGCTCGGACCTGTTTCTGGCGGAGGGATATTTTCATGCGCTATTATTGGGGCATTGTTCTCATCAGCCTAGGCATTGTCGTGATGGTGCTCGATCCATTCGACAAGCTAGACGCCTATTTGCGGGGAGCAGCCAACACTGTCCTCACCGCGACGCTGCTCGGGCTTGCTGCGCTAACTACCGTCGTCGCGCTTTGGGCGCGGCCAAGCCTAAAGGCGCTGCTGATCTTGTGGATCCTCGCGCCGTGACGCAAGTCACGCCGGTAGGTTTTGGCTCAGCGCAGACCGCGCGGTGACGTTGCCGCTCTGATATGCGGCGCACTTGGACCGCTGGGTGGGTAGTCACTTAAAGAATCAGCGCCAATGTCCGGTTCGGGTCATGAGCAGACTATGTCAGAACCGTCCGGCACTTCTGCTCTCCATCCCCTAAGTGGACATTGGAGCTAGGAACGTCCGCTATGCGCTCCTAAGCAGACCGCAAAGCCCAGCTATCGCACGTCTGTTTAGTGCCATTAGCGGACCCCCCGACCATCTTGGCGACCTCGCGACACCATGACCTGAGGCCGGTAAGGCGCCAGCCTTGTCGCGCAGAGGGCTTGCAGCGCACAATGGCCCATGACGATTCTTCGCCTTTATGCGCGGGTCCTCGGTCTGCTCGGCCCGCAGATTCGTCTGGGCTGGGTGCTTGCTTTTGCGAATGTCGCGCTGGCGGCCGTGCAATTCGCCGAGCCTGTATTGTTCGGCCGCATCATCGATTCGCTCGCTCACGTGCAAGGCCAGGGGCGCGCGTTGTCGTGGTCTCATCTACTTCCACTGGTCGCAGCCTGGGTCGGCTTCGGTCTTTTCATGGTTGTTTGCGGCGCGCTCGTCGCGCTCTACGCCGACAGGCTTGCCCATCGGCGCCGCCAGGCAGTGCTCTCTGAATTCTTCGAGCACGTCCTTCAGCTTCCGCTTAGCTTCCACGGTGCCACGCATTCCGGCCGTCTGATGAAGGTGATGCTCACCGGCACCGATACGCTTTGGTGGCTTTGGCTCGGATTTTTCCGGGAGGATCTCGCAGCGCTCGCGTCGATTTTCGTGCTGCTCCCCATGTCCGTCTATCTGAATTGGCGGCTAGGCCTGTTGCTGATCGGTTTGTGCCTGATCTTTGTCGTCCTGACCGCTTGGGTCCTGCGCAGGACGGAAGCGTTGCAAGAATCGGTGGAGCGCTACTATTCCGACCTTGCCGAGCGCGCCTCGGATACTCTCGGCAATGTCGCATTGGTGCAGAGCTTCACACGCGTGGAGGTCGAAGTCCGGGACCTGCGCAATGTCGTTGACCGCCTGCTCGGCGCGCAGATCCCGGTGCTGTCCTGGTGGGCCTTGGCCAACACGCTCACCAAGGCCTCCACGACCTTGACCATGCTCGCGATCCTCCTCGTCGGACTGGTCCTATTCTCGCGCGGGCAGACGACTGTGGGCGGAATCGTGATGTTCATGACCTTTGCAGGCATGCTCATCCAGCGGCTCGAACAGGCCGCTAGATTCACCAATCGCATTTTCATGGACGCCCCGCGGCTAGAGGAATTCTTCGGCGTGCTCGACACCACCACTGGCGTGCGCGATCGCAAGAATGCCGTGTCTCTGAAGAAGGTCCGCGGATTGGTCGAGTTCAAGGACGTCACCCTTTCCTATGACGGTCGGAGACCAGCCGTTGCCGATCTCACCTTCACCGCCGAGCCGGGCGAGACCATCGCGCTGGTCGGTGCTACCGGCGCCGGCAAGTCCACGGCGCTCGCGCTGCTCTATCGCGTTTACGATCCACAGTCGGGCACAATAAGAATCGATGGCCGGGACATCCGTGGCGTGAAACTCGCAAGCCTTCGTCGCAACATCGGCGTGATCTTCCAGGAGCCGCTGCTGTTCAACCGGTCGATCGCGGAGAACCTGCGCGTGGGCAATCCCGACGCCACCGACGAGGACATTCTCAAAGCCTGCGAGCGCGCGCAGGCGCTCGATTTCATCCAACGTCACGAAGGTGGTCTTAATGCCATAGTCGGAGAGCGCGGCCGGGATCTGTCCGGCGGCGAGCGTCAACGGCTCTCGATCGCGCGCGCGCTTCTGAAAAATCCGCCGATCCTCATTCTTGACGAAGCCACAAGCGCGCTCGATGCCGCGACCGAGATGAAGGTGAACGCGGCCCTCAACGAGGTGATGAAGGGGCGTACCACCTTCGTCATCGCGCATCGGCTCGCCACCGTACGTAATGCCAGCCGCATCCTCGTCCTCGACCGGGGCCGGATCGTGGAGAGCGGCGCCTTCGACGAGTTGGTGCAGAAGGGCGGTATCTTCGCCACATTGGCAAAAGCGCAGTTCATCGAACCCGCGCGAACCTGACCTTAGCCGTCCAGGACCGACGGTGAGGCGCAGGCGCCCACATGCGTGCCTATGCGGCTTTACGATGCGCCCCCGCCACGCCGCGCAATGTCCGCTTTGGGTCAGAAGCGGACGTCACAGGGCGATGGAGTTGGTCCGCTTTGTGCCCCATAAGCAGAAGAGGTTCACCACACGCCCGGGACAAGCCTGTAACGTACGCGCGCGGCATATTCGCCGTAGCCGGGAAGGCCTCTGCGCAGGGCGGCTTCCTCGATGAAGATGCGCACGGGGAGAGCGCCAAAAATCAGCGGCAAAACAAGAAGACCGAGCCATGATCCGAGCAACAACGGCATTCCGATCATATACAAAGTCGCGCCCGCATACATGGGATGGCGCACGATCCGGTACGGGCCTGTGCTGATGACGCGTTGTCCGCGCTCTTCCTGAATCTTTATCACTGGTGCGGCGAATGAATTCTCGCGGAAAGTAAGCCAGACGATAAAGAATCCGATCGGGATCAGCACGGCGCCGGCAGCGCTCATCGCTTCGGGCATGTGCGAAAGGCCCCAGCGCTTGGCATCGAGCCCCATCAGAACGAGCCAGCTATACCAGACGACGATGATGAGCGTCATGAACACCTTGTCCCACAACACCTGGCCCTTCTGGAACGGGCCGCCCATGCGCTCTTTGAGTAATCCGGGATCGCGCCACGCCAGCCAGAGCGTCACGGCGAGGCCGCCGATCACAAACTCTACCATGAAGATCCAAGCGCCGCGCCAATCGAGTGTCCCGGCGGACAAGAACAGCAGCGCGCCAATGGACACGATCCAGAACACGGCCTTGACGGAATCTGCCCACGTCACCTTGGGCCTCCCAAGTGCTGGTCAGGGCTATTAAGACTATATGTCCGCTTCGGGTCAGAGCATTCAGCTTTGCGTTGTCCGCTTCGCTCGCAAAGCGGACACAGTTCGCCAGTCTTGAGCAAGCCCGCGCAAGCTTATCCTCCCCAAAAAGAAGGAGGAGCCGATATGGACACGATTATTCGCAGTGAGCCCGATTGCCAAACCACTCAACCTTGGAACAAGAGTAAGCTCACCGGAGCCAAGCCACCCCTCCGGCCGAAACATGTCTGGGCGGTGAGAACGCGCCTTCAATTGGCGAGCCGTCTTAGGGACCTCGCTCTCTTTGACCTAGCCATCGACAGCAAGCTTCGCGGGTGCGACGTCGTCACACTAAAGGTCGTGGATGTGGCGCCCCACGGGTATGCGGTCGATCGAGCATCCGTTCGCCAGCGCAAAAACAGGAAGGCCCGTTCGCTTCGAGATCACGGAGCAAACGCGCCAAGCGATCGACGACTATCTCCTCCAACGGGCCGGAGGGTCCAGTCCATACCTATTTCCAGGACGCGGCCCGGCAGGTCATCTGACCACGCGGCAGTACGCAAGACTGTTAGCTGAGTGGCTGGCCATGATCGGCCTTGACCCTTGCTTCTATGGCACGCATTCACTTCGCAGGACCAAGGCAACCCTCATCTACAAAAAGACGGGAAATCTTCGCGCAGTTCAACTCCTCCTAGGCCACACGAAGATCGAGAGTACGGTCCGTTATCTAGGGATCGAGGTGGACGATGCGCTTGCAGTTGCCGAACAAATCGATGTCTGAAAACCGAGGCAGAGCAGACATGCTCTGCCTCCTAATCCACGGCCGTTTTGTGCCATTAGCGGACCTGCATGCGACAGGCGCCCAGCTGAGGCCTCAATCGAAAGCCCCAGCGCCGGAGTTGCGCCGTGGGCCAAGGTTGGAGAAGCTGGTTTCGCGGTCTTCTTATCGGACTCGCTCAGGCGGGCGCGCTGCTGACCAACCACATCGCGCCGGGCAGGCGCACGCTCGGGCTGTCCAGATGCGCCGCCAGCGCCTCGCGGATGGACACGATGGCGGCTGCGACGGTCTCCGCCGGCTGGCCGCGCAGCGCGCTGTTGACGGCGCCGATTTGGGTCGACTGATCCACAGCCTCCTCCAGCCCGCGTCCGGCGGCGATGTCCAGATCGAGGTCGAGCTTGTCGAGCCGCGGCGGCGCCCAGCCGGCTGCGCTGAGTACCTGGAAGACGCGCTGCGAATCAGCGAAGGCGAACATTCCGGGGGCCTGCGGGTCCGGTTTCGGCCGCCGGGGCACGTGGCGATAGACTGCCTGCAACGGCACCTCCATCCACGGGTTTTCGGTAATCGGCCGCCAGCACACAAACGCCATCCGCGCGCCAGGGCTGGCGGCGCGGCGCATGTGGGCGAAGGCCGCCACCGGGTTGCCGAAGAACATCACGCCGAAGTTCGACGCCAGCAAATCGAATCCGTCCAGCGCCGCCACGCGGCCGGCGGGGCCGACGGCGCGCGCAAGCTCCAGCGTGGTCGCACCGCAGCCGCAGCCGATGTCCAGAACCTGCTCGCCGGTGCGCGGCGCGGCGAGGGCGAGCAGCGCCTCCGACACCGGCGCTAAGGTGATGTCGGTGTGCTCCTGCCGCGCCACCCAGGTGTGGCCGCCCGGCCCGTTCCAGAAGGCAAGCTGATCGGCGTTGAATTGCTCGGGGTCGGCCATGCGCGTCGTCCTGTGCGGCTGACGCGCAGGTTGCACCATTGGGGGAGCAGGCGGCAGGCGGCGCCTTGGCGAGCCTATCGTGACAGCGCTCCGAGGCGTTTTTCAATATGTAGCAGACGCTCGGCCAGATGTCCGCCATGGGTCAGTAGCTGACTTTATCGGCGGAGTCGCCTTCGTCCGCTAAGCGCCAACTCCAGACGAAAATTCAGTTCGCTCCTCGGCAGTACAATGGCAAGGCAATCCCCTTGGAACAATCACAGGGGACCGCTCCTCTGCGCGGCTTAGGGAGCGTTCTTCTTACGGTATTCGATGGCTTGAACCTCGACCGCGACCGCGTCCATCACATCGACTACCGGCTCCACCTTGAATTCGAAAACCGCAAAGACGCTCGTGACATAATGAATGTCTGTTGGATTGTCAGTCTCAACGATCATGTAGCCGCCGTAGTCGCCGACCCGGACCACGAACTGATGCATCATAAAACTCGCGGGCATTTTCCAGTCTTTGTTGAATGTCTTCAGTACCCGTTCCTGCGCGGCTTCGTAGTCTCTAAAGGAGGCTGCAGGACGCTCGTGCCAGCTGATAACGTATTTCATGATCGGCCCCTTCACGGCGCCTCTGTTGGCCTTCAAGCCACGCGGGTCTGACTGCCCCGAATACTCGCACAACAATCGCCACAAAGCGACCCGCCGAATGTCTGAATCGGGTCATGAGCGGACATTCCACACGCTGATTAGGCATGTCCGCTTTTCGGCCGGAATCAGACCTCGCGACGCGATCGGCTGAACGTCCGTCAGCTGTGGCCTCGATAGAGGATCAGCGGCGAGACCTGCAGGCACACGGCCTTATAATCACCTGGAGTTTCACGGCGTCCTGCCGCATGCGTGAATCTCTCTGCCCGAATGACCGCTTTGGGTCAGGTGCCGACGTCACGAGCCACCATATTGAGTCAGTCTGCTTCGTGCCATTTAGCAGACATTCGCCGAGAACAGATTCGGCGCCGTTTGTCGCAAAAAGAGGCCACCAGGCTGCCTCGCGGTAGTGGCTCTATTCCCGTGGCGCCCAAGGCAACACGCTCGCTGGGTCGATGCTATCTGCCGGTAGGGCGCCGGTTTATCGCGTCTTGGCAGAGAACGGCTGTCGAGCGCAGGCGTTGCGGATTTAACTCTTCCTCCGCATTTCAATGGGCAAACACGCTCATCTAGAGCTACTCGACGCTATTTCTTGCCGTGCTCCTCGGCGTGAGCCTAGCGATAGGGGAAGCACCGCATGCTCGGCGGCCAAAGGGTCTGCGGCCAGAACCTCTGTAGCTCGCGGATCTCGGCATAGCCGCCGCCGGCACAACTATAGGACCCGGAGTCCTCATAGGCGTAGTACGACCGATGCCGGCGGTTATAACCGACATCGACCGCCGGAGCGCCGGGACTGGTCACGCCGCCCACGGAAAAGGGCGCCGCCTCGGCCTCACCGAGACCTGCCCACAAAGCAATGGCGAGCGCGGCTGCGCTCGCTGTGATAAGAAGGTGACGCATTCTGATCTCCTTCGACCACCTTCCCCTGCGTGCGAAACGTAGAGGGGCGGCGCCACCGCTGCAATCAGGGGCCCATCACAAAATGGTGAGGGGCGTGAGCCTTGGGCTCACGCGGGAAAGTGGCGCGCGTGATAATACAGGCAGATTAGGCCAGGTAGATCCCGCCAACCCACTCTTCCGGCAGAACCTTAGCTAAGATCATTTGCCACTGTTCTTGCGGCGCTCTACCTCGCTTCGCGAAACCTCGCCGGCATCGATCAGCGCATCAACGCAATTATGTGAGAGGCTGTGGCCGACACGGTCCATACAGTCTCTTAGCGCGTTCGTTCCGAGTCCGTAGGACCCACAGAATTTCTTATAATCGTCTTTGCAGAATTGCTTTTCGCCGTCCGTGATCGGGGCGGCTTTTATCGTACAGGGATGATAACCGATAGCGACAAGCAGCGCCCCCAACCAAACGGCTTTCATCGGTCCCTCCTAATAGATTGGGTGCCAGGCATGAACCTTCCGGGGAAGAGAGGATGGCACCTCGACCCACCGCCAAGGACAAGCTCGAACGGGCTTGATAGTTCCGCCTAAGTAGTCCGACCATCTCCCCCATCGACCTTGGCCAGGCGGTCCACCTCAATTCAATCTTCGAGTGTCCGACGGGTAGCGCTATCGGGCCAGAGCATCCCGCTCCTTAAGGAGGGCTTGATTTAGGGAGCGGCGGCTGGCGCCGAGGTCGCAATAAGAAGCCCGACCCCTTTGGGGAGGAGGCCGGGCTTCAACCCAACGGGTCGGCAATTTGGAGGGGTAGGCCACCGACCCGTCATCCACACGACGCCTGTCCCGCTATTTTGGTTCCGATCCGCTTGGAAACAAAAAGGATGCCGACCGAAGCCGACGCGCCTGGAGAGAGGGCCTTGGGTGCGAAATGAATCCACGGCAGGGATCTAAGCTCACGCTCCCTTGGTACCTTGCCTCTCCCCAGATCTCGAACCATGGAGGAAACATGCGCAAGCTGATCACTGCCCTCGCGGCAACAGCGGCGATACTCGTGGCCGGCTCCATGGTCTGGAAGGCCGCGGTCACGACGCCGGGAAGCGGCGCCAATCTCCCGCTAGCGGCCAAGAACTTTAGCCCCGTGATAAAAGCCGCTTGCCGGGGCCCCGGTGGCCGCTGCCGGCCGGGATTGCATTGGGTCTGTGGGGTCCCCCACGGGCATTGCTGGTGCGCCCCCTGCTAGAACGCGATGGGCGACGTTCGTATTGCTTTAGGCGTTGCGGCTTGCCTCACTACCTTTGCGACGGGCTGCGCCACCACCTCGGTCGGGCAGGTGCAGGAGGTCGGACCAGGGACCTACAGCATTGACGTCAGCGTTAGTCATCATGGGCTAGGAGGCCAATCGCAAGAGAAAAAGGCGCTGGACGCCGCCGTCGATAAGGCGGGCGAATATTGCCACTCGAAAGGGCAGAAACTCTTAATCACGCCGAACTCAGCGAGCCAAAACAACGTCACTTTCCGTTGCCTCTCCCCGGGGTAGGTTGCCACACAAAAAAGCGCCAGAGCGCGCGTTGGAATCGGTTGCGTGATGCAAACAAAGCAGATAGCCGCAACGCATGACCAGCAAGAAGCCCGACTCAAAAAAGAATGGCGCGCTTAGACGCGCTCGCCCGGCAATGTGACTTCACGCAAGTCTGCCGCGGAAGCAGTCCATGAAAACGCCAGCGCACCGACCAATGTCAGCGCGACGTTCTCAGGCATGTGAGGCAAGTTGATTGGATCCTTGGCATAGCGCAGCTTCCCCTACGTCACTCCAGCTCCCATATACCGCTCTGAGAGCAACACGAGAGGCAGCTGTGAGTAAACTGGACTCGTTCAAAGCAAAGGCGCGCGCCCTGGCGCGATCTGGCTACTTTTACGGACTGACGCCACTTGAATTTGAGCTTAGCTTCGAGGAGGGCTTCCACGAGGCGCGCGAGTGGCTAGAACTAGCCTCGACTAAGGAAGAACTGGAACGTCTTTGC
>Ga0116222_1001918_pt1 | contig 11243 bp, 13 predicted proteins | sample Sb_taG_12_FD_88963 | JGI IMG/M metagenome (GOLD analysis project Ga0116222, IMG submission 88963) | Peat soil microbial communities from Weissenstadt, Germany - Sb_50d_9_AC metaG | ecosystem: Environmental > Terrestrial > Soil > Wetlands > Peat | place: Germany: Weissenstadt | collected 2010-09-21
CACAGCGGATCGAACCAGAATTGCACGTCTTCCTGTGGCTGCGTTTGTCCTGTCACGTCCCCGCCAACAGCCACCCGCAGCCGGGTATTCCGGTCTGGCAGATAGGGTGGCCCGCGAGGTGCCACCACGGCCCGTTCGGTGTCATGAGATTTTCTCCGAACGAATCGTGGTGCGTGCCCCGCGTAACTCCACTGGGCTCTGCGGGGACCGGGTCAGATCGAGAAGTCCTCGCCGTGCCATATGCCGGCGTCGGGCGGCCGGATGGCGGGAATGGTGCGGTGCCCGTCGGCTATGTTCTCGAGGCGGTCGACCCGGGTGAGCAAGGACTGGAGGCTGGCCCCGACGAGATCGGGCAGCAGCGTGTCGCCCGCGCCCGCCAGCGCGCCGGGCGGGCGGGGACGGCTGCGCGCGATGACCTGGCCGGGGACGCCGACGACCACCGATCCTGAGGGCACGGGCTTGACCACGACGGCGTTGGCGCCGATCTGGCTGTCGTGCCCGATGGTGATCGGGCCGAGGATCGGGGCACCGTCGCGAGCTTCCTGGGCGCCCCGTCAAGCGAGGACATCGTCTTCGTCCGCGGCACGACCGAGGCGATCAACCTCGTCGCGCCGAGCTGGGGCCGCACGTACGTCGGCTCCGGCGACGAGATCGTGCTGTCCTGCCTGGAGCATCACGCCAACATCGTGCCGTCGCAGCTGCTCGCCGAGGAACGCGGCGCGACCTTGCGCGTGATACCCGTCGACGACAGCGGCCAGATCATCCTCGACGAGTACCGCAGGCTGCTGACGGACCGTACCCGCGTGGTGGCGGTCGCGCACGTGTCCAACGCCCTGGGGACGATCCTCCCGCTCCGCGAGATCATCGGTGCCGCACACGATGCGGGCGCGGCCGTGCTGGTCGACGGCGCGCAGGCGGTGTCACACATGCCGGTCGACGTGCGGGAGCTCGATGCGGACTTCTACGTCATGTCCGGGCGCAAGGTGTTCGGGCCGACCGGCATCGGCGCCCTGTACGCGAAACCCCACGTGCTCGACTCGATGCCGCCGTGGCAGGGCGGCGGCAACATGATCCGGAACGTCACCTTTGAGCACACCGTGTACCAGCCACCGCCGACACGGCTCGAGGCCGGGACACCCTCGATCGCGGACGCGGTCGGCCTCGGCGCCGCCCTGGAGTACGTGGAGCGGATCGGCCGCGCGAACATCGCCAGCTATGAGCAAGAGCTTCTCGGATACGCAACGCGGGTGCTGGAGGCTGTCCCGGGCCTGCGCCTCGTCGGCACCGCGCCCGACAAGGCGGCCATCCTCTCGTTCGTCCTAGACGGGTACTGCCCTGAAGACGTGGGATCGGCCCTGGACTCCAAGGGGATCGCGGTGCGCGCCGGGCACCACTGCGCGCAGCCTATCCTCCGGCGTTTCGGGCTGACGGCGACGGTGCGCGCCGCCCCAGCCATATATAACTCGCATGCGGAGGTGGACCTGCTGGCCACGGCCCTGCACCGCCTCGCCCGAAGACCAGGCCGACCCCCTGCGCGAACCGTGGCGGTGCCTCAGGCTCGAGTTCGCGGGGAGGGCCCAGCCGCGGCCGGACCAGCCAGCGGTAGAGCGGACCATAGGGCGCATACCGCAGGCCGAATACCGTCCCGACGGCGAATACCAGGGCCTGGGCCGCCAGCAGCCAGCCGCTGCCCGTGACCAGCACCATGGCCAGCACCACCGTCGTACTCAGGGCGCCGAAGCGCGGACCTCGCGGATCGATCCCCATGCGCGACGCCCTCCCTCCCCATGTGTTCCTGAGCGGGAAGTTTATGCGGAGTACTGGAAATTTATGCGGAGGATACGGCTTATACGGAGGATTTGGGCAACCCGGGCTGCCCGAATCTTCCGCGAAAGCCGGATCTTCCACGCAAATGGGACGCTGGCGCACTCCTGGGGGCTGCGGGACGACGGCCGCGCACGGGCATCGCGCTGGCGGCAGCACATACGACCCTGCGGCACCCCGATCCCGTAGACGGGGCCACACCAGCGCCATGGCGTGGCCCGGTCCGGCTTGAACGCCGTCCAGCGCGGTCTGTCGCTGACTTCCGGCCTCGCCGTCACGCCTGACCGGCTGCGTGGGCGTGATCATCTCCCAGATCTCTGTGTGCTCGTCCAGCCGCCCTGAAGAGAGAAGGACCCACCATGACCACCACATCCATCGGCACCACGCTCGGCATCCGCAAGCTCACCGCGCGCATCGGCGCGGAGATCCCCGGCCTCGGCCCCAGCCTCGAGCTGGACCCGGACGGAGTCGCCGCGGTTCGCGCCGCGCTGAACGAGCACAAGGCGCTGGTCTTCCGCGGGATCGACCTCGACGACGAGGGCCAGCAGCGGTCGCCCGCTACTTCGGCCAGCTCACCACCGCCCACCCCACGGTACCCGCCGTGCCGGGCGCGCCCAACGTGCTGCCGGTCGACAGCGAAGACGGCCGGGCGAACCACTGGCATACCGACGTGACCTTCGTGCTCAACCCGCCGCAGGCCAGCGCGCTGCGTAGCATCGTCATCCCGCCTTACGGGGGGAGACGCAGATCGCCAACGCGGGCGCCGCCTACCGGGATCTCCCCGGGCCGCTGCGGGATTTCGCCGACACGCTGTGGGCCATACACACCAACGACTACGACTACGCGGTGCCGCCGGAGAGCCTGGCCGAAGCCCAGCTGGCCCGGCGCGAGGCGTTCATCTCGGCGAGGTACGAGACCGCGCATCCGGTGGTCCTGGTGCACCCGCTGACCGGGGAGCGCGGCCTGTTCATCGGCGGGTTCGCCCAGCGGGTCGTCGGCCTGTCGACCAATCCAGGGACATCCTGCGGCTGCTGCAGCACTACGTGACGCGACCCGAGAACGTGCTGCGGGTGACCTGGGAGCCGGGCCAGCTGGTGCTGTTCGACAACCGAATCACCCAGCACTGCGCAATCGACAACTACGACGACCTGCCCCGGCGGCTCAACCGGGTGACCGTGGCCGGCGACGTCCCAGTCGGCGCCGACGGCCAGCAGAGCTACCCCATCCAGGGCGACGCGTCCCACTACACGCGGGTCGCCGAGCTGGTCACCACCGGCTGACGGTCAGCCGGGAGACGCCGGCGGTCGCGTCGATATGCATGACTGCACCTTAGGCCGGCCCATCCGCCGGGGGTCGGCAGGCGCCTGGGACGACAGAAAACGTTCAGATCCTGCCGTGGCCCATATCGATCAGGCGGCCCAGCACGACCCCGGAGCTCACCCGCAGGCCGTCGTGCTCGTATTCGCTGGTCACCCACGGGCGCAGGCCGCGGATCGCGCCGGCTGTCCGCATCGAGAGCTCTCGGTCCACGTACATATCGTCGTAGTAGACGACGGCGGCCGCCGGTACCTCGTTGGCCGCCAGGCGTGACGGGTCGTACAGCGGCGGCCAGTCGTCACGTTCGGCGAGCAGGTCGGCGGCCTCGCGCAGCGGCCGCAGCACCGGGTCGGCCTCGACCATCCAGGGGTAGATCATCTCGCCGGTGAACAGCAGAGGAGTGGTCTGCGGGTCGCCGTCGATGGCCGCGGCCGCGTCGAACTCGGCGAACTCCGCCCTGATCCGCTGCGCGGACCACCGGGTCGCGAATCCCTGAGCGTAGCACGGCTCGTGCAGCAGCGCGTACAGCGGCGCGGCGGCGAAGCTGAGCTGGGCGTGCACGGCGTACCGGAACGCGTCGGACAGCTCGTCCCCGGCGAACGGGTCCTCCAGCAGGTAGTGGAGGGCGTCGCTGCCGGTGCTCTGGCCGAGCATGATCCCCAGCGACTGGAACGCCTGCACCGACAGCGGCGCGCCGTCCGGCAGCCGGACGTCGTGGCCGGCCAGGTGCTGCGCGACCAGGGCCGCCTGCGCCACGTCGCCCGGGTACCGGTCGTAATGCGCGGCGTTCTTGACGGCCACCGTGGCGTAGGTGCGCCGGTAGACGTCATCGGCGGTCACGGACAGGCCCGGCAGGCCGCCGGTGATGAACGCCTCGCGGACGCCGTCCGGGGCGAAGGACAGGTAGGTGACCGTGCAGAACCCGCCGAAGCTCTGCCCCAGCACGCTCCATGGCGCGCCGCCGGTCAGCTCGCGCCTGATCAGCTCGGCGTCGAGCACGATGCTGTCGGCGCGGAAGTGAGTCAGGTAGTCGGCCTGGGCCTGGGCCGAGCCCAGGCCCGCCAGCGTCTGCCGGGTGGCAGCGGTGGACCGCCCGGCGCCGCGCTGGTCGAGGAGCACCACCCGGTAGTCGTGCAGCGCCCGGTCCAGCCAGGACTCCCGGCCTTCCGGCCGCAGTGCCCCGAATCCGGGTCCGCCGGTGAGGAACAGCAGCCACGGCAGGTCGGCCTGGGCCTGGCCGGCGGCGGCGACCTCACGGGCGAACACCTCGATCTGCTCCCCGTCCGGCCGGCCGTGGTCCAGCGGGACGGCGAAGACGTGGTCGGTCAGCACGGTGCCGGGCTGGCGGTAGGTCATCGTTCTGACGGTACCCGGCGGCCGGTAGGGTCGGCGACATGGCAGGAGGCATCCGGACGGTCAGCGTGGCCGAGCGGAGGAGGCGGCTGGCGGCCCGGCATCACCTGGCGCCCGCGGAGCGGGCCGGGACGGCCCCGGCGGCGGTGGCAGACATCGTCGGCCTGCACGGCACCGACCCGGCGTCGGTCTACCTGGCCGCCTGGGCCCGCACTCGGGAAGTCGGCCAAGCGGCCATCGAGCACGCCCTGTACGAGGAGCGCTCGCTGGTGCGGATGCTCGGCATGCGCCGCACGGTGTTCGTCGTGCCCGCCGGCCTGGTGCCGGTAGTCCAGGCCGCCTGCACGGACCAGATCGCCGTGAGGATGCAGCGCCGGCTGGTCCAGCAGCTGCGGGAATCCGGCGTCGCCGAGGATGCGGAGAGCTGGCTCGAGGAGGTGGGCGAGGCGACGGTGCGGGCGCTGGCCGCGCGCGGCACCGCGACCGGTGCGGAGCTCGCCAGGGATGAGCCGCGGCTCCGGGAGCAGATCGTGTACGCCACCGACAAGAGCTACGGCGGCCCGGTGAACATCACCAACCGGGTGCTCACCCTGCTGTCCGCCCAGGGGCACATCGTGCGCGGGCGCCCGCGCGGCGGCTGGACCTCCGGCCAGTTCACCTGGTCCGCCGGCGGAGGCCAGCGGCCGGATCCCGGGCCGGCCGCCGCCCGCGCGGAGCTTGCTCACCGCTGGCTGTCCGCGTTCGGCCCGGCCCTCGTCTCCGACCTGCAATGGTGGACCGGCCTGGGGGCCGGGCAGGTCAGGGAGGCACTGGCCCAGCTGGACGTGACCGAGGTGGATCTGCACGGCTCACCGGGCGTCATGCTCGCCGCCGACGTGCCCGGGCTGGACGCGCAGGCCGACGCGGACCCCGGACCGTGGCCGGCGCTGCTGCCCGCCCTGGACCCCACCGCCATGGGCTGGCAAGCGCGGGCGTGGTATGTGGGTGAGCACACCGCGGCGCTGTTCGACCGGTCCGGAAACATCGGCCCGACGGCCTGGTGGGACGGCCGGATCGTGGGCGGCTGGGCGCAGCGCAAGGACGGCGAGATCGCCGTCCGGCTGCTCGAGGACATCGGGGCCGAAGCCGCCGCCGCGATAGCGGCCGAGGCCCGGCGGCTCCAGGAATGGATCGGATCCGCCGCGAGGATCACCCCCCGGTTCCGGACCCCGCTGGAACGCGAGCTAGCCGGCTGATGCCAGCCGCCGGAACACCGGGGAGGCGGCGGGAAGCCGGCCGGCGTGAGGCGTGCACTGGCGGGTGATGCGCGCTGCCGCGTCGGGCAGGAACGGCGCCAGCTCCCGGCCGAGCGCCGAGCACGCCACAAACAGCGTAAAGAGCACGGCATCCAGATGCTGGCCGCCCTCGCCGTCGCGCTCGGCCCGGGCCAGCTCCCACGGACGGACCCGGTTGATGAACCGGTTGGCCTCGTCCGCTATCGCCCAGGCGGCCGCGGTGGCCCGCCGGAAATCGAACTCCTCCAGCGCCGCACCGATCAGCCCGCCCGCCTGCCGGATCGCCGCGTCGAGGTTCTCCCCGCCCGGCGGGATCGGCTCGAGCCCCGGGACCCGGCCGTCCCGGTACCTGCCGATCATCGCGATCACCCGGTTGACCAGGTTGCCGAGGCCGTTAGCGAGCTCGTCGTCCGCGCGGGCGATCATCCGCTCGACGGTGAAGTCGGCGTCGCCCACTCGCGGCACCTCGCGCAGCAGCCACCAGCGCACCGCGTCGGTGCCGTACTCGGCGGCCAGCGCGACGGGATCGGCGCCGGAGCCGGACGACTTGCTGATCTTCCGCCCGCCAGCCGTCAGGTAGTCGTGCACGAAGATGTCGGTCGGCAGCGGCTGCCCGGACGACAACAGCATGGCCGGCCAGTAGACGGCATGGAACCGCAACACGCCCTTGCCGAGCAGCTGGACGCGCCGGCCCCCGCCGGCCCACCACTCCTGGTAAGCATCATCACCGGTCCCGTAGCCGAGCGCGGTGACATAGTTGCACAGCGCGTCGAACCACACGTAGATCACCTGGCTGGGGTCACCGGGGACCGGGATGCCCCAGCCGCCGGCCCGTTCGGCCGGCCGTGAGACCGAGAAGTCCTCCAGCCCGCCGTCGATGAGCGCGAGTACCTCGTGGCGGCGCCCGGCGGGCTCGATGCGCAGCTCGCCGCTGGTGATCGTTTCGTGCAGCGCTCCGCCGTACCGGGAAAGCCGGAAGAACCAGTTCTCCTCGGCGACCCGCTGCGGCTCGGTGTGGTGCTCACGGCATCGTCCGCCCCGCAGTTCGGCGGGGGAGTAGAACTGCTCGCACCCGGTGCAGTACAGGCCCTCGTACCGCTTGCGGTACAGGTCCCCGGCCCTGGCGCACGCCTGCCAGAACCGCTCCACGCCCGGGCGGTGCCGTTGGTCACGGCTGGTCCGGATGACGTCGTCGACGGTGAGTGACAGCGCCGGGCCCAGCGCGAGGAATGCCTCGGCGTTACGGTCGACGAACTCCGGTACCGCCTCGCCCGCCGCTTGCGCCGCGAGAACGTTCTTCAGCGAGTTGTCGTCGGTGCCGGCCTGGAACCGGACGCGCCCCTGCCGGCGCCGGAAGCGGGCCAGCACGTCAGCCTGCACGACCTCGAGAGCGAACCCGATGTGCGGGCGTGCATTCACGTAGGGAATGGTGGTGGTGATGTAAATATGCGGCACGGTCATCGCAGCCTCCGGTAAGAAAGGGGGCTCCGAGCGCCGCAAACACATCGAGGCCCCGTCGCAGGGCCTCGGAATCGGAACGTCCGGACGCGTCAGCGGCCCCGCGCGCGGGGCATCATCACCTGGCGTCCGTGGCTGTTCACCGTTTCAGCATACCGCTTTCATGGGTCCCCGGTCCGGATGCTGCCCTGATCGCCCGGTAGGTTGAGCCGAGTGGACTAGCCGGGAAGGTGGCCATGGCAGAGGTAACGCTCGCAATCGAGGCTGCCGCTGTGTGCAGCGACGGATTCCCCGGGGTACTGACGGGCCTGGTCGTGGAGCCCAGGGCCCGGACGGTCACTCATCTCGTCGTCGAGCCGGAAGGCGGGCGGGGGCTCGCCCGGCTCGTCCCGCTGGACCATGCCGACGCCGCCACGGAGCCCATCACGCTGCGCTATACCGAGCCGGAGTTCAAGGACCTGAGCCCCGCCGAGGAGACCCTGGCAGAGTTCGTGCTCGGCTACGACGTCCCGGTGCAGCTGCTCCCCGCCGGCGAGGGCTGGCGAGGAGCGGGCGGCCCGGTCGCCGACGGCGGGACGATCCCGCAGATCAGGGAGATGGAAACCATCCCCCTGATCCCGGGTAGCGAGGTCGAGGAGAGCCTAGGCGGTCACGTGCACGCGACGGACGGCGACGTCGGGCAGTTCCACGGGCTGCGCGTCGACCAGGACAACGGAGCGGTGCTCGCCGTGCTCCTCAAACGGCATCCGTGGGGGCACGCGGAGCTCGCCGTCCCGATCGGCAAGGTGTCGGGTTTCGAGGCGGGCATCCAGCTCAGCATCACCAAGCACGAAGTGAAGGACCTGGCCCCCTAGCCGCCGCGGAAGCTAGGCCAGGCGGACCGCGTCACCGGTGCGGACGCGGCCGGGCCTGAGCACCTCGGCGTAGACCCCGGCGCAGGGCTCCGGGTCGGCCGAGTCCACCGGCTCGACCCGGTTGTGCCGGGCCAGGACCCGCAGCGCGTCGGGATCGCGCGGGAGGGCGCCGTGGGCCAGGGTCGGCACGGCGCACCGAGGCGTGCGGGCGATCACGCGCAGGACGAGCTGGTCCCCGACGCGCAGGATCCGCCCGAGCCAGTCGTTCTCGCCAAAGCCCGGGGCGGTGCTGTGCACGACCACATTGGGCCGGTAGCGCTGCAGGTCGGCCCGGCCGTTCGGGCTCAGCTCGGCGATCCGGTCAAGCGTCGAGGTGGTCAGCAGATGAAGCGGCGCGAAGTCGACGAACGTACCAGGCGGACCGCCGCCGCCCATCTCGATGAGTTCGGCCGGGACCTGCGCGTCCACGCCGTCGCGCAGCACGGCCTCGGGGACGGCCCGGTCCAGCGCGGCGCCGGGCGGCGGGGTCGCGGTCAGCGTGACGGGCTGGTCCAGCAGGCTGGACAGGACCGTGTCGACGTCAGGGTCGCTGCTCCAGATGGTCTTGCCTTCCGGCAGCGTGATGCGGACGGCCCCGGTCGCGGCGGGGTCGCCCGCGGTGGCGGACAGGGTGAGCAGGTCACGCCACAGGCGGGGCAGTTTCGCGCTGGCGACCTTGCCCGTGGTGCGGCTGAGCACGGCCAGCCGCCGGTCGCCGGCCAGGCCGGTGAAAGTCACGTCGCTGGCGTCCAGGTCCTCGCCCAGCATCGACTTGACCGGGTACCGGCGCAGCGCGGCCACAGTTCCGAGCATCTGCCATCATCCCAAGTTCACTGGGCCGGGCAGTACCGCGGCGGTGTCGTAGATGCGCTGCAGGAGGCTGATCGTCTCCAGCGCCGCGGCTCCGGTCACCGGCGGCTCCCGGCCCGCGGTGACGGCGTCGAGGTAGGCCGTGACGCTGGCCCGGACCGACGCCGACCAGTCGTCGGCCGGTACCGGAACCTCCCGCCACTGGCGGTCGGGAACATCGACAGCGCCGGGCCCGAGCGGTAGCCGGTGAACAGTGACTGCAGGCCGGCCAGGCGGAGGGTGGCGTCGCTGCCGGTGATCTCGATCTCGTCATCGAAGGTTCCCGGCGGCCCGTGATGGTTGGCCTCGATGATGCCCAGGGACCCCGACCGGAAGACCAGGATGATCACGGCAAAGGTCTCGCCCTGCTGCCGGTGCGCGTCGAGGACGGCCCGGACCTCGCGCACCGGCCCGAAGAAGTGCAGAGCGAGGTAGAGCCGGTGCACGCCGGCGTCGGCTAGGAGGCCACCGCCGTTCAGCCCGGGGGAGTCCCGCCAGCCGCCCCACGCGGGGCCCATGCCCAGGCGCAGCCGGATGAGCACCGGCCGGCCGACGGCGCCGCCCTCGATGAGCCGTTTGGCCTCGAGATGCGCGGTGTAGAAGACCTGGTTGTGGGACACCCCGAGGGCCACGCCCGCGGCGGCTGCGGCGTCGACGAGCTGCTGGCCCTCCTCGAGGCTGGTCGTCAGCGGTTTTTCGACCAGGACGTGCTTGCCGGCCCGGATCGCTTCCAAGGTCACGGGGAAGTGCAGGTAATGCGGCAAGCAGACGCAGACCGTGCCGACCTCGGGGTCGGCGATCAGCTCGCCAGCATGGCGGTAGCCGCGCACGCCCGCGGCTTCGAAGGGCGGCAGCAGCTCCGGCGTGGCATCGGCCACGGCCACCAGGCGCGCGGCAGGCGATTGCCGTATCGCGGCCGCATGGACCTGGCCGATCTCACCCAGGCCGATCAGCCCCACGGCGCCCGGAGCCGGGGAGCGGTCGGTATCCATGGGTCACCACGTTAGCGAAGCGAGGTCACGTGGCCGTCGCGGCGGCTGCCCGCACCGGCAGAACCCGCCGCCGCACCCTCCGGTACCGGGCCGTCCGGGCCGTCCGAGTTGCCGGCCAATGGAGCCCGGCCGGGCGGTATGTCAGCCGAGCACCTCTCGGTCCGTACGGAACTGCACGGCGACGATAGCTTCGAATTCGGGCTGGATTGCCTGCTCGACGGGATCGCGGTCCGCATCGGGCGAGCCCGGGACCAGGACAGCTAGCCCGCGACCGCGGCGACCGCCTCGATCTCCACCAGCTGGTCACGGTAACCGAGCACGGTCACGCCGAGGAGCGTGCTCGGCGCGTCATGATCGCCGAAGGCCGCCTCGACGACCTCCCAGGCGGCGACGAGATCGGCTTGCCGGGCCGAGGCCACGAAGACGGTCGTCTTGAGCACATCGGCCAGCGTGGCACCGGCTGCCGCCAGGGCGGTACCGAGGTTGGCCACGGCCAGGCTGGCCTGCGCCCGGACGTCACCGACGCCCACTACCTGGCCGTTATCGCCCAGCGGGCAGGCCCCGGCGGTGAAGATCAGCGAACCGGGTGCTGCGGTGGACGCGTAGGCGTAGGGCACTCCGGCGTACAGGCTGTCACTGCGAATCAGATTGACCGGCATTGCGCAAGTCTGCCAGGCGCCGGCCGGTGATTCCGCGTCCTCCGGCGCGTCATACAGGGCGGCACCGGAGAAACGGAGGGATGGATGAGCCTGTTCGTGCTCATTCCCGGGGCGGGCGGCGTGGCGTGGTACTGGCACCGGGTCGTTCCCGAGCTGCGGGCTCGCGGCCACGAGGCGGTCCCGGTGGGCCTGCCGGGGCCCGATGAGTCCGCCGGGCTGTCTGAGTACGCCGACGCGGTGGTGGCCGCCATCGGCGGACGCCGCGACGTGGTGGTGGTCGCGCAGTCGATGGGCGCCTTCACCGCGCCAATGGCCTGCGCGCGCAGCCCAGTGCGCCGGCTCGTCCTGGTCAACGCGATGATTCCGCTGCCGGGCGAGACTGCGGGCGAGTGGTGGGACCACACCGGCTGGGAGCCGGCCTGCGTCGCGGCCGCGCAGGCGGGCGGGTACCCCGCGGAATTCGACCTGGCCACCTACTTCCTGCACGACGTGCCTGCGGAGGTCGCGGCGGCGGAGGAGGGGCACGCCTATGCCGAGGCGGACATCGCCTTCAGCCAGCCCTGCGCCATCGAGCGATGGCCGGACGTCCCTACCCGGGTGATCGCCGGACGGGACGACCGGTTC
>Ga0116222_1001919_pt1 | contig 11241 bp, 9 predicted proteins | sample Sb_taG_12_FD_88963 | JGI IMG/M metagenome (GOLD analysis project Ga0116222, IMG submission 88963) | Peat soil microbial communities from Weissenstadt, Germany - Sb_50d_9_AC metaG | ecosystem: Environmental > Terrestrial > Soil > Wetlands > Peat | place: Germany: Weissenstadt | collected 2010-09-21
GCTTGCTCAACCTGAACCAGAGGTTCAAACACCCCGAAGCGACGGCGTGTCGCACGGGAGCTGCCCAGGCCCCGTGAATGGACACGACCTGTGGTCCAGGCAGCGTCGCGCCGCCCAATGCCTGGGCCGTAACGACGTATTGTCAGTATTACAATGGAACGCCGGTCGGAAGCTGCATTTACTACCAAAACGGCTCAGTCAACGCGGAAGGCGTCAATAACGCTGGCCGTGGCTATTGCCTTTGGAAAGCGCACGAAGAGGAGACCTATCCGGGCGGGTATTTCAACACGCCTGACTATAGAAACTGGTGCGGAAATCCCAAGAAAATCCTGATGGGCACGTGGGCCGGCCACGGAGGACACTGTGCCATTCTATGGGGGAATAGCAATAATGGCCAAGGCTGGTGGCAGGTGGCCAAGGTGTGCCATAACTATTAGCAGCGGCTCCTTGACCTGACGGGTTATTCAGTGGGGCACCCGGATGAGCTACGGTTGCGGTCGGGCGTGAGAGGGCGCCGCCGGGTCCGCGGGCAGGACGCAGTCCACCTCTGATGTGTTGATGCAAATCGTGGCGATCTCCTTGAGGCCTGGCCAGCGGACCGCAGGCCGACGAAGGAGTCGTCATGCACCTGGCGCAGCAGGCGGATGCGTTCTGCGAGGCCAGCATCCGCGACTGGACCGGGCGCGCCGCCGGTGAGAGCAACGAGCCGGTCATCCGGCTGCTGCTTGAGCGCGGCGCGGTGCCCGATGACCACGACCTGTACCTGGTCGGGTTCACCGAAGACGACCACCAGTGCATGCGGCTGCTGCTCGATCACAGCAGCAACATGGCCGACAGCACCGCGCTGGCGGCCCCGGTCAGCATGGGCGACATCGAGGGAGTGCGGCTGCTGCTGGAGGCTGGCGCCGACCCGAACCGGCCGCTGCCGCGCGACGAGGGCGAACTGCCATGGCCCGCGCTGTATGCGGCGATCACGGGGGGCATCCCCGCCGGGCTGGTGGAATTGCTGCTGGCACATGGCGCCCACCCGGATGCTCCCGGCCCGGACGGGCGGTCGCCGCACCAGCTGGCGATCAGCCAGGGCAGAACTGATCTGGCCGCGGTGCTCCGCCGCTACGGCGCCCGCGATGACGCCACCATTGCCGACCGCTTCCTGTCCGCCTGCCTGCGCGACGACCGCACCGACGCGCAGTGGCTGCTGTCGCGCCACCCCGGGCTGCCCGACCGGCTGACCGATGCCGAGCGCGGCATGATCGTGCACGCCGCTGGACTGGGCAGTGGTCGGCAGCGGCCTACGGCTCGGGCACAACCCTGATCCCGACTGGATCGGCACCGTCCGCATCCTCATCGAGGCGGGCGCCTCCACCGAGGAAATCTCGCTATCGCCCGATGACCCCAAACCACCCAGCCCAGACGTCGCGGAACTCCTGCGCGGCCATGGAGTCAGCGAGGGACACTAAGACAGGCCCCAATGACGATCACGTTGCCTTAATGCGGCTGTGGGCGCTAGCCTCAACCCCCCGACGCGCAACCGCGGTCCGCCGACATACCAGCCGCTAGGTTGGCCGGCCGGATCAGCTGCGAGGCATGCCGTCTGGTCAGGTGGTCGTCGCGATCGCTTCGGCGCGGTCGACGAGGTCGGCGATGTGGGTGGCCATCTCGGACCAGAGCTGCCGGGGCAGGCTATGGCCCATGCCGTCGATGATCACCAGTTTCGCGCCGGGGATGGCCTCTGCGGTGGCCCGCCCACCGCTGACATCGCACATGAGGTCATCGGCGCCGTGCAGCACCAGGCTGGGCACTCGCAGCGACCGCAGCCGCGCCGTGCGATCTCCTGAGGCCAGAGCGGCGACGGACTGGCGCGCCATGCCAACGCGGTCGTGGTCCCGGTCGTAGCAGCGTCCGGCCCGGTCGGCGACCCCGGCCTCGTCGCACTCGAATCCTGGGGACCCGATCACCCGGAAGGCGCGGACCTGCCAGTCGATGAAACCCTGACGGTCCTCCGGCGGCGCCCCCAGCCCGCTTATCGCGGTGAGGTTGGGCTGGCCCACACCGCGGTCACCAGTTGTGGACATCATCGACGTCAGCGACCGGACCCGGCCGGGATACTCGATCGCGATCATCTGGGCGATCATCCCGCCCAGCGAGGCGCCGACGATGTGGGCACTGTCGAACCCGAGCACGTCGAGCAGGCCGACGGTGTCGACCGCCATATCCGACAGGGTGTAGGACACCGACGAGAAGTCACCGGCCAGTGCCGCCTGCAGATCGGGTACCTGCGTATCGGGGAAGTGCGGCGACCGGCCGGCGTCGCGGTTGTCGAACCGGATCACCTGCACGCCACGGCTGACCAGTTCGGTGCAGAACCCTTCTGGCCAGTTGATCATCTGCGCGCCGCCGCCCATCATCAGTCTGGCCGTGCCACCTGGGCCAGCGTCCTGCCCTCATGCCCGTCCTGCCCGCCCGGCTTGCGCCCGGACTTCTTCCGCAAAGACCGCGGCCGGGGCGGCGGCTTGCCCAGCCCTTCGCCGGATGGTGGCTTGGAGGGCAGCGACACCACCAGGGCCGCGAGCACCTCGCATGAGGGCGGGCCTTGATCAACGGGCACACCGGGACACTACGGCTCAAGATCACCTAGCGCACGTACCGGCGCCATCGGCGTGCCGGATCAAATCCGGACGGTCACCTCTCCATAAAGCGCTGCGATACTGACAGGCGGGCGGAGCGGGAGGCGATGTGATGGGCAGCGCAGAAACCGGCTATCAGCTTGGCAGCGACGCCGCAGAGCTCGAGCGGCTGGACCTGCAGGGCAGGGTGCTCGCGCCCGCGACGCGCACGATTCTCCGGGCAGCGGGCGTCCGGCCGGATATGCGGGTGCTCGACCTGGGTTCAGGAGCGGGGGATATGGCGTTCGTCGCCGCCGAGCTGGCCGGGCCGGCCGGCGACGTCGTTGGGATCGATCGGTCGCCGGATGCCGTCGCGAAGGCGGCCGCGCGGGCAGCGGCGCGTGGCCTGCCCAACGTCCGGTTCGTTGCCGGTGATATCCATGACAGAGCACCCGGCGGGCCGTTCGACGCGATCATCGGGCGGCTGGTTCTGATGTACGTGCCCGATCCCGCAGCGGTGCTGCGGACGCAGGCTGCCTTGTTGCGCCCCGGCGGCGTGGTTGCGCCGATCGAGTTCGATCTGCACAGCGCCCGCTCGCTGCCTTCGACGCCGCTCGTGGGCCAGGCGTTGTCATGGCTTCGCGAAGCGTTCACCCGGGCCGGCATCGACCCCGCGCTCGGGCCGCGCCTGTGGGCGGTGCTGCAGGCCGCGGGCCTGCAGCCGTCGGGGATGATCGGCGTGCAGCCACACTTCGGCCCGCAGGATCCAGATGGTGCCGCGATCCTCGCCGGGATTGTCAGGACCGTCCTGCCTCTGATCGAGCGCACAGGCGTAGCAACCGCGGCGCAGGTCGGCGCGGACACTCTCCAGCAACGCCTGTCCGGCGAGCTTGCGACCTCCGCAGCCGTTTTCGCTCACCCGATGCTGATCAGCGCCTGGGGCACCGCCTGCCAGGCGAAGTAACCAGCAGCCTCAGCATCCTGGTCCGGCGCCGCTGGGTTTGAGCGCAGGCCGCCAGGCCAAAGGACCTGACCAGTTACCCTCGCTTAAGGGCAGGAAAAGAAGAGGTATCAGGATTTGATGCAGTAACCACGAGCCGGAAGTGTGACATATATCAAGCGCCAGCCAGGCGGATTTCCCGAGTTAAATTCGCATGGAATGCATATACGGAAAGCAGCGGCGAACCCAGCCCGCTCGCGTCGGCCCGCCTGGCCCGGATCATCCACGTGGGCAGTCGTCGGCCGGGGCGAGTCGCTGTCCGGTTGAACGAGACCTTCGCCTCTGGTCGGACGGCGCGGTAGCGGCACACGATGGTGGTGGAGGCGATCGCCATGGCCACCACCGACGGTCGGCGCAGCCAGAGCGCTCTGGACGCTGCGCTGGACATCTTCCGCATGCGCCAGTACTTCAATGTCATCGTCCGTGCCCGCGACGTGGCGACGGCCATCCGCAAGGATGCGACGTTCCTCGACACGGTTCGACGGGGGATGCTGCCGCTGCCCTTCGACCGCCGACCTGAGCCGGGGCGCGTCTTCGGGCCGTTGCGCGGCGCTGCACCCCCGCCGCTTGCGGGCCGCATCGGTGTCGTGGCCACCGGTGGCAGCGGGGCTCTCGCGTCGCTCGTCGGCGTGGCGAAGGCGCTCGAGGACAGTGGCACCGAGGTGGCGGTCTACTCGGTGTGCTCCGGCTCGGCGCTGTTCGGGTTCCCGCTCGGCGCCGGGATGTCGCCGGACGAGGTCGCCGAGCTCACCGCCTCGGTGCGGTCCGGCGACTACATCGATATCGGGTGGCGTGAGATCGCCACGCTGATCCCGACCCTGGCGCGCGGTTGGAGCGGGATTCTGCGCGGCGACAAGCTCGAGGCGTTCTATCGCGGCCACCTCGGCGACCTGACGCTTGCGCAGCTTCGGACACCGACGTATGCACCGATCTGGAATGTCGAGCACAATCGCCTCGATTTCGTCGGCCCGCGCACCTATCCGGACATGCCGGTGGCGCACGCGATCCGGATGGCGGTCTCGATGCCGCTGTTCATCCAGCCGGTCGTACGCGACGGACTGTCCTGGTGCGATGGCGGGATCGTCGACATCTTCCCGGTCCGACCAGTGCTCGACATTGAGCCCGCCGTCGACATCGCCGTGGCGGTCAACGGCTTCTACCCGCATGAGTTCCAGGGCGAGGACGTTACCGGCTGGGACGCCCGGCCGCTCAGCATCGTCTCGGCGGCCTCGCAGGTGCGCACCTGCCAGCACGCGGAGCTGGCCCGCGAGCATCTCGCCCGGCTGCGCCGTGAGGTTCGGACGCTGCTTGTCGAGCCGGTGCCCTACTGGAAGGTCGCCGGGACCGGGTTCTACGAGCAGTTCCTCGACACCCACGAGTGGCCAGAGTTCATGCGCGCTGGGCGGGTGGCAATGCTCGCCGCCCTACGCCAGCACGCCCACGATCAAGCGTCTGTGTGATCAGTCCAGACCAGCCCCACCGACATCACCGGCCGCACAGCAGGCTGATCGACATGGCGCCACGGAGATCCAAGCGCTGGTCTGCGCAGACCGTGGCCGTCCGGGTAATGGCGTTGCCCAAGTCGCCGTTAATATGACTGGGTGCGGGTCAAAAGCCGGTCCGGGTCAGGTCGCGCCGTGACGGCGTCACGGCAGGCCGGGCCCGGCTGCTCAGAGGACAGCCGTCCGGAGCTTGCGCTGGTCGCCGAGTTGGCCCCGATGCCAGCTACCGGGATGCCAGCTACCGGACCGGCCACTGACCGCCTCAGCGGCCTGGATCGGCTGGTCAGCGATGTCGAACCATCCGATGGCCGCGCCGCCCGCTCGCACCGGACCCGGCGGGCGATCATAGACGCGATGCGAGCGCTGCATGCCGAGGGCGATCTGCGCCCGACAGCCCCCCGGATCGCCGCGCGGGCCGGTGTGTCGCTGCGCACCGTCTGGCAGCAGTTCTCGGACCGAGAGGCACTGCTCGTCGAGGCGGTCCGCCGCGACCACGAGATCCTGCGGTCTCTGGTAGCGAAGATCGATCCGGATCAGCCGCTGGCCTTCCGAATCGAATCGTTCGTCAACCAGCGAGCCCGCGTCCTGGAGGAGATGACCCCGACCTGGCGCGCCGCCCGGCTTCACCAGCCGTTCTCCGACGAGCTGCGGCGCAACAAGGCGCGGAAGAACGCGGGCGGCAAAGCCGAGCTCGAGCTGGTGTTCGCCCCCGAGCTAGCCCAGCTTCCCGAGCGGGAGCGCCGTCAGCTGGTGGACTCGCTGCACGCGATCAGCATCTGGGCATTCTGGGAGTCACTGCGTACCGATCTGGGTCTCAGCCCGCTCCAGGCGAGGGAACTCCTCAGCTCCACGTTCCGCGCGCTGCTTGCTCAGGCCGGGTTCCGCTAGCCACCGAGGCTGCGAGCCTGGCCGAGGCAAATGCCCGTCAATATGGAGCTATTGAACTTGCACCCATAGTGCAGCTATCTTGGGCCTCAGCGCCTGGGCTGCCGGGCGAATCACCCCTGACAATGGTGAGGTCCGCATGAGTGTGACCGCAGAAGGAGTGGTATCTGAACCTCGCGGCGGAGCGTCGTGGCTATGGAAGCGCCAGCTCGCCTCGTACCCCGATACAGGACCACGCGTTCTCTACCTGGCGATAACAGTACTCGCCACCATCACCCTGTACTACGAGCTGTACGTCGGCGGCTCCGTGTCGACGCTGCTGCTGGTCAACCTGCATATGAGCTTCACGTTCTTCGTGACGACCCTTGCCTTCGGGAACCTGATCGGGGCGTTCGGTTCGCTGTTCGCCGGGATCTCCGACCGGTTGGGCCGGGCCAACATGGTGGTGTTCGGGCTGCTCTTCACCGGCGTGTTCGTGGCGTTCATACTGCCCGCGGCGACGAGCAAGTGGGTCTTCACGATCGAGAGCTTCGTGGTCGGCGTGGTCGAGGGGATCTGCCTGGTGGCCACCCCGGCGCTGATCCGCGACTTCTCGCCGCAGGTCGGCCGGGCCACGGCGATGGGCTTCTGGACCAGCGGCCCGGTGCTTGGCAGCTTGATCGTCGCGGTCGTCGGCAGCGCAACCATCCCTACCATCGTGAATGACCCGCGGTTCTGGACGCACGAGTACCGGATCTGCGGCATCGCCGGACTGGTCGTATTCGTGGTCGCTCTGATCGGGCTGCGCGAGCTGTCGCCGCAGCTGCGTGACCAGCTGATGGTGACCATGCACGACCGTGCCCTGATCGAGCTACGGGCCAAGGGCTTCGACATCGAGGCGGCGCTGCACCAGCCGTTCCGGCAGCTGCTCAAGCCGGACGTCGTGGTCTCCGCCATCGCGGTGTCGATCATGCTGCTGATCTACTACACGGCGGTCGGGTTCGGCGTGATCTACTTCACCACCGTCTTCGGCTTCTCGCTCAAGGACGCCAACGGGCTTGGCAACTGGAACTGGGGTTTCAACGTCCTGGCCGTGATCCTGATCGGGGTGATCTCGGACCGGTTCCGGGTACGCAAGCCGTTCATGGTGATCGGTGGGGTAGCCGCCGCGGTGATGACGGTGATCTACCTGATGCAGGCCGGCCACCATCCCAGCTACTACACGCTGGCGATCATGCTGGCTGTGCTGTCATTCGGCCTTGGCGTGGCCTACACCCCGTGGATGGCCAGCTTCACCGAGACCGTGGAGGCCCACAACCCGGCGCTGACCGCGACCGGTCTAGCGATCTGGGGCTGGATCATCCGGGTAGTGGTCTTCGTGGCGTTCCTGATCATCCCGCACGTGATCACGGCGGTCACGCCACTGGTCAACTACGGGGCCACCGTCGGGGCGTATGAAGCGAAGTACGGGGCTCAGCTCGCGTTCGCCCAGACCCATGGTCCGATCATCGCGCTGGCGCAGAAGGACGCGGTCCAGCTCGCCAACGCCCAGAAGTTCGCGCCCGAGCTTGCGGTGATCCAGGCTAATCCCGCGCTGTTCGCCAGGCTGGCAACGTACACCAACCCGGCCACCATCCCGCCGGCGTTGCAGGCACAGGCCATCGCCGCGGCCGGCGGAGGTGCTACCGGAATCGCCGTCCTGACCACCATCAGCGCCAATCAGCCTGCCATCATCGGCGTCATAGCCGTGAAATCGCAGCTGCAGCAGATCGCGCCGTTCGTCACCCAGCTGACCGCGCTGGGGAAGGTGCCGCCGGCCGTGTTCCCGTTCATGACCGCGCACGGCCTTGCCGTGGCCAACGCAGCCAAGGCCCAGTACAGCCAGTGGAAGAACTGGTACTGGGTCTGCTTCGGCGGGATCGTCCTCTTCTTGTTCAGCATTCCGCTGCTGCGGGGCCGCTGGAAGCCGTCCGACGCCCGCAAGGATGAGGCGGAACACGAGGCCATGGTCGATGCCGAGCTGGCAGCGCTCAAGGCCTGACTCAGCGGTCAGGCAGGACGCGAGCGACAATAGATGGGTCCCGCGCAGCGCGCGGGACCCATCTCGGCTGCGCGACTTACGGCTCTGGGCCGCCCGGCCGGTCGCGCAGGTCCGCGCGGTGCCGCGGCCGTGGTACCGCCAGCTCGTTAGGGGCGGCGGCGTGCGGGATCGACGATGAGGGGGACATCGATGCCCGGTGATGTGCTCGAGCTAGCCGACCGGCTCTGGCGGGGCGAGGTCAGCACCGCGGACTATCACCCGATCAGCCACCTCGGCGGGCTGGCCGAGATCTGCGACGACGTTGCCTTCATCCCGTCATTCGCCAACGTGTCAGCGGTAAGCACGGAGGATGGCCTGGTGCTGGTGGACACCGGGAGCTCGTTCGTGGCCGCCATGGTGCATAGCGAGCTGCGGAGGTGGAGCGGCCAGCGGCTGAATACGGCGGTGTTCTCGCACGGCCACATTGATCACGTCTTCGGCGTCGGCGTCTGGGAGGCGGAATCGGCCGACCGCGGCTGGCTGGCACCGACGGTCGTCGCGCATGAGGCGCTGCCGCGGCGCTTCGACCGGTACATCATGACCGCTGGCTATAACGAGGTGATCAACCAGCGGCAGTTCGGCGTGCCGGACCTGCGCTGGCCGACCGAGTACCGGTACCCGGATCGCACCTATCGCGACGAGATGAAGCTGAGCATCGGTGACCGCAGCTTCGCGCTGCGGCACGAGAAAGGCGAGACCGACGACCACACCGTCACCTGGCTGGCTGACCGGAAGGTGCTGTGCTGCGGTGACCTGTTCATCTGGGCGTCTCCGAACGCGGGCAACCCGCAGAAGGTACAGCGGTATCCGAGGGAATGGGCTAGCGCTCTGCGCCGCATGGTCTCGCTGCAGCCCGAATTCCTGCTGCCAGGTCATGGCCTGCCGGTGATCGGCGCCGAGCGGATCGCCAGCGCGCTGACCAACACGGCGGATCTGCTGGATTCGCTGGTCGACCAGACCCTGGCGATCATGAATGGCGGCGGCAGGTTGGACGACGCGATTCACGGCGTCACGCCGCCTGCGGAGCTGATGGACCTGCCCTATCTGCGGCCGGTCTACGACGAGCCTGAGTTCATCGTCAGGACCGTCTGGCGGCTGTACGGCGGCTGGTGGGACGGCAATCCGGCCAGCCTGAAGCCGGCTCCGGAGCGGGTACTGGCAGCCGAGCTTGCCGAGCTTGCGGGTGGCGCGCGGGTGCTGGCCGATCGGGCCCTAACGCTCGCCACCCAGACCGTGCCATCCGACGCGGCGCTGCGGCTGGCCGGGCACCTAGCCGAGCTGGCCTGGCTGGCCGCCCCGGAAGACCCCGGCATCGCCCAGGTCAGGCACCAGGTCTTCACGGCGAGGGCAGATGGGGCGACATCGACGATGGCCACCGGGGTGTTCCGCTGGGCCGCCCAGGAGTCACTCGGCGACCAGTAGCCCGTGATCATGAGCGGTTCCCCGCTGAATCCGGCGGAGAACCGCCCGTGATCACACTGTGACGCGGTCGCTGGCTACCAGGACTCGATCAGGTCTGGCAGCTCGGAGAGCCGGCTGATCACGGCATCGGGCCTGGCTGCCTCGAACGGCGGTACCACCTCGTTCGGGAGCAGGACGGCGCGCATGCCGAGGCTCTTCGCGCCGTGAATGTCGTCGAAAGGCCGGTCGCCTACGAAGACACAGGCGTGCGGATCGGTGACGCCGACGGCGGCCATCGCGGAGCGGAACGCCTCCGGGTGCGGCTTGGTCCAGTCGATCTCGCTGCTGTAGACGGCGCCGTCGATCAGGTCCAGCACGCCGTCGCGCCGGAACACATCCTCGTGCCAGCTGCGCGGCCACATCGTGTTGGAGAGCACGCCGGTCCTGATGTCCCCGGCACGCAGGTAACTGAGCAGGTCGTGCGCGTCCGGGTCGGTGTAGGTGTGCGGCTCCCAGGCCTGGAAGTAGCTGGCCAGCAGATCAGCGGTCGGCTCGATGCCGGCCCGTTCGAAGACCCCGTGGATTGTTGAGCTGCGCTGCTCGGTCTCGGAGGCTCGCCAGAGATCATTTGAGGCCAGATGCAGCGCCATGGCTCGGTCGTCAGGGTCAGCGGGAAAGTGCGGAGCGCAGACCGATCGCCAGAGCTCGACGTGATCGATAGTGTGCCAGGGGGTCAGCGTCCCGCCCCAGTCAAAGATGACCGCTTGCACCGCCATGGTCCAGATTCTAGGTCGTCACGGATGCGCCGGCGCGGCGTGATCAGCCACGCGCAGGCCGGTTCCGCCGGGGCGGCAACGACGGTACCAGCGGGCCCCCGGAAGCTCTGACCAGCCCTGTTCGGGTGAGCGGCAGAAGATCCGGATACAACCGAGAAAGACCATTGTCAGCTGGCTTGGCCAGGGGGAAGATGGGGGCGCCGTGGCGAATGCAAGAGTTGCGGCGGATGGGAACGGTCGCGGCTGGCGGAAGTGGCCACGGCGAGCGGGAAAGATTGGCCGTCTCGTCGCCTCGCTGTCGCCTGGAGTTAGGTCCGTGCGCCTAGCGTCACCGGCTGGGATGGCTGGGATCCAGCCGGAATCGTGACGTCGTGACATACAGGAGGATCGGGATGCGAGATCAGCACCAAAGGGGCAGGCGGCTGAGCGGGGCCAGACGGGCTACCGCCGCTGGCGCGGCCGTCGCGAGTGCATTGTTCATCGCCGGCGCGGCGGCGCCCGCCTCGGCGTCCGCCGTGCGGCCGCAGGCCAGGGTCGGTGCCGCCCGCGCGGCCGCGCACAATACGGCAACCGGCTGCGAGCTCGGGCACGGCATCAAGCACGTGATCGAGATCGGCTTCGACAACACCCACTTCTACCGCGACAACCCGAACGTCCCCTCCGACCTTGAGATGATGCCAAACCTGCTGCACTTCATCGAGCACCACGGCACGATGCTGAGCAACAATCACACTCCGATGATCGCGCACACCGCCGACGACCTGCTGACCACATTCACCGGACTCTACGGCGACCGGGCCGGCATGCCGGTCAGCAACAGTTACCAGGCCTACAACACCGACGGGTCCACCGACCCGGCCGGGTCGTTCGCCTACTGGACCGACCCGGTCTTCGACACGGCACTTACGCCGAACGCCGGCCATGACACGAACCCGTCGATGGTCTACGCCGCGGCCCCGCCGGCCACCACTCCCACGTCCCCGACGACCATCACCCCGGCGCCCTGGGTGCC
>Ga0116222_1001922_pt1 | contig 11232 bp, 8 predicted proteins | sample Sb_taG_12_FD_88963 | JGI IMG/M metagenome (GOLD analysis project Ga0116222, IMG submission 88963) | Peat soil microbial communities from Weissenstadt, Germany - Sb_50d_9_AC metaG | ecosystem: Environmental > Terrestrial > Soil > Wetlands > Peat | place: Germany: Weissenstadt | collected 2010-09-21
GGCAGTTCGCCCTCGGGAACGGTCTGGTGCGCGAAAACACCAAACGCCGTGGGCGTGCTGACGTAGGTGGGATCGACCGGGTGCCAGCGATTGTCCCAATAGTCGCGCATCGACGAGGTGATGCTCTGCGTGATCCAGTACAGGGTGAACGTGGCGCAGAGGAAGTCGTCGGTCGGTGTAACGTTGCTCCACGAGTGCCACTTCTCACCCACGTATGCCGCGAGTCCTGCCGGGGAGTCGTTGAGTCCATAGCCGACAGTCTGCGGCTTGGTGGACTGGATCGCGCTGTAGCCTCGCTCCGTCGTATCCCAGCCCCGGCTCACCGCAAGATACGAACGCTCGACATCGGACAGTTCCGTATCGTCCACCACGGGGGCGAGATCCGACTCCAGTGTGGTGAGATGGATCCCGATCACCGACTCGGGATGGTCTAGCGCAAGGATCGTCGTCACCCCGGCCCCAAAGTCATAACCGCTCGCACCATAGCGGGAATACCCAAGCTCAGACATGAGCCGGTGCCAGCGCTCCGAGACGTACCGGTAGTTGATGCCGACCTTGGGTGGACGTGGCGAGAAACCATACCCGGGCAGGGAGGGTACGACCACGTCGAAGTGCTCGAGCATCGGCAGCATGTCCACGTAATCGAGGAAACTGCTGGGCCAGCCGTGCGTGAGAATGAGCGGCACACCCCTACCTGATGCCGCACGCTGGTACACAAAGTGGATGCCCTCCCAGGTGAAGTGGTTGAACGCGTTGAGCCTTCGCTCCCAGCCACGCCAGTCGAACTCGTGGGCCCAGTAGGACACGAGGCGTCGTAACCAGTCCAACTCGGTGCCCTGTTCCCAGCCCATACCCGGTATCTGATCGGGCCATCTGGTATGGCGCAACCGTGCCCGCAAATCATTGAGCACCTTATCCGCGACGTGAATCCGAAATGGTTCCACTACAATAACCCAATCTTGGCCATAGCCAGTGGCCAACTGGATGCGCAGGCAATGTCGCACGGGGTCTCGTCGACCACTGTCGACAGATAGACATGGGGCGTTGCGGGCCGGATCAATCCCGTTACGACGTAGTTTAAATCATGCCCCTCTTTTCACGGATGATAATGTCCTCTACCGTGGGTGGATCAGTCTAAAAAACTGCCGACAGCGGTCTTGATGAACAACTCTTCGGTCTGTACATGATCCCGTCTGGATAACGGGCTAACCGGAAGTAGTCCCGGCAGACCCGATTTTCTCCACTACTTCCGGTTTGTCGACCACTCATTCGGGATCGCCATGTCGGTGCGCGCCACTGATCGGCAAGGGGCTGCTTGATCGCCAAGACACTCACGCGACCAATCATGACGGCGCTCAAATATACTGTTCGGCGAGCATTTGGGCGGCGCTTTCGTCCAGTTGCTCAGCACGCCGCACTTCCTCGAAGCGCGCCAGCAAGTCATCGGGACGCAGTCGCCGTTTTTCGGCGCCTTGAAAGTCGTGGATGATCTGGCCGCGGTGCATCATGATCAGGCGGTCTCCCAGACTTGCCGCCTGGTGCATGGAGTGCGTCACCATCAGGGTAGTCAGCTTATCACGTGTAATCACCTGCTCGGTCAGTCCGATCACCAGGTCCGCACTTTTGGGATCAAGCGCCGCGGTGTGCTCATCCAATAAAAGCAGTTCAGGGCGCAGCCACGTCGCCATGAGAAGCGTAAGCGCCTGTCGCTGTCCTCCCGAGAGACTACCGATTGCGTTGTCCAGTCGGCCTTCAAGACCCATATTCAGGCGGGCGACCTCACCGCGCATTTTGGCAGTCAGTGGTGCCTTCAGTCCCCAACCGAGACCACGGCCACAGCCGTGGCGGGAGGCAAGACTGAGATTTTCTTCTATGGTCAGGCTGGGTGATGTGCCGCTGAACGGGTTCTGAAACACTCGCCCAATCAGAGAGGCGCGTGCATGTTCGGGCCATCGCGTCATATTGTGCCCCGCGAGCCGGATGCTCCCTTCGTCAACCAAAAATGTTCCGGCGACGGCGTTGAGTAGAGTGGATTTTCCCGAACCATTGGTCCCTATGATGATGACCCACGAACCCGGGGTGAGATCGAGATTCACGCCACGCAAGGAGCGCACCTCATTCGGAGTACCCGAATGGAACGTCTTCGAGACCTCTCGGACTTCAAGCATGCGCGCTCCCCAATTTCTTTTTCCGCAGGAATTGGGGCACGATGAGAGCGCAGAAAACGAACCCTGCCGTGATCAGCTTGAGGTCGTTGGGGCTGAGGCCCCAGCGCAATGCTACGGCCACCAGCAACCGGAATAGCACCGAGCCCATCACCGCGCCGATGATCGTCAACCCCACCTGGTTCGTCCCCACCAGCGCTTCCCCAATAATGACGCTGGCCAATCCCCAAACAACCATCCCGATACCCATGCCCACGTCAGCAAACCCCTGGTATTGCGCGAGCAACGCTCCGGCCAGCGCCACCATGCCGTTCGAAATCGCTAACCCGAACACGATCATGTTGGCGTCGTTGACCCCCAGGGCCCGGATCATTTGTACGTTGTCGCCCGTCGCCCGCATAGCCATACCCAGGTTGGTGCGCAAGAACAGGTAGAGCAATAGTCCGGTGACCACCACCGCCAGAGCGACCGCGCATAACACGGATGCGTCGCGCACCGTGACGTCCCAGCCAACAAGATTGAAGCTGGTGGCTCCGCCCATGAGCCTCACTCCAATCTGCTCGGACTGTGTAGCCAGCGTGTTTACCGACAACAGCGCGACATTGCTCTTGCCCATGACGTGAAGGTTCACGGAATAGAGGGCAGTCATCACCAAAATCCCGGAAAGCAGTGGATTGATCTTGAAACGTGTATGAAGAGTACCGGTGCACGCTCCGGCGAGCGTTCCGGCGAAGAAGCCAGCCAATGAGGCGAGCGGCGGGTTTACACCGTGAATCAGCAGCGTTGCGGCGACGCACGCGCCTAGGGTGACCGATCCATCGGCCGTGATATCCGGAAACGCGAATATTTTGAAGCTGATGAAAACTCCCAGGGCCAGCAGCGACAAGATGAATCCGATCGTGAATGTGCCAATCAGCAGACTCATGCCCGTTTCCTTCTCATCGGATCTCCGACGCGGTGGAGATCCAGCACGCGCCCCGAACGAACTCGCTCTGCTGCGGTCCCGCCGCCTCGCGGGTATCGCTCAGCAGATGGAGTACTCCCTGCAAAGTCTCTGTATCGAATAGAGTCGTGACCGTCGCGTTCAGATCGATGCTTCCCTTTTTCAAAGGCCGATAAGAAAATGCCGCGACGTGAAAGTGTCCGATGGGCACTGCGTTGGCGCCCAGCGGTCGAAGCATCGGAGTCAACGGTGCGCATTCGGAGCTGGCGCCTATTCCTGCGACCAGGGCCAGCGACCGCGAGTACAGTCGCTCCGTGGAGAAGGACAGCCAGGAGCGCACCTCGGGGTACTTGAACGGAGCATCATGGACTCCCGAGGCCGATGCCGGGGAGCGGCGAAGAGCGGCTCCCACCAGTCCGGCCGATTCCGCCACCATCACCATTCCAATCAGCGGGGCTCCCGAAATTTCCAACGCGCTTCGCACGAGGCCCGAGAGAGAAATGGGGGCCTCGGCGTCGGCGGTATCGAATCGGATCAGATGCGTGAACCCGCCTTCGCAGCGCAGGCCGTAGAGGACCTTCATCTCCGGCACCAGTTCGCCACTGGAGACCATGAAGTCCGGCACATTGGTTCCGTCCGTCGGCAGATAAGCCGCGGAACCGCCCACGGCCAGGAATTCTCCAAAGCGCGTTTGGGCATCCTCGAAGCCTTCGCCGAAAGCTCCCAGGCCGAGACCGAAGGTCGCCGGCGGGTACGTGACCGTCCGGCAATCTTCCGGGCCGAAACGGCAACCTTGCAACAAGCTCGGGTCGCCGATCCGTTCGCAGATCAAGGATTGGTTGGGAGCGCACTCGATGACTTCGAACGAGGCATCCGGTGTCGAAAAACAACGTACCTCCGTCTTGTGTAGTGGAAGCACAACCGGAACTTTCTCGGCGAATAGAATGGGCGAAAGCCGGCAGAGGTCCAACACCTGCTTCACACGATCCGAAGGATGTGTAATTACGAAACTGCCACCGATGCCCTTCAGTTGAGTGTGAAACTTCACCAGCAATCCGACACCAGCGGAACTGAGAAAAGAAATCTCGGCGAGATTCAAAAGAATGCTATGCGCGCCTTCCCGGATGGCTTCCTCCAGGTTGTGCCGCAAGTGTTCGGTCCAATAGTTATCAAGGCGACCCCTCACCTTGACTTCGAGTGCATCTCCGAGCTGCTGGGTGACGATTTCCATGTGGCGGCTACGGGCGGATCTTCTGTGAGTATTCCGATGGAATGGCGATACCCAGTCGCTCGGCGTTGCTGCGGCTGATGCCGATCTCTTCCACGACTACTTCCTCCAAGGGAACGTTCTTCGGATTGTCGCCGCGAAGAACGCCCGCGGCCAATTTTCCGGCGGCTAGTGAGGAATACTTCATGCCCACGCCCAGGCATGCCAAACCACCGCGCGACAGGGTGACACAGGCGTTTGTGAACAGTGGCAAACGGGCATCTTGCGCGCCCTTCACCGCGCCCTCGTATCCCTGAATCACAGTGTTGTCGCCGGGCGCCCATACCGCCTGAATGTCCCGTCCAGCGAGAATCTGCACCGCCTGCAAGACTTCACTCGACCCGGAGATGGCAATCTGCTCGAGCCGGATGCCGCGACTCCGATATACTTCGCGGGCCACTGCCTGCTCCCGAACCGAGTTGGCCTCCGCCGGGTTGTACATGGTTCCCACCGCGCGCAATCCGGGAACCACTTTCGCATCAGATCCAGCATGTGGCTCACAGGTGGAAAACTGCCAACACCGGTGACAAACGGCAAGTGCTCGGCCCGACTCTTGCCTGCTCCGGCAGCAATGGGATCGCTCACACAGGTGAAGACCACTGGCTTATGCTTTACGGTGTTGCAAGCACCAGCGAGGCACGGCGTGCTGACGGTCATGATGAGATCTACGTCGGAGTTGTCGTAGTTCTGGAGGATGGCGGGAATGTTCATCATGTCGGCTTGGGCATCCGCCTTGCGAACTTCGAGATTCTTCCCTTCCTCGAAGCCGTTCGCCTTCAAACCATCAATCAGTCCCTGCACACACTCTTCGGTAGCAATGCCGGGAGCGTAGTAAACGATTGCCGCCTTCATGGTCCGGGTCGCGGCTCCAGCTCGAGAGTTGCCGGTGGGGTAGGCCATGGCTGTTTTTCGATGACCTAAGTCGGAAAGAAGCAGGATCGCCGAGAAGAGGGCGATCAAACCGAGTCCCAAGGCCAAACGGTTCATCGCGGCCGATATGCCTGTCTTCTGGAATAACCGCATAGCGCCTGCAGCGGGTCTCTTTCGCGAGGCGCCATTATACAGTTCGTACTTGAAGCATGCGGGAAGAACCAGTGGTTGGACTCTGCCAATGCGGCAGTCCGGCGACTCAGGAACCTGTTGGCTCGAGGATTGTGTCCGAGTCACGGGCAACCCGGAAGTTAACTGTTGAAATCAGGCGTGGGTGTTGAAAAAGTCCCTCAACAGAAGGCCTTTTCATCTGCTAGCGTGCCGCCGCCGGTTTTCTTATCTCCGTTCGACTAAGTGGTAGCCGGCAGAACCGGCTGACTGAGGAAGCGCACCAGTCGTTTAATGTTCTGCGCTACCGCTGCCAAGAAGAACTGCTCGCGCACGAACTTCAGTCTCCGCAGTCGCAAGCGGCGCAGTCCTATCTGATTCTTCAGTTCCGCGAACAAGGCTTCCACTTTCTTTCGCTGCCGTTGTGCTTTGGCGAACTCTGGCGTGTTGACCAACTCCCGCGCACGTTGTCGGGCTGGTTCGTTCTGATGGATGATAAGACCCCGGAAGGCAGCACTGGTGCATTGTGGCCGAAGCGAACACGGGCCACACTTTTTTCGTGTCCCGATATAGTTGAAGGCTCGATTGCGATAAACTCGGCCACCGTAGTTGAGGAACTGGCCAGCGGGACAGATATAGCGATTGTTTTCCGGTTCGTACGTGAAACGCTCGGGGCCAAAGAATGGGCTTCTCTTTCGATGGATACTGTCACGGGTCCGCATATAGGGAGTGATACTTCGATCGGCTAGCCATTGCAAGAACTCGCCGTTTCCGTAGGTCGTATCGGCCGCTACCGATTCTGGCTCTCGTCCTCGCCATTGCGTGAAACGAGTAAGCATGTCCTGCGCGGCCACTGTTTCCTGACTCATCCGTGCAGCCGTCGCTTGTACTCCCACGATCACGCAACTGTGATTGTCGATCAGATAGTTGTCGTAGTATCCCAGCCGCGCGGGTGTGCCGCCCTTGGTGGCGTAGGTAGAATCTGGATCGGTGGTGGAAACCTGGTCCTGTTCATGCACCGGCTCCTCCACCGGATTCCGCTCTTCCACTTCCCGCAGATACTGCCGCACAGTGCGATGAACTTGGGCCGCTTCCTCGAGTTGCTCGCGCGGGATGCGGCTCTCCTTGGCCGCATTCGCTTCGATGAAGCTGCCGTCTACTGATAAATGCGTCCCTTGCACCAATCCCACTTCCACACACTGCCGCACGATCTGTTCGAACAACTGCTCAAACAACTTCGATTCCTGAAACCGTCCATGCCGGTTTTTCGAAAACGTGGAGTGATGCGGGATCTCCTGATCGAAGCCCAGACCGGTGAACCAGCGCCACGCCAGATGCATGCGCAACTCCTCCACCAGTTTCCGCTCACTGGTGATGCCGTACAAATAGCCGATCAACAGGATGCGCAGCAGAAGCTCGGGATCAATGGAAGGACGGCCGGTATCGCTGTAACTCGCTTTCAGCTTCTCCCGCACAAAGGCAAAGCTGATGTGTTTTTCGATCAGTCGCAGCAGATGGGTCTCAGGAACCTGATCTTCCAGGCGGAAGTAATAGAACAGAGCTTCGGAGCGGTCGTGTTGCCCCATCATGATCAGTAGGCCTCCGACGATGAGAATCCAACAGAGCATGGGCGAATGCTTCCTTCTAACATGCTTCTGCTAAATCTCATCCCGCTAATCGACGTGACTTTTTCAACACCCACAGGCGATTACACTCATTGAGAACTGGGCCGGTCGGGGTCAATGAGCGCAATGGGGATTTTTCACCAACCATCCCTTCGGTTCGAACCGTGACGAAAATCAGAGACAGTGGTGCTCCCTTTTGGGAGTCTTACGAGCAGCGGGGGGAGCGGCATAGCCATGTCAACCATTGAAGAAGTAAGGACAGCCGAGACGAAGGTGCAAAAGGGTCTGGACGCCCTAAAGAAGGCCGATGCGCGAGACGCGAATGACCTCAGCGCCGAATTGCAGAAGGCGACCGACGAGTACGCAAGAGCGGTTCGTGAACTAAGTTCAAAGTAGCCACTACCCGGTCAACGAGTGAGATGGCGATGTTAAGCCAACGACCCAGATGCGGCTCCAGATGACACCTGCCAAGGAGGGCCCTAATGTACCGAGGCGCAAAGTCTGACTACTACACGTCCTTACCCGATCAGTTGATTGCGACCACGTCGTACACATCCAGTTCCGGCAGAACGAACTCGACACGGGTTCCGTGCACGGAGGCGACCTCGATCGTCGCTGCCTCCCCGTCCGGCGAGAAAAGCTGAATCCGCTTGCTGTCGATCTGCCTGACCACCCCGTCCAGGTTCACACTCACCCGGACATCCTTGATCGGGGTGTGGTAATTGACGAAATGCAATATGACCCGCTCACTATCCGTTTTCTTGACCACGTTGGCGGCAACGTAATTGGTTCCGGGAATCGTAATCACCTGCTCGCCGGACAGTTCGTTGATTTTGGCCAGCAGTTCCTGGCGGCCTGGCTCATTCTGTGCGTCGTCCAGCATCGATGCCGGTGATTGCACATCAGCCAGTTCCCGCAGTTCCCGACTGCTTCCGATGGTGTAGATCTTCCCACCGTTCTTCTTGTATGTACGGATAGCCGCGATCTGGTTGGTATCCATATACGGGATGTTGGGAATGACGATCGCCTTGTAAGGCGACAGCAGTTCGGGCGTTAAGCGGTGCAGGAGAACAACGTCGTACATCACGTTCGTCTCCGCCAGGGCGTTGTAGAGATTGTCGCGTTTCAATGAGACCTCGAAGCTCGGAATGTGCGGCGGAGAGACCACCGCGATTTTGCTGACGCAAGCGACGTCGGTGTAGAGATCCTGGTGGTCTGACAGGAAGCTGAGGTAACGGCTGATGTCTGCCCATGTCTGAACCGCGATCGGGTTGTCCTGCATGATCCAGCCGTGAAGCATTTTCTCGCCGGCTTCGGCGATTGCGAAATGGGACTGAAACGCCGACGCCTCGGCGATCGGCTTTCTCCACCCGACCTTCATCCCATCGCTCACATCGTGTGCGCCGGGATTGGGAACACCTGGGTCGGCCCCCTCGTATTTGCTCTCATATGACTTCACGCCGTAACCGGAGGCGTAATAGAACCTGGCCTGGGCGATGTTGTGCACCCATTTGCCGTCCCAGACTCCTGCTTCACTAGTACTTTCGCTCTTGACCAGATCCGCAACCTCATCCACCAGGATGTTGCCTTTGCAGTTGCCAAAGATCGAGATGTTCTTTTCCTTGCTTGCAGCAAGTTGACGAACTTCGTCCAGAAAGTGGATGACGTCGCCGGTCCCCCCGATGGACCAGTCATAATAGAGCTCATCGACTCCGGCGTCTATTGCGATCCCGGCTTGTTGCAACGCATTGCGCCGGTAGTCCTCATTCTGCAAATCGGCGGAGAAGCTGTTATCCGGCGCGCGCCATCGCAGGTTGCCGTATTCATCCCGGCTGATCCAACCTCGTTCTTCGGGGTGCATCAGCACATCGCGAACGCCGAGACCTCCTAGGGAATTGAACGCCGTCACGCGGATATTGTTGGCGTGGCAGCGGTCGATGAAGGCCTTCACGCGACGATATTCTTCGCTTGACGTGTCGCTGGGCACGTGGGTCGCGACCAAATTAATGTGCGCTTCCTTGAACATCTCGAACATGCGGTCAAGATGGCTCCAATCGATTCCAGCCCGATAGAAGTTTACCTTTCCGCGACGCGCCCATGCCGGAATGTCTTCGAGCGAACGCTTCTTTTCACTTCTGTAGTTGAAAACAAAGTCGAAGTCGCGAATCGTGGCGGACCTTCCTCTGCCCAGAAGGTGATAGGTCTGGCCGATCAGCGTAGGGACAGTCTGGGGGACGAATTCCAAGCGCAGGTCGATCACCTCGTACCCACCAGCATCGAAGCTCTTGAAGAACTCGATTTCATTGATACCGGCTTGCAAGTGGGCGGGACTGAGAGGTATTACGATCTTACCCGTAATGTCGTCTCCACTCGTAAAGGAATACCAACCTTCTTTGCCGGGCTGATTCTTTCCAGTGTCCCGGGCCGGTCCAGTCGTCTCTCCCATCTGGCCGGGAAGATCGTACTTGTGACCGTTGACGGTCGCATAACCTTCCCCCGGCGTAAGGCCACTGACGAGAATCACCAATCCCGGCGCGGTCAGCCGCTCTGGCGCATCGAGCCTAACGACATAGCCCTTGACCCTGTCTTTTCGGCCAGACAGTTCGTACTCATACGAGGGCGCAACGACGTAAGCCTGGTAGAAAGCGTTGTCCGATTTAGTCTCCTCCTGAGCGTGGCAAACAGCGATATGGCTGAGGAGCACGAAAACCACGGCCCCCAGAAGCATGCGAACCAATCCTCTTGTCTCCATGTCATCCTTCACGCGCATCACTTCTCCTTGGGCGTTGGAATACAGGATGGGCCACCCTTGATGGCCTGTCGGTGATGAGGGTCACACCATGATAATGAGCCTATTTCAAGGCGATCGCGATACTTTCTGCAAACAAGCCAATTACACTCATTGAGGATGGTCGACCGGGGTCAATGAGTGAAATAGGGATGTTACGCCAACTATCAGAGGCCACTCTGGGGGCCGAAACGAGCTAGCCGACATTACCTGTTCTGCTCAAGCGTGCTGCCACCGTATGATCCAGCAGGGTCGCGTGTCCGCGCGGTGACGTTCGATTGATGGCGTTTCGACCTGTTTCGACTCCGTCAAGTCACGCAATTCTTGCGGTCGCCTTACCGGTTTCTTCTTCCAGAAGAGAATCCACCTTAGCCCGGACCTGAGCCCATTTGGCCTCTTGCCTGGCTCTTGCGGTTTCAATCACATCATCGAGCTCTTGCTTGTTTATCTGGCCGCGTTCCAGCATTAGCTCGAAAATCGCGTCTGCTCGTAGAGCAGCGGCTTCGATGTGCGTCAATATCTCTCTGAATGCCCGGATTGCCTGTTCGTTCTTTACCATGATGGCACTCCTAGTGTGCGGAGCAGCACGTCGCCGTTGCACAGCGATGCACGGTACGGCAGAAAGGGCCGGTCAAATGAGTGTTGTGCCGATATTTCATCAACTAACGCGACGCCTGGGCATCCCATTAGTCTTGGTCGGGCGCTTTACTCGCTCGACGGCACGCATGAGCCCTTCCGGCAGTTCGCTCCTCATCACGTATTCATCCACCAACCATAGGATCCGCTCTGGCATATCTGTGTACGCTGAAAGCAGGATGATTGGCAGCTTTGGAAACCGCTGCTTGATCTGATAGGCGATGGCTTCTGCGTCCATGCCTTCCTGTTTGTACTCCAGTAGAACCGCATCCACCGACATCTCCTCCAACATCTTCATCGCGGTGTATCCGCTCAACGCGGTCTCGACGGAAAAATCATGAGATGCCAGCGTCGCTTTGCGAAGTTCCAACACTTCTGGACGGTCGTCGATGCACAATACAATGAGGGATTCCATGGCCACATCCTCCCGCGCCAGCACAAAGGAGTGGCTCGCCGTCAGAATGGATTCACAGCCAAAGGTGCTGTTACAGGGAACGCATCCTTCCGGCACTATAGAGTTTAGACCGGGGGATATGGCAGCCGATGTGACCGCCATCACCAGGCCGAAGTGATCCTGCTTGCATTGACAGAGATCGCTGCTAGCGGCAATTGCAGTACGCCTATAGTGCAGTCTGCCGGACGATAGTTGTTGAAAACAGATGGGATGAGAAGGCCGGTCTCCGGCGGGATGCGGTGTACGCTCCCAAGTTATCGACGTGCTCAAGGCACAGATAAAAAGGAGACCGGCAATGAAGAAGGTTAGCACCGTA
>Ga0116222_1001927_pt1 | contig 11226 bp, 12 predicted proteins | sample Sb_taG_12_FD_88963 | JGI IMG/M metagenome (GOLD analysis project Ga0116222, IMG submission 88963) | Peat soil microbial communities from Weissenstadt, Germany - Sb_50d_9_AC metaG | ecosystem: Environmental > Terrestrial > Soil > Wetlands > Peat | place: Germany: Weissenstadt | collected 2010-09-21
ACTGCTCAGCCTCGCAAAAAAGAATTGAACCGCTTCTCCCACCCGATGGTGGTATTCTCGCCGTGCCCCGGAATCACCACCGCATCGTCCGGCAGCGGCAGCAGCTTGGTGTGGATCGATTGCAGGATCTGGCGCCAGTCGCCGCCCGGCAGGTCGGTACGGCCGATGCTCTCGCGGAACAGCGTGTCGCCCGCCACCAGCTTGTTCTCCGAGGGAATCCACAAGCTGATACTGCCGGGCGTGTGCCCCGGAGTATCGAGCACGTGGAACTCGGTGGCGCCCACCACCAGGCGGTCGCCCTCTTTGGCGGGCACGTCGATGGCCACCGTAGGCGGCGCCGGCATGCCCAGCCAGCCGGCCTGCACGTCCATCATCCTCTGCAGGGCCGTATCGTTCAGATTCATGTAGACCGGCGCGCCGGTGGCCAGCTTGAGCTTCTGCGCGCCGCCGATATGATCGATGTGCGCATGCGTGATAACGATGGCTTTGACCTGCAGCCCATGCCGCCGCACGATCTCCAGCACCTGCTCGATGTCGTCGCCGGGGTCCACGACGAGCGCCTCCCGGGACGCCTCGTCTCCGAAGACGGAGCAGTTGCAGGCCAGCATTCCCACCGGAAGGATCTCATGGATCATATGCCGATTGTATACTCACCATATGGGCGACGTGCTCTTTGTAATCATGCGGTGGCTGCATTTCTCTTCCATGGCGGCGTTGATCGGCGGCCTGCTGTACGGGCGCCTGGTCATGATACCGGCGATCGGCTCGTTGTCTCCGGAAGCGGGCGAATCGCTGGCCGGAAAGGCTGCCGGCGCCTACCGGCCGATGGTGTTGGCGGCGGTTTGCGGGCTAATCGTCTCCGGCACGTACAACATCCTCACCAATCCGGGGCACACGGTGACGTATCACATGCTGCTGGGCGTCAAGCTGTTGCTGGCCCTGCACGTGTTCGCGGTGGCGTTTTTGATCACCGCGCCCCACAACCCGCGCCGCGCGCGCATGATGACCGGGGCTCTTATTTCCGGGCTGATCGTCGTGGCCATCGCGGCTTATTTGCGGCGGATCTTTTGACATCGGGGAGCGTGATGAGCGAAGGCTACGAGGCACTGCGGGATGGCGCCGCCTGGCTGGATCTTTCGGCGCGCGGCCGCATCGTGGCGCGCGGGCGCGACCGGGCCCGCCTGCTGCACAACATCACGAGCAACGACGTCAAGAAGATGGCGCCGGGCTCGTCCTGCTACGCGTTCCTGCTCAGCCCGCAGGGCCGCATTCAGGCCGATCTGCACCTGGTGTGCTTCGCGGACCATTTCTGGATCGACACGGAGCCCGAGCTGCGCGAAAAGGTGCAGCGCCACATCCTGAAATACCGGGTCGCCGACCAGGTGGAGCTGGAGGACGTCACCGGGCAGACGGCGGCGATCGGCGTGGAAGGGCCCACGGCGGAGTCCATCGTGCTTCCGGCGGGCGGGCACTGGGCAGCGCCGTTCACGGTGACCGGACAACCGGGCTATCGGGTATACTGCGCCGCCTCAGAGATGGCCGGGCTGGTGGCGCAGATCGAGGCCGCCGGCGGCCGTCCCGCGACGCTCGAGGACGCGCGCATCGTGCGCATCGAAAACGGCCGGCCGGTTTACGGGGAAGACATTCGGGAAACCTCCCTGCCGCAGGAGACCCAGCAGATGCAGGCGGTGAGCTTCACCAAGGGCTGCTACATCGGGCAGGAGATCGTGGAGCGCATACGGGCGATGGGTCAGGTGCACCGCAAACTCCAGCGCATCGAGCTGGAGGGCGCCGAGCCCGCGGCCCCGGGCGCCAAACTGACGGTAGGCGGGCACGAGGCCGAGATTACGTCGTCGGTGTATTCACCGCGATTGGGGAAGGCGATCGCGCTGGCTTACGTGCGCTCCTGACGGCCGGGATCGAACCCGCCCGATTAGTTACGGCTTCTCGCGGCCCTGATCGGAGCCCCGACCGTGAGGGAGGGTTTCCGTACAAGGCGCCGAACCACGCGGCCGGAGGCCCGCCCGCAGCCGTTCCAGCAGGTCGCACGGAATGCGCAGATTGCCGCAGCCCGTGCCCAGCTTCACTCCGGGCTTTACCTCGCCATGGAAATCCGACCCTCCGGTCACCAGCAGGCCGTACTGCTCCGCGAGCTCCAGGTACAGCTCCGTCTCCCGCTCGCCGTGGTCGCTGTGATAGGCCTCTATGGCGTTCAGCCCGGCGCCGCACAGCTCCGGCATCAGCCCCGGCACGTTGCCGTTCACCCGCACCGGGTGAGCCAGCGACGCGATCCCGCCGGCCTGGCGGATCTTGGCCACTCCCTCGGCGAACTGCGGCTCGCGGCGATACACGTAGCCCCTGGCCGATTCGTCCAGGTAATCGTCGAACGCCTGGCGGAGATTGGCCACGTAGCCTTTCTGCACCATGAGGCGCGCGAAGTGCGGGCGGCCGGTCATACCGCGGCCCAGCGCTTCGGCCTCTTCCAAAGCGATGTCGAATCCCAGCTCGCGCAAACGGGCCGCCAGGCGCACGTTGCGCTCGCGCCGCGATGCCTGCATCTCCAGCACCCACTCGCGAAACTCCGCCAGGCAGCCGCCGTCCAGGAAGTATCCCAGCAGGTGCACCGAATGGCCGTGCAGCTTGGTGGAAAGCTCGATGCCGCAAACCAGCTCCACGCCCGCCGCCGAGGCCACCGTCAGCGCCTGGTCGTACCCCCCGAAGGTGTCGTGATCGGTGATCCCGAGTGTTTCCACCCCGGCGCGGACGGCCTCTCGGATCAACTGTGCGGGCGAGCAGGTGCCGTCAGATTCGTTGGTGTGCGAGTGCAGATCGATCAAAGGAAACCAGACCCAGATGTTCCAGTGTAGCCCATATCTTGTCCACACTTTGTTGGGGAGTTTCGCGGGATGAATTCACCGTGACCTCGGGCGCGAGCGGCGGCTCGTAGGGATCGGAAACGCCCGTGAAGTGCGCGATCTCTCCGGCCAGGGCGCGCTTGTAAAGGCCTTTGACATCGCGCTCCGCCAAGGTCTCGATGGGGCATTCCACGTAGACCTCCACGAAGCCCGGGATGCGCGCGCGCACTTCGTCGCGCACCGCGCGGTAGGGGGAAATGGCCGCGGCGATGGCCACCACGCCGTTGCGCGAAAGAATCTCGCAGACGAAGCCGATGCGGCGGATGTTTTCGTCGCGGTCCTCCTTGCTGAAGCCCAGGCCCTTGGAAAGGTGCGTGCGCACCACATCGCCATCCAGCACTTCCACCTTGGCGCCGTGCGCGCGCAGGCGCTCGGCCAGCACGTGCGAGATGGTGCTCTTGCCGGCGCCCGACAGGCCCGTGAACCACACGGTGAAGCCCGCGCCCGAGCCCGTATCAGCCACGGCGCACCAGTCCCTCGGCCGTGAAGTGGATGCCGCATTCTTTCCGGGCGTCCTGCTCCCACCACCACCGCCCGGCGCGCTCGTCTTCGCCTGGCCCAACCGGCCGCGTGCAGGGTGCGCAGCCGATGCTGGCGTAGCCGCGCTCGTAAAGGGGATGCACCGGCACGCCGTTATCCGCGATGTACCGGTCCACCTGGCCGCTCGTCCAGTCGGCCAGCGGGCAGATGCGGACCCGACCGTCCAGCCGTTCCACTTTGTCGACTTCGGAGCGCGTCTCGGACTGCTCGCGCCGCAGACCCGCGGCCCAGGCGCGCAACTCGCGCAGCTTGCGCTCGAATGGGCGCACCTTGCGCACTTCGCAGCACAAGCGCCGGGATTCCAGGCTGTCGTAGAACAGGTTCGGGCCGCGCTCCGCCACCATCCGCTCCAGTTCGCCGGAGTCTGGGAATACCGCTTCGACCGCGATGCCGTACCGCTCGCGCACCGTCTCCATCATGCGGTACGTTTCTTCCGGCAGCCGTCCCGTATCCAGCGTAAATACGCGGACCGGTGAGCCCAGCCGCGAAGCGATATCTACGATCGCCATGCCTTCCTTCTGGAAGCTGGTAGCGATGGCGAACGCATCGCCGAAGGTGGCCATGGCCCAAGCCAGAATCTCCGCGGCGGAGGACACCTCGAACTGCGCGTATTCACCCAATCTCTATATAGATTAAGGTGTATGCTCGGGCGATGTCAATCGGCTGGACGGCGTTACCGGCGGAAGTGAAGCTCCGCCCGCTCCTCGCGAAGTTTCTCCAGGTCCAGCTCCTCGGCCAGCGAAAGATCCAGCACGCGGACTCGCTGTCCCTCGCGCAGTTCCTGCAGGCGCACTTCGCGCCCGTTCGAGAAGCGAACGGCATCGCGGTAGCTGTTCACCGCCGCCGAAATCTGGGTGAAGGTCACGGCTTCGATGGGGCCTACTCCCAGTTCCTGTTGCAGCCGCGCGGGGATGTCCTGCAACTGCATGCGCGCTCCCGGCGGAATGCACACGGCCGGGACCGGACAGGTGTGGGGCGGGTTGAAAAACTCCTTTACCACGCACCAGAAGGTACGGCGCGCGGCAGGCGCTGAGTCAGTCGCGCGTTTCAGATCAGCCGGTGATGCCAGCCCGAGCGATCCGGTTGGGAACCGGTGCGCTACCAGTTCCTCACCCTGCCGGGCCAGGCGGTTAGGTACAGCCATAAGCGAGTAGTCACACATTTTTCGAACCTCCTAGAATTGCGGGAACCTCGGTCCCTACTCCATGATTCCCTCCGTGCGCACAGGCAATTCTCCCGCCCTTGGGCGAAACAGTCCAGGCATCCGGAAGTCTCATGAGCAGCCCCTCTATTTTGAGTTTGCGTTTTCAACCCGCAAATGACAAGACGGGCAAATACCCCGAAGTCCTCTAGCGAACCATTGGTCTGTGCTTCCGCGCACACTCCCGCCGGCCCGGCCGCGAACCGCCCCACCCCCGAGCCCGTGGTTGCTAAGATGTGAGGGTGGATTCCGAGCAAAGCCCGCCCGAAGTGGAGGCCCCTGGCAATCAGGTTGGCGCCAGCCCCGCCTGGCGGCGGGTTCAACTGGCGCGCCATCCCAAACGCCCCCACTCGCTCGATTACATCGAACGCCTGCTGACCGACTTCCAGGAGATCCACGGCGACCGTTCGTTCGGCGACGACCCGGCCATCGTCGCCGGGCTGGGCCAGTTCGAGGGGCGTCCCGTAATGGTGGTGGCCGAGCAGAAAGGAAGGGACACCAAGCAGAAGCTGTTCCGGAATTTCGGCATGCCCAAGCCGGAAGGCTACCGCAAGGCGCTGCGCGCGATGCAGATAGCCGGCAAGTTCGGGCGCCCGCTGATCACCCTGCTGGACACTCCCGGAGCCTATCCCGGCATCGACGCCGAAGAGCGCGGCCAGGCCGAAGCCATCGCGCGCAACCTGCGCGAGATGGCGCGCCTGCCGATTCCTGTGGTGGTGGCCTGCATCGGGGAGGGCGGCAGCGGCGGCGCGCTGGCGCTGGGCGTCGGCAACACCGTGCTCATGCTGGAGAATGCGGTCTACAGCGTGATCTCGCCGGAGAGCTGCGCCGCCATCATCTATCGCGATTCGGCCAAGGCCGAGCAGGCGGCCGCCGCCTTGAAACTGACTGCCGAGGACCTGCGCGGGCTGGGGCTGATCGATTGCATCGTGCCCGAGCCTCCCGGGGGAGCGCAAGAGGATCCGGCCGCCGCCGCGGAGTTGCTGCGCGAGCACCTGCACCGCCACCTGGAGGAACTGGCCGATCTGACCGGCGAGGAACTGGTGGAGCACCGCTACGCCAAGTTCCGCCGCATGGGGAACTTTTTCGCGTGAAAAAGACGGTGTGGCTGGCGGTGCTCTTCGCGGCCCTGGTGGTGGGCTACGTGATGTTCTCGAGCTTCCGCGGCGAGCGCTTCACCTGCCAGGTGTGCATGGCGTTCAAAGGCGGCCGCGACTGCCGGAAGGCGTCCGCCGCCACGCGCCAGGAGGCGCTGCGAACGGCTGTCACCAATGCGTGCGCGCAGCTCTCCGGGGGAGTGATTGAGACCAACCAGTGCGAGACGACTCCGCCGGAGTCAGTCACGTGGCTGCCATAGCCTGGCGCCACGGCCGGGCGGCGTACAAGTGACTCACGGGCTTAGTGAGATCCAGCAACACTCACTGAGCCAAAATTAGTGTTGAATAATTACACGTCATCCTGCGCAATTTAGTGCTTGACAATCGACGGGGGGGGAGAGCATATTTGTATTTCTTATTTGCAGGTCCTGTAGTCCTACATCTACTAAGCGGGACCGCACCGGGCTTTCGGAGTCGCCTCTCTGACTACCTTCGCCCCCGTACGGAGGGCGCCAATAACCTGGAGAAGACCTATGATCAAAGCGCTCGCCGCCATCGTTCTGTTTGGGCTCTTCCTGCTTGAAGTGGAAAAGCACGCACAGCCCCTTTCCGCGGATCTACAGGTGGCCAACGGCGTGCAGGCCCCTACGGGTATTCAGGGGCCTACCGGAGTTCAAGGGCCGACAGGTATTCGGGTCCCCATTGGAGTACCCGCGCCTACAGGCGTGCCGCCGCCTACAGGCCCGGTTTCCATTGGCTCCATTTCCGGAACGCTGCAAACCGAAGACGGGAAATCGGCTACCGCTGTCATTCGTGCACTGAGAATCTCGCCGCTGCCGACTGGGGCCCCGATCGTGGTAACCTCCGCCTCAGCTACCGTCTTTCAGATTCCAGGTCTGCCGCCGGGGAATTTTGAGATCTGCGCTACCGTTCTCGCCGGGGGCTATGTCGACCCGTGCTTGTGGGAGAGTTCAGGGCTGCTCGTTACAGTCAAGGCCGGGCAGACAACGAGCACAATTCTTACCATCAAGAAGGCCTCGGCCTTGAAGGTCCACGTCGACGATCCAGGCAAGCTCATCAAGGACTCGCCACAAGCGGCGCTTCTACTGGGCGTGGCTACCTCCGGACGCGTCTATCCTCTCCTCAAGAAGAACGAGGACATAGAGGGAAATATCGAGCCAGGGACCAGGCTGCCGTTGGGATAGAACAGGAAGTACTGTCCATACGAAAACTGGATCGTGCAGGAAGAGCCGAACGGCACCTCGGCAGCAAGCAGGGAACTCAGCCCATTGGGATCCGAGAATGCGAAGGCAAAGATCTGCGCGGAGCCCGTCCGGTGTCGATCGCGTTGGTGGTTCCGGCAAAACTGGCCGCGCCATCGACCTGACCGCTGGTTGCCGTCGTGGATCCGCTGATGGCGCCATTGTTGGCGTTGAACGTGGAGTCATTGCCGGCTAGAGTCGCGCCGTTCGGCAGGTGCCAGACGCCCTTGTAGTTGCTGTCCCAGGTGCCGGTGATGGACTGCTGGTCAGCAGCCGAGGCATTGCCGTAGTTCACGTACAGAGTAGTGTCTGAGGTTGGCGATACGGCCGGCACCTGCACCCACGCGATCACCTTTCCGGCAGTCCCGTCGTTATATCCACGCTTCCAAGGTCAGTTGCGAAGCAATATTTAAGCTGGATGCGTATCAAGCCGATCACCATCAATTCCACCGGGACCTCGTCTCCTCTGGCCTATTTCCCGGTGCTGTTTTCCTCCACGGATACAGACTTCAGGACCACCGCCAATGGCGGCAGTGTGGGCAAGAATGACGGCACCGACATCTTCTTCACGGATGCCAACGGGAACAGGCTCAACCACGAACTGGAATCCTACAGTCCCAGCAGCGGCAACGTAATTGCCTGGGTGCAGGTGCCCAGCCTTCCCTCCAGCGGCGCCACCCTCTACGTGTACTTCGGCAACAGCACGTCGGGCAACCAGCAGAACAGCGCTGCGACCTGGGACACCAACTACAAACAGGTCTTGCACCTGAATAGTGGAAACCCCTCTCCCGATTCCACTGCCAACGGTTTTAGCCCCAGCTTGCAGAGCAATGACACCTACAGCCTCGGGAAGATCGCTAGCGGGATGAAGAACAACAACGGCGCGGGGGCCGCGGTGACCGTGGGCTCCGGCACTGCCTTGGACTTTACGTCCTCAGCCACTCCAACCTGGTCGTTCTGGCTCAACCCTTCATCCCTCTCGCACGACACCCGGCTCCTGGAGGAGCCGCGGTACGGCGGGTGGGGCGTGGAGTACACCAGTGCGGGACTCCTGCGCCTGGTAACCTACGGAAGCAGCAGCGTCAGCTATTCCGGCGCCATCACGGTCGACAACAATTGGCACTACTATACAGTTACCTACGATGGAACCACCGCCCGCTTCTATAAAGATGGCACTCTGCAGGTCAGCAGCGCCTATCAAGCGGGCTGGACCAGTTCCACCGCTTCCTATTACGTGGGGGGCGACAGTCAATACCCGCTTTGGGGCAGCACCGATGAAGTCCGAATCTCGAACATCGCCCGTTCCGCCGACTGGATCAAAACCGAATACGCCAACCAGAACGCGCCGGCGAGCTTCTACGGCCTGGGCCCATCGCAATCGGGGCCGGCGGGCGCCCCGGATCTCACCATCGCCAGCACGCACAGCGGCAACTTCCTCCAGGGACAGACAGGGGCCACGTACACGATTACCGCCACCAACAGCGGCACGGCCTCGACAAGCGGCACGGTGACGGTGGCCGACACGGTGCCCGCCGGCTTGACGGCGACCGGAATCGCCGGAAACGGCTGGACGTGCACGCAGCAACCCTCCGGGCCTTGCACGCGTAGCGATGTCCTGGCGGCGGGGGCCAGCTATCCCGCGATCGCGCTTACCGTGACCGTGGCGGTGAACGCCCCTTCCAGCGTGACCAACACTGCCACGGTATCGGGAGGCGGCGAAACCAACACCTCGAATGACACGGCCAACGACCTGACCACCATCATCGCCATCGGCAGCAGCGCGGACCCGAGGCGAATCGGGGTGCGCTCGACGGGCTCGTATTGGGGCGCCGCCGGGGAGCAGATCGACCTCCTGTCCGGGAACCTGAACTTCTCGCTGCCCCTGATCCAGGCGAAATCCCGCGGCGGTTGGGGCGCCACCTTCGCGCTCAGCTACAACTCCCAAACCTGGCTGCAGAACTCCGGCGTGACCTCGAACCTGGGCCGCGACATCGGGTACGGCATGGGGTGGACATTCCAGGCGGGCGCTCTCGTGCAGGAGACCAACTACTATCTGTTCCGGGATTCCACAGGCGCGGAATATCGGCTTGACCAGTACGCCAACGGCGTTTGGACATCCATTCAAGGAATCTACCTGACCTTCGACCCCATCGCGTCCAAGCTGTACTTTCCGGACGGCAGCTTCTGGATCATGAACGTGCAATCGGCGAGCGGCGAGCAGGATGCAGGCACATTGTACCCCTCCCAAATGGAGGATTCCAACGGCAACTACATCCAGATCCAATACTGCCAGGGCCTCGGCGCTTCGGGCGGCAGCACCAGCGGACGGATCATGACGATCACCGATACCCGCGTCAGCCAGGGCTTCGCCACCTACATGTTCAACTACACGGGCTCCCAGAACGTCGCGAGCTGCCCGGCGCCGGGCACCCTGCCGACGGACATTTATGTTTCCAACAGCATCTACTCGACCGAGGCGTACCACCTCCACAGCATCACCGAAGCGCTGCAATCGCCCTTCACTCCTTCCAGCCCGTTCGGTTCGGCGAACCTCCTGCAATCGGTCACGATCACCGGGCTTGGCATCGCTGACCAGTTCACATATGCCAGCAACAACGCCACCAATGAACTCACGCAGGTGATCACACCTCTCGGAGGGACGCTGGGGTGGAGTTATGGTTCGTTTACCAATTCCGCCGGCCTGACCGTGCGCGAGGTGCAGGGTCGAACCAGCAGCGCTCCCGCAAATTCCTGGATCTTCATATCGGACGGCCAGACACCCCACGCGTCCACAACCGTCGCCGATCTCGGCGCCGAGGGCGGAAGCGGGAGCTCCAAGTTCTGGACCTTCCGAACCGATCCGGGATCGTTCCAAGGGTTGGCCAGCACCTACGAGGAGCGCGACGGGTCCGGAACGCTCTTGCATAAGGATTACACCTGGCTCCCGGATTCCAATGGAAACGTGTACATGAGCTCGGTAGCCACCACGCTGAGCCCCGGGACTGCCAATGCCGCCAAGACCATGACCCAGCAGACGCTGGACGTCTATGGCAACCTGGTCGCCTCGCAGGTCTACGACTACTACAGTCCGGCCTCTTACCCGACCACCCCACCAAGTCCGGCGACTCGGACGTACAACTACGCCTACGTTACCGACCCGAACTACACGAGCCTGTACATCCGCAACCGGCTGGCCTCCGCCTCGGTCACGCCGGCCGTAGGCGCTCCTCAGACGCTGGTCACAAACTACTACGACGTCACCAACACCACCGCTCCGGGTTACTGCGGGCCCATCAAAGCTCATTCGGGCCTGTTCTTGCACGACACGACTGCCTACCCGAATGGCACCAAAACTATGAGTCGGCGGCCTTTACCATCCGTGGAAACCTGAGTTCGACAAACCAGATGGGAGTGACGCGATGCTACGGTTACGAAATCTCCGGCGTGCCCTACCAAGCCATAGATGGCTCGGGGGTCCAGGTAGACCTGACCCTCGGTAGCGGCACCAATTTCTCGCTGCCCACAGTTCTAACACCCAGCACGGGCGGCCCCAACGACCCGAATTTGGCCACCAGCGTTTCGTACGCATCCTCGTTCGCGGTGCAACAGGTCACCGTGCCGAATGGCGCGCAATCCACAACGACGTACGATCTCTTTGGGCGTCCCGCAACGACGACGATTGCCGATGGCGCATGGACCAGCTACTCGTACACCTACAATCCGAACACGCAACTGGCAATTCTCAGCCTGACCCTCTGCTCTCCACCCGGAACTTGTGCGGCTCCTACCCAGACGGGCAACCGCTGGACCAGGACCACGCTGGACGGTTTCGGCCGCACCACCAAGGTGGAAAAGGGGCACGACAGCGTGACCATTTCGACGGTGGATACCCAGTACGCTCCCTGCGCCTGCTCGCCCCTGGGCAAGATCTCGGCAGTATCGCAGCCGTACGCGCAGGGAGGGACGCCCGCGTGGACCACCTACACCTACGACGGATCCGGCCGCACGCTGACCGTTACGGCTCCGGACACCAGCAGCGTCACGCGATACACATACAAAGGAAATCAGACCACCGTTACCGACCCCGCCGGGAAGACGAAGACCTTCACCACCGACGCCATGGGCAACTTGACTACGGTGACCGAGCCCGATCCGAACAACCAGCCCTCGGGCACCCTGACCACCACCTACGTGTACAACACGGCCAATCA
>Ga0116222_1001935_pt1 | contig 11210 bp, 5 predicted proteins | sample Sb_taG_12_FD_88963 | JGI IMG/M metagenome (GOLD analysis project Ga0116222, IMG submission 88963) | Peat soil microbial communities from Weissenstadt, Germany - Sb_50d_9_AC metaG | ecosystem: Environmental > Terrestrial > Soil > Wetlands > Peat | place: Germany: Weissenstadt | collected 2010-09-21
AAAGCGACACCGTTGAGGATGGTGTCAGATCCCTGGAGACGCTGCCGGGCGCCTGGATCGCCGATCCGGAACGTGTGTATGCGCCCGCTGCCATCATCGATCACCGCACCCCGGCCGCTGACGGCGCTCACAGCGGCGGCCCGGACGTAACCGCGCTCGACCACCGGCCGCTTGTCTCCATCCCCTGCCCTGAGACGGCCGTCGGCGCCGATGCTGACCCAGTGTCCCTCCGGGGCATTCCACGCCAGGGCAAGCACACCGCCGTCATGGTCGTGATGGGCAGACCGCCAGCGGTGCCCATCCGGCCCGAGATCCCAGACCCGTAGCTCGCCATCGGCGCCGCCGATGGCGAGCTGGCCGCCTGCCGCATCGAACGCGATCGCGGTGGCCTCCTCCCCGTACGGCGGTTCGGCGAGGAGTATCGCCTTGTTCGGGGAACCCACATCCCACACCCGAAGCTTGCTACCATCGCCGCCTGCGGCGAGCTGACCAGCGGCCGGGTCGAAAGCCAGCGCTGTCACTGCGCAGTGAGCCAGCCTCAGCGCCGAAACGGGTTCCCCGCTTCTGGGATCCCAGAGCCGGACGACCCCGTCGGTATCGCCGGTGGCCAGCCGGATCCCGCTGTGATCGAGAGCCACGGCCTGCACGCCGCCAACATGTCCGCAGAACTGGCCGCGGAGTGCTGCCCGCTCCACGTCCCAGATCCGGGCGCAGCCGTCGTCTCCGCCGACCGCGAGCTGATTACCCGGGCCAGCCGCCATCGCAAGCACATGCGCCTCAGCCGACCAGGACCGTACCGGCAGGCCAGAAGCAACGTCCCACAGCGTGATTGTGCCGTCGCCGTCGGCCGAGGCCAGCCAGCGCCCAGACGGATCGAACGCGAGCAGGGACCACGACCCGGACGACGGCGCGACCTGCAGCTGCGGCGGGGGGAGAGCTGCCCGCGAAGGGCTGGTTCCCACGGCGGGGCGCTGGGGGCGGATGGGGCCCCGCTCGCTTATGGCTTGCGGGGCAGAGCGTACCTCCGGGCTCGGCTCCAGCGGATCGCGCTGCTTTGCTGCTATGCGTGGATCCTGGCGCATACGCTGGGCCTGAGCGTGCTTGCGGCTGACACTGCTCTCGCCGTCTTCAGCAGATGCCGGGTACGGCGATCTGGTCTTCTCATGAGACGCGGTTTGACCGGTTGCGGAAGTGCGGACGGCCAGGACCGCCTCTAGCCTCGCGGCAACGACGTCGGCGTCGGCTGGCCGGTCACCAGGGTCCTTGGCGAGCATGTTCAACACGATGCTGTCCAGTTCGCGGGGAATGTCCGGGCGGAGCGTACGGGGGCTGACGGGCGGCATATTCATGTGCTGGTTCATGATCGCCCGTTGGCCGCCAGCCGAGAACGGCGGTCGGCCGGTCAGCAGCTCATACAGCACGCAGCCCAGCGAGTACAGGTCGCTGCGCTCGTCGATCTCCGCACCTTCGCACTGTTCGGGGGACATGTATTGGGCCGTGCCGAGGACGTAACCGCCCGAGGTCAGGCCGTCGGGCGCGTCGGCGATCCGTGCGATCCCGAAGTCGCAGATCTTCAGCCCGCCTCTGTCCTGCAGGAACAGGTTGGCGGGCTTCAGGTCCCGGTGGATGATGCGGTCGGCGTGGGCGGCCTGGAGGGCCTTGGCGGCCTGGATGATCAGCGAGACCGCCATGCCGACGGGCAGCTGCCGACGAGGCGCCTGATCCAGCATGTCAGCCAGGTTCTGGCCGGCCAGCAACTCCATCACGATGTACGGCACGCCGTCGTACGTGCCGAAGTCGTAGACCACGGTGATTCCGGGATGCTGCAGCCGCGCCGCGATTTGTGCTTCGCGCTCGAACCTTCGGGGATCAGCGAGCCGGTCTTGCATCACCTTGATCGCCACCGGCCGCCGGAGCTGCCGGTCGGTGCCCTGCCACACGTCGCCCATGCCGCCGGACTCCAGGACCTTCTCCAGGACGAATCGCCCAGCGAGCTCGGTCCCAACCTCCACTCACGACCCCCCAGTCTGATCGTGATCGGCTTGCCACCCATTTTCGCGGCAGTTCTATTTCACACTCTACTTTCGTAGTCATGCCGCGCTTTCTCCCAGGCCAGGCGGATGACGTGGATTACCTCGGGTATGGCCTGGCCTGGGCCAGACGCCCGAGATCGGGAGACGATGAGGACGCGGCACGGCTTGGCGAGCATGTCAGCGGTCGACGGCTGGGACTTGGTCGTGTACCCGGGCGCGCGGGCGCGGTGATGTCCCACGTCGCCGGGGGCGTGCCAGGTCGTGGCGATGGCCCGGCAGGCGAACTGGAACGGGACGGTGCACTCTACGGCGCGGTTGGGGCCTGCCCGGTCCCGAAGGCCTACCAGGCGTCTTCGATTACGACCCCTATGCCCCATCTGACTGAGTCAGTGCGATTGACTGGCGAATACGCGGCGAAGCCTCGACGCTCGACGCATCGCTGCAGGTCACTGTATATGTGCCAGCGGTCTGTAAAACCGTCGGCCGGGCTCGGTCACGGCGCGGTACAATGCCCGGAGCAATGTTACGGACAGTAGCAGGATGGGGCGACGCAATCACCTCCGGGCGTGGAACGGTTCGTGGAACGGCGCGTCAGATAACCCCAGCGCGGCGAGTGCCGTCAGTGCGATAACCGGCGTCATCGGTGCAGCCAGGGCGTGCGCGGGCAGAGGTCAAGCCCCTCGTAATGCGTAGGTCATCGGTTCGATTCCGATAGGCGGCTCGGCATATCTGCAGGTCAGAGACGCATTTTCTTTAGTCCGGCGTTGTCGCGAACCAGAACCCGTGGAACGGGTGACTCGTTCCACGAAAGCAGAATTCTCGATCGCCAACGGGCGACCGTCGGGCACGCAGAGTAAATACCGAAGATCTTCTGCGTGTGCGAAGCGGCTCATACCGGCGCTCTACGACCGATGGCAAGGACGGGCTGATGCGGCGCCCTAGGCTGGAAACGCGCCCCACACCCGTGATCGGCAGGGGTCGGCGTGGACGACCGTCCGGGACCGGGAGAAGGCTGGCGGGGGGTCTTGACCTATGGCCCGTTCGCCCGGTCAGCGGGCGGCTATCCTGGGAGCATGCCAGAGACGCCGCGTACTCTCACTGCGGCGCTGCACCGCGAAGAGGACTAGTACATCGCGCAGTGCCTGGAGGTTGACGTGGCCAGCCAGGGTCACACGATTGACGAGGCCCTGGCGACCCTTGCCGAGGCCGTCGAGCTGTACCTGGAAGAGGTAGACGATCCGGCCGACCACATCACCGTGAAGCCGCTGCCGGACCGGAACAGGATTGAACGCAAACCGGGTGGATGTGAGTCGCCCGGGTCAGTGGGAGGCGGCTGCCAGCTGCGGCGGCCAGGGCTGGCCGAGTGCGCCGGCGCTGGTGAAGATCGCAGAAGCCTGGAGTCGGGGCTAGGGCCGGACAGCCGTGGACGGGCCGCAGGCGGACTTGCGGCATGCCGGGTGTTTCCGCAGGGGGGCGATCGGCACCGACGTCGCCCGCCACGTCGACGGGTGGCCCGAACTTCTACCACCAGGCCACCGTCTGCTCGATCAACTGCGCCCGCGCCGCGCACGCCGACGAGCACCGCACCCTGACCCCATCGCGGGAGACGACCCCAAGAGCGAGCAGCCTCAGCCCTGCCAAGATCAAAGATTTGCGGTCGCCGGGACAGCTACACAAGCGCGGGGCCTTCTACGAGGAGTTCCTCGCGGCTGCGTGACCTCTTCGGGGGTCGCCCGGATCCGGCCTGCACCGTCGCCGGAAGTCATGATCCTTGCGCGGCCGGTCGTGCATCGGTGAGAGCTTCGAGTTCGGCGGCCACGCCGATGGTCTCGGCCGCCCCGATCCGCTGGAAGATCTCCTGCGCCTGCCGCAGGCCGGCCGCCGCGTCGGCGGTACGGCCAGCGGCCAGGGCGCAGCGGGCCAGGCCGGCCAGCGCATGGGCCTCATCCCAGGAGCTGTCGATCTGGCGGGCCAGGTCCAGGGCCTGCCGGTGACACACCCTGGCCCTGTCCGCGTCGCCGCGGACCCGGTGCAGCGTCCCCACCTCGTTGAGCGCCTCGACCTCACCCCCCCGGTTGCCGAGGTCGCGGTAGATGCCCAGCGCCTCCTCCAGGGCCCCGGCCGCGCCCGGATAGTCCCCGGTCAGCCGCCGCACGCCCCCCAGCTCGTTGAGGGCGTTGGCCTCACCCAGGCGCTCGCCCCGGTCGCGGTAGATGCCCAGCGCCGCCTCCACGGCGTCGGCCGCGCCCCGATAGTCTCCGGTCGCCTGCTGCACGGCCCCCAGCTCGGTGAGGGCGTCGGCCTCACCCAGCCGGTCGCCGAGGTCGCGGCAGATGCCCAGCGCCTCCTCCTGGGCGTCGGCCGCGCCCGGATAGTCCCCGGTCTGCCTCCGCGTGAGCCCCAGGTCGTTGAGGGCGTTGGCCTGACCCAGCCGGTCGCCGAGGTCGCGGTAGATGCCCAGCGCCTCCTCCTGGACTTCGGCCGCGCCCGGATAGTCGTCCCCGGTGAGGTACCGCACGACCCCCAGGTCGTTGAGGGCGTTGGCCTGGCCGAGCCGGTCGCCGAGGTCGCGGTAGATGCCCAGCGCCTCCTCCAGGTCCCGGGCCGCGCCCGGATAGTCCCCGGTCAGCCGCCGCACTACTCCCAGGTCGTTGAGGGCGTTGGCCTCACCCAGCCGGTCGCCGAGGTGTCGTGCGGCCTGTACGGCGGTGGTGTGGCGGGTGATGGCGTCGGTCCAGGGGCCGTCATATCGCAGGAGAGCAGCCATGGCGGCGGTGAGGGCGACGACCCGGGCATGCTGGCCGGTGCGGGTGGGCTGGTCCAGGCAGGCGAGCAGGTTGGCGCGTTCGGCCCGTGCCCAGGACAGTGCCCGCGTCTGGTCAGGCAGGTCGGGGACCGCGGACGATGGTGAGGTGAGGGCGGCCGGGGCAGGCCTGGTCCGGGACTGGCGGGCCAGGCGGGCCTCAGCCGTGAGGGCGGCGGTGTGCTGGTAGTAATCCAGCAGCCGGGCAGCGGCCTGGTCCCGGTCACTGTCCGGGTCAAGGCGCTCGGCGAGGGCACGGGCATGCTCGCGGATCAGGTCGTGCAGCCGGTACCGGCTGCGGGCCGGCTCGGTGAGCAGGTACTGGTCGTACAGGGCCTCCAGCCGGCGGCGGGCCGCGGGCAGGCCGGTGCCGTCCAGGGCGGCGGCCGCGTAGGCGTCGACGTCGGCGCCGGGATGCAGCCCGAGCCGCCGGAACAGCCGCTGCTGATCCGGGGCCAGGTCCTCATAGGACAGGTCGAACGCGGCGGCGACCGACAGGTTCTCCGTCGCCATCAGCTCCAGCCGGTCCACCGCCGCCGCCAGCTCGGCCGCCCGCCCGGCCGCCGACCAGGCGGGATGATGGTGCAGCTGGCGGGCCACCATCCCGATCGCCAGCGGCAGGTACCCGCACAGCCGGGTGATCTCGGCGACCGCCGGATCGGCCGGGCCGAGCCCGGGCCGGGCGGCCAGCTGGACCAGCAAGCCGGCCGCCTCACCGGGCGGCAGGGTATCCAGGCTGATCGTCCTCGCGTCGTCCAGCGCGCTGAGGTGGCGCCGGCTGGTGACCAGCACCAGGCTCCCCCCGGTCCCGGGCAGCAGCGGCCGGACCTGCTCACTGCTGGCCGCGTCATCGAGCACTAGCAGCAGCTGCCGGCCCGCCAGCCGGTCCCGCCACAGCGCCATCCGCGCCTCCACCCCGGGCGGGATCTGCGCGGCGGGAACCCCGGCGGTCAGCAGCAGGCTGGCCAGCGCGTCACCCGGATCGACCGGCCGCTGCCCGGGCGTGTGCCCGTGCAGGGGCAGGAAGATCTGCCCGGCCGGGAACCGGCCGGCGAGCCGGTGCGCGGCGTGCACCGCGAACGCGGTCTTGCCGACCCCGGCCATCCCCCCGATCGCATGAATGCCGACCACCCCGCCCGAGCCCGCCGCGGCATCGACCAGCTCGGCCAGCTCGTGCTGCCGCCCGGTGAACGAGGCGAGGTCACGGGGCAGCGTCCGCGCTGCCGCCGCGGCCCCGCCAGGCACGGTGCGCAGCGGCGGGAACTCGGCTTGCAGGCCCGCCGCCGCCAGCTGGAAGATCTGCTCTGGACCTGCCAGATCCTTCAGCCGGTGCACACCCAGGTCCGTCAGCGCCGCGCCCGGCGGAAGAGCGTCACGCACCAAGGCGGCCGACGTCTGCGACAGCAAGACCTGGCCCCCATGACCGAGGGCTGCCACCCGGGCGGCGCGATGCACATCCAGGCCCACCAGGCCCGTGGCCGTCTTCGACGCCTCACCGGTATGCACACCCATCCGCACCCGGACGTGCTCCCCGGCGGGCCACGCACGTGCCTCCAGGGCCTGCTGCATCTCCGTCACCGCCGCCACGCACGCCGCCGGTGAGGAGAACACGGCGAAGAACGCGTCCCCTTGCGTATCCACTTCCCTGCCGCCGTGAGCGGCAAGCCCCGACCGGATGATCGAGTGGTGGCCGGCAAGGACCTGCGCGTAGCCGCCCTGCCCCACCCGCCGGAGCAGAGCCGTCGAGCCCTCGATGTCGGTAAAGAGAAACGTCAGAGTCTCCACAGGCACAGCGTAGAAGGCCGGCCAGGGACCGCAGCTGACAGCGGCAGCCACCCAGCGAAACCACTCACCGGCCGGCTCCAGCCCTGCCCGGCTCACAGATCCCTGCACGGCCGGACACTGATCGCTATCGCCTCGGGACGCCACAATGGGAAGTCCGGGGCGGCTTACCAAACAAGCGCCCGAAGTCTGCTTCCCCGCCCGGCTTTCGCGGCGTCCGTTGCGAGAGATGCTGCAATCGCGGCGAACTGGTCCAGGGCCGCCTGCTGGCCGAGGACCCGCACACGCCAGCGGCGGCACGCGAGCCGTTCAGCCGTCACGCGCAGGGCATGTACTGGCCGCCTGACCCGGAATTGCTGCTTGAAACTTGCAAGATCCAGAGTCGGGATCCCTGTTAGTACCAGCCCTCGAGGTTAGGCGGCGATAGGACACCGGCACCAGCTAGCGGATGCGCCACCCGCTTGATGTTGACCAGGTTGGTGTAAGTCACGTTGTCGGTCGTCGAGGTGCGGCCGTAAGTCCCGCAGCCAAGCGTGAAGGAAGGCGTCAGTCCGTTGCCGAGGCCGATGCAACCTTGCGCACCGGGACCGTTGACCAGGACCCGGCTGACTGGCATCTGTTCCGCAAAGGACAACTGCAGCCGCTTGCTGCGCGTGTGGATGATCGCCGTATGGCCGGAGCCGCCGTTGCCGAGGATCTGCAGGCAAAGCCGGATGCCGTCGTCTTCACCCTCGGCAGTGAACAGCGACAGGAGCGGGGCGAGCTTTTCCTTGCCGTATGGACCCGACGCGGCCTCGCGTGGCACGGGAGCGACGAGCAGACGAGTACCGGCCGGAACCTCGATGCCTGCCCGGGCGGCGATAGACGTGGCAGCCTGTCCGAACACGGCGCGACGCAGACGCCCATCCCGATCGTCGAAGGCGACCCGCGCCACGCGATCACATTCCGCGGCGTTGAGCACGGCCGCGCCGGCCCTCCGCAGCGCGCCGACGAAAGAGTCGCGCACAGACCGGTCGACGACCAGGTTGTTCTCCGAGCCGCAGATGATGCCGTGATCAAATGCCTTGCTGGCCACCACTATCCGGGCCGCTGCCTCGACGTCGGCATCCGCGCAGACCCAGGCCGGCGCGTTCCCCGGCCCGACTCCGATCGCGGGCGTACCCGAGCTGTAAGCGGCTTTGACCATGGCCGTCCCGCCAGTGGCCAGGATCATCGACACGCCGGGGTGGCGCATCAGCGCTGCGGTGACCCGGCGGGTGGGGCGCCGCGGGACACTTTGGACGAGATCGACCGACGCTCCGTGTCGTCCCAGGACCTGGCGGAGCAGGTCCACGGTCATGGCCCCGACGTTTGCCGCGTCCCGGTGGCAGCTCACGATGAGCGCGTCCCGCGCCTTGATGCAGATCAAGACCTTGAACACGAGCGTCGCCACCGGGTTGGTCATCGGAATAAGTCCCAGAACGACCCCCATGGGATCGGCGATCTCCGTCAGCGCCTCCCGCTCGTCGCTGCCGACGACACCCACGCCCGGCTTTCCGACCAGTGACTGCGCCACATCCAGGCTCGCGAACCGATTCTTGTCCGCCTTGTCGGGCACGCAGCCGATGCCTGTCTCAGCAACCGTCGCCGCGGCAAGCTCATCCGCATGGCCCGCGATCTCTGTGGCTAGCGCAGTGATAAGGCCATCTACCTTGCCCTCATGCCAGCTGGCGATGCTTGCCCGGGCCGCAACCGACCGTGCGACAAGCGCATCCAGAGCTGGATCCGGCTCGCCCATGAAGATGAACTCCTCAAGGTCCTTGGAGAAGACGCGGGCCTTCTCCGCAGCAGTGCGCGACAGCCAGCGCAACATCTTGACCCCTGTCGCTGGATCGCTGTCGCACAATTCACGCAGTGCATCGGCGGACAGGCGCCGGGCGACGACGTCACTGTGCGCATAGGCGCTCGCGGACCGGGGACTATCATCGAGCAGGCCAAGTTCACCGCAGACTGTGCCAGGCCCCATGAACGACACGACGCCATCGCTGTCGAAGTCTGGCCTTTCAACCTCCACGCGCACCTCGCCCGAGACAATGAAGTAGCACGCGTCGCCTGGGCTGCCCTCGTGCATGAGGCAGGTCCCCTGACGGAACTGCACCGTTTCGAGATGCGACTCAAGTCCTGAGATCTCGGTCACTTCGAAGCTGCGGTGCCTGGGCTCTGCGCTCATGCCGACCCTCCTCCGGCCGCGGCGAGGCTAAGCCGACTCTAACCTGGATTCCTGACGGCGGGAATTGAGGTTAGGCCCACGGGTCCAATCATCGATTGGCCGCGCTGACATAGCGATCTGTTGCCAGTGAGCCGGAATGGCCAACGATCAATCGTCGGGGCTCGTTGCTGTCCGGCAGATGTCAAGACCGCGCTTGACACCGCGATGCTGGAGGCCCGCTGCCTGTCGCACCTGGGTGATGCTGATCGCTTCATGCCAGCCTGGGAGGCCGGGGCCGGCGAGACCATCAATGGCTGCCCCAGAATACTTCTTCTCGTGCACCTGGCCGGCCTAGGACCCTGGGTGACCGCCGGGAGCTGGCCCTGGCGCTCCCTACCGTATTTGCCGATCAACTGGCCCGCTCGCCAGGTATTCGGACCGCGATCTTGTCAGGGCTTGGACTTGATGCCGAGCCGCAGACATCACGGGGTGAGCCGCGGCCGCGCGCAACAAGGCATGACTATTTATGACGGTGACCTGGGTATCAAAGAGTCCAGCAGCGGCCCGCCTTTCGGCGCGTCGAACAGCCAGGTGTCCGGCGCCTTGCCCGCGCTCTAGCGATCCACGACCGGTAGCAGCTCCTGGACCAGCGGAACAGTGCGTGCCCGTTTGTTCTTCAGCGTGTCCACGTACAGCGCGCCGCCGCCGCCGCCGGCCAGCACCGCACGCTGCAACCGCAGGCCAGGGCCAGGAGCCCATATCCGGTCACCGACCTGGAGGCCTGACAGCTCACCCCATCGCAGTCCGGCCAGCGCCATGACTGGCACTACATCGCGGTAGCGGCCCTTGCATGCCTCCGTCAGTGAGTGAACCTCGGCGAGGGTAAGCGCCTGCCCTTCGCGGCGCGCCTGGCCGCTGGTCGGGTTCCGCGCTGCCGCCGCGACATTGTGCTGCACGCGCTCGTCCGCCACAGCGAAGGCCAGGATGGACCGCAGCGTGGCCAGAGCACGAGTTGCGGTGGACGGCGCCAGGCTGCGGGCCACCAGGGAGCCGACCCAGCTCGACACCTCCGCCGCGGTGATCGACGCCACCGGCGAGTTGCCGAAACGCGGCTGCACGTAGTTCCGCCATGCCGCCTCATCGGTCTCGCGTGTCCGGCGCTTGACCGAGCCGCGCGAACCCAGCCAGTCCGCCGCCACGACCTCGACCGGTCTCAGCCGCCTCGACTGTGCCGCGTTGCCGAATTCAGCCTTTCTTTAGATCAAGGCGGCGCCGCTGCGCGGCACCGCGTCCGGCGCTCCCCGCGCCGGGCTCTGGCCTTGAGGAGGCCCCGCCCGGCGCGTCCGCGCCGTCCCAGCCTTAGCGGTCGCGCTGATCTGACCGGCTCACTCGTCGCGCACATTGCTACGCCGCGTGGCCCTCTGCACGGGGTACCATTGGCCTAGCGAACGCTCGGCCAGGTGCGGCTGTCCGCGGCCCGGGAGTTCGGAGGCGCCGCTGCTGGCCGGGCTTGCCAAGGTCCAGGGAAAACCAGGAGGGTGGCTATGGCGCAGACGATGACGTTCTGGATCGGGGCCGACGCCAGTTGCACCGATGGAGCCTGCGGTCAGGTGAGCCGCATAATCGTCAACCCGGTCACCCGGGAGGTCACTCATCTCGCAGTCGACCCCAAGCACCGGCAGGGCCCGGGACGGCTTGTTCCTGTTGACCTCGTAGACGCTACGACGGGCCAGATCCGGCTTCGCTGCCCCCTAGCCGAGTTCCAGACGCTCCGGCTCGCCCAGGAGACCGAGGGCGGGCCGGACCTCGACCCCACCGGGCATGGGCACCCAGACAACGCCCCTAACAAGATGAACTGGGTGGTTGTGGGCGGGAGTGTGATCATGCAGCCCGGCGGCCGGGGCGAACCGGAAGCCCCGCAGCAGGTCACCGTCGACTACGTCCCGGAGGGCGAGGTAGAGGTACACCGCGAACTGACCGTCTGTGCGACCGACGGCGACATAGGGCAGGTCCAGGGGCTGGTCGTGGAACCTGGCGGCCACCATGTAACCCACGTGCTCCTCCAGGAGGGGCACATGCGGGGCCGCAGGGAAGTGGCTATCCCGATCGGCGCCGTGACCAAGATCGGGACTCTCCTCATCCACCTCAGCCTCACCAGACACCAGGTGAAAGACCTGCCGCCCGTGGACATTGATCACCCAGCGAGGTAGACCTGCACGAGGACTCCCGTACCCCCAGATTTGTGCACGGGTTTGTGCACGAGACGCAGCGGGACGGATTGAGACGGGGGAGATGCAGACGCTCGACACGGACTCTGCACCACCCGTTGACCGAGGTCAGCGTGACGGCCAGAGACGGTCCGAGACGCCAAGACGCGCGTCGTATGGCTCATAACCCAGAGGTC
>Ga0116222_1001936_pt1 | contig 11207 bp, 8 predicted proteins | sample Sb_taG_12_FD_88963 | JGI IMG/M metagenome (GOLD analysis project Ga0116222, IMG submission 88963) | Peat soil microbial communities from Weissenstadt, Germany - Sb_50d_9_AC metaG | ecosystem: Environmental > Terrestrial > Soil > Wetlands > Peat | place: Germany: Weissenstadt | collected 2010-09-21
CGTCGGTTTTTCCGGGACGAAACGCGGGGAGCAAAGCACTTACGCGTTTTTTTCCGACGGATCCTTCCGGAAAAACCTTTTAATCGCGAGTGAATGGCGGGGTGGATGGCCGCAACTCATCCTCTAATTTAAGAGTACTGCACAACAATTCGGGTTTCGGACGCGTTTTGGCGGGAAAATCTCGTAAGTGGATGAAAAGACTCGGTCGATTGTTTTGAAAATTCCTCCGAAGTCTTGTGACTGACTCCAGGGAGAAACCCGATTTTCGGTGTGTGGCCGGGATCCTATTGAAAAGATGGAAGTTGGGGCGGCAGTTTTTCGCTGCCGCCCGAGTGCAACGGTTAGAAGCGGTACTGAAGGGTAAACTGCATCTGGCGGCGTGCGTTGAAGGTGCTGGTGATTTTGCCGAACGTCGTCGAAGTCACGGTCTGGTCTCCACTAAACACAAAGGCCGGGTGATTGAAGAAGTTGGTGGCATCCATACGCAACAGGAACTCGTGACGCTCCTTGATTTTGGTAACCTTGCTGACGCCAAAATCGAAGGTCGTGTCCCAAGGTCCGCTGAACATGCGCTTTTGCAGAGTGCCGATGGTTCCCGCGGGCGCGGTGGTGAAGACCTGGCCGGTGAAGGGCGTGCCACCGGCGACGGCGGCCTGGCCGCTGGCGTTCAGCGCCGATTGAGATACGAAGTACGGACCGTTGCCAGTCATTTGGAAATTCAGGATCTGGTTGAGTTGGCTGCCGGTGAGGGTGGTATCGGCGGCGTTGCAGGTGTTGGTGGCCAGGTTGTTGTTGCGGTTGAACGTGCCGATTCCCGAGCAGACCGAGAACGGCTGGCCCGACTGGCGGGTGAAGATGCCGGACGTCTGCCAGCCGGAGAGCACGGGGTTCAGGGGCTTGTAGCTGAGCATGTGGCCGGGGCCGATGGGCAGGCGATAGACGTAGTTGAACTTGAAGACGTGATTCAGGTCGAACAGGGCGCGCGATTTTTCCAGTTTGGGGTTGTTGTTGTCCATGAGCGGCTCGTAGCGGCCCTGGTTATTGTTGTCGGAGCCGCTGTCGGCGTCGCTGAGCGCCTTGGAATACGTGTAGTTCCCCTGGAATGTGAGGCCGTGATGATCGCGCGTGCGGACTTCGATCTGCGCCGCGTTGTAAGTGGAGTTACTGAAGTTAGTCATGTAGCGCAGGCTGGCGGCGTAGGGATTGGGCATGAAGTTGATCGGTCCGTTGGCCTTGGTGGACTGGTAGTTGAAGGCCATATCGGCCACGGCCCCCTGCTGCAGATAGGTGCGATTGGTGGAGTTAGTCAGGTTGCCGCCACTGGGCATGAGCGGGAAGACGGTCAAGACCTGGCTGCCCGAGATAGTGGGATCGTAGGCCGGGTTGAATACTCCGGACTTGGCCAAGGCCAGGTTGCCATTGGACTGCGCCCGCAGGAAGTCGGCCAGAAAGCCGCCGGAGTTGATGTTGATCTGGTTCAAATCGATGGCCCGCAGGAGCTTGGTGCCGTGGTTGCCGATGTAGCGGGCTTCCACGACGAAGCCTTTAACATCGCGCTGGATGCCGATATTCCATTGCTGCACGTAGGGTGCGCGCAGGCTGGGGTCGGCCATGCCGAAGTTGGTGGTGGGGCTGAGATTGTAATTGTCCTGGAAGGTGCGCGGCACCTGGAAAGCCGGTGTCGAGATGGCCGGCAGCCCGGCACTGATCAAACTGGTCAGGGCGGTGGGGTTAGTCACCGATTGCGCGAGGCCGGCGTTGGTGTTGGCGTTGCCGGTGAGAGCCACCAGGTATTCGTCATTCACAAAATTGACGCTGTAGCCGGCGCGGATGGAGGTCTTGCCGTTGCCAAACGGATCCCAGGCGAGTCCGACGTTGGGTGCAAAGTTTTTGCGGTCGGAGTTGTAGAGAGGCCCTTTGGCGAAGTTCAAGGTGGAGTTCGACAGCAGAGTGCTGATCACATTGCCGTTGGTGAGTTGCGGCAGCAGCACCAGGCCGTTCTGCTCCTGCACGGGGGAATAGTACTCGTAGCGCAGGCCGAGGTTCACCGTCAGGCCCGAGGCGGCCCTCCAATTGTCCTGGATGTAGCCGGAGTAATCGTCGAATCGCCAATGGCGGTCCTGGGTTTGGTTGGTGACGTAGCCGGAGGTGGTGGTCTTCACGTTGAACGTCTGGCTGTAGGTGCTGAGAAAGCCCGCCAGCGTGCCCAGCAGGTTATTGGCTGCGGCGATATCGGTGGAACTGGCTCCGGGCAGTTGGGCGTTGGTCAGGCCGATGGGGTTAGCGGAGCTGATGCCGACGTTGTAGGTGGGGGTGATGCCGGCATCGTTGTAAGGCTCGGTGTAATCGCGCTGCAGTTGAAAGCCGAACTGGATGCTGTGGGCGCCCCGCACATACAGGGCGTTGTCCGCGTAGCTGTAGGTGTTGGTGAACCGGCCCTGGCCGCGGAAAGTAGCCACCGGAGTGCTGAAGACAGTGCTTCCGATGATGGCGTTGCCGAAGTTCTCGCTGGTGAGGAACAAGGCCGGAGCCAGATTGAAGCCGAAGCGCACTTCGTTGGTCAGGTTCGCCTTGGGGCTGTAGCGCCACGCAGTGGAGAGGAACTTGACCTTGTCGTTGTTGTTGACCACGGGGATGGCCTGATAGCCGACGCTCTGCACATCGGGGCGATCCAGAAGATCGCTGTTCCAGGCATAGGTGCCGGTGATCGAGTTCTTGGGTGAAACGACGTAGTCGACCTTGCCGGTGACGTTGTTGCGGGTGCGATTGCTGCGTTGGTTGAAGAGGTAGCCGCCGGTGTTGCGGAGCAGGGATGCGGTGCTGTCGCCGCTATTGTAGTTGTTGATCTGCGAGGGGCCCGGAATCTTCGCGATCAGCGCGGCGATGGTGGGGTCGATTTTCTGGCCGGTGACCTGGAGGATGTTGACCTGTTGGATGGCGCCTCCCGCTCCGGGGTAAGTGAAGATGCCCTGTGCGGCGTTAGAGGTGAGAATGGTACGCTGTTGCGCGGATTGCTGCTTGAGGAGGAACAGTTCGTAGTTGCCGTAGAAGAAGAGCTTATCCTTCTTGATGGGCCCGCCGAGCCGGCCGCCGAGCTGGTTCTGATTGAGGAACGGTTTTTTCACACCGGCCTGGTTGTTGAACCAGGTATTGGCGGCCAGGGCGCTGTTGCGGTTGGACTCGAACACGCCGCCGTGGAAGGAATTGGTGCCGGAAGGGGTAACGAAAGTCACCTGGGAAGAGCCGGCGCCGAACGCGGGATTGGTGTTGGAGGTGGCGATGGTCATCTCCGCCACCTGGTCGAGCAGCAGGAGGTTGGGCGAAAAGTCCACGGCATTGGTGCGGATGTAGTTGTCCTGGATGTTGATGCCATCGAGGGTGACGTTGGTGAAGCTGGTGCGCTGTCCGTTGATCACGGTGTCGCCCCCGCGGCTCATGTTCACTCCCGCCTGGGTGTCGACGAAGCCCTGCGGGCTGCGGTTCAGGATCGGCAGATCCTGCACCTGCTGGCGGGCGATGTTGGTGGCGATTTCGGCGTTATTGGTCTGCACCACCACGCTGCTCTCCTTGACCTCGACGGTCTCGGAAGTGGTGCCGATTTCGAGGTGGATCGCCCCCAGCGGGGTTTCGGTTCCGGCGGCGAGGGTGATACCCCGGACAGACTCCTTGCGGAATCCCTGGGCGGAGACGATTACGTCGTAGATGCCGGCTTCGGCACCGCTGAATGCGAAGAGGCCGTCGGAGCTGGTGGCGGTGGTTTGCAGGGGCTTGACGCCGCCGGGCAGCATCAAGTCAACGGTGGCTCCGGGAACTACGGAGCCGGAAGGATCGACCACCGATCCGGTGAGGCGTGAAGCCGTTTGCGCTTGTAAAAAGCCCACTAATGTGAGCGTCGAGATAGTGGTAAATATCAGTCGTCGCATGGACCCCTTTCGTTTTGGCCCCTTGATTGTCGCCCGGGGGCGGAAAATAGATTTCCAACTACACTCCCAAACGTTGCCGTCTGTGGGGCAGTATAACACGCGGATGTCCGAAAAAGGGGGGAAGGAAGGGCGCGTAGAGATGAGCGAAGCCGAAACCTCGCAGGAGACAGTCTTTCGACGGCAGAGACGCGCGGGTCGAGGAGCGCCGGCTAAAAGCCAGCGGCAGGCTGAAGCCTGCCCCACCAAGCAGGTGTGCCTTGCATCTGACTGGATTCTACTGGGCGGGCAGCGTCCAGGGGGACCCGCGCGGACCAGGGGTCCGCCCTACAACTGGACGGTTACGGGAAGGGTGGCGGAGGCGTTCGGGTCCGCGAAACTGGTGGCCGTAACAGTGTCGGTGAGGGCCGTGGCCGGTGCGGTGTAGTTGCCATTCGCATCGATGCTGCCATATTGCGCCCTCCATCGCACGGCGGTGTTGGGAGTGGCGGTCACGGTTGCGGTGAATTGCGTGGTTTGGCCCGGCGCCAGATTCGTCGAACCGGCGGAGACAGTGACCACTGGGAGCGCCTGCACGGCCAGAGTCACACGCCCGATGCTGCCGAGTGACTGGCCATAGCCGCTGATCTCGATGGCGTAGCGATTCCCGGCAACCGCGTCGAACTGCAGGGATACATTGGCGGCCACGTTGGAGGAATTCGTGGCGCAGCCGATTTCGGCCCCCAGGACGTTGCCTTGCATGCGATACACGGTGAGCGCCGCGGCGAGGCCCCCAGCGGCGGCGATGACGTCAATCCGCTGACTCGCAGCGGCCGTGTAGAGGAACCATCCGGTAGTCTTGCCGACGGTGCCCGTGCAGCTATGCACCGGGTCCTTGGAGTTGGATGTCAGCGAACTAAAACCATCCGCGCGATAGTAGGGGAGGGACGAAATCGGGGTGGCACCGGAAAGCTCGTCGAAGGCTTGGCTGGACTGATTCGCGGCCGTCTGCTGAATGGATAGCGTCTGGTCCTGGACGCCGATCTGCAGAAAACGAGACGCGCCGGAATAGTTGCCGCCCACCATGAAGTACAGAGTACCCGGTCCGACACCGCCGGCGGGGCTTTCCAGCCGCACGTAGGGCAGGGATTGGATGGCCGACGCCGCCCAGGCGCAACCGGGAGCCGTATTCACGGCGATGGAATACAGCGTTCCGCTGTCGCCATCCATCGAGAACGACTGCGGGGAAACGGCATACGTGCATTCGGCCGCGCCGGGAGTGAGATTGACGCGCCACGCGCCGCGGCCGTAAGTAAACGCGTAGAGGTATTTGGCGGCGCCGTTGCGATCGATCTGCAGGCTTTCGGTAATCACGCTGGGAAAGGAATTGTCACTGGCCCACGTAGTGCCGGAATCGAAGCTCACGAAGACACCGAGGTCGGTACCTATATAGAGGGTGGAAGACAGATCGGGATCGACCAGCAGGATGTGGACCGGGATATCGGGCAGACTCGATCCGCCTGCCGCCGACCAGGTGTTGCCGCCATCGGTCGAGATGTAAATCTGGCTGTCGGAAGGTTGGCCTCGGAAGGTTGCATAGGTGGCGTAGACCAAGCCCGGCTGTGTGGGGTCGAAGACGATCCGGGAGACGTAGCCCGAGCGGGGCTGGCTGGAGGTCCAGGTATTTCCCGCAGGGTTGACGGCGCCGTTGTAGATAGTGCCGGTAATATCGCCGTAAATCACCTGGCCCGAGTTACTCGGATTCACGGCAATCGCACTGATGTTAGCGCCGGTATTGGGGCCGACGGCTGTCCAGGTTTGCGCGCCGTCAGCGGAACGCCACAACTGGTTGCCGCCGAGATAGAGGGTCAGTGAGTTTTGTGGGTCGAAGGCGAAGTAAGTCACGAATGGAAAATCGGCGGCGGGCTCATCGATACCGTGAGTTGCCGGGAGGTAAGTGTTGCCGCCGTCCGCCGTCTTCGCAAACCCCAGAAACTCATACTCGAAGTACATCGTGTTGGGGTCCAGCGGATCGAAGCGCGACATGCCGCCATCGCCGCCGAGGATGGGAGTCCACTGGCCCGGCGCCGCGGCCGAACCGAGCAGCGTGCTGGTGTCCTGCGTGCCGCCCAGATAGAGGCCGCCTCCAGGCGTCACCGCTCCGTGATAGAACTGGTTCACCTGGAGACCGTTGTTCACGGCCGTGCCGGAAAAATTGACGAAGGGCTGGGAGCAGGTAAGAGCCTGGGCCTCGGTGCGGGCAATGTCGGTCCGGTAAACGCCGCCATCGTTGGTGTTAAACAGGGTTTGGTTAAAGAAGCCGTCATAGTTCGGAGGAAACGCCAACGCATGGAAGTCAGTGTGAAAGAGAACGTTGGATGTGGTGGTGGCGCCGGCAAATGTACGGCCTCCATCCCGCGAGCGTGACAGGCGCACCCCGGCGGCGAAGAGCGTCTGCGAGTCAGTGGGATCCACGGCCAGTCCCAGGTTCCAGCCGCCCTGGCCGGAGTGGCGGCCGGAAATGGAGTAGCTGCAATCGGGCGCCTGCGCCGGATAGCTCAGCATGTTCGCAGTGATGCTGTCAGGGTTCGAAGTGCCGGCCCGCTGCCCCCAGGTGCCGGAAACGCCTCCCTGGTCGGAAGCGTAGAGGCCGAGCAGGGCTTCGTTGAACGGGCTCGCGGGATCGGTGTTGGTGGCCAGGGCGTAAATGGTATCGGGAGCGCCGGGGGCGATGGCCAGGGCGGTGGCGCCCATGTTGGGGGTGGAGAATACCATTTGCCAATTCCCGGAGGCCATATCGCCGCGATAGATGGAATAGGCGCCGCCGGACGGGTAGTTCCAGATTTCCACCTGGAGAGCCACCAGCGGATAGCCATCCGGCTGGCTGCAGGTGGCGAATACGATGTCGGAGGGCTGATCGCCGCGGACTACGGTGGAATAGCATCCACCCGGCGATGGCAGGGCATTGGTCCACGTGGCGCCGCCGTCGGGACTCGACCACAGCCCGGAATCTGTGGCGGCGTAAATGTTGGCGGGTCGCGAAGGGCTGATGGCGAGGCTGAATACGTAGGCGAAGCCGGCGGTTGGCGCGAGTTGCGTCCACGTCTGGCCGCCGTCGGTGGTCTTGAAGATCCCCGCGCCGGGTGGTTGCTCGCCCGAACCGGCGTAGAGCGTGTCGGGGTTGGAGGGGTCCATCGCGAGACTGGACATGGCGAGGGTCGGCAGCGAGTCGGTGAGCGGCATCCAGTTCTGGCCGGCGTCGAGGGTCTTCCAAATGCCGCCCGTGGCAGCGGCGGCGTACATGGTGGCGGGATTGGTTGGGTGGATGACCAGGGCTTTCGTGCGACCGCCGATATTGACCGGCCCGAGGGGTTCCCAGGCGCCGAGCGAGAGTGGCGCGGCGTCGCGGCCGAGGAAGTGCGGCTTTTGGCGGAGCTGTTCTTGGGCGGCACGGTAGCGGTCGGCAGGCAGCGGTCCGGGGCCGGGCCAGCGTTTTTGGCGGAAGAACACGGCGGAGGGGTGTGTGGCTCGATCGGGGGCTGGGGTGGGGGGGTTGACGTGCGCGGTGCGGTGATGGGAGCAGGCGGACAGCAAGAGCGCGAGGAGGCAAAAGGAAACGCTGCGCATGTCAGTCTGGTGTGACGGATTCGGGCGGGTTCCGGTTGCGGGAGGGTTGACGAGGCATTCCATCCGGGTTATATTCCGGGTGTGGCTCAGGCGAGGAATTTTGACGAACTGAGGGCGAAGATGCCGGCCGAAGCGCGTGCCCGGAGTGAGGCCATGGCGAAAGAAATGCTGACGGCGCTCGATGAGGTCCGCGCGGCGAGTAATTCGCCCGGATTGGAAACGGATTCGGTGCCGGCCGTGAAGCCGCCTCGCTCGGGAGGCGAGAAAAATCGCTAGCGGGCGAGGCATGCGAAAGCGACTGCCCCACCTCTGAGAAAAATGATGGGTAAGGCAAGAGATTTCCGGGAACTCGAGGCCAAGATGTCTCCCGAGTCACGTGCGCGGGTGGCGGAACGGGTGGCGGAGACCCTGGCCAAGATGCCGCTCGACGAACTTCGCAGAGCGCGGGAGAAAGAGTTTGGGCCACAGATGAACACGGATAAACACGGATAACAAGACGACGAAAGGGGATCGGCGTCAATTTGCGTTCATCTGCGGCACTTTTTGATTTCTCACGGGTTCTCACCCTCGCGGCTCTGATCGGCTTTCTAGGTGGGGCGCCAAGGAGCGGGCGGTTGACAATCAGCGCAGGAGCGCGACCATGGGGTCGTGCCCAGAGGGCACCCAGGACGAGGGCGTCCGCCCCACGACGCTCTGGAATCCGCTACAATGGAGTCTATAAGGAGGCCGTATGGAACCCACTGGCGTTCAATTAGCTGGTGCTCTTGGTGGTCTTGGCTTCCCTGAAATCGTCGTCATCTGCGCGGTAGCCGTATTGCTTTTCGGCAGCAAGAAGATTCCGGAGTTGGCGAAGGGTCTAGGGGAAGGCATCAGAAATTTCAAGACCGCATTGAAGGAAGAAGAACAGAAACCACCAGCCCAGGTCGAAGAGAAGAAGCAGGCGTAAGCTTCGAGGAACCGCCCGCAAGTTGAGCTGGTTCCATCTCGGCTTCAGATAATAAACGATAAAAAGAAACCCCGCGGGCCTCGAGGCTCCGCGGGGTTTTTCCTTTCAGGCTCGGGTTGGATTACTTCTTTTTCGGCGGAACGATCGCATCCTTGGCGGCCTTGGCCACGCGGAACTTCACGACCTTCTTGGCCGGAATCTTGATGCTCTCGCCAGTCGCCGGGTTGCGGCCCGTGCGGGCTTTGCGATCCACTCGCACCAACCGGCCGATGCCCGGCAGCACGAATACTCCATTCTTCTTCACCTCGGCGATGGCCGTGCTTGCGAGGTGATCCAGGAAAGCGCGCGACGTCTTGTTGTTGCTTTCGCAGGCCTCCGCGAGCGACCTCACCAGTTGCGTCTGGGTCATTCTCTGATTCGCCATAATTCTCCTTCGAACAATGTTAGAGACTGCGGCACTCTCCCGAATGTCCGTCTCGATCGATTTCAATCATACGGGAAGGGGCGGGGGTTGTAAAGAGAATTACGCGAAAAAAGGCCGATTTTTCGAGGTTTTTTTGAGCGGGCTGTGCTGGAAGGGCCGTTTTACGGGGTTTCCACGAATCCGGAGCCCGGTTTCCATTCCAGGTCCCCCTCGGAGAAGGCTTCCGCTGTTTTGTTTTTCAGCACGCGGAAGCGCACCCGCCCGGACGTCCCCCGATATAAGACGATTCGCACGGCAGCGTACAGTTTGAGCGGAGCGCCGCCCGCACTGGTCTCGGCGTCTTCGCCGGCCGGCCCCATACGGGTGCGAAGCTGGTTCAGAAATACGACGGATGTGGCGGTTTTCGCCACTGCCAGGGACAGCCGGCGAAGCCCCGAAGCGAGGACGCGGCTTTGCAGCCCGTGTCCGCTCTCGCCGAGCGCGGACTCCAACTCGAGCCGGGGAACCAGGGCCGCGGCGGAATCGATGACGAGAAGATCCACCGCGGCGGACACGGCCAGGGTGTGCGCGGCCTCCAGGGCCTGCTCGGCGGAGTCGGGCTCGACCACGGGCATGCGGTCGATGGCCACTCCGAGCGAAGCGCCGTAGGCGGGATCGAAGACATGCTCGGCATCGATCCACGCAGCGGTGGCGCCGTTTCGTTGGAGGCGTGCCGCGATCTGGAGGGCGAGCGTGGTTTTGCCGCACGACGGGGGGCCGAAGAGCTCGACGATGCGGCCGCGGGGAAGGCCGCCTACTCCGAGGGCGGCATCGAGAGACGGGAAGCCGGTAGGGATGGCCGCGCGCTGCTGGATCTCCTGGCGGGCGAGTTTCAGCCGGATGGTGCGTTGGCGGTCTTCTTCTTTCATGGAAAAGAGCTGTCAGCGATCAGCGTTCAGCGGTCAGCTTCTGCGGCGCGGCACGCTCCCTCACGGTCGCGGCTCCGATGAGAAAAAGGGTTGGCAGGACAGGCGGGCCCAGGGGGCACCCCGGCCTGTCTCACCTAGCGCCGGACGGGGGCGGGCTTCGCCGGCGGAGCGGATGCCGCGGCTTCCGCTGCCGCTGCCGCGGCCGGTTCCGGTTTCACCAGGCCCAGAGTCTTGCGCAGCTCCGTGTCGATGGCCTGCCGGATATCCGGGTTGTCCTTCAGAAACTGGCGGGCGTTTTCGCGGCCCTGGCCGATGCGTTCGCCTTTGTAGCTGAACCACGACCCGCTCTTCTCCACCAGGTTCTGCGCCACGCCCAGGTCGAGCAGGTCGCCTTCTTTGGAGATGCCCTCGCCATAGATGATGTCGAATTCGGCTTCGCGGAACGGGGACGCCACCTTGTTCTTCACTACCTTGACCTTGGTGCGATTCCCCACCACGCTCTCGCCGTCCTTGATGGCCGCGATGCGCCGGATGTCCACCCGCACAGACGCGTAAAATTTCAGCGCCCGGCCGCCGGTAGTGGTTTCCGGATTGCCGAACATCACCCCGATCTTTTCGCGGATCTGGTTGATGAAGATCAGGCAGGTGCGCGACTTGGAAACCACGCCGGTGAGTTTGCGCAGGGCCTGCGACATCAAACGCGCCTGCAGCCCCATGTGGCTGTCGCCCATTTCGCCATCCAGCTCGGCTTTGGGAACCAGGGCCGCCACGGAGTCGACCACCAGCACGTCGATCTGTCCGGAGGCGGTCAGGTGATTGGTGATCTCCAGCGCCTGCTCGCCGTAGTCGGGTTGCGAGACCAGGAGATTGTCGATGTCCACCCCGAGTTTCCGGGCGTAGGCGGGGTCGAGCGCGTGCTCGACGTCGATGAAGGCGGCGATGCCACCCTTCTTCTGCGCTTCGGCGATTACCTGCAGCGCAATCGTGGTTTTGCCGGAGGACTCCGGTCCGAAGATTTCAATCACGCGGCCGCGAGGGAAGCCGCCGACGCCCAGAGCGGCGTCCAGTGAAATCGAACCGGTCGAGATCACGCTGACCGGTACAATGGCGTCCTTCGACCCGAGACGCAGAATGGAGCCCTTGCCGAACTGCTTCTCGATCTGCCCGAGAGCAAGGTCCAAGGCGCGAGCGCGCTCTTTTTCGTCCATGTGGGGTGAAACTCCTGGAAGTTGGGGTGAAAGTCTTATTGTAACAGTGCCGCTTGCGCTCTGGAGCGCGTTATCGGCCGGAGGATTTGTGTTCGTCATACCAATACGTGTGCGGCGGCGGCCAAAGTCTCAGGCAAATTCCAGGGTGGATCTCACCGCGGAGGCGCGGAGGGCGCTGAGGAAGACGCGGAGAAG
>Ga0116222_1001937_pt1 | contig 11204 bp, 14 predicted proteins | sample Sb_taG_12_FD_88963 | JGI IMG/M metagenome (GOLD analysis project Ga0116222, IMG submission 88963) | Peat soil microbial communities from Weissenstadt, Germany - Sb_50d_9_AC metaG | ecosystem: Environmental > Terrestrial > Soil > Wetlands > Peat | place: Germany: Weissenstadt | collected 2010-09-21
AACACCCTGGATACACCAACGGTGGGACCTACAAGACACTACGTTCGTTCCCCAGCAGGGGCGCGACCTGGGCAATACTCTGCGCTGACTGCGCAGTCGAATACCACTGTGAACGCTTACTCGGTCGTACTGGTGAAAAGTGCAGGGCCTACGAGCGACAGAGCGAGTTCATGGAAGCAGTTATGGATCGAGGCGACAAGCTAGCGGCTGAAGCCTTATTTGACCCCGCGGCGACGTGGCCGGCTATCCAAGCGAGCGGAAAGTTGAACAGACACCAATTATTGGCCACTCAATCGCATCACGTGTTTCCTCTTTTCTCCCCCAGCTAAGACTCGGATTTCGCGAGCGGGTCGAACGACAATATGTCTTTGATCTCTTCCTTTAAGATCCGAGGACGACCTTTCAGTAGATAGGTGACTCCAAGTTTAGCAGCCAACTCTCGGACCTGCGGATCGTCATGAACCGAATATACAACCACCTGCCTCCCGGTGTGGTTATGATTACGGGCGTAGTCTGCTACGAGCAAGCCTGGGTATTTCTGAAATAGCGTACCTCGACCAGTCAAGAGAGATTGGGGAGGAAGAAGCGGAATGCTCAGGTCTGCAATAACAGCGCGAAACCGGCACTCCTGAAGGCGTAGGATCGCGTTGTCAACATTGTCCGCGACGACAGTCTTGTACTTTAGCGATTCAAGATAATCTAAGAAGAACTGCAGGTGGTACGGCTCATCATCCGCGAGCAGGATGGTATCCTCTTTGCGAGGAAGCTCGTTCATACGATTCTCCATTTCGAGAATCGGAGTCGAATAGTGACGGTCCGCGTCGCGCGTGAATACTCTGCCTCGACTTCGCCCTTGTGATAATCCTCAACGATCATCTTGCAAATATATAGCCCAAGCCCGGTGCCGGATGCGATCAGTTTGCGAGCTTCTGAGCCTCGAACCCCTGGATCAAAAATCGTCCTTGATTCTTCGGATGTGAAACCTGGCCCAATATTTGAAATCTCAATTATCAGGTTTTTCGTTTTCTTCTGAACGTGCGTCTTGACCGTCACCTCTGTGCCGGCGTCGCTATATTTCACAGCGTTGTCAAAAATGTTCATGAAGACCTGTCGGATCAACTCCGGCGAGCCGGTTATGGCATATTGTGTGCGCGGGTCAGTCAGTTCGATCTTGATGCCCCTCGAGATCCCCGACTCTTGAAAAAACAGAGCTGCCTCGATAACCAGCTGGGGGATCACGCACGTCTTGGACAGGTCCCGTTGTGGGAGTTTTCCGGGGGTCAAGCTTTGTTCGGTGAAGTACGCCAGGTTCCGAACGATCATCACGGCGAACTCGAGCTGAGCGCGAGTCGCTCTAAGTCTCTGCTCTCTTTTTTCAGATGGGACGCTGCCGTCGATAAGGTTATCCACGGTCCCGATCACCCCGTTCAGGGGATTGACGATCTGATGGACAAAGTTGGCCAGCAGCCGCAAGTCTGGCAGCGATGAGTCTTCTGGCGGCATGGTTACGGTCTCCGAGAGATGATGAAATCCTGCCCCTCCACGCGAACCTCCAGATCGCCCCACAGCGAAACTTCCGTTAAAAGCGTTGTTGCGGCTGCACTCGGGAGCCGTCCTGCCGGCAGAGTGACCCGGATTACTCCGGGCGCGACTTCAGCAGTCGCAGTTTTGGTCCCAGTTACATGCCGTAAAAGGGCGAAGAGTGCCCGAAGTCCATGCCTATCGAAGCCGCCCAGTTCCGCGCCATTCCCACTCACTTTGAGCCAATGGAAGCCGTCCACCAACGTGACGAACGGAGATTTCGCGAACTTGCCCCCGGTTTCAGCGTCTCTGATTCTCACCGTGAGAAGTTCCGCGAGCGCCGAGGCTGCCTCCAGCGCGGCGTTGTCGTGGTTTGCCATCTCCGACGCGCCGTAGGCGGCCTGCACCACCTTGGACGTCTGCTGGGCAAGGGCCATAAAGGCTGCCGGGGCCAACTTCGTGTCCGCCGCCAAGTCGTACTTCACGAGGATGCCGGGATAATGCATCAGCAATTGCTCAAGGTTGGTCCCGTCCCAGTACCGAACAGCCGGCATTCGCCGCTTAGAGTTCCAGTTCGAAGCCTCGGTCTTACACTGCGGGGAAAGCATTGCGGTCGTCACTATCAGCAGGTATCCCGCTTCGTGACTATCCGCGTAGGCTATCTTATCCCAGACCGTCGGCCAATCCACCGAGGAGGCGTATCGCTTGCATTCGACGTACCACTTTGTGATGACATGAAAGCCGCTGAAATCCGTCGTCTCCATTTCGCCTTCGATGTCCCGCCCCCCATCCGAACCCGGTGTGCGCCAGACAGCGTTCCGCAGCCCGGCGGACGTCACGAGGTCGTAGACTACGTTCTCGAATTGCCCCGGAGACAGCGCCTTGAGTTTGTCGATAGTGATTAAGCTCGCGGCCATGCGGTTCACCGTGCACACGGTCAAGCAGTCGCTTGAGGCGTTGGCAGCCAGGCAAAAAGCAGAAAGCCGTAGGAACTTCCACACGGCTTTTTGCAGAAACGCTCGGTGTTCTCGGTTCGTTCAACAGTTCCGGCTACATCTCCGTTCCATTCTAGGCCCGCCTCAGGGCGGCTTCAAGCAAACGGCAGCAGGTAGTACTGACAAGGTATCTCCGCCGCGTGTTCAAACGCGCCGTTGTCGCCAGGTATCGATATTTCGGGCGCGAACTATGCACTCGCAATTGCGGCGTTTTTCCTGCGGGATCATCGAGCCAAACGTTGGCCCACTCAGCTCAGCATGTCGAGTTCGTATGGCGTTTCCAGAGAATAAGCAGTGTCAGAGCTGTTGTTCCACAACAGAATTCTCTGGCACCAATTGCCTCCCGATCTTGGCTTCATGTCAGGCCCAATAGCGTCCGCGCCAGCGCACGCACGCGGCCAGCCCAGCGGAAGGCGGCAACCGCCTGACGTTTGCTGGCGCTGTTGCCTGGATACCGCGTGTTGATTGCGAAGTCGGAGAGAAAAAGTAGGCCGCGACGCATGGAGCGCAGCATCGGGTGGGGGAGTACGAGCGCGTTTAGCAACAAATCAAGGTCGTGTGTCTTCGGCACCGAAAGCCCAAGTTCTTCCAGCAGACCCGCGCTCGGGGGTAGGTCTGCGACCTCGCCACAACCGGGAGACCTGCGGTCCAGCCGAGTGCGGGGTCAGGAGACCCTCGCACAGCTCCTCGCCTGCCTTGCTCGGCCAGGTCGTAATCTTGCTCGGCCTTCTTGACCCATTCCCTGGTCGTCCTTTTCATAGAGGACCTTTCCCTTGGACGCAATCGCCGTTAGGAACGACTCGCCCTCTTTGAGGCGCCACGCCACTTGAATTGGAGTGCGGACAATCAGATCAATCGGAAATGGGGCTGCTAGCCGCAAGCGAATGCGGACGGCCTGATCGTGTTGGTTGCGTGCCGGCATGACGACGAGCAAGTCGACGTCGCTGTCTTCATGGGGCGTGCCGTAGGCGTAGGAGCCGAACAGGATGATCTTGTCGGGGTCGAACTCCCGAGCGATCGCGCGAGCATACCGGCGGATGACGCGCATCGGGACGCTCGCTCCCGAGTACACCCGTTTCGGTGGAAATGGGAACGCGCTCTGTCGTGTCTCACCCATAGCAGCATTGTAGCCCAAGGCTGCCGGTCGCTTCCAGGTCCCGCGCTTGGAACAGCTCTTTGGAATTTGCATGCTTGAGATGAAAAACAGAATCCAGTTCGTTCTCCAGAAGAACTCTCCGGCCTGGTGGTCGAGCCATCTGAGCCGGCCATTCTCGGGCACACAGTCCCCTCGCTCCGCACCACACCATCGCATCTACCAATAAAGGCACGATTTTTCCCAGCGCGGCTCGGGAAGCGAACGCTTCCATGGTGTCGGCGACTTGATGCGTGGAATAGCGCCCGCCCACGAAGGGTTTGATGAGGACCACTCATGGCTACAAAAGGGAGCCCAGACTCTACCTCTCTCGTGCCGCACGGACTCGCTTCGTCTTGGCCTGCGCCGGCCGCGTGTCGGGAATCGCTTCGGTGGTCAGGACCAGGCGCCTCCCGACGGCGGCAGCGTAGCGCCAGAGCGTTGCGAGCGTCGGGTTCTTGTTGTGCCCGGTTTCCAGGCGGGAAAGGGCCGGCTGGTCGATCCCACAACGCCGGGACACCTCGGCCAGGGTGAGTCCCGCCGCCTCGCGGGCGCGCTTGATTTCCTCCACGAATGGGCGCAGCTCGCGATACTCGCCGTGCAGGTCGAAGTTCGCCCCCGCGCCGCTGGCAATCAACTCTTCGGGGGAGGGGTGCCAGTTGCGGAACATGTCTCGAATGGCCTGGTGGCGGGCTCGGTCTTCGGCAGTCCACTGCACCTTGGGCCGAACCTTATCTCTTTTGTTCTTGTTGTCGTTCATCGTCTCTTCCTCCGCTTTCTGGGACCGGGCGGCGGAACTTCATAGGCTGTAATGGGGTAGACGGTCAACGGATCGTCGGACACGCGCTCGAAAACGACAGTGATGTACTTGCCATTGACGGTCCAGCCAAACGCTTCAGGCTGGCCGCTACTGCGGCTCCGAATCGCGCTCTCGAGATTTCCCGCCAGTACCTCTTCAACCTCTTCCCGGGTGACGCCGTGACCTTCGACACAAATGTGCCAGTAGTTTCCCTCCGGGTCGTCTTCCAGGTCCCAGATGAAAGCCAATTGGCCCACGCACGTCCCTCCTGATCTTGTAATAAAATACAAGAGACGCGGCGGACAATCAAGAGCAGTTTCTGAGTCTGTTGGTCCGCACTAGGACGTCGCGTCTTCCAATAAAGAATGATGGTTCCTACCGCTGCTCAGGCAGCGAGAACTTATATGGCCTCTACGACTTGATGCATGGGATAGCGCCCGCCGGGCGGTTTACTCTCATTCCTGTTCGTTCATTGGCCCCAGCTCGCTGGAGAGTCGCGCAGCCTGCGTGAGAAGGTAATTGCGCTCCGGGAGGCTCCCTGTCTTGCCTGCCGCCACCCGGTAATGCATGACGGCGCCCTTGTGGTCTCCAGCGAGTTCCAGCAGATGTGCGCGAACAGCGTCGAGGCGGTGGTGATCCGCGAGGCGGACGTCCGCTTTGAGGGCGTCCAGGAGTTCTAACCCCTTCGTCGGGCCGTGCACCATCGCGGCCGCGATCGCATGATTCAACCCGACCATTGGATTGTCGGACATACGCCTGAGCAGATCGTAGAGCGCCAGGATCTGCGGCCAATCCGTGTCGTCGGCTCGGGCAGCTTCGTCGTGCACGGCGGCGATGGCGGCCTGCAATTGGTATGGGCCGACCGAGCCCTTGGGCAACGTGGCCGAGAGGAGCGCGACTCCCTCCGCGATCTGTTGCTTATCCCAAAGCGCCCTGTCCTGCTGCGCGAGCGGGATCAACTCGCCTGCGGCACTCGTGCGCGCTCGACGGCGCGCGTCGGTCAACAACATGAGCGCGAGCAGGCCGGCGGCCTCCGTGTCGCCCGGTTGCAAATTGTGGACGATCCGCGTCAGGCGCAGCGCCTCTTGGGTCAGATCGCTTCGGCGCAGCTCAGGTCCGACGCTGCTCGTGTAGCCCTCATTGAAGATGAGGTAGAGGACGTGGAGAACCGCGCGCAGGCGCTGCGCTTGCTCCTCAGTAGTCGGCAGTTGGAATGGAATGCCGGAGTTCTTGATGCTTTGCTTGGCCCGGCTGATCCGTTGGGCCATTGTCGATTCGGGCACAAGAAACGCGTGGGCGATCTCCGCTGTGGTCAAGCCGCCCACCGCCCGCAACGTCAGCGCAATCGCCGAAGGCGGAGTCAACGCAGGATGGCAGCACATGAAGAGAAGGACCAGCGTGTCGTCTTTCTCCGGCACAGTCTCGATGACCGTCGATTCTGGTGCGTAGGCCGCCTCCTGGGCCAGCTCGCTTTCACGCCGGCGGCGCGCAGATTCGCTGCGAATGTGGTCGGCCATCCGCCGGAAGGCGACCTGCGTTAGCCATGCGCGGGGATTCTCCGGTGGGCCCTCGCGTGGCCAATGCAGCGCGGCGGCAAGCGACGCCTCCTGAACGGCGTCCTCCGCCGCCGCGAAGTCGCGAAATCTTCGGACGACAGCCCCGAGCACCTGCGGCGTCAAATCCCGCAACACGTGCTCGATCGGAACGTCCACTGATTGTCCGGTCATAACAATTCTTCCGGTGGGCCACTCATCACTTGCCGCACCTCAATGGGTTGGTTCTCCGGAATCCCTCGGGGCCCGTGGCGCGGCGGGTGGGGCGCCGCCGAAGCTCGCGCGGCGATCTTATACGCTTCCTCTGGGCTTTCCACGTCAACGATCCAATAGCCGGCGAGGAATTCTTTGGCTTCAGGGAAGACTCCATCCGTAATTGGCGTGCCGTCGCTTCCCGCGCGAACGATCTTGGCCTGGTCGGGGAACGCCAGGCCTTCGGCTGCAACGAACGCGCCCGAATCTTTGAGTTCTTTGTTGAAAGCGTGCATGAAAGCGAATTGCGCCTGGAGGTCTTGTTTCGACCACTTGGCGTACCAGTCAAAATCGGCCTTCGTGCCCGTCATCAGCAGCATGTACTTCATGTCTTTTCGCTCCTTTCGATTGTGGCATTGGGTTGGTGCGATTTCATAGTGTAATCGGAGCAAAACTGGTGTTCTCTGCATCTACCGCGACAGTTGCCGGCGCAGTCGGAGGGCCTGACTGGCGACCGTCACCACCCACACGCAGTAAACCACTACCAATAGCCGATTCGCCCAGCCAACGAACGGCATTATGCCAGGGGTCGTTTTGTTGCCTACACGGGTGTATCCACAGATCATGAGGATCAAAGCGGCTACCATCAGGACCAGACTCACCCAGGTGAGGTTAGCTGTCCAGAGAAGCACTTTCTTTTTTGCGGCCCACGCTTGGGTGCGACCCAGACGCACGCTGATCAACATTGCGGCGAGCGGCAGGCTAAGGACACCAATCATTCCAGCCAAATTGTGAAGAGGATGGTTGATATCGAAGACCGATGCCATGGCCTCGCCGACGCCTGCAGCGATCAGAAGACCCAGAGCCATCTTGCCGCCAATCCCGTTTACTTGCGACCACAGCGTGATGGCTAAGGCCCAAGAGCTTAATGCCCAGGACGCAAACATCAGTGACAGTACCCAACCATACCTTCCGTTTGCATACTCACTCACCACGCGCCAGGAAGGATCAAATTCTGGGCTAAGCACGTGCAAGCTCGCGAGCAACAAGTGAACTGCCCCAGCTGCTGCGATTGCCACACATGCCGCTGGTGCAGGGATCGTCGATGTGTCGGTGACTGAGGCTGCAGTGTTCATGGAATGCCTCACGTACTTCGTATTCGAGGAGGGGCGGCCGCGCTTTTCAGTGGCCCGCCGCAACCGCACGCAACTCACCGCTACTTCTGCTTCTTTTGCAAGTCAGCGATACGTGCCTTGACGAGCCGCTTCACAAGAGCCGTTGGTAGCGGCTCGTCTAGTCGAAATCGAACCGTCCCCTTCCCCGAGGTCTCGTATCCCTCGAGTTGGGCCGCGAGGGCGCGCGCGGTCGCCGCGCTGAGCGGGTAGAAGCTGCTGTGGTGTTTCCAAGCGGCGTACCAGACAAAGGGCTTTCCATCGAGACTGAAGGCGGGCATTCCGTAGCCGAAACTCTCGACAGCGCCGGGGGCCGCCGCGCGAATGGTCTCGCGCAGCTTTTGGACGTGCCTGCGTGCATCGGCTGGTAGCGCCGCAAGGTAGGTTCGCACCTGCAAGCTGGGCTGCTTCGCGCTATGTTTCGACGACGAGGAGGATTTCACAGGAAGTCTCCACTGTTGGGGCGCCATTCAGGAATGGCCCTCAAAATCAACAAATACGTGGCCGACCGCTGCGGTGACCCACCTACGTAGGTTGTCCATGACTGGCGCCGGCTTGGGGCGTTTTCATAATGTAGTCGGATCAAATCCGGGGTTCTCTACATCACTCGAGGTTTTTCTTGCGACTGCTTTCCAAAGAAATGTTTCGGCCGTGAGGTTGCTACGACCAAGATGAAGAGAAGGTTGCGGATCGTCCTCCAGAAGAACTCTCTGGCTTGGTGGTCGAGCCACGTGATGCATGGGTTAGCGCCGGCAGAAGCGGCCCTGTGAGAGGACAAATTCACGGCGGTTTGCGGCCGAGTTTCTCTGCCACCAGACTTAGAATCACCGCGTCTCTATGCGCTCCGCGCGCTCGACTGGAAATCGCTCTGGAGGAGCTTCACCGCCGCCGGGCTGGCGAGACAAAGGCGGACAAACCGATCCATTGCCCGTTGTTGGATCTGTGCGCCGGTCTCCCAGCGCGAGACCGTCGACTCGCCCACGCCCAACAGGTTGGCGAACTGTTTCTGGGTCAACGCCAGCTTTTCGCGGCCCTGGCGAATCTCCTCCGGCGCCAGTAACTGAGCCTCGCGCCGGAAGGCGGCACTGATCTGGTGGTCGGCCTCGTCGTCGATGCTGATGGCCTGGCAGTTGGCGCATTGCGGCACGGTAAAGGCGGCAATTTCTACCTGGTAAGTCCGGCCGTCGTGCTCGATGGTGGTGGCATACGGGATGGTGGCCAGCCGGATCGCTTTCTGGCCGCATTTGCCACAGCGCTTCGGATAGGTGCGGGTTGTCATCTCCGGTGCCCCTAGATCTGCGGAAGGGCGTTCACAATGTCTCCCCGAATTCATGGCGAAGCAAGGGCCCATTTCAACCAGAAGAAAGCTCCAAGGGTCAGGGCCATAAGTACGACAAACATGAACCCTGCGACTAAGGTCCCTCCCACAGTTCCCAGATGTTGCACCAGCCAAGGATGGACGCGGCCCACAAGATCAAGGATGAGGTGTCCTGTCTTTGGGCGTCCTCTTTTTCCGCACTTCACGCAGACGGTGGCCCCCGCGGGCAGAAGCACCTGACAGTCGGGGCAAACAAGGTCTCCATGTGCAAGCATGGAAAAGAGTGTAACTTTGCCGGCTGACGATAAACAAGGGCAAGAATAAAGAGCGGGAAAAGAAGCGAACGCTATCTGGGTGATGTTTTGCCGGCTGCTCCAGGATCAGCAGGTAGAGGCGGCGGTGGGGCGGTCTGCACTGGTGGACCTTGCGGGACCGGCGCGGCCAAGGGCGGCGGGTTCGTTCCCCCGGTTTGGATGACAACCGGAGCAGCGGCAGGCGGAGGGCCTGATTGAGGCGGGAACCCGTTCGCAGGCAGCAGGTGACGCGCCACCTGGTCCAGGATGCGGGTGCTGACCCCGTGATCGCCGAAAGTCGACACGCGCACGCAAACGCGCGTGTTCTTGCCCTCGGCTGGGATCTTGCTGTCCACTTCGGTCACATAGATGCGCACTTGCTGACCGTCGGTAGTCCGGCTCTCGATGAAGCTCTCGTCCGGTTTGATATCTTCCTTGAGGATGGGCATTCCTAGCTCGGCGAGGGCAGTGTGCGTGGCGGCCCAGGTATCGTTGAGGCCGGCATTGTAGACCTCACACACTTTGCCTTTCACGTAAACGTAACCGGCCGCAGCCCCGCCCGCCGCGCCCGCAGCCGCAACAACCAGGCAGCCGGTGTTTGAAAGGATAAGGATCGCCAGGAGCAGGTAACCGCCCGCGACTCTTCCAAACGTTGGGCATCGGCTCATCATTTTGCCTCTCCTCCGTACACAGACGGGCGGGTACTCTAGCGATTCCACCCCGTGGAGCAAGACCAGTATCGACAGGAACGGGGAAAAGAATAGGCTGAAGAGGAAGTCTGCGGAGATTGCAAAAAGGTGGAGCTTCTTGGAGCCTGATCCAGTTGTTTCCCCCCACTTGGGCGAGAGAGGAATAGGACGCATGGGTCTCATGGGACATATGCGTCCTATTCCTCCAGCACTCGCGAAAGGGGCTTTTGGAACAGCCTTTTACCGAACGAGACATGGCGCGTTATCTGATTGGCATCGATCTCGGAACAACGAACAGTGCGCTCGCATACGTCGACCTGCAGCGCAGGCCTAAAGGCGGCCGGCCCGAGATCCATACGTTTTCCATTCCTCAGCTCGTGGCGCCAGGCGAGCTGGGAGCCCGGCCGCTGCTGCCATCGTTCCTCTACCTTCCCGGACCCCACGATCTCCCGGCCGGTTCGGTTGCCTTGCCCTGGGATCCGAAACGCTCGTATGCAGTGGGCGAGTTCGCCCGCAATCATGGTGCGCGCATCCCCGGTCGGTTGGTGACCTCGGCGAAATCGTGGCTGTGCCATGCCGGCGTCGATCGCTCCGCGGCGATCCTGCCCTGGACCGCGCCGCCTGATGTGGCGCGCATTTCGCCGGTCGAAGCCTCGGCGCGCTACCTTCAGCACATGGTCGAGAGCTGGAATTATCGCATGGCCGCCGACCGGCCGGAGGACCGCCTGGAAAAGCAGGCGGTCGTGCTCACCGTGCCTGCTTCGTTCGATGATGTGGCGCGCAACTTGACCGTGGACGCTGCCCGCCGAGCGGGTATTGAAGACCTGACCCTTCTGGAAGAGCCTCAAGCCGCGTTCTACTGCTGGTTGGCTACCCACCCTCCCCAGGAGGCCGCGTTGCTCAAACCGGGCGCGCGTTGCCTGGTTGTGGACGTCGGCGGCGGCACCAGCGACTTCAGCCTCATTCGCGCCATCGAGCAGCAAGGCGAACTCGGCTTCGTGCGTGAGGCCGTCGGCGAACATCTGCTGCTGGGCGGCGATAACATGGACCTGGCGCTTGCCAAGTTCGTCGAAGCCCGCCTGCCCGGAGCGGGAAGACTCGACGCGGCCCAGTACGGAATGCTTACCCAGGCGTGCCGCTGTGCCAAGGAGGCCCTGCTCGGTCCCAGCCCGCCCGAGTCTTACACGACGACCGTGATGGGGCGCGGCCGGCAGGTTGTCGGCGGCGCTCAACATGCGTCGCTGGCGCCGCGCGACGTGCGCGAGATCATCTTCGAAGGCTTCCTGCCGCTCGTGCCCTACGATGCGGAGCCGAGTCGGGGTGCGCGAACGGGGCTGCACGAAATGGGATTGCCCTACGTCAGCGACCCCGCGATCACCCGGCACCTGGCAACGTTCCTGAAAAGGCATCCTCCCGATCCGCCCGCGCTCGGCGCTGCGCTCGGCGCGGGTCTCCCTGCGCTCGGCGCGGGTGTCCCGACCCCGCCGCACCGCGGAGAGCCCCAAGCAATCCTCTTCAACGGCGGCGTCTTTCAACCCGA
>Ga0116222_1001948_pt1 | contig 11173 bp, 9 predicted proteins | sample Sb_taG_12_FD_88963 | JGI IMG/M metagenome (GOLD analysis project Ga0116222, IMG submission 88963) | Peat soil microbial communities from Weissenstadt, Germany - Sb_50d_9_AC metaG | ecosystem: Environmental > Terrestrial > Soil > Wetlands > Peat | place: Germany: Weissenstadt | collected 2010-09-21
TCCTCCGTGAAACGGGGTCCTCCGGTTCAACCACCCGCAACATGGAGGAAACAGGCGTTCTAGAAAAGGTGAATCTATCGGGCTTTTGTTACCTCGCTTTGAACCAGGTCGAAATCTAAGCCGGTAAGCCCCGGCCGGAACTCATAGATTCCGCCGCGCGGTCTCTTCTCCATCATGTGCTCATCGCTCGCAATGCTCGACGAATTGCGATCTTCAGTGATCGTCGGGGGCATTGGCCGTGATTGGCAGTCCTTGTTCACATCATCGCCCGGAACCGGTGCCGCCGAATGGAGCGAGTGCGGTCCATCAATGAGTGCCGCATGGCCTCTCTGTCAGGCAGTTGTTCCAACTGTCCCCGACGGGTTCATATAAAGGCGATGATTCCCACGTTTGCCAACGACCTGAGCCGCCTCCGAGAGGCGAAGGCAATACGCCACGCGCTGGGCTAGCCACAGCGGACGATCGATCCGGCGGGCGATGTCGGCCGTGGTAAATGGCTCGAGCCAGTCATGGCTTTGTGGTAGCAATTTCCAGAGGTCAGCGGGACGCTCGATACTGAGCTTCCCCAGGATCTCCACCAGGCGGCGATCGACGATCCGGTACCCTGGCCGCCGGCGGCGCGACACCCGGATCTCGTCGATCGACACAGGTAGGACCTCGATGTCCAGATTTGGGTCCGGCAAGATGCGAGCCAGTCCGACCAGATCCTCGAAGAGATCCACGACCGCACCACGCTTCGGGCTGCGGCGGGCCGACAGATCCGGACCGTCGGTCCGCGCTCGCCTCACGACGCGACGCTCGAGCACCACGGGTTTGACCACCCGCACCCGATGCTCGGGCAGCAGCCGTCCCAACTTGGCTCGCAACGGGCCCAGAGGTCCCGATTGGATCTCGACGAGCAGCCCCGCGCCGTCCACGGCATCGATCCTGAACCCCTTGAGAGTCACCTCGGAACGCCCGCCCGACCCCGATCCGTACTGATCCTTGAGCGCGCGGTGCAGGCTCGTCTCCATCGTGGATCTTCCTTGAAAAAAACGAGCCGCCCCAGTGTCGTCCGGCAGGAGCCGAAATCCGTCAAACGACCTTCAAAGGTTCGACACCCAAGTCGCGAATGGTAAGGAGAGGACGGAATACCAGCCCGCGCGATTCGAACGCCTGTGCGGCACCCTCAAGCCGGTCAAGAACAACGGCCACCAGCGCGACCTTGCACCCGAGTGCCTCGACGGCCTCGATGGCCTGGATGGACGATCCACCTGTTGTGGCCACATCATCGACGATCGCCACCACCGAGCCGCGCTCGAGCGGACCCTCGACGAGGTTAAGGGTGCCGTGGGCCTTGGCCTGTTTGCGCACCAGAAAACCTCGCAGTCCGGGGCGTCCGTGGGTGGCCGCCAGGGCCAGAATTGCCCCGACAACCGGATCGGCCCCCAGCGTCAGCCCGCCTACCGCCGTGACCTCGGGATAATCGGCGAACAGGTCGAGCATCCCCACGGCAATTAACTGTGAGCCCTCGGCCAGCAGCGTGACCCTGCGGCCATCAATGTAAAAATGCGAGGATCGCCCGCTGGCCAGGGTAAAAGTCCCTAGCCGAAGTGCGTCGCGCTTCAGCAGAGCAACCAGTTGCGCCCGATGTTCCTCTCCCCAAGCCCGCGTCATCCCCACTGATCCTTCCCTTCTTGCCAGACCTCGGCATCGATCGATAGCACCGCCTCGTCTGGTGCTAGCCTTTCCACCCAAAACCATGGTCGAGCAATACCTTCTGGAGAGTCCGGCAACAAGCTACCACACCTCGTCTACCTCGCCAAGCGATCCCATGGGCAGACACGAGAGGTTCATCCCCATCGTCGATGCCGCCAAAAATCGGTCAATCGGCCAATAGTAAACGTTCAAATCGTTCGGTGAATCGCTCTTTATTGTATGCCGAAAGCTCGATTTTCTCCGTGGAACCCGGATCGACTCACGTTTTTCAAAAAAAATCGGACCATGGTCTTGCCATCAGGCGAGCAAATGGTTAGAATTAACTCGTTCAAAGCGTCCGAACAAACAGGAAAACGTTCATGGCTCGCCCTGATGATCACTTGAAAACCCGGATGGTCGCCAAGGCTCTTGGCTTGAGCGTCAGTACGATCAAGCGCTGGGTCGATTCAGGAACCATCCATGCCGTCCGGACCACGGGGAGGCATCGCTTGATTCCCAGGTCTGAGGCTATCCGGATGGCTCACGAGCTGGGACTGGACGGAACTGAAATTCGCAAGATTGCCGGTATTCCATCCGGCGACCTGACGCCGGTCGATGAGCAGACTTGTGATCGGCTCTGTCACATGCTCAAGGACGGGCACGTGCAACAGGCGAAATCGTTGATTCAATCGATCTACGTTTCGGGGCGCAACGCAGTCGCCTTGTCCGATCAGTTAATCCGACCCGTGATGGGCCGGATTGGTCACGGGTGGATGGTCGGGGCGCTCGACGTTTATCAGGAACATCAGGCCTCGCATATCGTGGCTGCGGCCATTCTGGAGCTGATCGATCAGGTGTCCAGAGAGCACAAGCCGACAGGACCCCTTGCTCTCTGTGCAGCAACCGAGGGGGATCCTTATGTCCTTTCCTGTCTGCTGGGCGAACTGGTACTGCGGGAGATGGGCTGGGACGTGCGGAACTTGGGCGTGAATCTCCCCTTGCGGTCCCTGGCCAATGCAACTGTTCAGTACCGGCCCAGGCTTGTGTTTCTGTCGATCAACTTCCTGCGCGATCAGGATCATTTCATCCGCGAGTATCTATCGTTTTACGAGACGGCGGCAGAGACCCATGCGGCCGTGATCGTGGGAGGGCAGGCGCTCGACGCGGAGCTTCGGTCCAGGCTGCGCTACACGGCATTCGGGGACCGGATGATCCATCTCGCTGAGTTTGCGCGTCAGTTGGGTTCCACAACGAGTTTGGCCGGGCAGGTAGCAGCCTCCTCCGGCAAGGTCGTCCGTCCGATTCTGGGGTCTTCTCAGAATGCGCGATAGTGACACCTTCACCACGGTGCACGATCCGGAGAAAGGAAACGGTATGCGCAGCAGGCAAGAGGCGTCCGAAAGAGCTGGTTTTGCCAGCCTGGAGAGCTCCGATACCGAGGTCCTCAGCTCCCGTGACGAGCGTTCCTTGCTCCGGGAACTTGCAGCTTGCAAATCCAGGCTGGCTCAGTCCTTGGCGAGCATTGAGGGCGTGGAAATTCCCGCTGCCGCGGATGATCCCCAGACTCTGGCTCACTACATCGCTGCAGCCTATGTCAATGATGGCCCGACCGGTGCACGTCTGGGCGCGATCTACCGCAAGTACTCAGAGTTGCGGGGCAAGCTAGCCCTGGCCAACCTGAGGCTCGTTGCCCATGTCGCCAAGCGATTCCGTGACCGGGGCATTCCCTATGGCGATCTGTTGCAGGAAGGTTTCTGCGGTTTGCTCGAAGCGATCGATCGGTTCGACTTGAACCACGAGACGAAGCTTGCCACCTACGCCACCTGGTGGATTCGCCAGTCGATGCAGCGGGCCGTCGCCTCGGGAGCCTATCCCGTGCGACTGACTCCGCGACATCTTCGGCAACTGGCTCAGAATCAAGAAGAGCTGGAGCGCCAGGAGCGGGTCCGCGACGACGCGGGGCGGAATGAGCGAGGCGACCCCACGATGAGCGAGATGATCCACCGGATCCACACGGCCACTCGCCCCACAATCTCGCTCGACGCGACTTTTGACCAGGATTCCAGCTTCACCTTGCTGCAAACGATGAGTGATCCGGACGCCGATCGTACCGCCGAGGTCGATTCGGATGAGGCCGTGCAGAAGCTGATCAGGTCGCTTCGCCCCAGGGAGCAACAGGTTCTCTCGCTTCGCTTCGGCCTGGGTGGGCGGGAGCGATTATCGTTGAGCCAGGTGGGCAAGATCCTCAATGTGTCCAAGGAGCGAGTGCGGCAGATCCAGGACCGCGCCCTCAATAAGCTCCGCATCATGGCCGAGCAAGAAAACCTGGCAAATCGGCTGGCCTTGAGTCTTTGAACGACGGCCTCCCGAGGTCGAACTCGTCGTTTTCCGGCGCAACCGATCGGGATCAAGCCGGCACGGAAGGAGGTCCGATGATTCTTCCAGGCGGCCTTCTCCTCCTGCCGTGCTCCTTGTCAACGCGTGGGACGCTGGTTGGGGTTCCATGGCAAAGTCGATCTACAGGCCCGACCCGGATCGTGATCCGGTCGGGCCATTCTTGCATTACCTGATGGCGGAGTGCGGAGTGTCCCCGCACACGCTTGCAGCCTACCGATCCGATCTCATGCGCTTCCTCCGCTGGCGCAAAACTCATGCACCGGGACCGCTTTCACGGTTGGAAATCGGCATCCTGAGCGGATACGTGAGCGAGCTCGCACTCGCCGGCCTGGCGCCGAGTAGTATTTGCCGGCACCTGGCGAGCCTGTCGACCTTCTTCCGGTTCCTCGTTTTCGAGGGGAAGCTCTCGGACAATGTGGCCAAGCTACTGGTGGCCCCGGCGGTTTGGGACCGCTTGCCGACTGTCCTGGGGCCTGCCGCGGTGGACCGTCTGCTGAGCGTTCCCAGGGCGGATACACGGCTGGGCCGGCGTGACCGTGCGGCACTCGAGACCCTCTACGCAACGGGTTGTCGGGCCACGGAGGTGGTCAATCTGCGACCGTCGGATCTCGATCTCAGGGGGGGGCTGGCACGTTGCGTCGGCAAGGGCAACAAGGAACGCTGGGTCCCGCTGGGAGCCCGAGCGGTCTCGGCCGTCTCGGCATACATGACGACGGATCGACCGTTCCTGGTTTCACGCCACCCCGAGACGGCCACAGTGCTGGTCTCGAAATCGGGACGGCCGCTTTCCCGGATCGGCTTGTGGAGAATCGTCAAGCAGCATGCCCGGGCCGCCGGGTTGAAGGGTGATGTCAGTCCCCACACCTTGCGGCATAGCTTCGCCACGCACTTGCTGGCCGGGGGCGCGGATCTTCGTGCCGTCCAGGAGATGCTCGGCCACTCGTCAATCGCCACAACCCAGATCTACACCCGGGTCGAGCTCAGCCGGCTCCGAGAAGTTCATGCGCGATTTCATCCCAGGTCCGATCCCCAGGGCGCCGGTTAGGGGAAGCAATGCGGTCAAGAACTTGCGGGCGACGCTTCCTTGGCCCCGAAGCACTCGTTGAGCTTTTCCAGGACCACGGGGCGGTAGCCCATCGGGTCGGTTCCCTTGGGACTGGCGATACCGATGCCCTTGCACTCCTCGATTGGCATGATGCGCACGATCTTCCGGTCCTGATCTGCCAGCAGAGCCACCCGGATCGAGCCGATCAGTGCCGTGTCGTTCCAGTGGCAGCGGCAGGCCGATCCATCGGGCAGGTAGAGCATGACCTCGGGCAGACCCGCGTCGCGGAGGGCGCTCCAGACTTGAGTAATCAGATCCGTCATCGCGAGGACTCCAGTCCGACCGGTGTTGAGCCCTTCTCGGGTTCAGGTTGAACACTCTTGCAAGTCTAGAACACCGGCTCCAAAATGGCGCCAGTTTCCCCCTGGGCCGGGACGAGGGCATGGAGCAGACGGTTTTGTTAGCCTGCTTGGCGTCGACCTAGTTCATGACCGGGTTTCCGCCGAGCGTCTGGTCCGCTCCAACGTCGTGCGCACTCTTGCCTGGACGGAGCATTGCCTGATCGTGCTGGTCATGATCGGCCGGGTGAGCGGTATCGATTGATCGGGGAGGGCAACCGGCAATTGGCGATGAGGACGTTGTTACTTTGCAGCGTCGGGTAATTGGGCCAGCAGGCCATCCCTCACTCGATTCCTCAAGGCCTCGAGCTCGGCGGGGTGCTCGTGCCCCAAATTCTGCTCCTTGCTGAACGCGCTCAGACAATCAAACGCCTTCTTGGCTCTCTGGAAGGCCGATCGGGCCTGCGCGTGTCGTCCCAGGTCACGAGCAAACTCACCCAGGGCCGCCCAGGTCTCACTCGAAATCCAGTAGAAAGCATAGACCCTCACGATCGCGGCTTTGAGCGTGTCGGATCGGACCGCGAGATCGGCGACATCCCGCTCGCAGTCGATCAGGGCATTGGCGGCCTGTTCGTTCAGCTCCAGGGCCCGCTTGGTGCTGGCGGCATCGCCGCGGCGGCGAAGCTCGGCAGCCCAACGAACTGCGACCCGGCTTCTGCGCGTGATCCAGTCGATCAGCTCGTAGCGGTCGTTGCGATCGCCACGAGCCCGCGTTGCGTCGATCAGTTCGGTCAGACGGAGATGGGCCGACTCGAAATTGCCGAAGAACTCGTCGACGATCGCCACCTGCGTGCGAATCGTATTCGATTTAGGGTCGACCTTCAGAGCGAGCGCCAGCGCTTTGAGCATGGTCTCGTAGTATTTGCGTTCAATCGCTTGCTCATCCGAGGGATCACGAGCCATTTCACCGGTGCTGTCTCGCCTGGCCGCATCGGTTTTGCTTTGGATGAGGAGATCGATCCGGGAGGTGACGAAGTCTTGGAGCTGCCTGGCCAGAGACGGGTTCTCGCGTGCCCAATCCAGCAGCTTCGATTCGGCGCTGGGAAGATTGAGAGCTGCGTTCATGGAGTCCTGGGCATTGTCCTCCACGAAACCATGCGAGACGCCCTGGGCGATTCCCAGCAGGGTCAGTGGCAGGGGATGGCCTGGATACTCGAGAACCAGGCCGCGAAGTGGTGCGATAGCCCTTTTGGGATGGCCGTCATCAATGTCCTTGACGGCTTGCCGGATCACGGGCAGCGTTGCCGGATCGGGTTTCAACATGGGAGCGACCCAGTGGTAGCCGAGGGCCCCGATCAGAGCGAGATAAACCGTGTTGCTCACGAGCCGGGCTCGGTTCCGTGTGACCCAGTTGCCGAATCGTTCGCGTCGGGAAGGATTGACGGCCTGCCGTAGTGGCTGGCGGGTGAGGAAGCGCTCGAGATCTTCGGCGAGCGACAGGGCATCGGGATACCGATGGTCGGGATTGAAGCAAAGGCAGCGCTCGACGATCGCCTGGAGAGCGTGGGGGATCTGGGGATTGAACCGTCGGACGTCGGTCACCAGGCGTGTCCGGCGGTCCAGTAGATCGCTCATCGCTCGGGCTGGCGAAATTCTCTCGTCCGGTAGATCCGGAGCCTGGCCGGTCAACAACTCCCGCAGCACCAGCCCGAGAGAATAGATGTCGGCCTGCGCGCCGACCTTGTTCCAAAGCTCAGGATTGAGAAAGGCCTCGATCTGCTCCGGGGCCATGTACGGCAGGGTTCCTCCCAGCATGGCCGACTCGGCCTGGTGGGCCGCGTGCGGGGATTCTGCGAGGTTGAAGTCGAGCAACTGCGGGCCGTGATCGAGTGTGAGCAGGATATTCCCCGGCTTGACGTCCCGGTGGAAGGTCTGCATCCCATGGGCATAGTGCAGCGTGCGTGCCAGGATCATGGCGATCCAGGCCGCGCCTTGGGCGTAGGTTCCATCCACCGGGAACCCGTTCCACTGATCCCCCGTGGGTTCGCGGCGGTGCGGCGACGCGTGCTTCTCCTGCGGGCTTGATGGTGCGTCGGTGCTGGTGCCCTCCACGATCACGTCCCAAAGAATCCTGGCCAGCTTTGGCCGCTCGGCCGGCCGTACGCGCTTCACGATCTCGTCGAGTGGCAACCCGGGGCGGTAAGGCATCGACAGCCCGCGCAGACCCTCCTCGGGCTGAAATGCCACTGCATTGACCGGAACGATGTGGGGGTGATCGAGTGCCCCCTGCGTCTTCGGTTCCTGGCCCCGGTCAAGCGAGACCTTCAGGACCACGCGCTTGCCGCCCAGAGAGAGGTCCCTGGCGAGAAAGACCCGGGACCAGCCCCCTTTGCCGATCAGTGAGACAAGCTGAAATTCCTCGAACTGGTCGTCGGCTTCGGGAAAGCGCGTTTTCGGAGTCGACAGCCCTGCCGCCTGGCTCAGGAGATGGTGGTACTGCAGTTGCGAAAGGAGCGAGTCTTTCCACGCCGGATAGCGGTCACAAAATGTCTCGACGTCCGGCGCTTCACCCTTTTCCTCGCGCAGGCAGAACTCCTCGTAGATCAGGCTGATGATCCGGCTGTGAGCCTGGCGAAGATCGGGAAAGCGGTCGAGGTAGTGGGCAACCTCCGCCGTCTGGCCTCGTTCAAACCGGCAGCGTAAGTCGGACTTGATCAGGGCCGCCAGGTGCGCAAGGCGATCGAGCAGACTTCCCGTGTCCTTGGCCTTGCAGTTCTGCCAGAATCGCTCCAGGGACACCTCGCCGTGTCTCTGCCATTGCTCCTCGAGCAGGTTCACGTCGCGGTCCACCCGGTCCAGCCCGTTACCAGCACGAGCCGAGGCGAGTAAGGACTTCATGATCATCCTCCCGAGTCGTGGAGGGAATCGTGAAGATCCTTGAGAAACCGCTGCACCTTGCGAATGTTCCAGCCCGTCTTATCGGCAATGTCGGCTGTGGAATATCCTTGGTGCTTGAGATCAATGATGGTCCGCTCAATCTCGTCTTGCCGGTTGAGAAGCCATGCCTGGACCTCATTGGCCTGCGCTTGCTGGCTGGCGGTCGGCTCAGCCGAGGGAAGATGAACCGGACCGGCATCCCGGTCGTCTGCCGACAACCGTCGTTCACGTGTGACGTCACGCTTGAGCGTGTGCCGGCGTCGATGCTCGTCAATGACCTTCTGCTCGGCGACTTGGGCCAGAAATTTGCAAAGCGATTCGACCGAGACGAAGTTCAGTTGATTCAGATTAGCGGCCAGGCTCTTCATCACGTCGCTGGCGAAATCGGTCGAGTCGTAAAGCGACCGCATCGAACGATCGAGCTTACGTCGAACGACTCTTCGCACTTTCGGATAGCACTCTCGAAAAAGGGCTTCCCAGGCCGACTGATCCCCTTTCTGGGCATCCAGCAGCGTCCGCGAGAGATCGTCCGGTAATGCGGGATCTGACAGCGTCGTCATGACCAAATTCCTCCCCTGGTGCGATGGGAGGATCGACGCCCGGGCGCAGAGCGTGCAAACAATCAGAGGGGATGCTATCCGCCCGAAGCTCCCACCGGCCCCCGCCTATTCTAACCCCAGGTTCACGACATGAAAATCCTTTCGCTCCAAAAAAAACTGTGTTCGAATGGGTTTATGGGGAAAAATTGAAACACGGGGAAGATTGTCGCGAGAGACGCGCTTGGCACGTTCAGCCAATACCGACAAAGACCTGGCAGATTCTTGTCATCTCTCCTTATTTAGGTCGACGATTGACCAAAATTCGCCGTCCCAGAGATTCGCCGCCTGCACAGAGGCACGTGCAGTTCCCAAGAATGGCCTGGAGGGGACCATGGTCGGCTTTCTTGGTCATAACCCCGGGACCGGCGGACTCCGAAAGTCATTCGAGCAATTCAGACCTACCCAAGGGGGCAGAACAGGACCAAACCCGGACCTGCCGCGAACGAACTTCCGATGAATGAGGCACCAAAACCCCAACGAGCCACGGTCACGCTTAAGTAGGCATCGTCGTGGTGGCCGGCGGGGTGTAGGATCCTGGACCGATCGTTGTCGGATCGGCAACCGAGGGGCCACTCTGAGACCCTGAAAGTGGGTCCATGGGACTGATGATCACCGTGGGTGAGTTGCTACCAGCACCCGACAGAGGGTTCATCGGGCTCACCAATACGCCCACAGCGCTAGGAGCAAGTCGCATGGGCATCAAATCAAGACTCGGCTGAAAATCTCGGCGCGCACGCATGAGTGAACTCCCGCCTGGTCGGCGCGAAAGAGGAATGGAATCGGCATTCTCTTGAAAGTAGGAAGAGTTGTGCTCAGGTGGAGGAGAGCTTACCGGGGACCCAGTGAACGAATCCCGTCCATGCGATCGGTTCCGGGCTGGGCGGTTCTGAGCCACTCACGGCAATGCGAGACGGTCGAAGGCCCCTTGTGTGGCCGGCTCGTGGTTCCCGCCTTCTTCTTCTCGGCTTCTCGGCGGGGACGCCTGGCCACTTCATTCCAACCGGATCTTTCGTGGTTCTTAGACTTAGATCCTGAATCGATTGGTTGACCACAGGTCCTTGGCTGGCGTTGGGACACTAACTCTAGTTGTAGGAACCGATTACTCGCGGCAGCTCGTAACTTCCCTTGGCTTCGACGCTGCGGTTCGGCGCTTCCATCGGGTAGAGTTCCGCAGGCAGGAATGCCAGGCAGGCCGAGCGGTAAAGAGGGCAGCAGTTGTGTTGCTCGATGGCACCAGCCCGGAGGCGGCCGGCGAGGTCCGGGCGGGCGGCCTGATGCGCCGCGACGTAAAGTCCCAGCGGCGAGAGCCGGGCGTCTCGTGAGCCGATGATCATGCTCAATGCCCGACCCTGGCGAAGCAGGTCCTCAGTTAGCCGGATTTCACGTTTCAACTCGGTACGCAGTCGACGGATAATGCGTCGAACGCTCTGCCTGTACCGATGACCCGCCTCGGGCTGAGCAAGACAAGTCCAGGGGTCGGCGAACGAAGCGGTCAAGGGCTGTGATGCGACGAAAAGCTCGGGATCGAGGGGAATCGTGGGGTCCTCGAAGTGAACCTCCCAGAGAATTGTCGCGGCCGCCGACCAGATCCGGGGAGTGGAACAACCACGATACCAGTTGCTGCGCCGCAACGTGAAGGCTCTTTCGATCCGATCTGCAAGGCGATCAAGGGTTTTTTGCGTGGGCAACACTTTGTATGACCTCGACAGCGTCCGGACCTCGTTCCATGTACGGCGAGACCTCCGAGAAACTCTCGAGTGTTTCCGTCTTGGCCTCGACCTCAAGAACCGAAATCCCGATCGCATCGCGTCACGATCCTGAAATCTTTCTCGCACTTTTTCACAGAAAACTCCGCGCAGACCGATTGCCTTTGCGCAACCGACAAGAGAATCTATAGTTTATGGCGACCAAGAAAGATAAGCACTGAGGGCGCGGGTCCACGGAATCAAGCTTCCCGGTCAGCCGGGCCGCCCCCGAGCACCTCGATTTGACACGGTCTCCTCGAACACCTCGGCCACGTTTACCTTGGTCAGCCGGGCCGCCCCCGAGCACCTCGATTTGACAGGGTTATTTCTTCGGTGAATTATTGTTCTTCGTGACCAAGGCATTGAATTCGCGCTCTTCGGTTGACTACCATGATGCATGTAGTGGATGATGAATTCGTCGTTTTCGTGCTTCGA
>Ga0116222_1001950_pt1 | contig 11171 bp, 9 predicted proteins | sample Sb_taG_12_FD_88963 | JGI IMG/M metagenome (GOLD analysis project Ga0116222, IMG submission 88963) | Peat soil microbial communities from Weissenstadt, Germany - Sb_50d_9_AC metaG | ecosystem: Environmental > Terrestrial > Soil > Wetlands > Peat | place: Germany: Weissenstadt | collected 2010-09-21
AATAGCCCTGCGATTCCGCGACCTGATGAGCCCCGCGTTGTACGACCGGCCCGGCGATGAAATCCTCTCTCGCGGCCTCTATCTGGACCTGCCCGCCTGGGGCTACCACATCTTTGAGCTGGGGCAGGCTTCAGCCTGCCAGATTCCCGTCGTCTGCTGAAGCCGCCGTCTATGGGTATCTCCCGAAACTTGGTAAGGGCGGAGGGATTCGAACCCTCGATCTCTTCCTTGAAAGGGAAGCGGCTTAATCCTCTTGCCAACGCCCTCATGGCGTCGTAGATGGGAATTGAACCCATTGTCACCTGCTTGAGAGGCAGGGCACTCGTCCGGTCGTGCTCTACGACAAAACTGGTCGAAGCGGACGGGAGTCAACGCCGAAAAATGGTACGCCCGCAGGGATTTGAACCCCGAGTCTCTCGGTTCGTAGCCGAGTATCCTAGTCCGTTGAACGACGGGCGCGGGAATCGTTGGCTGGCCGCCCAGACTTCGAACCTGGAACCTTCTGAGTCAGAGTCAGACGCGCTGCCAATTGCGCCAGCGGCCAGTGGCGAGGAGGGCTGGCTTCGAACCAGCAACCTGCGGAGTCAAAGTCCGCCGCTCCGCCAAATTGAGCTACCTCCCCAAAACGGATCTGGTGGAGTGGGGAGCGCTCGAATCTCCGTATGCGGGTTTTCAGTCCGCCGCTAGACCATCTCAGCTACCACTCCAAAAACTGGTGGACCCACAGGGAATTGAACCCTGATCGGTGGTTTGCAGGACCACTGCTCTCCCGTTGAGCTACAGGCCCGAACCTGGTAGCGGGGGACGGAATCGAACCGTCTTCCGGAAGTTTATGAGGCTTCCCGTCTGCCATTGACAGTACCCCGCAACAAAACTGGTGCGAGAGGTCGGAATCGAACCGACAACCGCGCGATTATCGGTCGCGTGCTCCACCGGTCGAGCTGCTCTCGCGAAAAACCTGGGGCTGGCGGCAGGCTTCGAACCCGCGTCTACCTCCATACCAAGGAGGGGCTTTGCCACCTTAAGCTACGCCAGCGAAACTGGGGCTGGGAAGGGTACTTGAAACCCTACGCTCCTCGTTACGAATGAGGTGCTCTGCCGCTTGAGCTATCCCAGCATTAGGCCGAAGGAGTCACTGACTTGGGACACACTACCCCTAAGTCACTCCGGCGCTAACTTGGAGCGGAGCACGGGAGTCCAACCCGTCTGTTCTGCTTGGAAGGCAGATGCCTCAAGGCGCTCGGCCAGCCCCGCTTATCAACTCTCACTTCTAATTGTCAAAGAACACACCGATAGCTTGGTCGGGGCGGGAGGATTTGAACCACCGATTTTCTGCTCCCAGGGCAGACGGCTCACCGGGCTTGCCTACACCCCGAAGACCTGGCGGCGGCAAAAAGTCCGCCGGAAAAAACGAAACGGCCCGAATCCTTTCCAGGACCCGGGCCGCTTTGAAATCCGTAAGTGATTGATTCCTAAACGGTAGAGTCCTCCATGGCGCGCGGCTCGGCGGTGGCGCCGGCGATCGCCGCCTGTGGTTCCGTCCCGAATTGGAATCCTTGTTTCATCGAAATTCGATTATGACTCACTTGCCGCGCCGATGTCAAGAGGAAAGTGAGTCAGATCAGTTATAAGATGGCGGAGGGTAGGAGATTCGAACTCCTATGTCCTTTCGGTACGGCGGTTTTCGGGACCGCTGGGCTACCAGGTTGCCCATACCCTCCGCATGGAGTGGGAGGCGGGACTCGAACCCGCTAAGACCTGCTTTGCAGACAGGCGCTTCGACCGCTTCAGCATCTCCCACAAACTGGCAGGGGACCTCGGAATCGAACCGAGCAATACCGGGTTTGGAGTCCGGCGCTCTCCCAATCGAGCCTGTCCCCCGTGTGAGTTGGTAGGCCCGGTGGGAGTCGAACCCACAATGCAACTCCTTTTGAGGGAGCGGGATATGCCATTCTCCTACGGGCCTGTAACTTGGTGGGGCGAGAGAGACTCGAACTCTCATGCACGAATGCGTCCGGTTCTGAGCCGGGTGCGTCTACCGGATTCCGCCATCGCCCCATGGTGCCGGGGAGGGGCCTCGAACCCCCAAAAACAGCACACTCAATGCTGCGCGTCTGCCAAATTGCGCCACCCCGGCATGGTCTGGGAGGCAGGAGTCGAACCTGCGGTGTTTACCCTGTGGGTGCCGCGTCTACAGCGCGGTGCTCTCGCCACTGAGCCACTCCCAGAAAATATTCGGTTGTCAAAGATCGCAAAGAGTATTGGCGGAGAGCAAGCGACTCGAACGCTTGTGTCCACAGAGGGAACTCCGGTTTAGCAAACCGGATGGGCGGCCTGCTGCCCATGCTCTCCGGGAATTACCAATAAAGTCGGGATGACAAATAGGACAGGCGGGTACAACTGGGCGATAACTGCAGTCGCTTGGTTGCGGTGTCCATGATTGAATCTTATCACAGGCGCCGCGCCGATTGCAAGCATTAGTTTCACGCCGGCTCGGTCTATGACCACGCTTGTGACTCACTGCTCACGGGGACGCCGCAGCCGTGATATGATCCCGGACAGGATGATGCTGTTGGCTTTACTTCTGTCCCTGTTTCTCCCGCAAGATCCGCTACCGGAGGAAGCATCGCTCTCCGGAGCGGTCGTGGACTCGATAACCGGTGCGTCCCTGAACAAAGTGGAGGTGCTTGCCGAATCTTCGGATGGCCGTCTGCCACCGGCCGGCACAACCACGGATGCAAAAGGAAACTTCACGCTGGTACACCTGCATCCCGGGGAGTATCGGCTGAAAGCCATTCGCAACGGCTACCTCGAGACATATTATGGGGCGCGGCGCGCGGACAGCAAAGGGATCACCCTCACGCTGGGCCCGGGCATGGAGCAGAAAAGCCTGCAACTGAAGCTGCTCCCCTACGCGGTGATCGCGGGAACCGTCCGCGACCCCGAAGGTGAGCCCCTGGCGGAGGCGCGGGTCGCCCTGATTGCCATGAGCTATCGGGACGGCATACGGCAGTTCCGGGCTACGGGACAATATGCCACCACGGACGATCTGGGCCAGTACCGAATCCCTTATGTCCACCCCGGCCGTTACTATGTGCGGGCCGGTCCGAGATACTCTGACGACTGGCGTACCCCGGTGGATCACTCGTCCAAGGAAGGGCCCGTGCCGGAGGTGCTCATCCCGGCCTTTCATCCGAGTGCACGCGATATAGACGGCGCCCGCAAGATCGAGGTCGCCGCCGGAGACCGCTTCACCGGCGCCGACGTGACGCTCCCGCGCAGCCGGCTGTTTCGGGTCCGAGTGAGAATCGAAGGTCCGCCTGGGGTGGATGTCGGGGTCGGGTTGCACCCCAGACCCAACCTCAGCGACGGGCTCGGCCCGAATCCGTCATCGGATTGCAAGGCCCATGTCTGCGAATTTGCCAGTGTCCCCTCGGGGCCTTATTCCGCAGTCGGCTCCGCGGGTCCGTCCAAGATGACGCTGGACGATCTCTTCTCGAACAGCACACAGGTCGAGGCGAGCGTTCCCGTCGACGTAACCGGCGCGGACGTGGAGGGCGTTCGCGTGGTGATCGGCCCGCCGGCGGAAGTATCCGGACACATCGCCATTCCGGGGGATGACCACCCCGATCTGAAGGACGTCCGGGTGCGCTTCGTGGACGCTCAAGGCGCGGACCACCATGCTCGTTTCACAGAGGATGGCGCATTCACCGCGCTCCTGTCGCAGGGTCGCTATGACGTGCAGGTGCGTGCCGGCGGCGATCTGATACCGGAGAGCATTCGCTCAGAGGACACCAACGTACTGCAGGAGGGTCTCACGGTTACCCGCTCGGGGAAACTCCTTTGGAGATCGCTCTTTCCCACAACGCCGCCCTCGTCGAAGGCATCGTTCAGGATAAGGATGACCAGCCGGTTCCCGGGGCCACCGTCGTGCTGGTTCCCGAGGCGAGACTGCGATTCCGGCGGGATCTGTATCGGGAGACCAACACCGATCAATTCGGCCGGTATCATTTCAGCTCCATTACTCCCGGCGGTTACAAGCTGTTCGTGTGGTCCGACGTGGAGCCGGGCATCTGGTTCGATCCGGATTTCTTAAAGGATGCGGAGGACCACGGTAACTCCATCACTCTCGACCCGAAAGGCCACGAGACTGCCAACCTGCGGTTTTTGACAACGGAGAAGTAGCGCGGAACGCACCGCGCTATTTCTTCGCCTCGGGCGCCACGCGCGTGAACTTCAGCGAAAGACGCGCGGGGCCCTGCGACCACTCACCGGCAATTTGGCCGCTGCCGCCGAGTGTTCCCCGATACGTTCCGGAAACCACGCGTGCCTCCAGCCCCAGTTGCTTACCCTCGATCGTTACGGTGGTGACTGGGATTTCCTGATTTCCCTGGTCGACCGCAATCAGGGTCGCCGCCGCGGAGCCGTCGGCCGCGGGTGACAGCTTCAACCGCACCCGCAGGTCTTTTCCGCCGGCATTGATCGTGCCTTCCCACGTGCCTTCGAATTCCTTCGGCAGCGCGCTGCTCGGCGGCGGAACCTTGACATTCGCCTCGCCCTCTCGCGTCAACGCAAATGGCGCCTCGCCGTCGGCGTTGGAGGCCTTGCCGGAAAGGCCGTTTCCATCCGCCGAGAGTTGACCCTCAAAGGCCGCCGGTTGCGTAAGGTTGGCCGCGAATCGCACGGCCGCGCCTTCGACCGAGATGCTGGTGAGGGGAACGTCAATCGCGGTCGTACCAGTCACGCTCATCGAGCCGATCCACACGCCTTTCGCATTTCGGGCAAGATCCACGGTAATCCCCAATTCGCGATCGGGAATCTGGATCTTGCCTTGCCAGTGTCCTCCGGCTTTCGAATCGGTCTGGGCCAGAACCAGTGAGCCCGTCAGCGCTAGCAGCAACCCGGCAGCTATCATCTTCATAGCGGCAGCTCCTTTGGAGTAGGAATACGCCGGCAGCCCGGCATTTGTTCCGCCAGTCAGTTTGCCCGGCGGCGGCCCGGAAATCGCTGCCGCGGAGAGACCCCCCGCAACCAGGATGGCGGGACCGGAATCCCGTTGTGGAAAACCTGGTTGCCAACTGTCAGATGCGACATCGGCTGATCCTCCTGCCCGGTAACGCGCCAACCAAGGCAGAAAGCGATCACCGGCCTCCGCTTCCCTACGGGTCGAAGTGCCGGTCCACATACATCCACAACACCCGCGCCCACCGGGTCACTGCCGGCACCAGCGGCAGGTACGCCACAAACGCGCACCCCATTACCACGTCGAACGGCCAGCCCGTCACCCGCCAGATCGCCAGCACGATTGCCAGCCCCGGCAGAATCGAAAGCAGGTAGCTGAAGTACATCGCCCCCAGAAAATATCCAGGCTCGCGTTCGAACTTCAATCCGCAAACCGGGCAGCGCTCGTGCATGGCCAGAAATCCCCGCCACAGCGGCGCGCGGAAAATCGGGCCCTCCCGGCACTTGGGACAGCGTTGTCGCCGGATCGCTTGGAATGTCGTGACCACTCCTTCGAGCATACCGCCGCGCGGGGCAACATCCCTGTGTTGTGGGGCAGGCAATACTGCCTAGTGCCACATAGTCTCCCACAAAGTCAGCCTTTCGCGGATCACATCGGGCTGATTTGACTGTGTCAAAGAGCGGGTCCGGGGGGACCCGCGCGGACCAGGGGGTCCGCCCCACAATTGTGCAGCATTCCCAGCGGTGGGAAAACTATGTGGCATTCGGCAATGCTGCCTGCAGCCGGCTTTCAGGCGGCTTTCTCAATCACCTACGAACGCCGCACGATGAACTTGTAAATCCGGTCCAGGCCCCGCTCGAGCTCCTGCATGGACGTGGCGTACGAGATGCGCACGTGTTGGCTGGTGCCGAAGGCCTCGCCGGGAACCACCGCCACGTGTGCCTCGGCCAGCAGCCGCTCGCAAAGTTGCAGGGTGTTGTGGATGCCGCCTTTGCCGAGCGCCACGCCCAGGTTGGGGTAGGCGTAGAACGCTCCGCGCGGCTCGGCGCACTGGACGCCCGGGATCTCACGCAGGCGCCGCACCACGAAATCGCGGCGCTTGCGATACTCGGCCAGCATGATGCCCACGGAATCCTGCGGCCCGCGGAGAGCCTCCACGGCGGCCTTCTGCGAGATCGAGGTGGGGTTCGATGTCGAGTGGCTTTGCAGCTTGGTCATGGCCGCCACGATGGGCTGCGGCACCAGGGCAAATCCCATGCGCCAGCCCGTCATGGCGTAGGTCTTCGACAGCGAGCCGGCCACCAGCACCGTCTCCTTGGCGCCGGGCAGCGACGCGATCGAGTATGGCTGGCTGTCGTAGAGGAACTTCGAGTAGCACTCGTCGGTGAGCAGGTAGATGCCGCGCTCAGAGGTCAGGCGGAAGATCTCTTCGAACTCGCCCCGGTCCATCACCGCGCCGCTGGGGTTGGAGGGCGAGTTGATGATGACCATCTTGGTGCGCGGGGTGAGATGCGGCTCGATCATCGAGGCCGTCACGGTGAAGCCCTGGGACTCGTCGGTCGCGACGAAGACGCAATGTCCGCCCGCGTAGTTGACCACGTCCTTGTAGGTCACCCAATAGGGCACCGGAATCACCACCTCGTCACCCGGGTTGATCACCGCCTGGGTCAGGTTGAAGATGGCATGTTTCCCGCCCACGGTGATGAGACATTCGTTGGGCTTGTAAGCGGTGCCGAAATCCTGGGCGTGGCGGTCGCAGACGGCCTTCTTGAGCTCGGCGGTGCCGCCAGCGGCTGTATACTTCGTGAAATTCTGATCCAGCGCGCGAATGGCGGCCTGTTTGATGTTGTCGGGGGTGGGGAAGTCCGGCTCCCCGGCGCCGAAGTCGACCACGTCCACGCCCTCGGAGCGGAGCCTTTCGGCATCCGCCGACACCTTCATGGTGGAGGACTCACTGATGGAAGAGATACGTTCCGCGATTGCGTTTGCCACTGCTTGCATGCGTTTGATCAAGCCCCTTTGAGTTTGGTTTTGGACAGACGGCGGTCGAGGCGCGCCTCCACGGAGGGCGGCACCAGCCCGCTGATATTCCCGCCGAGCCCGAAGACTTCCTTCACCAGGCGGGAGCTGATGAAGGAATAAGCCTCGTTGGACATCATGAACACGGTTTCGATTTCCGGGCGAAGACGCCGGTTCATGAGCGCCATCTGCAGCTCGTACTCGTAGTCCGAAATGGCCCGGATGCCGCGCAGCAGAACCGTAGCCGAGTGCTCGGTGGCGTAATCCACCAGCAGCCCGTCGAAAGAGTCGACCTCTACGTTGGGGTAGACGTGCACCACCTCGAGCAGCATCTCGGTGCGCTCTTCCACGGAGAAGAGCGGCTCCTTGGTCTCGTTGCGCAGAATAGAAACGATCAGGCGGTCGAACAGGCGCGATCCCCGCTGGATCAGATCGAGGTGACCGTTGGTGATCGGGTCAAACGATCCAGGATAGATAGCCACAACGCTGGGAGGTTTTCGCGGCAATCTTTTTATTCTAGCAAGGAGACAGGCGACAAAAACCGATCGCCTGTCCCACCTACTTCTTCTTCACCGGCGGCTTGGTGTCGCTATCGTCCGGGCCAAAACGAATCAACGATTCGCTGCGATACTCGCGGCAATTCGTGAACTCGGTGACGTTCCTGTCCTGGTGGCCGTCCGCATCCGTGACCAGTGTCTCCGCCATCCGCGGCAGCAGCACGGGAGATGGGCCGATCTGTACCTTGCCATAAACGATCGCCGTGGTGACGTCGCGAATGCGCAGATATTCCGGAATGTCCACCGCGCGGTCTTCGATGCGCAGAAGCTCCAGGCTGTTGGCATCCACCCAGAATCTGCCCTCCTCCCCCACGTAGGCCTCGCCTCCCGGGCCCTGCAACCGGTAGGCGTTGGACAATTCCGGCATTTTGTACCCATACCAGATCGTCGCCCGGTCCCCCAGTTTCTCTTCCCCCGAACCGGTGGTAAGGCCGCCACTGTTTACGAAGAGATTTCGCGCGACCGATGTAAAAGCGCCGGTGCCGAGCGAGCCGCCGGACATGAAGGCCGACAGGTCCACATCCTGGAACTGCCCCGCACCTTGGGGAGCGAACAGCTCTTTGCCATCGATAAATGCGACCTCGATGCGCAGCGTGTCGAGCGGCTTGAACGGCTGCGCGCCCGGAAGCTTCTGGGACCGATCGATCGTTTCCAGGCAGGAGTAATTCGGCGTGCGCTGCAACTCGGCCTTCGCCTGGCGCTTGATCTTCGACAGCGTCAGAACCCAAGGCGGCAATCCATCGTCCTGGCTGTGCAGGGCCGGTGAGCCCAGCACCGCCAGCGCCACGCCAATGGACAGCAGCTTCACTTCTTCTTCCCCGCGATCTGCCATTCGGTGAAGGGCGACCGCACCCCGCGGATCCTCGCGTTGAGGCAGTACGGCACACCCGATGCGAAGGCGCGCTGGATGGCCGGCCGCACCTGCTCCGGATGGTCGATGGCTTCACCCTCACCGCCGAACCCTTTCATGATGAGATCATATCGCGCCGATTGCAACTCGCACGCCACGGTGGCGCCGCCCGAGGCGAACGATTGCAGCTCCCGCTCCAATCCCCAGCCGGCGTCGTTGCCCACAATCAGTACGATGGGCAGCTTGTGGCGCACGGCGGTATCCATCTCGGCGATGTAAAAGCCCAGAGCGCCATCGCCGGTAATCACGGCCACCGGCCTGCCGGGGTGCGCCAGTTGCAGGGCGAGACTGTTGGGCAGCGCGGATCCGATGGTGCCCAGCGGCCCCAGCCGCAGCCATCCGCCGGGCGCGCGTGCGGTCAGCATGGCGCGGCCCCAGTGCGCGAAATCGCCGCCATCCCAGGAGTACAGGACGTCCGGCGGCAGCGCGCTCTTCAATTCGCGGAAGAAGGCGGCGGGATGCATGGGGACCGCGCGGTCTCCGGCGGCCTCAGCGAGGTGCGCTTCCCAATCCGAGCGGAGCGAGCGCAGGCGATCGAGCCAGGGCTTGGCGGGCCACGGCGCCTCGCCCGCGGCTGCCGTGAGGGCTACCAGGGCCAGGCGCGCATCGGCGCAGATGGCCACCTCCAGCCGGCGGTTCAGCCCCAGTTCCTCGGGGTGAATATCGATCTGGATGAAGCGGGCCTCGGGCGGAAAGAGACGGGCGCCGCCCAACGCCAGGCGGTAATCGATGCGCTTGCCGACGACCAGGAACAGGTCGGCCTCGCGGAACGCGGCTTCGACCGCGTGATTGAGGGCCGGGTCGGCGTAGCCCATCGCCAGCGGATGGTTGTCGGATACCGTTCCGCGCGCCATGGTGATGGTGTAGAGCGGGAGCGCGGTGTGTTCGATGAATCGGCGGAGCGCGTCTTCGGCGTGGGCCCACCAGACGCCGCTGCCCGCAATAACGATGGGGCGCTCGGCGGCGCGAAGAAGCTCGATCGCGTGCCCCAGGGCTGGTGGGCGGGCCGGTTCTTCGGGAAGAGAAATGTCACGGGCCGGAGGGGCTGCGCTGCCGGTGAAAAGATCCACGGGAATCGTCAGGTGAACGGCGCCCTTTCTGCCGGAGTTGGCCACCGTGTAGGCTCGCTCCAGGTAGAACGGAATCTCCGCGGTGTTGGGAGGTTCGGCGGCCCATTTCACTACCGGCCGCGCCATGGCCACCTGGTCGATATCCTGGAATGCCTGCCGGTTCGCCAGCGTGCTGGGGCGGCTGCCGCTCACGGCAATCAGCGGACTGCCGGCAAGCTGCGCGGTGGCGATTCCAGTGAGCGAGTTGGTGTGGCCAGGCCCCCCTGTCACGAGCGACAGCGCCGGCTTGCGATGAATGCGCGCCCACGCGTCGGCCGCGTGCGTCACTCCGGATTCGTGCCGCATGTCCACGATGCGGAAGCCTTGCTGCGCGGCGAGCGTGAGCACCTCGTTGAGGTGATCGCCCACCAGGGTGAAGATCGTATCGATCCCCAACTGGCCCGCCGCCCGCACGAACAACTCCGCCCCGTTTGGCATAGAACCGCCATGCTACTACAATCGGGACTTGGGGAACTCACGAAAGATTCTGGTTACAGGCGGCGCCGGATACATCGGGTCGCACACCGTGCGGCTGCTGCTCGAGCAAGGCTACGACGTTGCGGTGGTGGACGACCTCTCTAAGGGCTACCGCCACAACGTCCCCGCCAGCCGGCTCTTCAAGCTGAATATTGCCGAGACTGGAGCGCTGGCGGAACTGATGCGCCAGACCGCGTGCGAAGCGGTGATTCATTTCGCGGCCTTCATCGCGGTGGGAGAATCCATGCGCGAGCCGGAGCGGTATTTCGCGAACAATGTGGCGGGCTCGCTTTCGCTGCTCACCGCCATGCTGCAGGCCCGCGTGAAGCACATCGTGTTTTCGTCCACCGCGGCGGTGTACGGCAACCCGCATGCCACCCCCATCCTGGAGACTTTCCCCATCCAGCCGGTGAATCCGTACGGCGAATCGAAGGTGATGGTGGAGACGCTGCTGCGGTGGTTCGACGCGATCCATGGCGTGACCAGCGTCTGCCTGCGCTACTTCAACGCTTCGGGCGCGGACCCGTTGGGCCGCCTGGGCGAAGAGCACGAGCCCGAGACACACCTGATCCCGCTGCTGCTGCGGGCGGTGATCTCAGGCGAGCCGGTCACCATCTTCGGCCACGACTACGATACCCCGGACGGCACCTGCATCCGCGACTACATCCACGTGGACGACCTGGCGCAGGCACATATTCTGGCCGTGGAGCACCTGGTGGGCGGAGGCCGATCGGGCCAATTCAACGTCGGCACGGGAGTCGGCCACACGGTTCTCGAGATCGTGCGCGCGGTAGAGGAGGTGACGGGCAAGAAGGTGCCCTACGTGTTCGGCCCGCGCCGTGAGGGCGATCCGCCCAGCCTGGTGGCCGCGTCCGGCAAACTGCGTGCGGAATTGGGGTGGGAGCCGCGCTATGCGGATTTGAGGTCGATTGTCACGCACGCCTGGGGGTTCGCACGGAAGCGCAAAGGCTGACTTATGCGGGGCAGGCCTCAGCGTGCAGCCGGCTTAAACCCAACACTGTTCACTTTGCAGCCACTCGTGGGGCAGGTTTTCAACCTGCAGGCCGATTTTCAATCGGCCTGTCGGCGTCGTCTGTGCTCTCACAACCCAAAGTGAACAGCATTTGGCTTAAGCC
>Ga0116222_1001957_pt1 | contig 11141 bp, 14 predicted proteins | sample Sb_taG_12_FD_88963 | JGI IMG/M metagenome (GOLD analysis project Ga0116222, IMG submission 88963) | Peat soil microbial communities from Weissenstadt, Germany - Sb_50d_9_AC metaG | ecosystem: Environmental > Terrestrial > Soil > Wetlands > Peat | place: Germany: Weissenstadt | collected 2010-09-21
ACATCGGCGTCCGAAAAGCCGCCCTGCAGGCTGCCAAGACCATGAAGGGAGCGACCAAAAATGGCTAATACTCCGGACTATAGCTATCCGCCGATGGATAAACGCAAGGTCATCGGCCAGCGTTACAAGCGCCTGGACGGTCCCATGAAGTCGTCCGGCCGCGCGAAATATTCCTCCGATCTGAAACCGCCCGACATGCTCTTCGGCGCCTATCTCCACAGCCCCTACGCGCATGCCAAGGTGACCAGCATCGATACCAGCGACGTCGAGAAAATGCCCGGCGTGAAGGCCGTGTACGTGGCCGCGCCCGCCGGCACCGAGGTCAATTGGCAGGGCTACGAAATTGCCGGCGTCGCCGCCACCACCGAAGAGATCGCGCGCGAAGCGGCGCGCATGATCAAGATCGAGTACGAAGTGATGCCGCATCTCGTCAAGGACGACGACCTCGCCCTGGCTGGCACGCGCGCCAAGCAGGGCGGCGAGCGCGTGGTCGGCGATCCCGACAAGGCGTTTCAGGATGCCGACGCGGTATCCGAAGGCCAGTACGGAATTCCCGTGGTCTACCACTGCTGCCTCGAGCCGCACGGGCAGATCATCCAATGGAAGCCCGGCACCGATCCCGACAACAAGTCCGACCAGATCCACGTGTGGCCCTCCACGCAGAACGTGCCGGACTATGCCGGCTCGCTCTCGCAGAATCTCAAGGTGCCGGCCACTAACATCAAGGTCAGGATGGATTACATCGGCGGCGGATTCGGCAGTAAGTTCACCCCGGACGCCTGGGCCATCGTCGGCGCCAACCTCTCCAAGAAGGCCGGCGGGCGCCCCGTCAAGCTGTATCTCGATCGCGCCCCCGAGCTGATGATCGCCGGCAACCGCCCCTCGGCCTACGCCAAGATCAAGCTGGGCGGCAAGAAGGACGGCACCATCACCGCGTGGCAAACCGAATCCTGGGGCTCCGGCGGCTTCCAACCGGTGAACCCTCCCGCGCAACCTTATACTTACGCCAACGTGCCCAACATCCGCGAGGTCCGCACTACCGTTTCGCTGAACGGCGGATCGCAGCGTGCGTGGCGCGCTCCCGGCAACCAGCAGGCGTCGTATCTCACCTGCTGCGCCATCGAGGATTTCGCCGCCAAGATCGGCATGGACCCCATCGAGGTCTTCAAGGCCAACGCTCAGTACGCGGCCCGCACCGGCGCCCCTGACACCTACCGCTACCAGTTGGATAAGGCCGCCGAGCTGGCCGAATGGAAGAAGCTGTGGCATCCGCGCGGGCAGAGCGGCTCCGGCACCATCAAGCGCGGCATGGGAGTGGCCATTGGCTCGTGGAACGGCAACGGCCATCGCAGCCAGTGCCGCACGGTCATCAATCCCGATGGCTCGGTGTCAGTCGAGATCGGTTCGCAGGATCTCGGCACCGGCACCCGCACCATCATCACGCAAGTGGCCGCCGAGTCACTGGGCCTCCAGATGGGCCAGGTTAAGCTGGTGATCGGCAACAACGACCTGCCCCCGGACGGTGGTTCCGGTGGATCCACTACGGTGGGCGGAGTCTCCACCTCCACGCGCAAGGCCGCCATCAATGCGCTCATGAAATTGTACGAAGCCTGTGCGCCGGCATTGGGTGCACAGCCCGAGGACCTCGAAGCCGTGGATGGCCACATCCGCGTGAAGGGCAGCCCCAACAAGTCCCTCACCTGGCAGGCCGCCTGCCGCAAGCTGGGCGCCACCAGCATTTCCGAAATGGGCGCCCACACCGGGCAGGCCATACCCGGCCTGGTCACCGGCGGAGCGGCCGGAGTGCAGATCGCCGACCTCTCCGTCGATACCGAAACCGGCATCGTCAAGATGAACCGCTACGTGGCCGTGCACGATTGCGGCATGGTGATCAACCCGCGCCTGGCCGAAAGCCAGGTCTACGGCGCGGTCATCATGGGAATCTCTACCGCGCTCTACGAAGAGCGCATCATGGATCAACAGACCGGCAAGACCCTGAACCCCGACATGGAGTTCTACAAGCTGGCCGGCATCGGCGATATAGGCAACATCATCGTGCACATGGATATCCGCGAGGAGAACGATAAACGCGGCGTGATCGGGCTGGGCGAACCGCCCGCTGTACCCATCTGCGCGGCCGTCGGCAATGCCGTGGCCAATGCGCTCGGGGTGCGGGTGCCGCGCATTCCCATGACTCCGGCCCACGTGCTGGACACCCTGGAAGGGAGGACCGCATAAAATGCAATCCTTCGAATATGCCAATCCGACAACCGTCCAGGAGGCCGTTGGCCTGCTGGGCGCGAAATGGGGACAGGCCGATGTGCTGGCCGGCGGCACCGATCTCCTCAGCCTCATGAAGGAACATCTCCACACGCCCAAGCGCGTGGTGAACATCAAGAACATCAAAGAGCTCGAGGGCATCCAGAAGACCGCCGACGGTCTGCGCATCGGCGCGCTGGTCACCATGGATGAACTCTCGAAGAACTCCGACGTGGTGGCCGGCTACAAGCTGCTGGCCGACGCCGCCGCGGGGATTCCCAGCCCGCAGATCCGCCACATGGGCACCGCCGGCGGCGACCTCTGCCAGCGTCCCCGCTGCTGGTATTACCGGCAGGGACTCGGACTGCTGGCCATGAAAGACGGGAAGTCGCTCATACCGGATGGAGAGAATCGGTACCACTCCATCTTCGGCGACGGCCCGGCCTATTTCGTCAGCGCTTCGAGCCTCGGGCCGGCATTGGTGGCCCTGGGCGCCAAGGTGAAGCTGGTCTCGGCCAAGGGGCCGCGCGAAGTGCCGGTGGCCAAGTTCTTCGTGACACCGAAGGACGAGGCCTCCCGCGAGATCGCGCTCCAGCCCAACGAGATCCTCACCGAGATCATCGTGCCTGCCGCCACCGTGCGCAGCGCGACCTACGAGGTGCGGCAGAAGGAGGCGCTGGATTGGCCTCTGGCGACCGCATCGGTGGCCTTGACCATGAACGGCAATACGGTGACGTCCGCCAAGATCGTGCTCGGACACGTGGCGCCCACACCGTATGAATCCGCGCAGGCCGAGGCCGCATTGAAAGGCAAGACCATCACGGCGGCGACCGCCGAAGCCGCCGGCAAAGCCGCGGTCCAAAACGCCAAGCCGCTCAGCCAGAATGCCTACAAGGTGACCCTGGCCAAAGTCGCGGTGAAGCGAGCGCTGTTGGAGGCCGCGAAGGCGAAAGGATAGTAGCCATGAAACCCAGCATGAACCGCTGCGCCAACCTGCGGTGGAAGGGCTTGTACATCCAGGCCGAATGCGAGCCGGAAAACGATTCCAGTCACGATACCGCGTTGTGGTGCCAGCATACCTATAAGTGCGTCGGGCCGGACGGCCAACTCGTGGACGAGTTCGAGTGCAGCCCCGCCCGCAAGTGCTACGAACAACTGTAGTAGCACAGGCATTCCTGCCTGTGTTCCTGTAGTGGCGCAGGTATTCCTGCCTGTGTTCTTGTAGTGGCACAGGCATTCCTGCCTGTGTTCTTGCTAGTGGGACAGTCCTCCTGGCCTGTCCTGCTTCGCCAACCGGTACAGGACGTGGCGCCGCAGATGGCCTTCCGGTAAACTCGGGTGATCGAAATCGTCGGCAGGGTCGTGCCGCATGCCGAGTTTCTCCATCACGCGGATGGAGCGGAGGTTGACGGTTGACGTGAACGACCCGATCTCCCGGAGCCCCACCACTTCGAATCCGTAACGCAGCACGGCTTGCGCGCCTTCGGTCGCCAGTCCCTGGTTCCAGTACGGCACATCCAGCCGCCAGCCGATCTCCACGCAAGGCGTGAAGTGCGCTTCGAACGAGGGCACGGAAAGCCCGATGAAGCCTGCGAACGCCCCGCTCTCGCGCACTTCCGCGGCGAAGAGGCCGAATCCGCGGCGTTCCAAGGCCGCGCCGATGCGGTCGGCCAGTTCGTCGCTTTCAACGCCCGAGAGCAGCTTCGGGAAGAACTCCATGACGCGCGGATCCGAGTTCATGCGGCGGAACGGCTCCCGATCAGATTCGCGCCAGGCGCGCAACAGGAGACGCGGCGTTTCGATCACTGGAGCTTGCGCGTCCAGGCCGCCAGGGATTTCAGCAGGCGCCCGATCATTTCCCTGGCCTTCTCGTCGGTGAGATTTCCTTCGGCATCGAACTTGTGCGTAGCGTCTCCGATCATCACTTCCGGCTTGTTGACCGGATGCATGTCCAGGAACACGAAGCACTGGCGCAGGTGATACTGCGCGCGGGAGGTGCCCTGCGGGCCGCCCGAGGCGCCCATCACCGCGACGGGCTTCCCTTCCCAGGCGCTGTCGCCGTAGGGGCGCGATGCCCAATCGATGGCATTTTTCAGGACGCCTGGAATGGAGTAGTTGTACTCCGGGGTGACGAAGAGGATTGCGTCCGCGGCCTTGATGCGCGCCTTGAATTCGGTGACGCGCTGCGGCGGATTGGCATCGTCGTCCTGGTTGAAGGGAGGAATGCCATCCAGCTCGAAGATCTCGACGGCGACTCCCTCCGGCGCCAGTTGCTGCGCCGCTCTCAAGGCCGCGCGGTTGAAAGAAGCCTTGCGCAGGCTTCCTGCGATTCCCAGTATCGTCAGGTTTTCCATGGCCGTTGACACCAGTATAGACGTAAGATTGTAGAGAACGCATGCGGGCGCAATCCTTCTGGAAGGCCGTGACCTTGGATCACTCCAATTTCCTGGAATCGCTGATCCTGTTACTGGACGAGCACGGAGTTCGCTATTGCGTGATCGGCGGGCAGGGCGTCAACGCCTATGTCGAACCCCTGGTAAGCCTCGACCTTCGCCTGGCGATTGCGGCCGATCAACTGCCACAGGTGGAGCAGTTGCTGGAAGCACACTTTCAAGTGGCTCGCTTCCCGCACAGCCTGAACATCGCATCGGCAGGCTCGGACCTGCGCGTTCAAGTGCAGACGGATCCCCGTTATTTCACCTTCGTCGATAGGGCCACGCGTCGAGAGGTTCTGGGCATTTCACTTTCTGTCGCCAGCCTGGAAGACATCCTCCAGGGAAAGATCTGGGCGGCAACGGACACAACTCGCCGGCCGAGTAAACGCCGCAAAGACCTGCTCGACATCGAACGCATTCTGGAGACCTACCCCCACCTGCGCGATCGCGTCCCGACCGATCTGCTTGCGCAGTTGGGCTGAAATGCCACAAGTGGGGCAGGTTTCAACCTGCGGGCCGATTTTCAATCGGCCTTCCGGCGCTGTGTGTGCTGGCTAACGGTAGCTCCTCACCCTCGCGGCGCCGGCTCCCTTCCGATCGCTGCTCATCGCCGCAGGATCTTGTCCACCGCCTTGGCCAGTTCGCGGAACTCCTCGCGGGCGGGCGAACCGGGCGCGTACTCCGCCACCGTCAGCCCCGCGGCCACCGCCTCCGCAACTACCACGCGCTGTCCGATGCCCGGAAGCACCTTGCGTCCCATCTCTTTGAGGGATGACGCCAGGCCGCGGCCGAGATTGGTGGTCATGAGCACCTTGGAAGGCACGAAGCGGATGCGCGGCTTCTTCGAGCGGCGCTCGGCGCGCGCTTTGAGAGCCAGCGAGAGCGCGTCTTTCAGAGGAAACAGATCGAGCGGGGAGGGGCCGCAGGGCAGCAGCATGACGTCGGCCACCAGGGCCGCCTGGTAGATGGCTTCGGGCATGCCGGGCGGGGTATCGATGATTACGATATCCGCGTCCTTCTCCGCTTTGCGCGCCTGGGTTCGGATGGCGCCGGCGCTGCCCACCTTCTCGACCGAGCGCGCCAGCATGCCTTCGCCCTGCCCGGCCCACGCCACCAGGCTGTGCTGCGGATCGGCATCCAGCACCACTACCTTGCGCCCCATTTCGGCAAACTCGGCGGCCAGGTTTCCGGCGATGGTGGACTTGCCCACTCCGCCTTTCCTTCCCGCCACGGCGATGATGGCCATAAACTGTACTATAAGGGAATCTGGTCCAAGAGGAGAAATCGATGAGCGAAACGAACCATCTGACCCGCAGGTCATGGATGAAGCTGGCCGGGATTACGGCCGCCGGCTCTTTCGTGCGGCGGGCCGCCGCGGCCTCTCTGTTCGACGGCAAGACGCTCGATGGATGGATTCAGATCGAGAATAGCGCTACGACGCTATCGGTTCCGGGGATCTGGGTGGGCGGCCGGTCCATCACTCCCACTACCTCTTCCAGCGGCGGCATTACCGATCCGGCGGCTTTTACCGGCAAGCTTACGAACGGGACGGACGCCGTGTCTGTCTTTCTGCGCGGCCGGCTGCAGGATTCCGTGAAGGCGGATCCGGCCGCTCTGGTGAAGGACCTGAACGAGATGATCTCCGGACCTTCGATCTATGACCGGGCACGTTTCCGCAATGTCGTCCTGCGGCCCGAGACCGAGCAGTTGCTCCAGCAGAATCCCAGCGGCCAGCAACTGGCGCGGCTGAACAAACTGCTGCTGGAAGACGCTTATCCGGGGGAGTTGGCGAAGAGCGTTTCCACCGGTTGGGTGGTCAAGGACGGCGCCATGGCCAGCACGGGCAGCGGGCGCGGGGTCATCTACACGGCGAAGGACTACGGCCGCTATCGGGTGATGTTTACGATGAGGCACGTCTCGGGCAATCCCGACCACCAGGCCTGCGTTCTCGTCTTTTGCAGCCGCCCGCCAGCCGGGGAGAAGCCTCTCGACGCGCTCGGTGGGATTCAGTTTCAGGTTCCCAACGGCGGACACTGGGACTACCGGCCGGGAATGAATAACAACGGAGGGCCGGAGTTCACCTCGGTGACGAAGACTCACTTCGACGTTCATGAGTGGAGCCGGGTCGAGATCGTTGCGGACGCCGCCAAGGGAACCGCTCGCCTGGCGGTGGCTCAGCCGCCGGGGAGCAAGGCCGTCGAGGTGCTGGATTTCCAGGACCCCGCCGCGGGCAAGGTGGGGCCGATTGCCTGGCAGATGCACAACGCCGGTTTGTTCGACGAGTACCGGGATGTCACGATCGAGTCAGATCCGAAGGACGACGACCTGATCACCGTGAAATGAGTTACCGCAAAAAGAGAGTTCACCGCGGAGGCGCGGAGTCACAGAGACAAGCGCGGAGAAGACAGAGTCAAAACCTGAGGGCGCTGAGGAAGTGGAGAGCGCTGAGAAAAACCGCGTTTGGAAAGGCAGAAGTGATGCGAGTGACAAAAGGCAGTGAGAATGTCTTTGTAGACTGCGGATTTCCGCTCGCCGAAGCGGAAAGCCTCCGCATCCGCGCCAAGATGACGATGGCTCTCACCGGCTATATCCGGGAGAGAAAGATTACTCAGTCTCGCGCGGCCAGAATCATGGGTGTATCGCAGCCACGAATCTCGGATCTGGTGCGCGGCAAGATCGGGCTATTCACAATCGACACGCTGGTCAACATGGTTGCCGCCGCCGGTCTGAAAGTGGATGTCGACATCACGCCTGGCAGGCCGAGAGCGAAGAACAGGCAGGTTGCCTGATTCGCAAATGTCCGCCCAACCTTTCTACTGAGTTACGACGTCCTTCTCCAGGGCCAGATATCCGCAGGCCACTTCACCATGGGAGTGAAGAGCGTCAAGACCAACGCCTGCCTGATCGGCCCCAACGCGCGGTTGAGGGTCAAGGAACAGGCGCCCGTGTTCTACGCGCGAATCCCCGAAGGCCAGCAGGGCGATGAATTCGCGCTCGTCAAACTGTACGTGAAGTCCGACCGAAGGGAGCTCGAGGTGAGCGCGGGTGGCGGCTTCGTCGGCGGCAAACACGGCCTTCACATGGAAGTCATGAAGCCCTTCGAGACCCAGGACGCCGGGCCCGGCCTTTATAAGGTCGCGGCCAGTATTCTGCCGCGGGGCGAATATTTCTTCTACATCGTTGGATCGGCCGACCGCACCAAGGGCATCGAGGGCAAAGGCAACGACTTCAGCCTGGAGTGACGCAAACGCGGGTCCGTAGGGCCAGGAGGGACCGTTTCGGAAATCCTGTACGCTCAGGGGTACGGGAGGTCCTGTTTTCAGCGGTTTAACTGTTGCGTCTTCACGGGTGGCCTGAAAGGCTGCGCCAAAGACGCCGGGAGCGTTTTAGTAAGCATCCTCCGGCAGAGCCGGAGGCTTTTCGGTTGCTGGCCCCTCAAAGGGGCCTGATCGCAACCGCCCAAAACAAGAGCCCGCGCCGGAAGCTGAGTTTCAGCCCGAAGCGTCCGGCCGGCACGGCAAATCGCTCTCTCATCACATTGGAGAGCGATGCGGCGCGAACCCCAGATTCCCGGAACTGTCAAACTTACTGCCTCCCCGGCAGAGCCGGGGGGTCTCTCATCGGACTAGCGCTGCGACGCTGAGAGTTTCAGGATGTTGGGTAAATCCTGGTTGCCCTCGTGGCAGGCGTACTCAAATGGCGGACTTGACGCCCGTCTCATGGTGAGTTCGCCCTTCCAGGGCTGCGTGTAGGCAGTAGGGTCCTCCACTTCAAAGCGGTAAAGAATAGTGTTGGCGTCGATCAAACTGAAGCGTTCCACAACGTGCATGTTGCGGTCCCAGCCGTACATTCCTCCGGCGTCCCCGTAGAAGCCCCCGGCATCGTTAAAGTTGGTCGTGTCCACCACGAGTGTGGCGCCTTCCCAATGCCCCAGCGAATCGCCCAGCCACTGCCTGATATTCGATGGCAGGTGCGAACGGCGATCGAGCCGAATGACTCTCGCGTCGTGGATCATTTCCGACTGCACCACGACCGCATCATCTGTCTGGACGATTTGATAGTTGCTGTTGTAACGGTATGGGATCATCGGCGGCACGGAGGTGGGAAAGAGCAGGCATCGATCCTGGAGTCCCATGTCTGTCGCCGCGGCCGGATTGTGGAGGCGCTCCAAGCGATCCCGCTTGGCCGCGGCCGCCAGGGGAGTGAGGCTGGGAAGCAAGCCGTTGGGAGGATCGGTGATGATGGAAGTCCGCAGGCTGGGCAACATCACCGACCCGGTCTCCAACCGGCTCAGTGGATCGTCATCCGGGCCGCGCGCCTTTTCTTGCAATTGAGCCGCTTCTTCGGGAGTGTAGTACGGTTTATCCTTCAGCCGCGCGGGGCGTTCAAGAGGAATGGCGGTGGCGGAACTCCATGCGCCTTCAAAGTCAGGATGCGCCTTGGCAGATGGATGCGGCGGTTGCGCGACGACGTTCAGGGCTGTAGAAAAGGCCAGAACCCCGAGGACACCGGCTGCGTTAGGGTAGCGGCTGGAGTGCATAGAATCCTCATATTATGCCATGAGTGAAGCGGTCTGCGAGGACAGCCATCATGCATTTCCGGTCCGGGGCCAACCGCCATAACGGAAAAAAAGTTCCAGGGAGCCGGCTGAATGAGCGACTGCGGAGGTTTCGATGGATTCGCGCCTGCGCGCGGACCGAGGCCCAGGCGCTGAGAGCCGCGAGCCCTCGATCTGCCTGGCAGCCTTGACGATCGCCGCCGAACGCGGCAAGGCGGATATCGCGAAACACGCACGGCATGGGACCGGGAGTGTTCGAAATCGCGCTGCCGTTCCGCGGGATGCGTATTGCGTGATCTACGCGGTGCAACTTGCCGAGGAAATCTGGGTCGTTCACGCGTTTCAGAAGGAAAAGTCTGAAGGAGACGTTGAAATGAAGGGCGAAAAGCTGGACGTCGTGCGCGGAAGCGGGAACGTGTTCCGCGATCTGGGGCACAAGAACGCCGATGCGGAACAATTCAAGGCGATCCTCGCGGCCGAAATCATCAAAGCGCTCGACCGGGACGGCCTGAGCGTACGCGCCGCGCACGGCCGCACGGGGATTGCGGCGGCCGATTTCTCCCGCATCCGCAATGCGGACCTGGGGCGGTTCACCGTCGAATCGCCTGATGTCGATCATCAACCGGCTGGGGTCGCGCGTGGAGGTGAAGGCCCGGGTGCGGCGCGCTGGCGGGTGGCAGGCGAAAACGCCCGCCGCGCCTACTGCACTATGACGTCCTTCTCCAACGCCAGGTATCCGCAGGCCACCCGGGTGGATGGGGGGAGATTTGGCTCGATGGTAACAAACCTCTCGCTAACTACACCGAGCCCCTGAAGTCACTTGGTCAAGCCGTTGCGGCGGGCTGGAAAACCAAAATGGACAACCAGGCTAAGGCTGGATCCGCGGAAGTTGGTAGGCGCCTGATTGCGGCCAAGGAGGAGTCCGTGCGGTGGCCGACGATCTGATCACCGTGAAGTGAGTTGGTTCGGCTGGGGCGCTTGACAGGTGTTGTCAAATATGACAACATACAAATGAGGGAGTAGCTGCAGCGGGAGGCGATGACCCCAAAAACACGGCCGGTTTCATGGATCAGAGCAGCACTGAAGGAATTCGAGACGTTCCCTGAAGGGGCCCGGTCGATCTGCCTGGCAGCGTTGACGATCGCCGCCGAACGCGGCAAGGCCGATATCGCCAAGCCCATGCAAGGCATGGGATCGGGCGTGTTCGAGATCGCGCTGGCGTTCCGGCGGGATGCGTATCGCGTGATATACGCGGTGCAACTTGCCGAGGAAATCTGGGTCGTCCACGCGTTTCAGAAGAAATCGACGCAGGGCATCAAAACGCCCAAGCGCGAGCTTGATCTGATCAAAGACCGTCTGAAAGGTCTGAAGGAGACGTTGAAATGAAGGGCGAAGGGCTGGACGTCGTGCGCGGAAGCGGGAACGTGTTCCGCGATCTTGGGCACAAGAACGCGGATGCGGAACAATTCAAGGCGATCCTCGCGGCCGAGATCATCAAGGCGCTCGACCAAGACGGTCTGACCGTACGCGTCGCGCACGAGCGCACGGGGATTGCGGCGGCGGATTTCTCCCGCATCCGCAATGCGGACCTGGGGCGGTTCACCGTCGATCGCCTGATGTCGATCATCAACCGGCTGGGGTCGCGCGTGGAGGTGAAAGTCCGGGTGCGGCGCGATGCCGGGTGGCAGGCGAAAACGCCTGCCCCACCTACTGCGTCACGACGTCCTTCTCCAGGGCCAGGTATCCGCAGGCCACTACGACCAGGAACATGATGAGGACCGCGGAGATGCCGAGGTTGTACTCGGCCACGCCCTCCACCATGGACGCCAGCACCACGGCGATTCCTCCGTGCAGCAGGAATCTCGCGTTGCTGCGGCCGGGCGGGAGCG
>Ga0116222_1001961_pt1 | contig 11135 bp, 9 predicted proteins | sample Sb_taG_12_FD_88963 | JGI IMG/M metagenome (GOLD analysis project Ga0116222, IMG submission 88963) | Peat soil microbial communities from Weissenstadt, Germany - Sb_50d_9_AC metaG | ecosystem: Environmental > Terrestrial > Soil > Wetlands > Peat | place: Germany: Weissenstadt | collected 2010-09-21
GCCAGTTCGCCCTGGCCGCTGTGGAGAAAGAAGATTTGCTTGCCTTCCACCCGTGGGGAGTGAGGGAGGGACAAGCCGCGGGACAGCAGGCGGCCGCTGGGGACCTCGATGAGACAGCCGCCATTGTGCTTGACCGCGCGCCAGCCGGCCGGCGTGTCGCTTTCCGCCAGGGCGGTGACGTAGCGGGGCTGGCCGCCAACCACCGCCATGCCGTTGAGATGGCAGCGGTCTTCCGGGCGCAAGGCGGAGAGGAACGGCGGCCGCCAGCGCGGGGCGAAACTGTAGTGCGGATCGAGGGCGCACAGGCAGGAGAAGAGCGTATTGACGATCCAGAACTCGACTCCCTGGCCTCCCCCGACCCCCACCCAGGCGGCTTCATGCGCGTGGATGTCATCGGTGAAGTGGGAAGTGCGCGCCAGAAAGCAGGCGTCATATGGTCCCTGGAGCTTGGCGGCGATATCGGGAGCGGCCCGAAGGAACCATACTTCCTTGCGCGTGCAGACAGCGATGGTTCCGGGCTTGGCGGCGACCCCCATGGCTCGCTCGAACTGGTGGAACGGCAGTGTGAGCCGGCCTTCCCGGACCGACACCACCACCAGGTGGCAGGCCTGGTAAGTGGAGATCAGGACCGACAGCCGCAATTCGGTGAGGAGCGCGGGGAGGCGATCCGAGTGGGAGCAGCGGATGTCGCGGTACTCCTGGACCGGTTCGGAAGCTTGTGCGCTCACCTGCACTCCTGGTTAAATCGGCAGAAACTGGCGATTCCTGTTTTTCCAGGATAGCAGTGACCAAACAGTAGTACCAAAAATCTTTCTTCCCCCCAATATCCGCTCCAAATCTCCACCTTACTTTTTGACGGGGAATCGAGCGCAGCTCAGAGTCGGAACAACCCGGTAGCCCAAGGTAACTTCGAAACTGCACTAAGGACACACCTATGTTTACGTACAAAAGAAAGAACAAAAAGAAACAAAATGAAAAACGTTCGAATCTTACCGGCCTGGGGCTGCGTTCACGAGCGATGGTCCTCTCGGGGATATTGGCGGCCAATGGAATGGTAACGCCGGCGCGGGCCGATCTGTTGGGCCAACTGCTCTTTCCTTCCGACAGTCCCTGGCGCCAGAACATCGGCAACGCACCGGTGGCGGCGAACTCGGCCGCCATCATCGCCCACATCGGCGGGGCCGGCACCCGTCTCACCCCGAATTGGTACGCGGATAATCCGGGCAACGGCTCCAGCCCTTTGTACGGCATCCCCTATAACGTCGTCCACGGCAACAGCACCGCCAAGGTGAACGTCATCATCGATAACTACCCCGGCGAGAGCGACATCGTCGCGGTGCCGATTCCGCCCAACGCCGTGCTGGAAGGTGATTTCCAGAACGGACCCAATCCCAACGGAGCGGGTTACAACGTGAACCAGCGCGGCGACTCTCACTTAATCGTCTGGGACGAGGACAACAACGTCGGCTATGAGCTGTACGGAGTGAGCCGGCCTGCCGACCCGACCCTGTTCCCCAATACCAGCGACGTGGAACTTCCGCATACCGACGGCATGTGGCACGCGGCCCAGGAAACCGTGTGGAACTATAACAAGGACAGCTTCCGCACCCTCGGTTGGACCTCCGCGGACGCCGCAGGACTGCCCATCCTCGCCGGCTTGGCCCGGCCCGACGAGGGCTTGGCGGTCGGGCAGGGAGGGCAAGGCGTCATCAACCACGCCCTGCGCGTGACTTTGCCGTCCAGTGACATCAACCCGCAATACATTTACCCCGCCTCGCACATGGTTCCAACAACGCAGGGCCCCGACAATGTTCCTCTCGGCACCCGATTGCGCCTGGCGAACACACCGGCCGTCAACGCGGCGATCCTCGCCATGAAACCTCAATCCCAGGCCCTGGCTATAGCCATGCAGCAGTACGGCCTGATCGTCGCGGATATCGGCAGTGCGATGTATGTGAGCGGCGCCCCCGCCTCGGTGGACCCCAACACCAATACCACCCTTACCTGGGACCTGGCGGACATCTTCTCTTCAAACGGCCTCGAGTCGCTGAACGCCGGCGACTTCCAAGTCGTCAACCTCGCCCCCATCGTGACCGGCCTGAGTACCGGCAGTGGCCCGGCCGGCAGCGTACTGACCATCAACGGCCAAAACTTCTCCGGCGCGGCCGGGCATCTTTCGGTGTTCTTCGGCAGCACCGCCTCCAGCTCGGCGATGGTGCTCAGCGACACCGAGATCTCCGTCATGGTCCCAAGTGGCTCTGGCACCGTGGATGTGACCGTTCAATCGGGCCTCAACGAAACCGACAGCGTGAGCAGCAATCCCAACGCCAACGTCAACGCGCCCATTTTCGGTTATGGAACGTCGGCCGTGACAGCGGCAGACAAGTTTACCTACACTGCTACTGCCTCGGCCACGACTACCACAGTCGGTTCCTCCGCGGAACCATCTGTTTTCGGTCAACCGGTGACCTTCACAGCGGTCGTTTCACCGGCCCAACCGGGAACACCAACCGGAACCGTGACGTTCCTGGATGGAGGTAGCCCAATCGGCAGCGGAACATTGACCGTCGTCGGAGGCGTAGACCGGGCGACACTCACCACGCCGGCTCTGGCAGTGGGTAGTCATACCATCACAGCCACCTATGGCGGCAACTCCAGCTTCAATGCCAGCAACAACAACGGCAATCCGCTCACGCAGGTGGTGAACAAAGCCAATACTACGACGTCCGTGACGTCGTCGATGAATCCGTCGCGCTTTAACCAACCGGTGACCTTCGCCGCGGCCGTTTTACCGGTCCAGCCGGGGGCGGGAACACCGGGCGGGTCTGTCACCTTCCTGGATGGCGGTGTCCCGATAGGCATGGGAACGCTCAATGGTGGGGTAGCGACGTTCACTGCCTCCGCCCTGGCGCCCGGCAGTCACACCATCACCACCAGCTTCCCGGGGAACGGAAACTTCAACGGCGGCAGCGGCTCACTCACCGGGAATCCGCAGCTCGTGGAGGACTTCAGCATCGCGGTTACACCGGGATCGGAGACCCTCCCGCCCGGGCTCCCGGCGTTGTACCTGGTAACAGTGTCGTCCACCTCGAACTTCACTGGCCCGATCAACCTTACTTGCAGCGGAGGGCCGCAGAACTCAAAGTGCAAGGTCGTTCCATCAACGGTAACGCTGACTTCGGGACCGCAGATGGCGTTAGTAATTGTTGATGTAGGTTTCTCGAAGAGTGCCGGCACTTCTGATCTAACCGTCACTGGCACATCCGGAGCGACGACTCACAGCACGGCCGTCTCGATAAAGGTCAAGTAATATCTTCGTTTCAGCAGATAACCATACCGCAGCTCGTTTCGACCCATGAGCGGGTTTCGCGAAGCCCGAGCTGGCGCGCTGTCTGCATCATGCGCGGCAGCCCCGGATGGACATCACTGCGCGGGCATGCTCCCGAGCATCCAGGAGAAGTCCTAAGAGACAGCATCCTTATCTGTGTCGGCGGAGGACCGGCCAAGATCATCGCCGGCGAGTGACACGTCATGCACGACGCCTTGTGCGGCGGCACACCCGCGTTGAACTCGACGAACGAGTTCCCAAGTTGAATCGGCTTTTTTGCGGAGTCGACAAAATCCGCCACCGCGGCCTTGGCCGCCCTCATGAAGGCGGCCGGTGCTCGTCGCCGGGTTCGAACCCCACGGATCGTTGCAGGAGTCGTACAGATTCGGGTTGCAACGATTCCGATTCGTATCCTTATTTTGCGGCTCGAAAGTCGCCCAGAGCCAGTTGGGAAGTAGCTTCGACGACAGATGCAGTCCCACCAAGGCGTAGCAAGTTGAGTCGATTGTTTCCACATAAACGCCAGCCGGCTTGTTATTCGCGCAAATCGAAGGGCGTAGCCAAAGAACTGGCGGGAATCCAATCGGCCTTGATTTCGACGGCGGGAGCGGGAAATTGACGATGCCGCTGTTGGTGGCGGCATACGCGGCCTGAGCAACGACGGTCGTGAGTTTTGGCCTGCGGCCGGTTGCGTCACGAAGGTCGATTCCGGCGGATCCACGTGAACTTCTTCGCAAAACACCGGCTTTCCCGAGAGATTCTTCGGCGCAAATGGCCCGCTTGTAGTCATGGGGTTGCATTCGCTGGGAAGATTGGATTGCCCCGCAAATCCGGCAGCGCCGCGTCTCAATGTAGACCCCAAACGACTGCCGTGAAGACGGCGGACCGGCTTTGCCGTCGCGGCGTCGGTTGCGCCCCCGAAGGACAACCAGGTGACGAAGGGTTCACCCAGCACGTCTGTTCGGTCCAGGTTTCCCACGTCAACTGGCTTCGCGGCGCAGTTGGCTGCAACGAAGATCTGCCAGGCGGTTTGTTCGTTGCTCGAGGCCATCGTAGCTGGCAGAGACACGCCGGATTCGGAGCCGCAAGCGGCTTAGATTGTTCGGCGGACTTTGCAGGCTCGGACGGGTTGCTTCCGCAAGACGTTTGGAGGAGTAACGGTATTGCCACCAGAACCAGCAATACAAAAAATTGTTCCCTGAGCTTCTTCATGAATTGCAGGGCTCGAACCCCGATGGTGGCCGCGAGGCGCTCGAAGCTCGGCCATCGAGGCATACCGGCGGCGAGAGCAATCATGAATAACGGAAATGCCCTCCGAAAACTGACGCAGTTCCAAAAATCGAACTTTATTTCCCCCATGTTTTCAACTACTTGACCCTCTCGAGCTCCTGCGTTCGCGATGTTGTCATGGTATGAGTTGAATTGAGGAAGGAAAGCGAAGAGCACTTGGCTTTGCAAGCCTCACGTCCCTGACCGGCCGTGAGGCTTTTTTTATTTCCTCCTTGAAAAGGAGATCCAACACTATGGCCACCGACAAACAAACCGAGGCCAACCGTCAGAATGCGCAAAAATCCACCGGGCCCCGCACCGCCGAGGGCAAGGCCCGCTCTTCGATGAACCACCTGACCACCGGCATCGACGCCAAATCCGCCATCATCCACGGCGAAGACCCCGCCCAGCTCCAGGCCCTCGCCGACCGGATCGGCGCCGAATTAAAACCCGCCACCGAGGCCGAGCGCCACCAGGTCGATATCATCATCCACTGCGATTGGCAGGCCCGGCGCTATGTCCGCTGCGAAGCCGAGATCTGGCGCTCAACCATGGAGAGACCTCTCGGGCGGAAGGACCCCAATCCCGTGGGCTACGGCTACTCTCTGTGCCCGATCACTTTCAGCCGCCTGGACCGCCGTGTCGAAGTCAACGAGCGCCTCTCGAATCGCGCCCGCCACGAACTCGAACGTCTCCAGGCCAACCGCTTCGCCGCTGAGGCAACGGAAGCCGCGGCCGAACCGGCCCCGCAACCCACTGAAACCGAAGCCCCCGCCGAGGAATTGGGTTCGAATCTCCAAAACGCCCCCGAGCCCCCCGCCACCGCGGCCCCGGCCCCCAACCCCACCCCGGCCACCCCGAAATTCGGTCCGGAATCCGCTTCCGACCCCACCGGAACCCCGGACGAGGCGCCGCCCCGCAGCGCGTAGGCTCAAAACGAGCCCAAAACGGGCTCGAATCCCATCCGCTTGGCCGCTCTAACGCCCAAGGTGGGGCAGGCCCTCGACCTGCCGCCCTCACCCCACCGCGAACCGCCGCACGTCGATCTTCTGGTCGTCGAACACGCCCAGCCCCAGCGACCCCGCTATCTCGATGTGCTCCACCTGGCAGTTGAAGTAGCTGCTATCCTTATCGGGTTTCGATAACGCTACGGACGCCATGCCCGCCTGCGCGCGCCTGGCGTCGATCGCCTTCAGCCCGGTCTTGTCGAGCGCCACCGGGTCGGTCGCGAAGTACATCGTCTTGTGCTCCCACATATACTGTGGGCGCGCGCCCGGACCGCCGTGGTACGAGGCCTTCACCGCGTCGCAGATGTGCAGCACGGCCTTCTCGCGAATCACCGCCAGGCTCACCACCGACGGAATGAAAATGCCGCAGGCGTTATTGGTGGGGGTCAGGTGACTGCGGTTGACGTTGTTCACCATGCCGTGCGACATGTTCTTGAGCGCGATCGTGACCCCCGCCGACTGGTGATGCTTCAACACCGGCAGGTTGATCAGCTTGTTGATCTGGCGGGTGACGATCTTGCATACATAGGACCGCCGGTAGTGCGGATCGTTCAGGTTCTCGCCCGGCTTGATCAGGGCGATCTCCATGAAGTGGTCGGGATCGTAGCCTTCCATGTCGAGCTGCGTGGTGTTGTAGGCCTCGGAGCCGAACCCCATGCGCACGCCCGGCGGGACCCACTTGTCGATCTTGGCGTCGAGCGTCTCCTGGCGATAGCGGTTGAAGACGATGATATCGCCCGCGGGCACACCGGCCTCCTTGAGACCATCCAGGATGCCGTGGAGGACGGTCGCGTCGGAACAGAGATTGGCCCCGCCGACCGGGCAGACTTTGATGCCGACGACATCGCCCTTTTCGAAGAAGGTGCGCCACGCGTCGGTCCAGCCCGGCGCGCCGGTGAGGGCCGTCATGCCCTTTTCCATCATCTTGCGAATCGGCTCGGCCCGATAAGCTCCCTGGGTGATGCATCCCGGATGTTCCACGGCGATGACACGTCCGGGGAATGGCCCCGGCATCCCTGGTTTCGCGGTGGCGGCTTTGCTGTGATGCTGCCCCAGCACCGCCGCGCCAGCCATCCCTGCCAGAAGTTCGCGACGTGAGAATCTCATGTCTGGCAGGTTGTCAAACCCGCGCCCGATTGTCAATCCGCAGGAGAGCCACCGCCGCCGGTTTGGCAATGGTTGTGCTTATAATTTCGAAAGGAAGGTAAGGATGAAGACAAAATTACTCGCTGCGGCGCTGCTGGCGGCCGGATCGATATTCGCCCAGATTTCCGTGGGAATCCGAATTGGTCCGCCGCCGCCTCCGCGTGTGCTTCGCGTTCGGCCGGTAGCCCCTGGCCCCGGCTATGTGTGGCTTGATGGCTATTGGTATGCGGTGGGAGGCCACTACAAGTGGCATGCCGGTTACTGGACCCGGCCGCCCTATGAGGGGGCTCGATGGGTGGGGCCGCATCACGATGGTGAGCGGTTCTTCGACGGCTATTGGGAAGGAGAGCATGGCCGCATCGAACACGATCACAAATGGGACCGCGACCACGATCGGGACTACCGTCACGATCACCACTGACCAGGTCTCGGGCCGGCGGCAAGGGGGTACCCTCTGGGTCCGGCGTTACCGGATCCGCGCCGGGTCCCAGACATCCTGGCCCGCGAGGAACCCTTCGCCTCGGAGGAGGCCGTCAGGCCGCTGCACGAGGACTCACTTCCTTGTTGATGCGGGCACTCGCAGAGCGAGAGCCAGCGCGTTGACCGTCAGTCCGGCTTCGCTCAGCACTTCCTTGAGCACCTCGCCAGGATGAAGCGGCGCAAGCCGTTTGGATTTCTGAATGGCCATCTCAGTCCCCTTCTATGTCGCTGCTGTGCTGAGCCCCGAAGGGGCGCCAGACAATAGCCCAGCGCGTCAGCGCTGGGACCCCTCGCCCCACCCCTCAGCCCGGCAAGGCCGAAGAACAGGCAAGTTTCGGCAGCCCGTGTCGTGAGCCATGGGAATAAGCGGGCGGCACATCCGAGCACATCCGAGCGTGTCAAGCCAAAGTAGAAAGTTCCGGTTTCGGCCAAAGTAGAAAGTTCCGGTTTTGAGTGGCCGCCATGACCACCCAGGGTATGCTCGTACTCGCCGCGCTGGTGTCGCCCGGCGTGGTTGCCCAAAGCCGGGGCAACGGATTCGCTCCCGATGACAGTCGGCGCAAGCGCTGCTGTGGCGATTACAATCCGGGCCGTTTTTCCGGTCGTCTGAAGGGCTTTCCCGTGTGGGACGCCTTGTGTTTCTGTTGAAACTGCGGGCATCCAGGCTTTGGGCACGACGATCCGAAAAAACGCATGGGGCGTGCAGTTGCCCACGGAGGGATCATGCTGCTTTCCTATTCCACCAATAGCGGACTGACCGCTACTCTGACCATACTGCGCCGGCAGATCACCTCGATGCCGTGCAGTCTTTATGAAATCCGTCTGATTCATAGCTGTGATCGCAGGCCCTACCCCGGCACACGGCTGTGGCCGGAATCCCTGATCTTGAATCCGGCGACGGTGAGCTTCTTGCGCATTCGCAATCGTGAAGGCTTTGACGTGTACTTTCGTCCTTATGCCGACGTCCATAACGCCGGCTATATTCTGCTGGATCTCGACTCTCCAGATCCCGGCGTCCTCAGCCGCATGCGCGCTCAGGGGCACCAGCCCAGCGTCGTCCTGGAGACCAGCCCAGGACGGTTGCAGGCGTGGATTCGAGTGAGCCAGCAACCGCTTCCGCCAGCCATCGCCTCGGCGATCGGTATGTGCCTGGCGCGGCAATACCAGGCGGACCTGGCCAGCGCCGATTGGCGGCATTTGGGTAGATTGGCTGGATTCACCAATCGCAAACCACAGCGGCAGCGGGGCGACGGCCTGGCTCCTTGGGTGAAACTGCTCTATGCTCACGGCCACCTGGCCAGCGGCAGTCAGGCTCTGCTGGAGCAAGCCTCTACGCCAATTCCCGTCCGTGCGTCTGCTGAGTGGTCCCTGCGGCGTGGGCCGCTTCCGCAGATGACGCCATCCTCCATGCCCCCACGCAGCGCATCGGGCTTGGTTCCGGGTACCGGCCGGGACTCCCGATCGCTGCGCGCCTGCTACCAGACCTGCCTTTCCCGCCTGCGCATTCTGGAACGCTATCCGTCCCCCGACTGGAGCATCGTCGACAAATGGATCGCGAGAGAACTGCTCGCCGACGGCGCCTCCCCGGCCAACGTCCAAGCGGTGCTGTGTCACGGCAGTCCTGGCTTTCCACGACGGCATGCGGATCCCCAAGACTACCTGCGCCGAACCATCGCCTGTGCCGCTCGACAGATCCACTCCTCGGTTTTTCCCGCGCGCACTGCTCACCCGTGGCCGCACTAGCTCCCCGCGCGCGCGCCCTGTGTGCCTTCTCCGCCCTCGCATTTCGCTCCGCTCTGCCATCCCGCCGCACCCCTCAACAGCGCCACCGATCGGGCAAACCAGACTGCTCATATTGCACTGGTCTCAACTCTTGGCTTCGTCGTCGCGGAGGATCTGCCATAGTTCCGGGCTCGGGTGTTCCCAGAATCCATCCATCCATCGGCTCTTGCCACCCGCATTGTGATCCTTGCGTGCCGGCGGCCGCGATGGCTTCGCCTCGCTGACTGCGCTCTGACTACACTCGCTAATCTCCACGTACCGACCCTGGTAACGCCCTTTCAGATCCCCATTCAAACGCAGCTCCACTCGCAGGTCTTGCCGCTTCATCCCCGCTTGCACATCCGCACGCGCAATCCGATATTTCCGCCCCGCAAACCGGATTGTGTAATCGTTGTCGATCACGCGCTGTTCGACATGGCTCAAACTCGCCGCCAGATCGATCTGCTCCGTCAGCGGCCGATGCAGATCCGTTACCCCAGCTAACGGCCGCGCGAACCGTTCGTTCCATTCCGGCCAATATTCCTTCTCTAGAAACTCATTGGCCTCCTTCATCGTTTTTACCTTCGCCAGCCGCAGTTCCTTAATCAGCCGGTCCTGGTCGGTTTGAAAACTCCGCTCCACGCGCCCTTTGGCTTGCGGCGAATTGGCCGCGATCCACCCGATCCCGATCTCCCGCAAGGCCCGTCCGATCTGCGTCACCCGGTCTGCGGCTCGCCGCTCCGCCTCGCTCTCCTTGGCCCGCCGCGCCACTGTAAACATCGAGTCCCGGTCGGTGTACACATCCACCATGCGCCCCGCCCGATCCACATACTCCCAAAGCACTCCCATGTTCTCCCGCGTTCCGTCGTGCCACACAAACCGCCCCCAACTCCGGCTCGTCGCATCGTCGATCATGCGCACTAGGTGCTTCACTGGCTCGCCTCTCCCCTCCAGCCACTCGTGATCCGACGTGTCCCACTGCACCAATTCCCCGTATCCACTCCGCCGCGGCCGCCAAAAGTGCGCCTCCTTCACCTTGCGGGACCGGCTCTTCCACAACCCTCCCTCCATCATCCATACCCGCACCGTCTCGTCGCTCACGTGGATGTCATGCCGCTTGCTCAACTGCTCACTGGCGAACGTCGGTCCAAAATCGTGCCAGTCCGGCTCCCTTAAAATCCTCAGCGTTTTCTGCTTAATCTCTTCCCCAATCCGCCGGTTCGATGGTCGCCCGCGCAACCCGTGCACCACGACCCGATCCCCCTGTTCTTGCATCCGCGACAGTAGCTCTCGCACCCACCGCTCCGTCACACCCATCTTTTCGGCCGCCAGGCGTTGCGTGATCACTCCATCGTGCGCTCGCTTCAACCACTCCAACCAGTCTCGTTCCTCTTGGCTCATCGCGATTCGTTCCATGCTTCAGCCTGACGGCTGTCAAGAGGAACTTTCTACTTTGGCCAATTAGGAATTTCTCATTTTGGCGCGACAGCGCACGCTAAATGGCGCTCACCGGATGCCGAGTCGTGCTACAATCCGACCCGCATATGCGAAAATTCTGTCTCGCCCTGTTTTTCCTGGCGGGCACACTCCGCCCCGCCGAGAAAGCTCTCCCCCTGCGCTGGTTCTACATGTCGCGCCGGCTTCGTTCCGACCAGGAGTTGGAAGAAATCCGCCAGCTTGCCCGCACGGCATCGGAAAACTGCCTGAATGGCGTGCTGTTTGCCGCTGGTCTCGACTCCATTGATCTGCAACCGCCCGATTACCTGGCGCGCGTGCAAAAGGTAAAGGAGATCTTTGACGAGTATCACCTGGAGATGATTCCGAGCATCTTCTCGGCCGGTTACGGCGGCGGCATCCTGGCCCACGACAAGAATCTCGCCGAGGGTTTACCCGTGAAAGACGCTCTGTATGTGGTCAAAAACGGTGAAGCGCGGCTTGAACCCGAAGTCCCCGTCGCCAGCGGAGGCCCCCCCGTCGAAGGTGTCTGGACGCGCGAGGTGGCGGTCCACCCCTACCGCTGCTACCGCGTTACCTTCCGCGCCAAGACCGAAGGGCTGGATGCTACGCGGGCCTTTAGCAACGGGTCGTTCCGTCTCGATGTACGCACCGAAGACCTGCGCAATTTAACGCCCTGGAATGCGCGC
>Ga0116222_1001963_pt1 | contig 11128 bp, 9 predicted proteins | sample Sb_taG_12_FD_88963 | JGI IMG/M metagenome (GOLD analysis project Ga0116222, IMG submission 88963) | Peat soil microbial communities from Weissenstadt, Germany - Sb_50d_9_AC metaG | ecosystem: Environmental > Terrestrial > Soil > Wetlands > Peat | place: Germany: Weissenstadt | collected 2010-09-21
AGTCGACGCCTGAGGCTTTCAGCCGTTCCAGTGTCTCGCGAATGGAAAGCTTGGCCCGCTTCGAGAGATACGCGACTTCGACCATAGTAAAGGCTTTGAGATGCACCTGCGGAAAACGGTGCTTCAGTCCGGAGCAGAGATCGAGAAAATATTGAAACGGCAGATCGGGATGTAATCCACCGACGATGTGAAACTCGGTGACGGCCTCGCTATAGCCAGAAGCCGCAGTCTCGAAGACCTCTTCGAGCGCCATGGTGTAGGCTCCGGGCGCGTCTTTCTTGCGGCCGAAGGCGCAGAGGCGGCAAGCCGCTACGCACACGTTGGTGGGATTAATGTGCCGGTTGACGTTGAAGTAGGTCTTGTCGCCGTGAATGCGCTCACGCACATGGTTGGCCATCCACCCGACGGCGAGAATATCCCCCGTGCGATAGAGAGCGAGGGCGTCCGCCGCGTCGAGGCGATCACCGGCCAGGACCTTGGCGTGGATCGGCTGCAGCCGCGAGTCGTCCGTTTGAAAAGCGTGTGTTTGAAAAGGGCGTGGCGCGAACATTCTGTTTAATGATACCGCAGGAGAATGGTTGAAGCCATGGAATCAGCGAACGCTAGTGGCAAACGTGTTGAAGCCTTGTTTGCGCTGCTCTGCCTCCTTGGGATAATCGCCGAGCCAGACGTATTCGGGACTGGTTTTGACCAGGGACAATTTGCGCAGATAAACCTCGGGTACCCCTTTCATGAAACTCTTTTTCTGTAAGGCTTCGCGCATTTCGGTAGCCGAACGTTGCATTTTAGCGATGTACGCTTCGAGGGTATCGTCATTCACCGGCGCGATCCCGAGGCCGAGGCAGACCTGGTCACGCATCTTCAGGAAAGCCTGCAGCAATTCCGAGGAGTTTGCCTCTGGCATGCAGATGCCCAGCGCCTTTCTGCGGCGTATGAGTGAACTGGCGGCCTGCGGCTTCCGGTCGGAGAAGGACAATGTCCAGCCGTTCTGCAGGCAGCTCTGGATCGAACTCTTCAACGGCAAAGGCTTCTTTCCTCTGGGGAAAATCTGGCTGAGTTCGCCAAAGCAATGATGGCGCGCATGCGCGAACAGCCGGCAGAAACTGGGCGGGTTCGCTTTAGAGTCAGATACGAGCGAGAAATCCAGCAAGCGGCTGAAGCCCATTCCTTCAAATTCCCGCGTATATCGATCGAGGGCATCGAGATCAAGCGCCGGAAATTGTGCCGGCGTCGCCGGAGGAAATGAGAAGGACGTTGCCATGTTCTTGAGCACCCGTCCCTTCATCGTGGCGAACGTAAACAGAATGTGGATCCAACCGCCGAAACGCCACAGGATAAGAAAAACCAGCAGCGCCAGCCAACCCAGCCCCGGCAAATTCTGACGTCGCGTACGGCCATACTGCCTGCGCAGGAGCTCGTAGTCTGCTTTGGACACCGTTTGCCAGCCAGCTTGACTCCAGAGGGTTTGCGATCCGGCGGCCAACTTTTCACCTGAGAGGCAAAGGCTCCGGGTGCCGAACGCAAGCACATCGAATTGCGTCGACCTGCTCTTCGCGATCGGCGAACTCTGGATTGTCAGATTGAAGGTTGCTTGGCTCAGGTTGATGGGAAGTGTAGCTTCTGCGCCGTTGCCCGCGTAGCCGATAAGAAACTTGTAGTGCCAGCCTGCATCCTTGAATTGCTGCCGTTCGTCCTTGGTGAGAAGGCCGACGTCGTGATCCTCGTCATTGTCGTTGTCATTGAGATCGTCTGCGCTCAAGTTCGAGTTTGGTGCGGCTTGCGGCAGCCGAGGCCTTGGGTCCCCCGCTGGAGCTGAGACAAACTTGTTGCCGTCCCAGCGAAATCCCGTTGACTTGTTGTTCGTAGTGGCGAGGGGCGCAAGCTGCAACTGGCCGTTAATCAAGCTCCAGGAGCCGTAGGATGACGTGTGCTCAGGAAGCGAAAACCGATCCAACTGTCCGGATGAAACTAGGTGATACGCTACAACATCCTGCTTAGAAAAGTCGGCGAAGCCGCCCAGCAGAATCGTCAAATAGCCATACCTGGTGTCGGCCAGCCTTTCCTGCAGAACATTGCGGGAGCGGCCGGTGCTGTTGAACGTCAAGAATAGGAAGGCTTCTCCATCGTGCCAGAAAACGACCGTCTGTGAGAGGTTCTGGCCGACCGCGTAGCACTTCGGCCACATCACAAACGCTGTGACTGCAGCCACAGCTAGGGCTAGTACGACCAGAATGGAAATTGCTTTTTGCCGGCTCATGTTCGCTCCCTGGCGAGGACGGTAACATTGGCCGAAGGCCGAAACAAAGTACTTTGGTAAGCGGGATCAGGCTCGCGGAGATTTCAGAAATTAACCGCGCTGGCCGTTGCGGGCGTTGACCTAATGCATGTCCTGTACAATTTCTCTTCCGATGAGTACGTGCGCAAAATTGTGTTGCGGTACGTTTGTGGTGCTGCTGCTGGTGCTTTGTGCGCAGGCCGAACCGGTCACACAACTCAAAGCTACGGACTATGTAAACGATTTTGCCCACGTTCTCGATCAGAGTGCGATCGTGCAGATGGACGACATCTGCCGGCAGATCGACCAAAAAGCCCATGCCAAGATCGCAGTCGTTACGGTGCGATCGCTTGATGGCTCCGATATCGAAAGTTACGCAGTAGGCCTCTTTCAGCAGTGGGGGCTCGGAACTAAGGCTACCAACCGGGGCGTGCTAATTCTGTATGCCATTGACGACCATCGAGCCCGCGTCGAAGTTGGCTACGGGCTCGAACCGATCCTCCCGGATGGAAAGGTCGGCGGATTTCAGCGGGAAGCTGTCCCGCTCATGCGAACTGGCAATTACAGCCAGGCGCTGCTTCTCGTAACATTGCGCGTCGCGAAAGTTATTGCTGATGACGCCGGTATTCAGCTTACCAACATACAGGCGCAAGCTCCGGTAGAACGCGATAATCAACCGTCGGGGGGGGTGTCGATCGGTGGGATCATCGCGATCGGCGTCGTCATCCTTGTCATTCTCTTTACGCCGTTGCGCGGAATTTTATTCTGGATGCTTTTTTCTGGAATGTTTGGCGGTGGCGGAGGCCGCGGTTTTGGTGGCGGCGGAGGTGGATTCGGCGGTGGAGGAGGTTTCGGCGGATTTGGCGGCGGAGGTAGTTCGGGTGGTGGTGGTGCGAGTAGCAGTTGGTAGCCAGCGAGGGTGCAAATGGTTCCGGAAAAACAAATTAACGATTTTGTCGGCCGGCTGCGAGCCGCGGCCGGTGCGAACCTGGAGAGCGTGATCCTGTTTGGATCGGCGGCGGGAGGAGATTTTCATCCGGAATTCTCCAATGTGAATCTGTTCTGCGTGATTCGCGACAGCTCATTCGCCGCGCTGCAAGCACTGGCCCCGGCCGTGAAATGGTGGGACTCGCAGAAACAGCCCCCGCCTCTGTTTATGACGCGTGACGAGATCGAGCGCTCGGCAGATGTGTTCACGATCGAACTGCTCGACATGCAAGAGCACCATCGGGTGCTGTTCGGTGAGGATGTTGTGAAAAGCCTGTCGATTCCGGCCAATCTGCATCGTGTGCAGGTGGAATACGAACTGCGCGAAAAACTCGCGCTATTGCGTCAGCATCTGCTGCTTGCCTCAGGCAACAATTCTCGGCTGTGGGAACTGCTGTTACGATCGGTCTCGTCTTTCGCCACGCTCTTCCGGCACGCCCTGATCGTACTCGGTCACGATGCACCCGTCAGCCGGCGCGAGGCGGTGCATGCGTTATCTAAGAAGATCGGATTTGATGCTTCGGGCATCCTGCGGGTCCTGGATGTGAGAGAGCGCAAATCGGATCGCAAACAGTTCGACGTGGAAGACGTTTTTTCCAGATACCTCGCCGCGCTGCAGCAAGTAACCGCAGCAGTTGATAAGATGCTGGATTCGGGTGTTGACGGCACCTCGTAAGGTTTGGGTGTTTCAGGAGACTCTCATGGGCAAGGCGCTGATCGCGGTCGTGGTTGTGATAGCAATCATTCTGCTTCTCGTGTTGTTTACCTTCGGCCAATACGTAAGTGTGAAGAATACGCTGGTGAGCAAGAACGAGGCGGTAAAGGCGGCCTGGTCGCAGGTTGATATTGTGCTGCAGCGCCGCGCCGACCTCATCCCCAACCTGGTCGAGACCGTGAAGGGCTATGCGCAACAGGAGCAGAAGGTTTTCGGCGATATCGCGAAAGCGCGCTCTGCACTGCTGTCCGCCGGTTCTCCACAAGAGAAGATCGCAGCCAATGGCCAGCTCGATGGGGCGCTCGGCCGCCTGCTGCTGGTTGTCGAGAACTATCCTCAGTTGAAATCCAACGAAAATTTTCTTCGCTTGCAGGATGAACTCGCCGGAACGGAAAATCGCATCGCGGTCGAACGCAAGCGCTACAACGATACGCTTCAGGACTACAACACTTATGTACAGCAGTTCCCTAACAGTTTTTTCGCAGGCATCGCAGGATTCAAACCGAACGAAGCTTACTTCGAAGCGTCGCCAGGATCGCGCGAAGTTCCGAAGGTAAACTTCTCAAGTCCCGGCGCTGCTCCGCAGGCAACGCCGCAACCTGCGCCCGTACATTAGGCCCACAATTGTTAGCTTCCTGCTGCGAGTTTCTTCATGGCCAGCGGCCGCGCGAATGCGTTGGTGGGATTGTGTGAGTTCGAGGCCAGAACTTTTCGGTAATAATCGTTGGCCTGCGACGAGTCTCCTGTCTTCTCGAACGACTCTGCCAATAGAGCTAGAATCATCGGATCGTGCTGATCGGCCTGTTGCAGATTGGCGATGGCGTTTTTGTAGTCTCCGGCGTAATAGGCGACGTATCCCGCCAGATAAGGAAAGAATCGCGCCTGGTCTGGATTGTTAGCATTTTCAAGAGCGGCCTTGGCCGCGGCCACGTGTTGCGCGGCCTCCGCTGGTTTGCCACTGCGGGCGGCGATGCGAGCCTCAGCACTCTCCCAGCGGAAGAGCCAAAGGTTTTTGTCGGCGCTGGTGAGATCGGTTTTCTGATGGGCCGTTTCGTATCCCGACTTGTACCATTTGTAGGCTCCGGCTGTGTCCCCCGACTCCAGATAAATACGGGCCAGTTCGTTCGCGATCTCGGCCGCCCCAATGAAATCGTGAGCGAACATGCGGGCGTCGAAAACCTGCTGCTCGAATTTCTCGGCCTCATTGGCTTTCGCTTCAAAGGCGTAGGAGACTGCCATCGCACGCAGCGCTTGTTGTTTGGAGTCGGCAGGAGCAACCTCGATAGCTTTCGCGAGCTGATCTCGAGCCTCGGCATAATCCCCCTTCAAGTCGAGTGCGATGCCGGATGCAAGATGCGCTTCATATAGATTCGGCGACAGCGCAAGCGCCTGGTGATATAACGCAAGGGCCTCGTCCTGCTTGCCTTCACCATTCAGTTGTTGGCCTTGCTTTACCAGATCGAGTGCGGCTGGTGCGGAAGTCTGGGCAGCCCAAAGACAAAGAGCGCTCGTGAGAATCACGAATGCGAATATGCGGAGCATAGCCGGAACCTCCGGGACAAAATGAATTCTACTCGTGCAAGGTTGGGTGTAAAACGGGCAAATGCCGGAATTCAAACTCGTTTGCTTTTTCAACGCTGACCGAACAATTCCGGCCGCTTGAGCCGTTCGTTTCTGAACACTGCCATCGAGGTTCTCTCCGGGACGGCGCACAGATCGCGATTTGGGGCACGCTTACCAAGCCACAGTTGTCACAGATGATTCCTTAGTAGCACTCTCGGGCAGTTACCTCCCGGTTGGTGCCATTGCCAACAATTGCAAACGGCCTCAGGATGGTTGTGCGCGGCGATTCCGCTCCCGGTTTTTCGCTAGCGCCCGTGACCCCCATGCGGACTGCAGACTACAAAATGTTCGATCTGAATCCAAAAATGGGAAGCCTGGGTCCTCAGCCCACGCCGCCAAACAAACAGCCTCGCAAGTTGCTAATCGCGCTCGCTCTTCTATTGGTTGTCCTGGCGGTTGTGCTGGTAAAGGATAGCGATTTCTGGTTTGGCTCGGACGAAGCCGAATCGGAGGCTCCGAACTCGCAGACGGTGGCGAGAGCGCCCGCCGCAGCTGCGCCGGCGCCAGCCAAACCAAGCGAGGCCGCGACTCCGACGGCGCCCGCACCGCCAGCAGCGGCACCGGTACCGGTGCAAATTGCGAAGAACCAGAAGAACCAAAAGAGCCCGAAGAACCAGCCTGCTCCAAAGACATCCGTTACACTGGCCGCTAAAGCGCCGTCTCACGAACAGGCTGCTAAACCTGAAGCCCCGGTGGTGGCTACGAACCGGGTTGTGCTTCCTCCGCTGGATCTCGAAGTGGTCGCTGGCGACAAGCACCAGACCGTTCATCCTGGAAGTAACGTCACGGTCGCGGAAATTACCGGCAATGCAAGCCGGGCGACCAAAGCCACGACTGCGATGGCAAGTCCGGCCACGAATGCGGCGGAACGCGAACCCCTTCCTGCCAGCGCCTCTGAGCTGCGTCAGCCGCTTGATTCGACCTATCCTTTACTGGGTCAACGTTCCAGGGTGCAGGGTTCGGTGGTGTTGGAAGCAGTTGTCGGCACGGATGGCGTCATCGAGAACCTTCGAGTGCTTAGCGGTCCTTCCATCCTGACTGCAGCGGCACAACAAGCGGTGCGGCAGTGGCGCTTCAAACCTTTTCTCCAGAATGGACAAGCCGTAGAAACGAAGGCCAGAATTACCGTCAACTTCACGATTCGAGTCGCCGACAATCCCACCAAGACGAGCTAGCTTCCGCCGGAAAACTAGCGAATCAACACCTCTCCGCATCCCAGTGAAGCCGAGTGTAAGTATGGGCGCGCCTCTGCGGCTTTAACCACCGGACGAGTCAGCCTTCCCTAAGCGCAAGTTGAATCGCAATCCGGAAAGTCATCATCCAAGAACGCCGGAGGCCGATCCCAATGGAGATCCGCGACATTGGCGAGTTCCTCAACTATTTCGATAAAGTTCATCAACGCACCATGAACGTGGTGCGCGCGATCCCTCGTGACAAAGTGGACTGGCAATTTCGCGAGGGAAAATTCACGGTGGGAGATTTGGTCCGGCACATCGCGACCGCCAATCGATACATATTTATCGAGATCGCGCGAGGCAACCCTAGCGCCTATGCCGGCTGCGGCAAGGCTCTCGCTGCAAGTCACGACGAAATCGTGCACTTCGCGGAACGACTGCATCGGGAAGATGTAGAAATTCTATCCGGTTTAAGCGAGACTGACTTGCACCGCAAGTGCACCCTGCCTGACGGGGCTTCCATCACATCCTGGAAGTGGCTGCGTTTGATGATCGAACACGAAGTTCACCATCGAGGCCAACTTTACATTTACCTGTCGCTAATGGAAGTGCCGAGTCCGCCGCTGTATGGCATGACGTCAGAACAAGTGCGGAAGCTCAGCAGTGCAACCCTCAACGTGAATCAAACTGGGTGAATCAAACCCACGGGTTCTGACTGGCATTTAAGGGGTGTAAACCCAGGCCTGCGCCGTACTCCGCTTCTTTTCGTCGGATCCTCCACTAACCAGGACTTTGCCGTCTGAGAGCAGTGTTACGCTCTGAAACCAGCGCGTGCGTTCGGTCTTGCCCCCGGCTGCTGTGAACGTCTTGGTCGCGGGGTCGTAAATTTCGTTGATTCCGGCCCCTCCAACCACCAGCACCTTGCCGCCTGCGAGCACGATCGGTTCAGGGATATCGAAACGCGGTTGAAGCATCGACCCGCCTTCCGAAAATTTCTTATTCTCGACATCGAACATCTCGGTCGTTGCAATGCCCTTTTGGTTGCGCCCGTCCATACCGCCAACAATAAGGACATATTGATCCGGAAGCGAAACTGCCGCATGCCGCTCGCGGGCGACGCTCATCTTGGGAAGAGGCATGAACCGGTTCGCTTCGGCGTCGTAGAGTTCGGCACTGTTAAGGGCTTCGTTTGCTTGTACCCCGCCCGCGATTAATACCCGTTCGTGAGGTAGTAGTGTGGCGCTATGAGAGGTGCGCGCCGTCGACATGGCTGAAGCGGAAACAAACTTCGCGTTTCGCTCATAGATCTCCGCACTGGCTAGGCTCTGGCCGTCGGAACCGATGCCTCCGGCAACCAGAACGCGGTCGTCCTGTAGCCGGGTTGCACTCGCCTCCGTTCGCGGAGTATGCAAGCTCGCCGTCAGTGAGAACTGGCCGGTGGTGGGATCGTAAAGCTCACAACTATCGAGTGCTCCTTTTGGTCCCGTGCCTCCCACAATCAGAACCGTGCCATTGGTTAATCGAACGGCGCCGTGAGCTGCACGAGCTTGGGCCATGGCACCGGTTGGCGTGAACTTCCCAGTCGCAGGATCATAGAGTTCGGCACTCGCGAGCAGACCCCCGCCACTTCCAATCCCACCGGCGATCAAAACCTTGCCATTGTAAAGCAGCGTCGCGGAATGCTTCGCTCGTGCCGAAGTCATTGCGGCAACAGGAGTCAGTTGGCCTCCGGCCGCCGCTATCAACGGAGCGGCCCAGAGCAGAAAAAACACAAGGAAGGAACCCAATGCTCTCATCCAGTTTCTATGTTGATTGTTGAGACGGTTGCGGTACTCCTATTGCGCATTACGGATTTGCGGTATACCCCGCCGTTCGGCAGTCGAACAGCTTACTTAAGACGCCCGAGCGTGTCGAAGTTCCCATCTTAACCATAATCAAGCGCAAGAACGTCTTCACCGTGTTAGGACTCACGTTCATCCGACATGCTATTTCTTTACTGGTCAATCCATCAAGTAATAGTTGAACTGTCCTCTGCTCACGGGGAGTGAGGTTGAATTCCTTGGAAACTTGAAATAGGGCGGCATCGGTCGAGGGACTTCTTTCGAACAATAGGGCGACCGGAGCGGATGAGCCGTTCCCTTGCTTCTCAAGTTGGAAGACGCGGCACTTGTATCTCCGATTGCCTGACGAAAATTCGGACGCGAAGCCCGGGGCCGGTGCATTTCGACGAATGAGTTGGGCGTTTATCAAGTCCGTGAGAAATACGTGCACGTGCTTGATTCCCCTCGGGTCGGCCGGGTAAGCGAGAATCTGAAGCACTTCGGAGTTGAATGCGAAGGGCTTCAGTGTAGTCGCATCGACCAACAGTAAGCCTGGTGCTGATTTATGCTCACGCAGCAAAAGGAACTCCTGAATGCAGTATTTGGGACTGGAAACTACCGTGGGGAGGTGTTAGAAGGCTTTGTTAGCCCCTCCTGCAGACCCTGCGGGGGCTAATCAAACGCCCCTCATTTTGCGCCCGGCGATGATCAATGTCAAGATGAACGAAATTGCACACCCAGTTAATCCCACAAAAACCTGTGCTGAGAAGTTCGCCGAGTCGCCCCTCCTGGCCGTTCCAGAACGTTCACACGATATCGGCTCTGGCACGGGGCGCCCAGCCTCATGGCATCACCGTCAAGCTGAGATTAGCCGCCGCGCTGAGGCCCCCAGAAGTGGCCGTTATCGTCACCGACGAAATGGTCGGGGTTGGGGTTGGAGTACTAACGACAGCAGGCTTACTGCCGCCACTACCGCAGCCCAACAGCATACCCATCAGCACAAACATCGTGATGACTCCTAAGGTAACCTTTGTGCGATACGAGCGTCCCTCCAACCCTGCAAACACGATACCCATGAGAGCGAAGCCGAACCAGAGTCCGCCGATCCCGTTGTGCGGTGCGGATAGTTTCGCAACGGAACTCGAACCGATCGTGACCATCACTTTGCCCGGCAGAGCACTGGGGCTGAGCGAAGAAGGACTGAACTCGCAAGTGGCATTCGATGGTAATCCCTTGCAGGCAAATGTGACCGGCACGAGCAGCTCGCCATTGGAGCTGACATTAACATTGAAATTAGCGGCTCCTCCCGCCGTCACACTCAACGAATTCTTTGAAAGAGCAAGTGTTAGACCGGGGGAATTCACAATGTCGTTCATTGGTGCTGACGTGCTTCCGGCAAAGTTCGCATCGCCGCTGTAGCTCGCCGTGATCGAGTGGGTGCCCTGTGTCAGGGAAGAGGCGCTGAAACTCACCTGCCCATTCGCGTTCAACGCCACTCCACTCGCCAGAGGCGCGCTTCCATCGAAAAAGCTGACTGTCCCCGTCGGAATTCCAGTCGCCGGCGCAGCCGCCTGCACCGCAGCGGTGAACGTCACCCCGTTGCCGAAAACCGAGGGATTCGAGTTCGATGTCAGAATCACGGCCGATGGTTCGTGAGCGACAAGCTGGCTGAAGGGAGTGGAGGTGTTACTTACAAAGTTTACATCGCCAGAGTATTGCGCCGTGATCGAGTGCGCTCCCGGAGTCAGGGACGAGGTCGTGAAACTCGCCTGCCCGCTCCCATCCAGCGCCACTCCACTTGCCAGAACTGTAGCACCATCGAGAAAGCGCACGTTTCCCGTCGGAATCCCGGTCGCTGGCGCGACAGCTTGCACTAACGCCATCAATGTGACCGATGCTCCATCAGAGGACGAACTCAAGCTGGAGTTCACCACAGTGTTCGCTTGCGCTTGCATTACCGTAAAAAAATACCCCGATATGCTCCCGACGATGTTTTGGTCCAATCCGGTAGTGGCGGCCGCTTGTCCATTCTCAGCAACCGCGTAAAGCACATGCGGCCCCAATGCCAGGGCAGATGTGCTAGCGGTGAAACCGGTCCCCGACGACGTTGCGGCCTGCCATACTCCCTCCCAAGAATCAACCTGGTAGCGAATTCCCAGAATCGGGGGGTTCGCGGGGGCATAAGAACCAGTGGCAGAAAGCGTAAAGGTTGGCGTGCGTTCGACCGTCACGTTGCCAGCAAGAGCCGAGATGGCAGTTGCCAACGGAAGGACTCCCACGCGCTGCTCCGCGATCACCGTCACGTTATTGCTGCCGGAGTTCGTGACATAGATCTGGCCCAAAATCGGGTTGATCGACAACGCCGAAGGATTCGTTCCCGCAGGCACGCTGCTCGTCTGGTTGCTCAAACCGTCGATCACCGTGACCGTGTTGCTCCCAGAATTCGCGACATAGATGTGATTGGTTACCGGGTTCACAGCCACTGCGATGGGTGAAGTCCCCACTGTCACCGTGGCGGTGTCGTTCGTTGCAC
>Ga0116222_1001965_pt1 | contig 11117 bp, 8 predicted proteins | sample Sb_taG_12_FD_88963 | JGI IMG/M metagenome (GOLD analysis project Ga0116222, IMG submission 88963) | Peat soil microbial communities from Weissenstadt, Germany - Sb_50d_9_AC metaG | ecosystem: Environmental > Terrestrial > Soil > Wetlands > Peat | place: Germany: Weissenstadt | collected 2010-09-21
GGCAGCATGCCCAGCGCCGGCAAGGCCAGAAATTCCGTAGCCTCGCGCAAGCTGCGAAAGCCTTGGCGCATCTGCTCCATCAGCAGCGCGATCGCGATCGCGAGCAGCAATCCGGCGCAGGCCGCCGCGCCAAGCAACAGCGACATTGCCGGCCGGCTCGGTTTCAGAGGCGGCAGCGCCGGGGCAACGATGCGGGCGTCGGCGATCTGCATGCTTTGCTGTTCGGAGGTTTGCTTGGCGCGGTTGAGGAATTGCTCGAACAGATCGCGGTTGGCCTGCGCGTCCCGCTCCAGCTCATGCAGTTTGATCTCGGCCTGGTCCGCCGCGGCAAATTGTTCCTTCAGCCCGGCAAGCGCGCCCTCCAGCGAATTCTGGCGGCTGACCGCGGTTTGATAGTCGTTGCGGACGCCGGCGAGGATGCGGCCGATTTCGTCGTCGATCTGCCGCCGCACGTCGGCTAATCGCGCGCGAACCACGCTCAGCGCCGGATATCTCTCGCCGTACATCGCGCTGTATTCCGACACGGTGCGGGCGGCTTCGGTGTATTGCGAGCGCAGATTGGTAATGGCCGGCGACTGCAGCACCTCGCTCAGCGTCGACGGATCGTCCTTGCGCCGCGCGGCGGATTCGACCTGCTCCATGCGCGCCCGGGCGTCGGCGGTGTAGGTCCTCGCCAGAGCGATTTGCTGCGTGAGATCTTCGATCTGCCGATTGATGAGCTTGTTGCCTTGCGTCACATCGACGATGTTATGGGACGATCGGTAGCTCTCGACCGCTTCATCGGAGCGGCGAACGCGCTCGCGCATGTCCTGCATCCTGGAATCGAGCCATTCGGACGCGCTCGCGGTGGTGCTGCTGTTAACCTCGCGCTGGTCGGCGAGATAGGCCTGGGCGACGGCGTTGGCGATGCGCGCGGCTTTCGCCGCATCTTTCGCATCGAAATTGATCTCAAGAACGTAGGTCTGGCCGCGGCGGCGTACCGTCAAATTCTTTTGCAGATTGGATATGAGTCGCTCGTCTTTGGTCCGTTGCAGCGCACCGGAGTCGCCTCCGACAAGGCCGCGCAAGCCGTTACCGATCTCGTCCCACAACGACGCCTGCGAAAATTCCGGATCGTCCTCCAGCTTCATTGCCGTAATGACTTTGCGGGCAAGCGCCGTCGACGTGATGATTTCCACCTGACTTTCGACCGCGGCGGCGTCGGCGCCAATTCCGGTGAGCACGGTCGGCGTATCGGTGACGTGGAGTTGCCGCGGATCGACGATCACGACCGCGGTTGCCCGATACTTCGGCGGAATCACGATCAGCGCCGCGGTGGCGAGAACCACCGTAGCCAGCGTAATGCCGGCAATCAGGCGCGCACGCCAGCACAGCGTCAGCCAGAACGTGCGAAGATCGAAAGCATTGGTGCCGGCGGACGGGTCGACCCGGTCCGACGTTGCGACGCGCGCGAGCGCGCTCTGTACTGAATCGTCGAGCTGCGGCGGATTAGCACTGTTCCGCGTCAACATCGCGCGCACTCCAAGCTATCGGTTTTCCAACCGTCAAATAGTTCTACATTTTGCCGGCGCCGGCTAATGTAATGCTTTGTCAACCTTAATCGGCCCGCGTCCGTCATTAACTTTAAAGATTCGCCATCGGCGCAATTTCCGCTTCCGGCCGCCGCGAATTCGCAGCGCCCCGATTTGCGGACGGCGGACGAACGGCTATGAAACGTCTGTTGATTGATCGTGCGGCGAAGCAATCGGCGCGGCGCCGACCGTGTCTGCCGCAGCCCTACGACAACCCGCGGAGTTAATGGTGCCTCGGACCGCGAACAGTCTGGCGACATGGGCGATAAGGGCGACGCTGCTCGCGATCATATTGCTGTCCGTCGGCAACTTCGTCGGCTCCATCAATGGGTCGCTCACGCAGGGTTTGCCGTATCTGCAGCAAAGCCTGGGGCTGACGTTTTGGGTCGTGGTGTTGTACGCGAGCTGCTTCATTCCGCCGGTGCTGCGGGTGGACCGCTCGCCCGACATCGTCGCAGCATTGGTTTTCTTCAGCTTCGTTGTCCTATCCGTGGCGTGGTCCAACCATTCAGGCGACAGCGTCATGAAATCCGTCGCGCTGTTGATCACCACGATCGGCGTGTGCCGTCTGGCCGGCCGTATGTCGCTCGACGCCATCGTCGGCTGCACGATCATTGGACGCTTCATTCTCACCGTCCTGGCTTTCGTCGTCGTGCTGCTTTTGCCCGACATCGGGGTGGCGACCGGCTGGATGCAAGAAGGCCTGTGGCAGGGCGTTTTCGATTCAAAGCAGAGCCTTGGCCTCAGCGGAGCGCTGTTGATGTTCCTGGCCTGTCACAACGCATTGCGGTGCGGCGGGAAGATCCAGTTCCTCGTCCTGTTTGCCTTGGGCGCGACATGCGTCATTGGCTCGGGATCGCGCGGCGGCGGGGTGCTGGCGCTGGCCGCCATTGCCAGCTGTTATCTGTCGCGCCGATCGCCGCGCTTTGGGATGCTGCTGGCCTTTGGGCCGATTGCGATGACCATCGTGGCCGGCGCGCTTATGGCCTACATTATGAGCACGGGGCATGATTACCTGCCGTGGTTCGACGACCAGCTCAATTTCACCAACAGGACTCAAATCTGGGAATATGCGCTTCGCCACTTGAGCGACCAACCGCTTTTCGGCTTCGGGCTCAACGGTTTTTGGACGACACCGCAGTTCTATTTCGGATTTCTGCACGAGCACGACTGGGTGCTGGACAATTATCACAGCGGCTACGTGGCGATCCTGACGGAAACCGGCATCGTCGGGATGACTTTGTTCGCGCTTTGCGCGCTGCTGTTCGGCTTCCGGATGTCATGGTTGCGCGCGAACCGGCTGATCCCTCAAGCCGATTACGATCTCATCGTCGGTTACTTAAATCTCATGTTTCTGATCAACTTCAGCGAGACATTGTTTCTCAGATCGACCGACTTCTCGGAAGCGTTGCTGGTCGCATTTTTCATTGCCAGCGCCGGCGTGCGGTTGCCAACGCCTCAGCCGCGGCTGCAGCCTTCGCTCGCAACGCCAAAGCGGCAGTTCGCATGAAGATTATTTCCTTGGCAGCGAAAAGGGCGATGCTGGGCGCCATAATGGTCTTTGCGTGCGTTTTGCCGGCGGCGTCGCCCGGCGCGGCCCAGGACAAAGCCGCGGCCACGGCGGCGCGAATGGCCGGCGGCGTCAATATTCTCGGCTACGACGGCATTTGGGACGGCGGCGTCGATGCTCCGTTCAAGCAGCGTTATTTCAAAATGATTCGCGATGCCGGCTTTCGTCACGTGCGGATCAATCTGTCCGCATTCAAATACATGGACGGCAGAAACGAGCTGGATCTGCGAATACTGGCGCGGCTCGATTGGGTGCTGGAACAAGCGGTTGCCAACGATCTTATTCCTGTCATCGACGAACATGACTACGATCAATGCCAGCGCAATCCGGACGATTGCGGCATCAAGCTGCGCGCTTTCTGGGCGCAACTTGCAGATCATTACGCGGGTCGGTTTCCCACGGCAGTGTTCGAGCTTCTCAATGAGCCGGGCGGCAAAATGACGGCGACGTGGTGGAACGCGTTCGTCCAGTCCACCCTGCAGCTGATCAGAGCCAACAACGCTGAGCGCACGGTGGTCGTGGCCGCGATCAATTCCGAAAATCCTCTCGACATTCGCAAGCTCCAGCTGCCGCCTCAAGACCGCAACATCATTGTTGCCGTCCATTACTACAAGCCGATGCGGTTTACTCACCAGGGAGCGCCATGGTCGTGGCGTTTCGCCCTGTTGCGCGGCATCGACTGGGGCAGCGAGGACGACAAGAGCCAGGTCGCGAACGACTTGGAGACCATCGATGCCTGGGCGAAGGAGCAGGGGCGTCCGATCTACCTCGGCGAGTTCGGCGCCTACGAGGCCGCCGGCATGGACGCGCGGGTGCGCTACACCTCGTTCCTGGCGCGCACAGCCGAACGGCTGGGCTGGCCGTGGGCCTATTGGCAGTTCGATCACGATTTTGCGCTGTTTCACACCGACACCGACCAGTGGGTGACACCCATTGTCAACGGATTGATGCCGCACAACGCGCATGCCGAAACACCGCAACGCGCGGACTACGGCAGCCGGCGAACAACGCCGTAGACTGCACCATCGTGACGGACAAAGCGCTCGGCGCACTCCACTGAGAGCGGCTGCGGTCCACGCGGGGCGAGCGCCAATCCATCAACTGCGGACAACCGGGCGCGGCGATTAACGTAAATATGCTGCGGCGTGAGTTTCTCGCGCGCCGCTCGGTTACTGTCCTGCAGCTGCAGCGCGGCGGCGAGGTCGCGCAGCATTTGCGACGGAATATCGGTGATGCAAATCCTCACGCCCCTTTCGTGCGCGTATGGCCCGACCGATACCGCAGCGGTCTTCGGTGGTTTCCCCGTTGCGTCCGCCGTGCGGTTCAACAATTAAAGCATCGGCAGATCGACGATGAAAATCGCGCAAAGCGTGTCTTCTCGATTTGCCGGGTCCGGGATCGCGCAAGGCGCGCTGGTCGCCTTTCTGATCAAGCTTGGCGGCTCGTCGCTCAACATCGTCATGTTCACGATCGCGGCGCGCGTCATCGGGCCGGTCGAATTCGGTCAATTCGCGATCTGGTTCAATCTGGTTTCGTTCCTTGCCGTCATTGCCCTATGCGGCCAGGACACTCTGATCGTCCGCTCATGGAACGAATACACCCACCAGCACCGCTACGATCTTGTGCGTGGCGCGATCTCGTTTGGCATTGTGATATGCGCGGCCGCGGCGCTGTTCTGGGCCGCTTGCGTCGCCATCGGCAGCAGCGTGGCCGGCTGGGCCACCTCGCCGGGCCTCGTCATCGCCGCCTGTCTGTTTCTGATCGCGCAGACGATGGCATCTTTCAGCTCCAACCTGGCACGAACCGTCGTCGGCTTTTTGTTTGGCGAGAGTTTGCGCGAAGCCTGGCGCCTCGTCGTGATCGTCGGCGCGTTGGTGTTGGCTCTCGTCCACCTTCAGGTCACGATGACCATGCTGTTCGCGTTGTGCATCATCGGCGTCAGCCTGATGATGCTGATACAATACCTAGTCGTTCGGCGCAGCCTACCGCCGCAAATTCGCGGGGGCGCGCCGATGACCGACGTGTCGGCCTGGGTCAAGCGCTCATTGCCGATGTGGGCCGCCGCCTTCCTCGATGCATCGAGCCAGTATCTCGACGTCATTCTGCTCGGACTGCTGCTGAGCCCGGTTGCGGCCGGCGGTTATTTCGTCGCGGCGCGCCTCGCCAACGTATTCGCCATGATCGCCGGCGGGATGGCGAACTATTCGGCGACGCCGATCGCCTCGTTGTTCTTCACCGGGCACCATCCCGAGCTGCAACGCTCGCTGCGGATGGTATCGCTCGCGGTGGCCGCGCTCGTCGTGGCCGGCCTCGCGGTGATCTTCGTCGGCGGCGATTTGCTGTTGATGATCTTCGGCAAAAGCTATGTCGACCAGCACGGCATCCTGGTGGTGCTGTCGATCGGCACCGCGGTGGCGGCTCTGGGCGGGCCGGCCACGTACGTGCTGCTGCTGACCGGACATGAAGGCTTGTACTCGCGGGTCGTGGTGATCGGTCTGACGCTAAGGGTCATCGCATTGGTCGTTTTGGCGCCGAGGTTCGGCGCCATCGCCGCTGCCTTCTCGTGGAGCGCGTGCCTGATCGGAACCACGATTGCCTTGAACGCGGTGTGCCGGCGCTATGTCGGCATCGATCCTTCCGTGATCACGTTGCTCAACCCTGCGAGCGCGCTCATGACTCCGGTTCCGGCTTCGGCGGCCGGCGGCGGCGGGAGAATCGAGCCATGACGAGGGCGGTGCGCGTCGCGTTAATTCAGCCGCAAGCCGAGGGCGCCGGCGCCCAGGAGATCGCTCGCCTGCTCGACCGCGGGCTGCAGGCGCGCGGCTACGAAGTGCATCATGTCTTTTTCTTTCGCCGCACCGAGGCCTTCGACCTGGAGCCGAACGCGATCTTTTGCGCGCGCGAACGGCCGGCGACACCGTGGTCGCTGGCCCGGACGCTGCTGTCGCTGTTTCGCCATTTGCGCCGGCTGCGCCCCGACGTCGTGCTGTGTTTCCAGCACTATGGCAGCCTGGTCGGCGCGCCAATCGCGCGCGCGGCCGGCGTCCCCGTCGTCATTGCCAACTGGACCTCGGCGCGCGAATTGACTCCGGCTTGGCTGCAGCTGACCGATCGCTGGTTCGGGGTGCTCGGTCTGTTCGCGCGTGTCGTCACCAATTCGCGCAGCGTCACCCAGGACTTCGCCAATTACCCGTACGCCTATCGCCGCCGGCTGGTCCGGATCGATCACGGCTTCGAAAGCAAGACGTGCAATATCCACCGCGCGATCGCGCGGGCGCGGCTGAAGCTACCGGTCAATGCCGTACTGCTCGGCTGCGTCGCGCGGCTGCATCCGCTCAAGAATTTGACGCTCGCCATCAGACTTTTGGCGTTCGATGCGCACTGGCACCTGGCCATCGCCGGCCAGGGCCCCGAGCAGGCCGGTCTCGCCGCGCTGGCGCGCGAGCTCGGCTGCGCCGATCGCGTCCATTTCCTCGGCGAGCTCGCGCCCGATGGGGTGGCGATGCTGCTCAGTGCGCTTGATGTGTTCGTTTTTCCGAGTCTTGCCGAAACTTTCGGGCTTGCGGTTGTCGAGGCGGCGCATGCCGGTGTCCCAGTTGTCGCCAACCGGCTCGCGGTGCTCGAAGAGGTGCTGTCGCCCGATGGCGAGCCTTGCGTGCTGTTCGCCGATGCCGGCAACCCCGCAGCTTTCGCGGCGGCGGTCCATCGCATCTTGGACGACAAAGTGCTTGCGGCAACGCTATCGGCCCGCGCGGCAAAGCTCGCCGCGTACTATTCGCGCGAAGCCATGGTGGCCGCCTATGCCGCGCTCATTGAATCGGAAGTGAACGGCAAAGCGTCCCCAGGCGGCTCCAGACAGGCCCTGCGCTCCGGCGTCACGTGATGCAACCCCGCAACGCGATCTCATCATGCGGCTGAAGACGGCGTGACCTGAAGCCCTGCGCGCCCGAGGCAATTTTTCGGCAATGCGTCTTGGTGAGGAGCCGCCGGCTATCGCCCGAGAGCGGCGCTTGGCTCATCCGGCCAAGTAGAGGATCGCGCCGGTTGCCCCTGTAAGACCCAGGAGAGCCGCGATCCAGACTGCGCCGATCAGGAGCCAGACCGGCAAATATCGCTGTTCGCCTTGCGTCGCAAAGTTGGGCTGCCACGGTTCCAGCGCCGGTTCCGATCGACGCAGCGCGGCAGAAGCAATTTCGATCTCCGCTACGGCGCGCGCCAGCGCGTCGGAATCGACCGGCGCGGGTCGAGCAATCGAGCGCGCAGCAGCGCTGCTGCCGTTCCGTATGCGACCGACTGCGATGTCGTATTGCACAGCGCCGCGCGCGCCGCCGAGCCTGGACGCCACTTGGCGAGCGTCTCTTGAAGGCGCCTTGTCGACAAGTCGCAAGCCCTGCGCGTTTCTGTTCAGCATAGCGAAGCACCCCAACCAACGCCGCCCAATTTCACTAGTTAAGGTCTCGTTCACCCGCAATATTGATCAATTCGTAACCTTAATGTGGCGCTCAGCTTCCGGAGCATCACAAACGGCCGATGCCGATTTCAAAATTAACCCGATGTGGGCGGTGCCGTTGGATCGGCAAGCGAGCCCGCAGGTCAGCGATAGATCGACCGCGGATCAGTTCGCAGCACGGCATTTCCGGCAGCGTCGGCCGCTGCGGATGGCCGCGGGACGTCCTTGCGCAGGTGTGCGGTAAGAAACGCCGCCGCGTGCTTGGCGCCGTAGACAAAGCGCATGACCGGGCCAAACGACTGCGCGCTGGTCACCCCGACAAAGTGCAGACCCGCAATTGAGGATTGCAGTGCTCGATCCAGGATCGGCACTCCTTCGTAGGTCTTTATCTTTGCCCGCAAGCCAGGAGAGAGGTACTGAATGCGGTCGAGATCGACCCGATAGCCCGTCGCCGCGATGACATGATCGGTTTCGAACGTCACCGTTTTTTGCCGATTTTGTACCGCCAATACGAGCTTGCCACCGCGCTCGACCGCGTCAGCGATGGTATGTGACGTCAGCAACGGGAACCGATCTCGCGCACGCTCCTCAAGCCACCAGGCGCCGGCAGGCCCCCAACTTCTTGCGACATAGTCATGTCGAATTTGCCGGGGCAGCCGGCGGAAAACATTCGGCAGCTCCGAGACAATCACGCTCCGCCAGCCCGGTCCGATACCAGCATCGGGATAACATAAACGTCGGAGCACCGACCGCGACAGGTTGGGAGCGTCGCCCCACGCGACATGGTCGGCGCGGGCGAGCACGCGCACATTGACTCCCTCTTCGTGCAACAAGACCGCCAACTCGAGCGCGGATTGGCCGCAGCCGACGATCGTCACATCCTTGCCTGCGAACTGCGCCAAGTCTCGATGTTTTGAGCTGTGCGATACCAATTCGCTCGGCAAGCTATCGAGCGCTGCGGGCATTCGCTTGAACGGCAAATATCCTGTCGCCAGGATGACGCGTCTTGCCGAAATGACGCCGCCGTCCGCCAGCGCGAGCTCAAACCCGTTGTCCACCTGACGCAGATCGATCAGCGTTGCGTCCACGGCCTCGATGCGTGTTTGCTGCTGAAACCATCGTGCGTAGTCCAGGAAGTCCGCAATCGACAACGGACTGCCGATGGGCCGATACGCCATGCCGCGCGAGGCGTAGCAGCGCTCAAACGTGTAGCGGCGTTGAGGATCGGACAGGTTTGACGCGAAGGGTTCGGATTTCAGGATCATGCCCGCAGGCATGTTGTTTCGCCACGAGGCCATCGGCTGGCCGATGACGAGGCTTTCGATGCCCGCGGCGCGAAAATGCGCCGCGATCGACAACCCATAAGGGCCCGCGCCGACGATTGCGTTTTCAACCTTCACCATGAAAACACGTCCCTGGATTGCCGGATCGATGACGTCATGACTGTTTGCCGCCGGCAACGCTCGGCCGGCGTTTTGCAGGGGTGGCCGCAAAAAGGCGCCGCGTCATTTGCCCGGCCGCTTTGCCAAGCTCGGTGGCGTAATAGGAGAGGCTGGGCATCGGGTCGCCAGCCCGCCAGTAACCGTCATAGATAGGTAGACGAGTCTTCAGAGCGGACCGGCCTCTCCAGCGGTGCCAGGAGTCCTGCCAGGCAACCGGTTGCGCGGGACGAACCGGCTCGATGTTGGGCAAGCCGATCAAGTCGCGATACGCAAAGAGCGGAATGTTGACGCCGTTCAGCGTCGCCACCTCTTCCTGCCAGTCGGTGCGTCCGACGGTCGGCTCGATCACCACAAATATCCGGCGTGCCGGATCCCACTTGAATTCAAGGCTTCCCAGCCCGCGATAATCGCAACGCTCGATGAACGCCGCGGTAAACTGCTCCAACTCTTCGGCGACCTCCGGCGCGGCAACGCATAGCGCGGTGCTTCCGGCCGTCGGCGGATGGCTCAAAATCTTTCGACCGGAAAAGAAGATCGTGCGAGCCGGATCGTGCCCGCGGTAAAAAAGGCAAAAATAGATGTTGCTGACGGGACCTTCGATCCACTCCTGAACGACGAATTCTCCCACGGTTTGCAGGAGCGTACGGCAAAGATCGCGCGCTTCATCGAGATCCGCCGACATATGCAGGCGCTGTGTCCGGCGCAGATAAACCAGCCGCTTGTCGGCAGGTTTGACAATGACCGGAAATCGCAAATCGCCAAGCTTGTCCAGATCGGTTCCGCGGCTGACCACGATGCTGCGCGGAACCGGCAATCCATGCCACTCCGCAAACTCATGAAATCGCGCCTTGTTATCGAGGATTTTCACCGTGTCCCGCGACGGCAACTGGAACCGGTAGGCGCGTTTTAATTCGTCGCGGTGCGTCGACACCGTGTGGACGACCATTTCGTCGGCCAACAGCAGCGCCGGCCGATAGCCGAGGCCGCGTTGCAAAGCCATGAGGCCGTCGACGAGCTCTCGTCCATATAGCTTTTCCACGATCACGGGCCGGGAGAAGCGTGACCACATGGCGGCGCGGCCATAGGTCGTATCCATGACGATTGTCGGCACGCCGTCGCGGGCAAGGCTGCGCACGACGCCAAGACCGCCCAGTTCGGCGCCGACCAGGACGGCGCACCGGCTGTCGGTCATAGCGGTCTCGTTCGTTTCGTGGTCACAGCGTCGCGCCTTTTTCGTTTGCAAACATATACATAGCGACGACGCGCATGAGCATTTTCCGGCAGTATAGTTACCCCGATGCGCCCAGCCGCCAACGCGGTATTCTTTTTCGGGACGAGCGGATGTCCCATCGTCAAAGCCCGAACATGACGGCTTCGGTGTAAGCCAAATCGCCGAATCTCGGCCGGTCTGGGCCTTTGAAATATTTGGGCGCCTTGTTACCGAAGTATTTGCCGGCCAATCCCGCAATAGGACCGTCTGAATCGATGATCACCAGAGGTCGTCCGCGCGCGGTCAAGTAGCGCCCGATTGGCCGGGCAAACCGGACAAAATCTTGAATATCGCGGCAATAGATCAGCTGCGCGCAGGGCATCACGCTTTTTGCCAAGCATGGCAGGAAAGCGAACGGATGGAAGCCGGTGGATGTTTTGCACCACAAACTCAAACATCCATGCGCTTTGTGCATGGTGAGCAGGTCAAGCTCAAAAGAATCGAAGTGCGCGTCCGCAGCAGCATCGACGCCGGTTACTTGGATGTCGGTCACTCGGGCGTCGCCGTCGGCGCAGGTCATATTTAACGCAGGAACGCAGACGAACTGCCCATTGCTGTAGCGCGAGAACCCCTGGGCTTCGACAAGAGGCCATGTATGAATTGCCGGCGAAATGTTCACGTAGGTAACATTCTGGTATTTGGTCGCCTGGGAGACCAGCATCGACGCATAAATTCGAAACTTTGGCTCGACGTACCAGCTCGAGAGATTGCAGCGCGTCCGCCATCCATCGGCCGTCGGAATGGCTGAAAAGATCTGGAGAATAACGCCGACCGGCGTGCCGTCGCTTTCCAAGAGGTGGCCGAATTTTGGAAA
>Ga0116222_1001971_pt1 | contig 11093 bp, 12 predicted proteins | sample Sb_taG_12_FD_88963 | JGI IMG/M metagenome (GOLD analysis project Ga0116222, IMG submission 88963) | Peat soil microbial communities from Weissenstadt, Germany - Sb_50d_9_AC metaG | ecosystem: Environmental > Terrestrial > Soil > Wetlands > Peat | place: Germany: Weissenstadt | collected 2010-09-21
CGCCAGAATGATGCCGGAGACTTTGGCCAGCTTTTCACGGGCGCCGGGCCGCAACGTGTATTGGGCCGTATCGAACAGCACGTCCGACATATTGACGATCAAGCCGCGCGCGGTGTCGCGCGTCTGCAGGATTTGGTTCAACTGAAACAAGAGCTGCTGCCGGAGCTTAGTCTGCTGCTGTTCGGCGTCCGCACGTTGGCGTTCCGCCTCGGCGGCCGCCAGGTGCGCCTTATCGGCTTCCGCGGCCAACTGCTGCTGCTGGAGCAGCGCAGCCTGACGAGCCTGCTCGGCTGCCTGACGCGCTTGGTCGGCCTGCTGCTTAGCGGTCTCGGCGGCGGCGCGGTCGCGATTGGCTGCGTTGGCCGCCTCCAAGGCTTCCTTCTTCGCGGTCTCAGCGATCGCGCGATCGGCTTCAGCCTGGGCGCGTTGCCGCGATTCCTCTTGGGCCCGAATGCGGGCCGCTTCCGCTTTTTCCTTCTCGGCGTTCAAACGTCCGGATTCTGCCTCATCCCGCTCGCGGCGCAGCGCGACGACGCGCGCATCCTCGGCCCGTACGACTGCTTCGCGCGCCATGGTGATCACGGGCTTCTGCCCGGGCTTTTGGGACTGGTATTGATGCGCCTGGTTCAGCGCAGCCATGGCCTTCTGGAAACTGTCGGCGGCATATCGATCGGCCCCAGCGAGGTGCGCCAGTTGTACGGCGTTCTCTGCTTCATACAACTCGAATGGCTCGGTCTTCCCGACACGTACCGGCACGAACCCGGCGGCTTTGCCCTGGCTGGTGTAGGTGCCACGCGGTAAAAGCTCGTAACGGGCGTTGATGGTCTCTTTCACGCCCTGGGTATCGGGACGCACCACGTTTTCCATCACCACCAGGTCGCTGGGCTGAGTGACGCCGTAATAAGGTTCGGCGGTAACGATCAGGCCGAAAGTCTGAATGTCACTTGTCGCTTCGATCTTGCTGTCGGATCCGTTACCGTAGTCGCCCAAAGTCAGCTCGCCAAGATTCACAGGACGGCCATCTGGCGAGATGGCCCACAGGACATACGTTAAATACTCCGGACCAAAGCTGGACGGCGGAGCCATGTGCTCGAACTTCGCCGAGACATGAATCACGCCGCGTTCGCTTTCCACCTTCGCCTCGCCCTTGGACGAGGTCATGAGCGGAGTCCCTTGAAAGGCGATCTTCGTCGATCCGCCGCGATGCAGGTAGTTGACGGCCGCCGTCGTCCGCTCGACGACCTCCACGCGGAATATCGGCACCGGGGAGCCCGGCTGGGTCAATACCTGTCCCGGTTGCTGAGTTGGATTTCGCTCCTGCGCTGCCACAGCAAGAGCTGTGATCAAGAAAACAGTAAGTGAACGTACCATGCGATTACACCTGCAACCCGGTGGCCAGGACGCTGACAGCTGAAGGATCAATCAGTATGGGACGATCCCGAATAGGCCGATTCGGCAAAACTTACAGGCGTCCCGCAGACTATGCAGACATTCAAGTGGTTATTCCGTGCGCCTCGCCGTGCTTTACCGTACCCGGTGCCGGAAATGCGCCCAGCGTTTCAGATCGGGCGCGAATTCATGAAGTACATTGATACCGGCGTCGATCAGGATGGTGTCCGATCCAGCGGTGAAGATGGACGGCCCGCGTTGAAAACGTTGCGGCCACCACATGCGTGAGAGAGCGGCTGCTCCGTAGTCACCGAAGAATTCGCTATATGCGGGCATCATGCCGCCAGTGTCGTCGTGGCGCCAGATGGTATGAAGAAATGCGTCTCCTAGGCGCGCTTGGTAACTGGTTCTGGTTGACCGAAAGAAACGGGCGTCCTCGTGATCGATCGCCTGCACTGAAAACATGATGCTGCGCTGGATCGCGTACTGCCCGAGATGCGACGCGTAACGTTCCGAATAGGCTCCCTCACCCTGGCCCCACACGCCCGGCCGCCCCCGCCACTGGTCAATAGCCGCTCCGATTCCGGCGTAAGCGAAGTTGTTGATGTCGACAAAGTGCAGCCCGTCATAGCGAAGCTTGTCCTCCACGCCCAGGCGGCTCCATTGCGCGGATTGAGGCCCTGCGACTGTGGGGGATGGATCCAGCAGTGCGCCGGAATCTGGCGGCTGGGCGAGCATGAGGTTAGCAGCGGTCAAGATCGACAGAAGGGCTACGAGCGCTCGGCTGGTCATCAACTGTTGGAGCCTCCGGCTAGCTCCGGCCACGTGGAGTGCAATTCGTGTGCCAACACAGGTGCTCGCCACTTCCGGTGCGGCGTTCACAACCGCTAGGCTGACGGAGCTGTGCCGAGGGGCCGCCTTGTGAGTCTGCTCCAGATTCTGATCACCCGACTCCACAGACCGACTACTTGGAGCACCCGAACGCAGGTTGCCGCTACTACAACGATGTTCAGAATCGCATTGATGCTTCCCACCATCGGAACGTAAGTGTTTATAAGCCACAGAACCATTCCCACAACGAGCAGCGCCAGCACAAGGTTCAGAATTGGCATGATGTCCCCTGGCATCCGAAGGTCAGTGTTGATGAGCCTCGCAACCACTGCGACAATGACCATCGCGACCGCGACGTAGAGTAAAGGCATATCAGCACCTCTCGCAAGACACTCGGCAATTGCGATGCCAGATTAACTTATCACAAATATTGTCCTTGGAATCAGGGGATAGGCTCTAGAAGTGTTGAAGGCTCAGTATCGCAAGGCCCGGATGTAAATCCTACGCATTTCCATAGCCTGGAGCACCACGGTTGAAGCCCGTTGTTCTTACCGAGGTCAATCTGGTTGTGCAGGAATTGATTTCCGAAACTCCTCGATCTCGCATTGATCCTTCAAGGGATACTGGCTCGAACCGGGAGAGACGGCACATTGGAGGTAAACCTGCACAATCGAAAACTGCACGGAGCGTCAGCTCTCCGAGAAAGGAATGATTTCATGAAAGTTGCTTACCTGGGCCTGTTTGCCGCCTGTTCTCTGATCGCCGATACACGGAGTGACGCGATTCACAGAATCGATTCAGCGGAGGAAGTCTTGCATGAGATCATGCAGTCTCCCGATAGAGGAATCCCACGGGATCTCATGCAGAAGGCGCACTGCGTAGGTATCGTACCAAGTTTGAAGCGTGCCGGTTTCATCGTGGGAGCCAAATACGGCAAAGGCGTTGTAACCTGCAGGACCCCTGCAGGAAGCGGATGGAGCGCTCCTTCGATGATTGTTATCGAAGGAGGAAACATCGGACTCCAGATCGGCTTGGGTGAGACGGATGTGGTTTTTGCGGTAATGAACGCGAGCGGAGAGAACCGGCTGATGAAAGACAAGTTCACGATTGGCGGTGAAGCCGCCGCCATGGTGGGTCCCTTGGGGCGTGACGCTCAAGCTCAAACCGACGCTCTGATGCGCGCCGAGATTCTCAGCTGGTCACGATCCCGCGGAGTCTTCGCGGGCGTGAGTCTCGATGGAGCAAGCCTGCGCGCGGACAACAATGATAATGAGGCTCTCTACGGACATCGCGTGAGCCAACAAGAGGTATTACATGGCCATATCGGACCGCCTGAGAGTGCAGAAAGACTTTACGGCGAGTTGAACAGGTACGCTCCATCGGTTCGAACCGGAGAGTGAGTTCGCCATCGCGACACCTCCCTCCTGCCGGCCAGACGAAGACGCTCACGAGCGCGCCTCCGTCTGGCGTGGCAGTAGCCTCCGAGGGTGCTCCTCCGAATTCTCTAATCCCCAAAAAACGGCGTTTTGCCGGGAACCGATTTGAATCACCTTGCGGGCATGAAGACGGGCTGGTCTGCGGAAGGAGCCCCTGAGAATGCCACTGTGGTGCGCGAGTTGTTGGAGGATTCGGCTCGGCGCGGACCGGATTTCTCAATTCCGCGGCTGTATGTTCTGGATGGCGCTCTTGAGACGCTATACGACATCAGTCACGTGGCGGCTGTCATCATAGCTGTCTCTTGAGATGACCAATAAACTCGAAACGTCTCCCCCCGTTACGCCATCCATACTCATCTGGGCGCTCGTGGTGCGCGTCTAGCGGGAGTGGTGCTCTTCGGATGGTCCGATCATGGCGGCCGATACCCCTGAGTGCGTCCCTTTTTCGCAGATCGAGCAATTCATTGCCCAAACCTGGACGACACTTCGCCGGTCCAATGCGTCCCCGTTAAAATCCGCGGCTGACGACAAAGTTGCGCAGGCCGGCAGCGCGATCATTTACGTCCCCCGCAGTTTCCCAGCCGTGAAGATAGCTTCTCACCTTCGACCGCAGTTAACGGCCTCGGAGCTTCGCATCGTCTCCGTGCTTCCCTTGCCGGAGGATGCGGGAGCCGCGAAACCCGGCCTCCTGTACCTCCCCCGTCCCTACATTGTCCCCGGAGGCCGCTTCAATGAGATGTATGGCTGGAACAGTTACTTCATTCTGCTGGGTCTGCTCCAGGACGGCCAGGTGACGCTGGCCAAGGATATGACCGACAATCTCGTGTTTGAAGTGGAGCACTATGGCAAGGTCCTCAACGCCAACCGCAGCTACTATTTGACGCGCTCCCAGCCGCTGTTCTTGACAGAGATGGTTCTAGAAGTATTCCGCCGTACCTCGAACGCGGCGTGGCTAAAGAGCACGCTGCCGGCAATCGAGAAGTATTACGCATATTGGATGTAGGAGCCCCATCTGACACGGGCAACGGGTCTATCGCGCTATGACGGCGGCGACGATACGCCGGGCGCCTGAAGTCCTCGAAAGCGAGCGGGACGGCAGCGGGCGGAATGACTACGTCCGCGTCCGCGGGTAAAATCGAACTCACATGGTGACCGCCTACGATCCCGCACGCTTCTACGACCGTGAAAACGATCTCCTAACCCCGCTCTTTTACCGCGCCGATCGCGCGATGCGGGAATCCGGGTTCGATCCCTCGGGCCGCTTCGGGCCCTTCAGCGCCGCCATTCTGGACTACAACCCAGTGGACCTGAACTGTCTGCTTTATCGCATGGAGATGGATATCGCGAGCATCTACCTAACGCTCCGTCAGCCTTCCACCGCCGGACAGTGGGCCGCGCGCGGCGCAAGGCGCGCGGAAGCGATTAACCGACTGATGTGGGATGAACAGAGCGGCCTCTATTTCGATTACGATTTCCAACGGAAATGCCGCTCCCAGTATGATTTCTTAACCACCTTTTATCCCCTATGGGCTGGCATCGCCTCACCCGAGCAGGCAGCCCGCATTGCAGCGCGCCTGCCGCTCTTTGAGCGGGCCGGGGGCTTGCAAACCAGCACTCAGATCACTGGTGATCAATGGGACGCGCCATTCGGATGGGCGCCGCTGCAACTCATCGCAGTGCAGGGACTGCGGCGCTACGGCTTCCAGGAGGCTGCGGAGCGCATCAGAATCAAGTTTCTCTTCATGCTGATGCACGATTTCACCGAGCATGGAACCATCAAGGAAAAATACGACGTTGTGGCGGCGCGATCGGATTTGTCGGCAAGCTTGCAATTCGGCTATGGGACCAACGAAATTGGGTTTGGTTGGACCAACGCCGTGTTCCTGGTGCTGTACGACGAACTCTCGAAATTGCCCCACGAGTGCTGCGTGTTCCGGCGCGCAGAATGATACAGCACCTTCCCCTTGCAGACTCGTGCTGAGGCAAGAGTCACGTGCTGCAAGATGGTACGCGCTAAAAGGGACTCGAAACTGGCTGTCGAGTTGCTTGAGTTCGACACGGAGGTTCTATGCTGCACGTGCCAGATGGGCAATGCGGTCTCTGCGCTCATTTCGGGGAGGCCTATGGGGTGACAAGGCAGCTGAGCCAGATTCGAGTCAAACACGAGGCACCCGAGACGTTTTTTGACGATTGCGGCCTTCAAGGCATGCTGACCTGCATCTGAAAGTGACTCCCATAAGCCGATGCAATGGGTTCGAGCCTGCAAAACCTTCATAGGCCCCGGTAAGAAAGTCAGGTTTACCTCGATGCGAATCTTGGTTCCAAGCGGTCTCATCAGGCGCCTCAGCCAGATCGGCGATTGGCGTCGCAAGCCCTTCCTGGGCGCATCCATTTTCATGGCGATAGTCTGTGGATCTCTGCTCTTCGCCTACCTGAGGTACGCCCGGAACGTCGACCAGAAGCTGCGTTTCGGGATGCTGGAAAGCCCGTCGATGATTTATGCCGCGCCGCGCACGGTCGTCCTCGGCGGCGACGGGAAAATCGAAGAGCTTGCATCCTATCTGCGCCGCTGCGGATACACTGAATCCAAAACCAACCGCATGGGGTGGTATCAGAAACGGGGAGACACCATCGAGATTCATCCCGGCCGCGACGGTTATGTTCAACAGGGCGCGGCGATCCAAGTTCAAGCCGGACACATTGCTCGGATCGCTTCCCTGAGCAACCACGCCAGCCTGCCTCAGGTTTCGCTGGAGCCCGAGGTCATCACCAATTTCTTCGATCAGAGCCGCGACAAGCAATTGATTGTTCACTTCGCCGAGCTCCCCAAAGTGGTGGTGAACGCCGTGCTCTCGGCGGAGGACAAACGCTTCTTCCATCATTGGGGATTCGACCCGGCCGGCATTCTTCGCGCCGTGTGGGTGGATGCAAAGGGACTGCGTAGATCCCAAGGCGCCTCCACACTTACGCAGCAGCTCGCGCGCACCTTGATGCTGGGACAGGAGCGTGGCTGGCGCCGCAAGATTCCCGAGACTCTGATTACTCTGCACCTGGAGCACACGCTCACCAAACAGCAGATCTTCGAGGATTACGCCAATTCCATCTATCTGGGTCACCTGGGAAGCTTCAGCATCCACGGGTTCGGAAAGGCCAGCCGCGTTTATCTCGGCAAGGACCTCAGCCAGGTGACGCTGGCCGATGCCGCTCTGCTGGCCGGGATGATTCAAGCTCCCTCGACGCGGAATCCCTTCCGCTATCCGGATCGCGCCAAGGCCCGGCGCAACGCGATCCTCAAGGCCATGCGCACCAACGGGTACGTTTCGGAGCGCGAGTACCAGGATGCGGCCGCGTCGCCGCTGAACGTGACGCGCGGGGAAGGCGAAACGACCGACGCTCCTTACTTCGTCGACCTGGTGGATGAAACCCTGCAAAACCAATTTCAGGATCGCGATTTTCAAAACTCTTCGTTTCGCGTCTACACCTCGCTGGACATGAACCTGCAGAGAGACGCCGAAGAGGCTGTACGGACAGGCATCCAGGAAACCGACCGGCTGTGGAGGAACCGCTCCAAGAAGTATGGCACCAGCGAATTGCCCCTGGTGCAGGCCGCACTGGTGGCTTTGGATGCGCAAACCGGCGAGGTCAAGGCGCTGGTCGGCGGCCGGAGCTACGGACTCAGTCAACTGAACCGCGCGACCGCCAGGCGTCAACCCGGATCATCTTTCAAACCGTTTGTGTACGCCGCGGCTCTGGGCTCCGCGCTCGCGAACAGCGGCCCCGTGTTAACGGCTGCGAGCACCGTGGAAGATGAGCCGACCACGTTCTACTTTCATGGCAAGCCTTACGATCCTTCGGATCACGAGCGCGACTACGCGGGCGAAGTTACCTTGCGCTACGCGCTGGCCCATTCGCTGAACATTCCCGCAGTGAAGGTCGCCGAGACGGTGGGCTACAATCAGGTCGCGCGCGTCGCGCGAGCGGCCGGATTGAACGTGAATATCGCGCCGACTCCCTCCATCGCCCTCGGAGCATACGAGGTAACGCCGCTCGAAATAGCCGGCGCTTACACGGTCTTCGCGAACTACGGCATGCGTCAGAAGACCGGCTTAATCCGGTCCATTCGCGATCAACATGCGGCTTCGATCTTCGAATGGCAGCCGGAGCGCAAGCCCGCCATGGACGCTCGCGTGGCTTACCTCACGGAAAACTTGATGGAGGAAGTCTTACGCTCCGGTACCGGCGCCGGAGTGCGCGCGCGAGGATTTTATCTGCCCGCTGCGGGCAAGACCGGCACCTCGCGCGATGGTTGGTTCGCTGGTTTTACATCCCGGCTGATCTGCGTAGTGTGGGTCGGCTTCGACGATAATCGCGACATCAAGCTGGAGGGAGCGCGCAGCGCGCTACCCATCTGGACCGAATTCATGAAGCGCGCGCACCAGCATAAGGATTACGCCAACGTGCACGAATTCGAGGCGCCCAGCGGCATCGTGACCGTCCAGATCGACGCGGACAGCGGCGAGCTGGCAACGCCGAACTGTCACAACGTGCGAAGCGAAGTGTTTATCGAGGGAACCCAGCCGGTCCAAGCCTGCCATTTGCACAGCGCCGTACCGACGCCTGCAGCACAACAGTCGCTGCCTGACCGGGCCGTTCAAGTTTCGCTGGACAGCCGCTGACGCGGCGGGACGCCGCGGCTCCGGGCGATGGCACGAAGAGTACTAACGCGGCGCAAATGCCCTACCACGCAGAATTGTTGTGCACTTCGCGTGCCAGCTCCTTTCTCGAGTCGGCCCGCGGATAGATCACAGTCGCGACTCCACCGCTGTCGCCGGCCGCTTTGGCCTTGCCCAGCCCAAGGGTCTTGACGCGCGTGTCGTCCAATCGGAAATTCTGGACCAGGTAGTCGCGAACGATCATCGCTTGGGCTTCCGTTAGTTCGTGATCTTTGTCCGAATCGCCCTTCATACCGGTCGAGGCAGTCACCACCGCCAAGCCGAACTGCCCTCCTTCCAAAAAGCTTCCAGCTTCGTTCAAGGCCTTCCGATTCTTGAGTTTGGTCGAGCCCGGCTGGTCGAAGATCTGCTTTGGATCGTACACGAAACTCTTAAGGAAACGGGCCTGGCGGCAGCTTAGGAATTTCGTGCTTGGTCAGTTCTTCGGAATCTTCATATCCGCGCTTTTTGAAGAACCCGCGAATCAGAATGTTGTGCTTGAGGGCCTCCATGTTCTCGCGGAGCGACGTGACGCCCGCGCTGGCTTGCTGATAGATGGTCTTGTCGTTGATCAGCGCGCCCATGGTGCCTTGGCCCTGATCGATTTTTGAAGCGATGGACTTCACGCTGCTCGCGGTTGCCTGTGCGTCTTCCGCAGTGGCCTGGGCCGAGTCTAGAATCTGGTCTGCCTTCTTGATCAGGTCAGAAAAGTCGAGTGGCGGTTCGCTGGCAATGGACTCGCCGCCCCGAAGGCTCTCTGCTTCCTTAGACCCAAACGAGACTTCCACATACTTATCTCCCAGAAGCCCTTCCGGGCGAATGATCGCCACAGAGTCTTTCTTGACAACCTCCCGCGTTGCATTATCGAGATTCATCACGACGGTCACGTTTTCGCCTGCATGTTTGGGTAGGTCTATGCCGACGACGGTACCTTCGTGGACTCCTCCAACACGGACTTCAGCGCCCGGGTCGAGGAGGCCAGCAGCATTTGGAAAGGCGGCCTTAACGCGATAGGTTCCGTAGAACCACGAACTTTTCCCGCCGATCAGAAACACGCCCGCCCCGAGAATTAGCAGGGTTGCGACGATAAACAAGCCGAGTCGATATTCTCTGGTCATAATCTTCTCCATCTTCCTCAGGCTGCCTGGCTCAAGAAACGCACGACAAATTCATCCCGGCTGTTTTGTAGGTCCTCCAATGTGCCCTGGATCAGGATGTTTCCGCCGTGAAGGACGACGATTTGGTCTGAGAATGATCTGGCGCCATGAATATCATGGGTCACCACGAGAGAGGTGATCTTGCGTTTCTCCTTCAACTCCAAAATCAGCATGCCGATTTCGCCGGCAGTGATCGGGTCCAGGCCCGCGGTTGGTTCATCGAAAAGCAGGAGGTCCGGATCGAGTGCCAGCGCTCGAGCCAACCCGACTCGCTTCTGCATGCCGCCGGATATCTCCGAAGGCATTTTCGCCATGTGCTGTTCCATACCCACGTTCGACAACAACTCGCGCGCACGATCACGCCGCTCCGCGGGAGACAAACTCGTGTGCCGTTCCAAAGGGAACGCCACATTCTCTGCAACCGTCAGCGAGTCATACAAAGCCGCCTGCTGAAACAGAAATCCAATTCGCTTGCGGAGCTCACTCAATTGATCCAGCGGCAAGCCCCCGATCGCCTGCTCATGGATACGGATGAGACCCGCGTCGGGCTGTTGGAGGCGGATCAGTAATTTCAGCAAAACACTCTTGCCCGTGCCGCTCTGGCCCAGCACAGCCACGGTCTGCCCGCGGGGCACCGTAAGGTTGATTCCGTTCAAGACTCTCTGACGGCCGAACGTTTTATACAGCCCCTGGACCAGAACCGGCAGGTCGCCCTTTTCAGGTTCCATCGCGTCCTCACGAATACAACAGAAGAATCACCCGAACCATCACGACATCCGCGAGTATGATGAAAAGCGAAGCGAGCACCACCGAACTGGTGGCGGCTCGCCCAACACCCTCCGTACCACCCTGGGTTCGCATCCCCTGAAAACATGCAACTGAGCCAATAATCAAACCAAATATTGCGGTCTTGAAAGTAGGTGGAATAAAGTCACCGAACCTGACGTTTTTGAAGCCGTTATTTAGGAAGAGGCGCAGCGATACAGGCTCCAGCAGCGTATTGGCCACCCAGCCCATGAGGATGCCACTGAAATCGGCCGCCAGAGTCAACAACGGAAGCATCGCCATGCAGGCCAATACACGCGTGGCCGCCAAGCACTTGTAGGGATCGACAGCCGAGGCTTCCATGGCGTCGATTTGTTCGGTGATCTTCATCGATCCCAGTTCGGCGCCGAAGCCTGCTCCCACCCGGCCGCTCAGGACCAACGCAGTGATGGTGGGCCCCGTCTCCTTCAGTAGAGAGAATACGATCACCGCGGGGAGCATCGTTTTTCCGCCGAATCGCGCCAGGCTGTCCCGCGTTTGAAGAGACAAAACCACCCCTGTGGCGGCTCCGGCAAGCGCCACTAGCGGTAGCGATTTTGATCCGACTGCGTCCATCTACCGGATCAGTTCGCGGCCCTCGAACGGGGCCGTGAAGATGGCTCGGAACACGTGGACACAGAAATCGCCGAACTCTCCAAACCATTCGAAAGATGAGGCCAGCAGCTTTCCGGTGGCCTGCAAGTCTTCGCTCAACCCGCCCCTGAGTCCAAAACTAGCCGGATGAATGCGCGTCCGATTCATAA
>Ga0116222_1001972_pt1 | contig 11092 bp, 7 predicted proteins | sample Sb_taG_12_FD_88963 | JGI IMG/M metagenome (GOLD analysis project Ga0116222, IMG submission 88963) | Peat soil microbial communities from Weissenstadt, Germany - Sb_50d_9_AC metaG | ecosystem: Environmental > Terrestrial > Soil > Wetlands > Peat | place: Germany: Weissenstadt | collected 2010-09-21
GAGCTTCAATGTCTCCACGCTGACGACCGGCAATCACTCGCTGACGGCATCGTACGGCGGCGTTGCGAACGATGCGGCGAGCACCTCGCCGGCGGTGACGGTGTCGGTCAGTTTACAGCCCACTACCACGGTGCTGTCGGTGAGGCCCAACCCCGCGGCTGCCGGCCAGAGCGTGACCCTGACGGCGACGGTGACGCCCGGAAATCCGACCGGGACCGTCTCGTTTTACGATGGCGCGAACCTGCTGGGGAGTAGTGCGGTGGCCGCTGCGGCCGCGGTGTTTTCCACCGCGACGCTGACGGCTGGCAGTCACTCGTTGACGGCGACTTACAGCGGCGATACGAACAATGCGGCGAGCACATCGGCGGCGGTCGCGGAGTCGGTGACGGGCGGCACAGGCACCGCGGTGCCGAATCCGGTGTCGGTCAGTCCGGTGTCGGGCAGCGGATCGGGCCAGGTGATGATCTTCACCTTCAACGATCCCAGCGGCTGGCAGGATCTGGATGTGGTGAACATCCTGATCGGCAATTTTCTGGACGGGCGGAATGCCTGCTACCTGGCTTACAGCCGGACGGCGGGCGTGCTCTACCTGGTGGCGGATGACGGCGGGACACTTTCGGCGGGGCTGACTCTGGGCGGGTCGGGAAGCGTCTCGAACAGCCAATGCAGCGTGGCGGGCGCGGCCTCGTCGGCGGCGGGCAGCGGAGACACGCTGACCGTGACGCTGAATACGATCTTCACGGCCGGTTTCGGAGGCAATAAGGTGGTGTATATGGCGGCTCGCAGCGTGGGGGGCGGAAACTCAGGGTGGCAGGCGCTGGGAGTGTGGCAGGCGCCCTTCACGCCGGCGGGAACCATCACGGTGGTGAGTCTGACGCCGGCGCGCGGGGCGGCGGCAGCGGGGACGGCGCAGACGTTCACGGCGGTGCTGACCGACAGCCGGGGAACCGGCGATTTCGGAGTGGTGAACCTGCTGGTGAACAACTTCATCGACGGGCGGAACGCGTGTTATCTGGCGTATGCGGCATCCACGAATTCGCTGCTGCTGGTGGATGATGGAGGGGACGCGGGAGGGCCGTTTGCGGGCACGATGGTGCTGAACGGGGCGGTGGCGACGATGCAAAACAGCCAATGCTCGGTGAACGGGGGAGAGTCGTCGGCGGTGAAGAGCGGTGGCACGCTGGTGCTGACCATGAATATCATGTTCCAAACGGCTTTGGACGGGAACCGCATTGTGTGGGTGGCGGGGCGCGATGGGGCCGGCGGCAACAATACCGATTGGCAGGCCATGGGGACGACTACCGTGCAATGACTGAGCGAATCTGGCTGCTAAGAGAGTGCGCAAGAATAACTCGGCAGTGTTGGGAACTCCGGAGAGGCGGGGCTAGAGCCCCGCGCAGCGCCGGGCTAAAACCCCGGCATACGCCGACTGAAAGCCGGCGGCAGCCAGGATTGGTTGCCCCACTGGAACGGTTGGCAGGCGGAAGCGCCTGCCTACCAAGACTGGCCGAACCCTCTAACTGGGATCTGTCCAACAAGGCAGGCCACAAAAAACGATGGCCTGCCCCACATGGCTCGGATGCCAGCCGCCGACCACTTGCATAGACCTGCTCGTCCTGGCGGCGACTTGCAGATTGTTGATCACTCGAACCACCTTGGGCACCGCTTTGGCAACGGTTTCCGCCTTGGCCTTTACCTCGCCCGAATCCACCTGTCCGGCCAGGGTCACTACTCCGTTGGTAGAGTCGACCGAAATATTCGTCACGGTGGTAGGCCCTACTTCCGAGGCGAGCTTGGACTTCACTTGGGCCACGATCTGGAGGTCGTCCACTTGCGCTTCCGGGGATTCGTTAGTTCTGCATCCCATCAGAAACGCGCACAATAATGCCGCGGGCAGAAAAAATCTCATCTTGTGCCCCCCATGAGATTTGAGCAATCGAATCCCCACTGGAAGGGTTAGCCCATGACCCGCTAATGGATGTCCTGACTTCGCAGAAAGCCGGCCACGCGGGTTTGAATCGCGTCGTCCTCGATATGCGGCAGCAGATGCTCCGCAAGCCTTAATTCCAGCCTGTATTCGCCCGGCATGGAACTCAACAGATAGAAGCGGGCCGAATCGAAATGCTCGCGCATCAGAGCGTTAAGCGTGCCGGACTGGCCATCCAGACCGCGCACAAGTTCCTCAATCCGAGCTACATCTTGGGCAAGCCGGGAGTCAGGAGTAAGGAACTCAGTTTGACATTGCGTCGCCATACGCCATCTTGGGAAGGCACGCGAAGTGCCAGCTTCGAGTCTGTACGAAAACACACCATGAGTATATGGTGGGTAGGAAATTGCTTGGTCAGAACGATGTGAAAATTCCGGCTCCTGGAAGGCGACGCCGAAACAACCATCACCGATAATGCTAAGAGAGGGCGCAAGAATGACCGGGCATTGTTGGCAACTCCGGAGAGGCGGGGCTACAGCCCCGCGCAGGCTGAAGCCCGCCCGACAGGGCTGGAAAGGATCCTGATGGGCAGCGTATCCCAAGATGTCGTGGCCGGGAGCTATGCTGTGGGCGCCCGGTATCTGGGCGATCGGGGGTGCGAATTCGTGGTTTGGGCGCCTTACGCGGAGAGCCTCCGGTTACAACTTCAGGGGGACGATTCCGATACTGTGCCCATGGTCAGGGGGCGGGATGGATATCATCGGTTGTTACTTCCTGGAGTGACTCCGGGAACCCGCTATTGGTACCTCTTGAACGGCGACAAGAGCCGTCCCGACCCCGCTTCCCGGCTCCAGCCAGAGGGCGTGCATGGCCCTTCGGAAGTGGTCGATTCGTCATTTCCATGGACCGACGATGCCTGGGTCAATCCCCCTTTGGCCGAATACATCTTCTATGAACTGCACGCCGGCGTATTCTCCGCCGAAGGAACGCTGGACGCCGCCGCTCGGCGCCTGACTTACCTTAAAAGCTTGGGCGTGACAGCCATCGAACTCATGCCGGTGGCCCAATTCCCGGGCCGCCGGAACTGGGGTTATGACGGAGTGTTTCCGTTTGCAGTCCAGAACTCATACGGGGGCCCGCGCGCCCTCAAACAACTTGTCAATGCCGCGCATCGCGAGGGCTTGGCCGTAGTCTTGGACGTGGTTTATAACCACCTGGGGCCGGAAGGGAACTATTTGCGCGATTTCGGACCTTACTTCACCACGCGCTATGCCACCCCCTGGGGGGAGGCGCTGAACTTCGACGGTCCGGATTGCGACGAAGTGCGCCGGTTCTTCATCGAGAACGCGCTCTATTGGGCAGGCGAGTTCCACATGGATGCATTGCGCCTGGACGCCATCCATGCAATTGTTGACTCCTCGGCCCGGCCCTTTGTGCAGGAATTGTCAAGCGCAGTCCATGAAGAAGCCAGCCGGCTCGGCCGGCGGGTCTACGTAATTGCGGAAAGCGACCTCAACGATGTCCGGGTCATTCAACGGGAATCGGCGGGCGGCCTGGGGTGCGACGCCCTTTGGAGCGACAATTTCCATCATGCGCTGCATGTTCTGCTGACCGGAGAACGCCAGGGCTATTACCAGGATTTCGGAGGGCTCGATCGCCTGGCTGCGGCCTTTACGGAGGGCTTTGTGTACTCCGGCCAGCACTCGCCGTTTCGCCGCCGGCGCTACGGCAACTCGGCCCGGGGGATGCCCGGCGAGCGGTTTGTGGTCTGCGCGCAGAACCATGACCAGGTGGGCAACCGGGCGCAGGGGGAACGGCTAAGCGTGCTGGTGGATTTCGAGTCGCTCAAGCTCGCGGCCGGCGCGATGTTGTGGTCGCCTTATCTGCCGTTGCTCTTCATGGGCGAGGAGTATGGGGAGACGGCGCCGTTTCTGTATTTCACCAGCCATGGAGATCGCGGCGTCATCGATGCGGTGAGGCGTGGGCGGACGGAGGAATTCGCGGGGTTCTGCCGGGAGGGAAATGTGCCGGACCCGCAGGATGAAGGGACCTTTTTGTGTTCCCGCCTTACACCCGAAGAGTTGCAGAAGCCCCACCAAGGGCTACTGCGCGATTTCTACCGGGAACTAATTCACCGGCGCAAAGATACACCCGCGCTGGCCGATCTGTCGATGGATCGGTGTCAGGCGATACCCTTAAACGAGCAGGCGTTATTCGTCAGACGCTGGTCCGGCGCGAGCGAAGTAGCGATGGTACTCAACTTTTCCGGCCGGACGGTAGATTTGAAAATACCGATTCCCTCGGGCCAGTGGACGAAGTTATTACATTCCGCGGACGCCTGCTGGGACGGGGCCGGCAGCGCACCGGCGCTACTGAGTGTGCTCTCCGGTGAATTCCCGATGACACTGAGTCCGCGATCGATAGTGCTCTACGGGAGAATCTGACCGCGCGCTGGCGCGCCTTTGACTCGACAGCCCGCCAAAGGTACGATGGCGCGCAAGTGTGGCGAGTGGCCGCACACGTGCAACAGGCGGCCAATGGCGTTGGGGGCGTATCGAGATGGGTTACGTTTGTATCCACGGCCACTTTTACCAGCCACCCCGTGAGAATCCCTGGCTGGAGGCGGTAGAGCTACAGGACTCGGCATACCCCTACCACGACTGGAACGAGCGCGTCACGGCCGAAAGCTACGCCCCGAACGGCGCCTCGCGAATCCTGAATCCGGACGGCCGCGTGGCTCAGATCGTGAATAACTACGGCCGGATCAGTTTCAATTTCGGTCCTACTCTACACTCCTGGCTGGCCGCGTACGCCCCGGAGGTGGATCGGGCCATTGTGGAGGGTGACAAGGAGAGTTGTGAACGTTACCCGGGCCATGGCTCGGCGATCGCGCAGGCTTATTCTCACATGATTCTGCCGCTGGCCAACAGCCGGGACAAACTGACTCAGATCGTTTGGGGAATTCGCGATTTTCAACACCGATTCGGCCGGGCGCCGGAAGGAATGTGGCTGCCGGAGACGGCGGTCGATTTGGAATCGCTCGATTTGATGGCACAACAGGGAATCCGATTTACGATTCTGAGTCCCCGGCAAGCTTCGCGGGTCCGCCGCATCAGCACCCGGCAGTGGAACGATGTGTCCGGGGGCCGGATCGACCCTACCATGCCGTACCGGCTGCGGCTGCCGTCGCGGCGGAACATCAGTCTCTTCTTCTACGATGGGCCGATCGCGCATGGCGTCGCATTCGAGGGCCTCCTCGACAACGGAGAGCGCTTTGCTCAGCGGCTGGTGGACGCTTTTTCCGACAAGCGGACCTGGCCCGAGCTGGTGAATGTCGCCACCGACGGGGAGACTTATGGCCACCATCACCGCCGCGGCGAGATGGCGCTCACTTATGCGCTGGACTACATCCAATCTAAAGAACTGGCCGAGATCACGAACTACGGCCAGTACCTCGCGATGCATCCGCCGACGCACGATGTGGAGATCTTCGAGAATTCCTCGTGGAGCTGCGTCCACGGCATCGAGCGCTGGCGGTCGGACTGCGGCTGCAATTCCGGGCGCGCCGGCTGGAATCAAGCCTGGCGCGCGCCGCTGCGGGCAGCCCTGGACTCGCTGCGCGACACACTGGCCGCGCGCTTCGAGCAGGCCGCCGGAGAGTTTCTCAAGGACCCGTGGGCGGCGCGCAACGACTATATAGACGTGGTGCTCGACCGCGGGGAAAAGAGCGTTTGCAGATTTCTGCGCCGCCACGCCACGCACGAGCTGAACCAGCCCGAAGTGAGCAGCGTCCTGAAACTGCTGGAACTCGAACGCCACGCCATGCTGATGTACACGAGCTGCGGCTGGTTCTTCGACGATCTCTCCGGCCTCGAAACGGTACAGGTGATTCAGTATGCGGGGCGCGCGATCCAACTGTCCCACGAGTTCTGGAACAACGGCGTGGAGGAAGACTTCCTCAACGCCTTGTCGCAGGCCAAAAGCAATCTCCCGGAACATGGGGACGGCAGGCGCATTTACGAGAAATGGGTCAAGCCGGCGATTGTCACTCTGGACAAAGTGGCGGCGCACTACGGCATCAGTTCTCTGTTTAAGCCGCACGTTAATCCCGAGCGGATTTATTGCTTCACGATTACCGCCGAAGACTACCGCAACTTAGATGCGGGAAGGACCAGGCTGGCGCTGGCCCGTATCATGGTGTTGTCGGAGATTACGCACGAGTCGCAATGCTTCATCCTGTGCGCCCTGCACCTGGGCGATCACAACCTGAGCTGCGGCGTTCGCGCCTGCGAGGATCGCGATGCCTACGAGGCGATGGCCCAGCGGATCGCGGACGTGTTTTCCAGGGGCGACATTCCGGAGACCTTCCGCGCCATCGACCGGGAGTTTGGCAATGTGAATTACTCCACCAAGTCGTTGTTCCGCGACGACCAGCGCATGGTGCTGCGGCATATTCTGGACACTACCCTGGCGGAAGCCGAAGCAGCGTACCGCCAGATCCACGAACATCACGCGGTATTAATTCAATTCCTCCGCGACCTGGGCGTGCCCCTGCCGAAACCCATCGCCACAGCGGCGGAGTTCGCGTTGAACGGCCTGCTGCGGCGGGAGCTCGCGGCGGAACCGATGGATGCCGAGCGCATCCACAGCCTTCTGGAGCAGGTTCGCGCGGCCAGCGTGAACCTCGACTCCACCACTCTGGAGTTCACTCTCCGAACCGCCATCGAGCGTCTGTTGGAACAGTTCGCAGCCAACCCGGACGATCCGACACTGCTCGACCGGATCGATGCCCGAATCAAACTGGCGCGCACTTTGCCGTTTGAAGTGATCTTATGGAGGCCGCAGAATCTCTGGTTTGAAATGCGCCGGACGGTGTATGACGGATTCGCCGGGCGCGCCGCCGGCGGAGACCAGGAAGCGGCCGTGTGGGTGGAACGCTTCCGGCGTTTGGGCGAGAGTCTCTCGGCCCAAGTGGACTGACTTGAGAATACCGCTCTCTACTTACCGCCTGCAGTTTGGGCGCGGCTTCGGCTTCCGCGAAGCGCGCAGACTGGTTCCCTACCTTCACCGGTTGGGAATCAGCGATGTGTATGCCTCGCCGATTTTTCGCGCCCGCTCCGACCAGGCCAGCGGCTACGATGTGGCCGATCCGACCAGCCTGGACCCGAGACTGGGCTCACGAGACGAATTCCTGGAGTTCAGCGCCGAGCTGAAACGGCACGACATGGGCCTGCTGCTGGATATCGTACCGAATCACATGGCCGCTCACACTTCCAACCCCTGGTGGAACGACGTCCTGGAGAACGGCCCCAGCTCGCGGTATGCATACTACTTCGATATCGAATGGGACCCGCCATCCCATCCGCGCAGCGGGAAAATGCTCTGGCCGATCCTGGGCGCTCCTTATGCCGAAGTGCTGGAACGGAAGGAATTCGCACTCAGGTTCTCGGCGGACGGTTTTGCCGTGCAGTACTTCGACCGGTCACTGCCAATCGATCCAGCCACCTATGGGAGCATCATCGCTCACATGCAGCGCGCGCTTGCCGGCAACGAGGGTTGCGCCCCGCTTTTGGAAGAGATCGCGGCGATCGGCAGCCGAATCCAGGCGTTGCCGCCCAGCACCGCTACGGACGCGGAAGAGATCGCCAGGCGCTATCGCGAAAAGGATGAGTTGAAGCGCCGGTTATGGGAGTTGTACGCCGCCAACGGCTGCTTCCACACGCGTCTCGACGAGAGTATCCGCATCTACAACGGCGAGGCAGGCGATCCGCGCAGCTTCGATCCGCTGGATGACCTGTTGGGGCAGCAACCGTACGTCCTGTCTTACTGGCAGGTCGCCCGGGAACGAGTGAATTATCGCCGTTTTTTCGACATTACCGACCTGGTGGGAGTGAATATCCAGGAACCCGACGTATTCGCGGCAACTCACGCGCTGGTGTTCCAACTGGTAGACGAAGGTCAGGTCACCGGTCTGCGAATCGATCATATCGACGGCCTCTACGACCCCGCCGAGTATCTGCGGCGCCTCCGCGAGAGACTGCCGGAGTGTTACATCGTGGTGGAGAAGATACTCGAGCAGAAGGAGACACTCTCCCGGGAATGGCCGGTTTCCGGCACCACGGGCTATGACTTTATCAATGCGGTAACCGGCGTCACGACCGATGCCGAGGGCCTGGAGCGAATCGCTGAGATCTACCCGCAAATCGCGGGGGGGCCAGCGAGTTTGGCCGATGTCGTATACGAACAAAAGAAGCGCGTGATTGCGCAGCTCTTCGCCGGCGAAGCCCTTTCACTCAGCTTGCACCTGAATCTGCTGGCCGAACAGGACCGGTATGCGAAGGATGCCAGCCCGCAGGGGCTGACCTCGGCGCTGATGGAAGTGACTGCCTGCCTGCCGGTGTACCGCACGTATACCCGCTCGTACCAGATACGCCCTCCGGACCTCTTGCAGATCGACCGGGCGTTTCAGGAGGCGAGGCGGCGCAATCCCCAAGTGAGCGAGACGATCTGGAATTTTGTGCGGCGCGTGCTGTTGCTCGATTGCCCGTCCTCGCTTCCCGCCGAGCACCGGGCCCGCTGGCGGCAATTCGTGCAGCGCTGGCAGCAATTCTCCGGGCCGGTTATGGCCAAAGGCAAGGAGGACACCGCGTTTTATATTTACAACCGGCTCATCTCCATGAACGAAGTAGGCGGGCAGGACCACCCCTGGTCCGTCGAGGAATTCCGGCAGTTCGCCGAGGCGAGGGCCAGGTGCTGGCCTCACACGCTCAATGCCGGAACGACTCACGATACCAAGAGAGGCGAGGATGTCCGTACCAGAATCCAGGTGCTGGCGGAGACGCCGGATGCCTGGAGGCGCTCGGTGAAACGCTGGCGCCGCTGGAACGCGCGCTTGAAGCGCGTCCTGAATGGCTCGTCTGTTCCGGGTCCGAACGAGGAGTTCTTCATTTATCAGACGCTGGTGGGCTCCTGGCCGCTCGACCCATCGGACATGGGAGCGTACCAGGAGCGCCTGCAAGCCTACCTGGTCAAATCGTGGCGGGAAGCCAAATTGCATACCAGTTGGTCCAGCGCGGAGGGGCGCTACGAGTCAGCGGTCGCCGAGTTTGTATCGACGATCCTGACGCCCCATGCCGAAAACCACTTTTTGCCCGACTTCCTTGCGTTCCAGCAACGCATTGCGGCGTACGGAGCATTCCATTCGCTGTCGCAAACGCTTCTCCGCCTGTCCCTTCCCGGCGTACCCGATATCTACCAGGGGGCCGAACTGTGGGAACTCTCGCTGGTCGATCCGGACAACCGGCGTCCGGTGGATTTCGAGAGGCGCCAAACACTTCTCAGTGCGTTCACTGACTGCGAGCCTGTGAAGTTACTCGAGAACTGGCGCGATGGCGCTGTGAAGCAGTATGTGATCCAAAAGGTACTGACTTGCAGGCGGGAGAATGCGGCGGTGTTTCAAGGCGGCGACTACCTGGCACTGGAGGCCGGCGGCCGGCGCGCCGATCACGTGATGGCCTGCGCGCGGCATTCGGGAATGGCGTGGGTCGCCGCCGTCGCTCCCCGCTTTCCGGCCAGGCTATCGAGATCGGCGGGCCCTCCGATCGGCAAGCGCGTATGGGCGGACACCGAGTTGGGCTTTCCCGTGACGGCCCCGCGCCGCTGGTCGAATCTCTTTACCGGGGAGTCTCTGGAAGTGCCGGGCACGGGGCGCGTGCCTCTGGCGGCGATACTGCGCCGTTTTCCCATCGCGCTCCTGGTGGCCCATCCGGATTGATCCGCAAGCGCAAGAACCGGATTGGTTAGAAAAAGCGGACGACTCTGGCATGCCGGTTGCTTACTAGTAAGTATGAGGGGATGGCGGCGAGCACCAGGCACCGCATTGGCCGTATCCGTACTGTTCGCCACACCGTTGTGCCTTTGCGCACAAACGCCCGGCGGCGCCGACAGAGTAGTTCCAGTGAGCCCCACGGCCATCCATCCAGCCTATCGCCCAATGACCGAAGCTCAGCGCCTGAGGCAGTATTGGAAGGATACCGCCAGGCCGTTTTCCCTGGTCGGCAGCGCGGCAGGCGCCGGGCTCGGCCAATGGAGAGATCGGCCGCGCGAATGGAAGCAGGGCGGGGAAGGCTACGGCCTTCGATATGGAAGCTTGTTCGCGGAGCACATCGCGTTCGAGACCCTGTCTTTTGGCGCTTCCAGTGTGTTTCATGAGGATAACCGCTATGTCCCGTCCGGGCAGTCAGGCTTTGGTAACCGCGTCGGATACGCGCTGAGGAGCACCTTCGTGGCTCGCGGCGACGACGGCGCCCGGCGCATTTCCCGCTCGCGCATTCTGGCCTTCGCCGGCGCCGCTCTGCTCTCATGATTGTGGCAACCGCCAAGTAACCACAACTTTCGCAGTGCCGGCGTCAACTTAGGAACATCCATAGGGGCAGGCATGGGCTTGGAGGTCGTTCGTGAGTTCTGGCCTCATAAGTGGTGGCTGCCATGAATGAAAGGAGATAGCATTATGTCGCAACTAGCACCCTCTCGCGGGACGGCCCGCGCCATGGAACCAACGGCCGGTCCCTGGCTCGCCTTCGACCTGGCCGCACAAATCGAACAGCTTCGGCAAGAACCGTACTGGCAAAGCGGCCGAAACTCCAAAACCATCGCCCATTATCCGGACTTGCGCGTGGTGGTCACGGCGATCCGAGGCAATAGTACGATTCATGAACACCAGACAGCCGGCCGCGTGGCCGTCCAAACGCTGCAAGGCCATTTGCGCATGCATGCCGGCGGCACGAAGTTCGACTTGCCCGCCGGCCGCATTCTGGTGGTGGACCAGACGGTTCCCTTCGATCTCCACGCGATGGAAGATAGCGCATTCCTGCTCACGGTTGCATGGCCGGACGGGGAGTGTTAGGCGAAGCGGGACCGCTTACGGGTGCCCTTTGGGCCCGGCCCTTTTCCCCTCAGTGTCACTTTGCAAATTATCTGGCGTAAAACTTTGCACGCTATTTGGCGTACAGCTTGCGTGCCGCCCTCTGGCCGGGTTGCGCAAACGTTCGTTTGCGCAAAGGCACGACGTTGCTGTGGCAGTTTCCGATAAGCCCGCTTAACCGGGACCGTGTCCCCGAAACGATCGCAAAAGCGCTACGAAGTTCCTGCTTCTCTAGGACCCGA
>Ga0116222_1001974_pt1 | contig 11081 bp, 6 predicted proteins | sample Sb_taG_12_FD_88963 | JGI IMG/M metagenome (GOLD analysis project Ga0116222, IMG submission 88963) | Peat soil microbial communities from Weissenstadt, Germany - Sb_50d_9_AC metaG | ecosystem: Environmental > Terrestrial > Soil > Wetlands > Peat | place: Germany: Weissenstadt | collected 2010-09-21
CGGAAGTGATTGAAAAGATTCAGAAAATTTTCCGCCAAATTTTGTGACTGGGTTTTTGGGGGGGTGGGTTTTGGGGATGAACTCGCAGGAGGGTGGTTGGCTCTCTGCCGTTTCTATTGCTCCTGCCTGGCAGTAATCAAATTGAAAACTCTTGGTGGTATCATCGCCCTGCCGCGGATTGACGCGGGAAAAAGAATAAAAGAATAGAGGAGGGATTTGTGCTCAACAGAAACATAGCAGGTGTTTTGCTCGTGGCCGCCGGACTCGCGCCTGCGGCCAGCGCGACGAGAACGAGATCGTGGGATTCTATGTCGACCAGACAGGGCCGCACGGTTACCTGCGGCCCTACGACGGACACTTCATCACGATCGACGTTCCGGGCGCCACGGATACGCGGGGTCGCGGGATCAACGACCTGGGTATCATCGCCGGGCAGTACACCGACGCCTCCGGCGCGACGCATGCGTTTGTGGATATTCTCGGGGTCTTCAGCACGATTGATGTCCCCGGAGCCGCCGCGACATTCGGCCGCGGCATCAACCAGCTTGGCGATGTCGCCGGGAACTTCATCGACGGAGCCACCGGCCATACGCGCGGCTTTGTCGCTACTGCACATTAGTTTAGTACGTCGTTTGATAAGTAAGCCAACGTATATCCAGGCGCCGAACAAGCGTCGACACGAGCGGGGGCCGGTTCTTGACGGAACGTCTCTGGCGACAGAAACCACGCGGGTGCAGAGCGCCGGCTGAAGCAGGCGGCAGCCAGGATTGGCTGCCCCACAAGCAGCTCAGAATCAGTGGATTATCCAGGTTTCTGGAGAGTGTCGACGCGGCACGCTCGAGCAGAGTGGATTGTTCATTCCTCCATTCTGGCTTGAAAATTACTGTTCGCGGAGCAGTTTTGCGGGATCGAGGTGCAGGGCGCGTCTGACGGGGCCGGCGACCGAGAGCGATCCGGTGAGCACCATCGTGATGGCAACCGAGAGAAGCACAAATGGATCCTGGGCGGAGGCCTGGTAGACGACAGCCGAGAGCAGACGGCTGGCCGCCACGCCGAGCAGCATGCCGACCAGAGAGCCGCTCCCGAGCAGGATCACCATGCGGCCGAGCGCGGCCGAGAGTATCTGCCTAGCCTGCCCACCGAGCGCGACACGAATACTCAGCTCGCGCAGCCGTTTGCCGACGGTATAGGAGGCGAGCCCAAACGTGCCGGCGATGGAGAGCAGCAGTCCAAAAGCGCCGAAGAGGCCGAGGGCGCCTGTGGCCACCTGGGATGGAAAGAACGTCAGTCCAAGCTGCGTGTTCAAGGGGCTGGATTCCCGGATAGGAATGCTGGAGTCAAGATCGCGGATTATTTTGCGGATGGTGGCTGCCATATCGTTGGTGGCCGCGTCGGAGGAATCCGGCCGTATCCGGACAATGAGCGATGTTTTGGCAGTTGCTTCCTGCGAGATCGGGCGGAACGCCGCCGGTTCCGGATCTTCGCTGAGCGACAGGTATTTTCCATCCGCGACGACGCCCACGATCCGGATGGAGAGGCCGGACGAGTTCTTGAAATAGCGGCCCACTGCGTCGTCGGAGTGGAAGAGGCGCCGGGCGAACTGCCGATTCACCACGGCAACCGCCGGGGTCTTCTCCGTGTCGGTAAAGCTGGCATCGCGTCCCGCGAGCAGGGGCGTTCCCGCAGCGGCGAAGTATCCAGGTGAGATGACGAAGACATAGGCGCCAAATGCCTGATTGGAGGACCTGAAATCGGTAGTTTGTTGAGAGAAGACAGGTGAACCAGGCGCCGGATTGACCAGGGGCGTGTTATTCGCGTAGCCCGCCGCTACCACTCCCGGGAGATGCGACACCTCTTCCAGCAGGCGGCGTTGGAAACGATCGGCGGCGGTGCCCGAATAGCCAGCCGTGCTCAACTCGAATTTCGCCAGCACGGCATGTTTCGGCTGGATCCCCGTATCCACGGTCATGGCTCTGGACAGGCCACGCAGCGAGACAAAGGCAGCCGTGACGGTCACGCAGCAGAGCGCGATCTGGGCCGCCAGCAGAAGATCGCGGACCGCCCAGCGGCGTCCAGCGCAGGATTGGCTTCCGCTCTTGATCGCGTCATTGGGATCGGTCTTGAGTATCTGCCGCAGCGGCACCAGCCCGAACAGGACGCCGGCGAGCACCGAGACCAGGAACACCACGGGGATCAAGGATGGCTGCGGCAGTATATGGAAGCTCATCGGGTATTCGGTGGGCAGGTGCCAGTTACCCAGGCCGGTGAGGGCGGTCCACGCCAAACCGCAGGCGCACGCGCCGCCGAGGATCGAAATCAGAAAGGCTTCGACCAGGATCTGGCGGACAATACGCCAGCGGCTCGATCCGATAGCCATGCGGATGGCAATCTCGCGCGTGCGGTCCGCGGTACGTGCGGTGAAGAGGCTGCCGAGGTTGGCGCAGGCTGCCAGCAGCACAATACCGGCCAGCACCAACACGCCAGCCAGAAAAGCGCGCGCCGGCGCGCCGAGAAAGTCGCCCATCAGGCCGGGACGGGTCAGCTTGAGGGACAGTTTTTCTTCCTCTTTCGGATACTGCCGGGCGAGACGGGCAGCAATCGTGTTCAATTCCGTCTGCACTTGGGGCATGGTAACGCCGTCCTGGATGCGCACGATCGACCAGACCTTGTGACTTTGCCGCGACTCGAGCCAGTCGCCTCCTCCCAGCGATGCTTCATTCGCCATGGGAACGAAAATGGAGGGCTGCATGAATTTTTCGGTCCCGTAGAAGCCTTCCGGGGTAACGCCGACGATGGTGTAGGGACGCTTGTTGATGCGGACCGTCTTGCCCACGATGCCGGGATCGCCGTTGAATTCGCTCTTCCAGGCGGGCCAGGAGAGCACGGCGGCCTCCGAGGCTCCGGGATGGGCGTCATCGGCGCGATCGAGCAGACGCCCGAGGAACGGCTGGATGCCGGTGACTTCAAAGTACTGCCCGCTGACTTGCCATCCCCAGACGGGCCGCGTGGCCCCATTGGCTTCCAGACCAAAACTATCCATCGTCCATGCGGCAACCGCGGAAAGCACCGTATTTCCATCGCGGACATCGCGCACTTCCGGCCAGGTAAAAATCGGATACGTTTGATCGGCACGCGCGAGCGTCATCACGCGATCCGCATGAGGCAGATCCAGGGGCCGCAGGACCAATCCCTGCAGCACGCCGAAGACGATGACATTCGCGGCAATGCCCAGCGCCAGGGTAAGAACCGCGGTGGCGGCGAAGCCGGGAGAGCGGCGCATCTGGCGAAGGGCGAAGGTGAAATCCTGGCGGAGACCGGACATCCACGCCCAGCGGCGCTCGTCGCGGCACCTCTCTTTCACCTGCTCGGCGCCACCGAATTCCCGCTTCGCCATGCGCACGGCCTCCTCGTGAGAGTATCCACGGCGTTCGAATTCGGCTGTCAGCTCGTAGAGGTGATGCGCGAGCTCGCGCTTCAGATCGGTCTCCATTCGGCTCCAGGGGAAAGGCATTGGTCCTCCTCGCTAAATACACCGTTTCAGAAGTTCGCTAACGTATTGCAAGACCGCTTGCTGACGCGCGCGGCTCCGATAGCCGTGGATCGGCTCGTGGGCGACGGTTTTCAGGATCAGCATGTTATTGTTCGCGGAGCAGTCTTGCCGGATCGAGGTGCAGGGCGCGCCTCACGGGACCGGCGACCGAAAGCGATCCGGTGAGCACCATGGTAAATGCAACCGCGGCGAGCACCAATGGATCCCGCGCCCCGGCTTGGTAGACGATGGCCGAGAGCAGCCGGCTGGCCGCCGCGCCCAGCACCATGCCGGCCGCGGAGCCCGTCCCCAGCAGGATCAGCATACGGCCGAGCGCGGCCGAGAGAATCTGCTTCGCCTGCGCACCGAGCGCGACACGAATACTCAATTCGCGCAGCCGCTTGCTGACGGTATAAGAGGCCAGGCCAAAGGTGCCGGCGATGGAAAGGAGCAATCCAAAAGCGCCAAAGAGGCTGAGGGCGACGGTAGCCACCTGGGTTGGAAAGAAGCTCAGTCGAAGCTGGCTGTCCCAGTCGCTCGATTCCCGAATAGGAACGCTGGAGTCAAGATCGCGGACCACTTTGCGAATGGTGGCTGCCATATCGGCCGTGTCGCCCCGGGGCCGGACAACCAGCGCTGTTAAAGTACTTGCGTCCCGCGAGATCGGGTAGAACGCCGCCGGTTGCTGATCTTCCGTGATGGACAGGTATTTTCCATCGGCCACCATGCCCACGATCTGGATCGTCAGGCCCGAGGGGTTCTTGAAATAGCGGCCGACGGCGTCACCGGAGTGGAAGAGCCGCCGGGCGAACTCCCGATTCACCAGGGCGACAGCCGGGGTCTTCGCAGTGTCGGTAAAGCTCACATCGCGTCCCGCGAGCAGGGATGTTCCAGCGGCGGCAAAGTATCCAGGTGACACATCAAAGAAGTAGGCAGTAAATGCTTTGTTGGAAGGCCGGAAATCGGTAGTTTGTTGAGAGAAGACACGAGCCGACGACAGGTCGCCCTTGAGGGGTGTGGTGTTCGCGTAGCCTGCCGCCTTCACTCCGGGGAGCTGCGAGACCCTTTCCAGAAGGCGGCGCTGGAATTGGCCGGCAGCCTCGCTCGAATAGCCAGCCGGGCTCAGATCGAATTTCGTTACTACGGCATTCCGCGGCTGGAAACCCAGATCCATGGTCAGGGCTTTGCCCAAGCCACGCAGCGAAACAAAAGCAGCCGTGACGGTGATGCAGCAGAGCGCGATCTGTGCCGCCAGCAGACAATCGCGAAGCGCCCAGCGGCGTCCCGCGAAGGATTGGCTTCCGCCGCTCTTAATGGCGTCATTGGGATCGGTCTTGAATATCTGGCGCAGCGGCATCACTCCGAACACTACGCCGGCGAGCACCGCGATCAGCAGCGCCACCAGGATCAGCGATGGCTGCGGCAGCACGGAGAACTTGATGGGGTATTCGGTGGGTGGATGCCAGTTAGCCAGGCCGGTGAGGGCCATCCACGATAAACCGCAGGCGCATGCGCCCCCGAGAATCGAAATCACCAAGGCCTCGACCAGGACCTGGCGGAGAATGCGCCAGCGGCTGGACCCGATGGCCAGGCGGATGGCGATCTCGCGGGCGCGGTCTGCCGTACGCGCTGCGAACAGGCTGCCGAGGTTGGCGCAGGCGGCCAGCAGCACAATACCGGCCAGAAACATCACCCCAGCCAGAAAAGCGCGCGCCGGCCCGCCGAGAGTGTCGCCAAGCAGACCAGGACGAGCCAGCTTGAATCCCAGCGTCTCTTCTTCCGCGGGATACTGACGCCGGATGCGGGCAGCAATCGCGTCCAGTTCAGCCCGCGCCTGGGGCAGTGTCACCCCGTCCTTGATGCGCACGATCGAAAAGACAGTCTTATCGGTGCGCTGCTCGAGCCAGTGGCCCCCTCCCAGCGATGCTTCATTCGCCAGGGAAAGAAAAATGGCCGGTTGCGAAATTTTTTCGGTCCCGTAGAAACCTTGCGGGGTAACGCCCACGATGGTGTAGGGATGCTTGTTCACGCGGACCGTTTTTCCGACGATGTCAGGATCCGCGCCAAAATCGTTCTTCCAGGCCGGCCAGGAGAGCACCGCTGCCTCCGAGGCTCCTTGACGATCGTCATCGACGCGCCCGAGCAGCCTCCCGAGAAACGGCTGGATGGCGACGACTTCGAAATATTGACCGCTCACTTCGTATCCCCAGACAGGCCGGGCAACGCCGCTGGCTTCCATGCCAACGTTCTCGAAGGAATAGGCGGCAACAGCAGAAAGCAACGTATTGCCATCGCGTACATCGCGTACTTCCGGCCAGGCAATCAAGGGAAAGGCAGAAGTACTGAGCGACAGCGTCATGACCCGGTCGGCATGCGGCACATCGATGGGCTGCAGGACCATGGCCTGCAGCACGCCGAAGACGATGACATTCGCCGCGATGCCCAGCGCCAGGGTCAGGACGGCGGTTAGGGCGAAGCCGGGAGAACGGCGCATCTGGCGGAGGGCGAAGGCAAAATCCTGCCGGAGACCGGACAGCCACGCCCAGCGCCGCTCGTCGCGGCACCTCTCTTTGACCTGCTCGGCACCGCCGAATTCCCGCTTGGCCATCCGGACGGCATCCTGGTGAGAGTATCCGCGGCGCTCGAATTCCGCGGTCAACTCGTGGAGGTGATGGGCAACCTCGCTGTTCAGTTCCGTCTCCATTCGGTTCCAGGGGAAACGCATAAACCCTCCTCGCTAAGACTCCAGCACCAGCGCGACCGCGCCCGCATAGCGCTGCCACTGCGCTTTTTCTTCTTGTAAACTTTTCCGCCCCGCGGCGGTCAACGAGTAGTATTTCGCCATCGGCCCGCTGCCGGACTCCCGCCACTCGGACGTCAGCAGCCCTTTACGCTGCAGGCGATGCAGGGCCGGATACAAAGAGCCCTGCTGCACCTGCAAAATGTCCTTGGAGGTCAAAAGGATGCGTTGCGCAATTCCATAGCCGTGGATGGGCTCGTGCGCGACGGTTTTCAGGATCAGGAGATCCAGGGTGCCTTGGATGAGATCGGTCTTCTTGTCTGTCATACCTATCTAGTATGATACACTATGTAGGTAGATTGTCAAGGTACCGTTAAACCGGGGGTTGGGGGTGGGGGTCGGGAAGGCGGCTCGTTGCGCCGCATCTTTTTCTCAATTGGGGGGTAGAGTCTGAAAAGTGCGTGTATTGCAGATTGCAATTGGAAAAAAGGTTCAGCTTTTCGCAGAAGCAATGAAGGCTTCGATTTCAGCTTCTGAGCAACCGGCTTGGCGCAAAGTGGAACGGACAAACCCATCTTCAACTAGATCTCTCCGGGGAATAGATACGAAGTCGGTGCCCTTTCGCCAGATCATAACGCGGCTGCGTTGGCTCTTGAAGGTATATCCAAGATCCCGGATTTTATTGATTAGCGTGTTCGTGCGAACCACTTTGCAGTACCACCGAGAAGGGCACGTCGAACCTGACGTTGTCCATTTCTACCGGCAGAGGGCTGGCAATTTGCCATCCGTGGTCTACCAGGAATTTTTGAAGGTCGTTGGTGTGAACGAGATCTTCGAGAACTGCATCCAGCGTCTCGTTAATGCTCTCCATTAACTCGCTCCAGGTCTCTGCTTGCACCGTGAGCTTGAGGGCATCGTTGAAGGCGATCCAGTTCTCGTTTCCTCGAAAGCATTTCCATTCAAGCTGCGTTTGAATCCTGATTAGGGATGTCATGGTGGCCACCATTGCCCCGATGGGCCGCGACCACTAGTTTAGCATTTCACGGAGGTTCCTATCGGTCAGATTCGATTCCATGGCGGGCGTGACGCGCAACGTCTGGTGGACAGGGCAAAAGTTGTAGTAGGCGGAGTGCAGGCAGTACGCGGCCCACAAATTTTCCCACTTCTTGAGAAGGCATTTGTGAGCCGGGTCAGGCGGCGTATCTGCATGCCTATCGTGAGATTCTGGCGTTCCACGCGAGATGTGCAAATCTTCGCAGCGTCGGGCTTCCCCATAATTGGGACCTTCTCCGCGTGCGTCACGTCGGGCGGATTGTACCAGTGCTCTTCTTTCGATTCCGCGGGCACCTTGATAACCTGCGCGAAGCCGCAACGGTCGGAGAGCGTCGTGGTAATGGCCGAGACGTAGGGCTTGAATCCGTCCGTCGTGATCTGGAACAGTTCGTCTGGCTTCGGCGGCCAAGTGCGAAGTTCTGAACGAGCTTCGTATGCCGTTCCAATCGCCACGATTTTTCAGACACTACCCATTAGGGCGCGTAGTCTGGACTTGTGGTACTTTTCGTCTAAAGCCTCCATGGATGCCTTTCTGCAGGATGTGAAGCACGCGGCCCGCGGGTTCCTGCAGGCGCCGGGCTTCACCCTGGCCGCGATCGCCGCTCTGGCGCTGGGCATCGCCACGAACACGGCGATTTTTTCGGTGGTCAACACGGTCCTGTTGAAACCGTTCGCCTATCCCGATCCCGACCGGATCGTGATGTTTCAGAACACGTTTCGCCAATCGGGAGGCTGGACCGGCAGCGCCTCGCCCACCGAATTCAATTGGTGGCGGCAGCAGAGCCAGGCATTCCAGGATGTTTCCGCGTACGACTTCAACGTGGCCAATTGGACCGGCGAATCCTTCCCGGAGCAGATTCCGACGAGGCACGTCAGCGCGGACTTCCTGCGGCTGTGCGGCGCGAACGCGGTCGAGGGACGCACGTTCACGGCCGCGGACGACCTGCCGAACGCGGCCAAGACCGTGGTGCTTGCATACTCGTTCTGGCAGCGGCGTTTCGGCGGCGATCGGCGGGCGATCGGCAGGCGCATGACACTGGGCGGCGAGCGGTATGAAGTCATCGGCGTGGTCGGCCCCCATATCAACAATGGTCAGATTGCGGAACAGTCCCTGGGATCGGGCGACATCGAGATCGACGAGCCGCCGGACGTCTATCTGCCTTTCCAGCTCGATCCCAACAGCGCGAACCATGGCCATTACTTCAATGTCATCGGGCGCTTGAAACCCGGAGTCACCCTGGCGGCCGCGAATCAGCAGTTACAAGCCAATTATCGGGAGTACGCGCGCCAGTGGCCGGGCGATTCTCCGCAGGGACAGGGGTTCGCGGTACAGCCTGTGCGAGACGCCATCGTGGGCGGCGTACGGAATTCGCTGCTGCTTCTCCTGGGCGCGGTGGGGTGCGTGCTGCTGATCGCCTGCGCGAATGTCGCCAACCTGCTGCTGGCGCGCGCGACGGGGCGGAAACGGGAGATTGCGATTCGTGCGGCGGTGGGAGCCGGACGCGGGCGGATTGTGCGGCAGCTTCTTACGGAAAGCGCGATGCTGTCGGTGGCTGGCGGCGTTTTGGGCCTGGCGGCGGGCTACGGCGGTATCCGCACCATTCTGAGTCTCACCCCCGGCAACATCCCGCGCATAGGGCCGGGCGGCTCGCATGTGGGGCTCGACTGGCGCGTTTTGGCATTCACTATGGGTGTGTCGATTCTGACCGGCATTCTCTTTGGACTGGTTCCCGCGCTCGAATCGTCGCGGGCGGATTTGAACAGTACGCTGAAAGAGAGCGGCAATCGCAGCGGCACGGGCTTACGGCACAATCGGACGCGGGCGTGGCTGGTGACGGCCGAGATGGCGCTGGCCCTGGTGCTCTCGATCGGGGCGGCGCTCTCGATCCGGAGCTTTATCGCCATCCGGCAGGTGAATCCCGGCTTCGATGCGCGCAATGTTTTGACCATGCGGATGTCGCTGACCGGTCCTCGATTCGAAAAGCCTGCGGGCGTGGCGCAAGTAGTTCACGAGGGCCTGCGCCGCATCCATGCGCTTCCCGGTGTGACGGGCGCGGCAGCTACCTGTTGCGTGCCTCTGGAGGACCGCTTGCGCCAGAGTTTCCAGATCGCGGGACGTCCCGAAGGGCCGGATTCGCGGGGCGTCACGGGATGGGCGGGGATTTCCGCGGGCTACTTTGAGGTCTTCCAAATTCCCGTGCTGCGGGGCCGCGCGTTTACGGAGCGGGACGAGAACGGCCCGCCGGTGGTCATTATTAATGAGGCGTTCGCGAAGCGGTACTGGCCGGATAGCGACCCGTTGAACGGCCAGATCCTCGCCGGCCACGGGCCGCCGCGACAGATTATCGGGGTGGCCGGCGACGTGCGCGATGACGCTCTCAATCGAAACCCGCGCCTCAACCTGTACGAGCTTTCGGTTACCGGAAGCGGGATGTTGAAGCTGCTCCCGTGGGCTTGGGTGATCCGGACTCGGGTGGCGCCCATGTCGCTGAGTTCCGCGATTCAGAAGGAGCTGCGCGAGGCGAGTGGAGGACTGCCGGTGGCGCAGGTTCGCACGATGGAGGAGACCTTGTCGCGGTCCACTGCGGCCGAGGATTTCAATGCCCTGGTGCTGACGATTTTCGGGTGCTCGGCGGTTCTGCTGGCGGCGATCGGGATTTACGGGTTGATGGCGTACTCGGTGGCCGAGCGCGTGCGCGAGATCGGAATCCGGCTGGCTTTGGGCGCGGAAGCGAGCGACATCCGGAACATGGTGGTGTTTCAGGGTCTGCGGCCGGCTCTGGGGGGCGCGGTTTGCGGGCTGGCCGCGGCTTTCGGGCTGACGCGGTTGATGGCGAGCTTTCTGTTTGGGGTAAAGGCGTGGGATCCCTTAGTGTTTTTCGCGGTTCCCACGATTCTGATCGGTGTGGCGCTGGCTGCGGTGTGGTTGCCGGCGATGCGCGCGAGCCGGGTGGATCCGATCCGCGCGCTGCGGTACGAATAGGGGTCTGCGGATGGGGTTGGGGGTTGGAGCAAGCTATTGGACGGTCCAGGTTCCGGAGGCTTGCCAGCCGGTGTTGTTGGTTTCGTTGGTGTCGCGGGCGGCGAGGTAGAAAACCCGGTTGCCAGTGAAGGCTGGGGTGAAGGCAATGTCCAGAGTGAGTGTCAGTGAGTTGCCGCCGGCAGTGACTGGCGCGGATGGCCAAGTCACTGTGCACTGACTGTTGGAGAGAGTTCCGGCGGCGCTGAGAGACTGACCAGGCAGTAATGTATCGCCATTGTCATTCACCAGGTACAGAGTATTGAGGGGGCTCGAATAGGCGAGGTAGCAGGCGTGACGGCCATCCAGGAAGTTGTTAACGAGGATGTTCACGACGCCAATATCCTGGTAGCCCTTGGTATCGGAAAAGTTGAAAGTGAAAGTGGTCTGTGCCTCACCGATTCCGTGAGTGGGACTCATCCCGGTGACTGCGGCCGTAGTGGTCTGTACCGCTCCCGGCGCCTGCTGGACACCCAGCGGCTGCCATCCGGAGTTGTGACCTGTTGTGGCGTCTCCCGCCGCCTGGTAGATCACCTTGTTGCCGCCGAAGCTCGCACTGAACGCGATGGTCAATGTCAACGTCAGCGTGTTCCCGTCGCCGGACAAGGGAGCATTCCCCCAACTCACCGTACACTGGCTGTTGCCGGTACTGCCGCTCGAAGTCAGTACGTTGCCGAACAGGAGCGTGATTCCGTCATCGGCGACCAGGTAAAGAACATTCAGGGGCAGGCTATAGGCCA
>Ga0116222_1001977_pt1 | contig 11068 bp, 9 predicted proteins | sample Sb_taG_12_FD_88963 | JGI IMG/M metagenome (GOLD analysis project Ga0116222, IMG submission 88963) | Peat soil microbial communities from Weissenstadt, Germany - Sb_50d_9_AC metaG | ecosystem: Environmental > Terrestrial > Soil > Wetlands > Peat | place: Germany: Weissenstadt | collected 2010-09-21
ATCGACCATTGGCGGAGCGTGCTGCCGGCGGATCGCTTCATCGAAGTCGATTACGAGGACCTGACCCGCGCGCCCGAACCAGTCATCCGGCGGATCATGGCAGCCTGCGGCCTGGCGTGGCACGACGCGTGCCTGCGCCCCGAATCGAATCCGCGGGCTGTGAACACCCCCAGCAAGTGGCAAGCTCGGCAGCCGATCTATCGCACCTCCGTCGCGCGCTGGCGACGCTACGAACCCTGGCTGGGGCCCCTGCGCGCACTCGTCGATGTTTAACAGAGTCTGCGACAGGTCGGAACTAGACGGGGGTATCGCCCGAATCGTTGTTGGGCGGAAGCAACCCATCACTGGAAACACGGCGCACGGGGCGATGAGTGTAACCGGGATTTTCCACCAATTGCCGGTTATTGAATTTTATAGCTGCCTTCGCCCCAAGGAAATTGCACTGCCACGCTGCATTTCGGAGTAGTGATTGCCACGCCGCCCTTGCCCGATTTCTGACCCTTGACCGTTGGGAAAATCGCCGCATTGTATGTGCCGTCGGGTGTGGCAGTGGCCTGTTGTCTTCTGCCTTCAGGACCAGATGCTAGGTCGATGGTGAGCGCTTCATTTGGCTGAAATCCTGAAGCGCGAACAATGACCCCCACATAGTGCGGAGCAGACATCTCGACAGACAACCGGCACCCGTTCGAAGTCTGCTCGATGGGAAAGGGGACGGCTTCGGCGAACGTCTGCAGTGTCCAATCATCCGACGTAAGGGCAAACCGCTTTCGCTCGCCACGACCTGCGAAAGCCCTTATGTCGATCGGATCCTCTTTCTGTTTTGGATCGCCCAAGCGACTGACAATCAATCCCTCGGGGTTGATAAATGCGTCGGCTACAGCCGATGGCTCGCTTCCCAAGTTCCATGTCCACAACGTGAAATGCTGGCCTTTGGGCAGTCCGGACGCAAAAATTCGATACGAGACGACCGTGTGTCCGTTGATAACATTCCGGCCCGTTTCCTTGAGTGTCAGAATACTGCCGGGAGAGCTTGCGCCCTTTGTCCAATCATCTGTGAACTGTTTGTCTTGTGCGCGCAGCGCAGAAATGAAGACGGTAGCAAAAAAGATTACCGGGTAAAACCGACGCATTTACGCCTCCGAAGCAAGCGCCGTCGAGCTTAACACAGAGCGCGGCCCGTCAGATCGGAAGAGTAACTGTTGTCAAACAGTCGATTACGCTCAGAACCCGTCCCTAGGGATCAAGTTGTTGGCATAACTCACCCACGAAGAGTCTGCCTAGGACGGAGCTGCGCGCGTCACCATCCGCGAGACAAAGTTCTGACAATGTAACGGAAATTTCACATGATCGTAATAAAGCCGTCACAAGTCGTCTGTTAGATTCGCGACCACACCGTGCAAAGAGATCTAGTTGTACTCCACCCTAATGTCTCGGCTTCGGCGTCACTTCAGAGCCAAGATGACAAAAATGTAATCTCGGCGTCGTCGTGGTGTGTTTTCCCAAAACTAGACTGGTCGCCTCCCTTCACTCAGTGCTTGTGCCAAGCCCTGTTGGAGATTGGGGAACAAGATGAGTACCGCTATAAGTCCCTTCCACTAACGTTGCGTGATGAAAAAAATCCCAAGGAGAAAACGATATATGTCTCGAATTAAGGTTCGAAATAAGTCTCGAAGGAAGTCTCGACTCGATCGTCTGTGTCCACTCACCGGCCTGCTGGCGGCGGGGCTGAGCCTTCCGGGGCTCGCCGCTGCTCAGTCCGTGCCGTACCCGACCTACGTCACTGGCCCGCAGCCGAACGGCTCGTGGGTCGTCAGCGATGGCCAGATCATCACCCCAGCCGGCATGCAAGTCGACCTCGGCATCCGGGTCCGCGCCAAAGCCGTCGCGCTAAACCCCAATATCAACACTCATACCGCCGCCGTCCTCACTTTGGGTACGTCGACGAGCGATGGTAACGGAGCCGTCGAGGTGTTCGACACCGTCACGGGCGTTGTCCTGCAGAACTACATTACGTTCGGACTGGATCCGAGCGGCAGTTATAGCGGCATAACCTACTCGGCGGACGGCAAGTACCTGGTGTTCAGCCAGGACAGTAGCAATGTCACCATCGCCAAGGTCACTCCAGCGGGCTTGCTGGAAGACGACGCCCAAGTCAGCGTGCCGCCGAACAATTCCTTCATCACCTGCTTTCCGAACAGCCCGCCGGCCTCTTATGGCAACGCCTGCGGCTCGTTCTATAGTTCGTACACTTCTTATCCCGGTGGCGTCGCGCTCTCAGCCGATGGCAAGAGCGCCTATGCCCTGCTGAACCAGAACGACACGCTCACTCAGATAAACCTGACCGCAAACCCGCCGGTGCAGGGTACGCAGATCCGCGTCGGCAACGCGCCGCACAGCATCGTGATCAACGCCACCGGTACGACCGCCTACGTCAGCAACGAGGGTGGCCGCATCGCTACAGAGGCGGACTTCCAGATCAACTCCGCCGGCACTGAAATCGTCGCTGACCCGAATGTTGGCGCCGCGGTCACCGGCACAGTTTCTGTGGTTGACCTGGCTTCGCTGACAGTCACCGCTACCATCGAGACCGGTCTGCACCCGACCGGGATGGCGTTCTACGGGGCACGGTACCTGTTAGTCGCCAATACCTATAGCGACACTATCTCGGTTATCGACACAACCACCAACGAAGTGGCGTGGACGATCAACCTTTGGCTGCCGATCGGAGTGCCCGGTGCAGGCCAACCAGCCTATGGCGCCGCGCCGAGCTCGATTGCCGTCGATACCAAGGATAGTCTTGCCTACGTCGCGCTCTACCATGCCAACGCGATCGCGGTGGTCAACATCAAAGGGGGCGCGACCAATCCCGTCCTTGGCATGATTCCGGTAGCCTATGCGCCGGCCTCGGTCGTGCTGGACAGGGCCAATAATGTGCTCCTCGTTGCCAACGACAAGGGCATCGGTACGCGTTATTCGCAGGAGTGCGACCACGGGGTCTGCGGCTACAATACTCACCAGGACAATGGCACCGTGAGCATCGTCCCGCTGCCGGATAGCGCGACCCTGGCGACAATGTCGAAGCAGGTTTTCCAGAACAACCACTGGGATCTGGCGGTAAATATCCAGTCTGCAAGCGGTGGCAAGCCGAGTACCAAGCCGGTTGCAATCCCTGAAAAGATCGGCGATCCGTCGCTGATCAAGCACGTGTTCCTGATCGTCCGTGAAAACCGCACCTATGATCAGATCCTGGGCGACGTGGCCGCCGGCGATGGCGACCCCTCCTTGGCCGTGTTCGGCGACGGCTCAGCAGCCGGAGGCACCCCGATCACGCCGAACGCGCACGCGCTGGTGACTCGCTTCCCTCTCTTGGACAATTTCTACAACCCGAGCCGCCAGTCAGCAGACGGTCACCAATGGATCCAGGAGGGCATGGCGCCCTACGCCGACGACATCCAGTCGCCGGACTGGGTCCGCAGCTATCCAGGCGGGAACGCCGGCGATGCACTCGCCTATCAGAAAAAAGGCTTCCTCTTCTCGGAAGCGGAGGCCGCCGGTCTGCCGGTGAAGATCTACGGCGAATACATCGAGAACAATACGTACCTACAGCCGAGCGGGGTGACCAGCGAACCGAGCTGGAGCGATTTTTACGCCGACTCGCAGTGCTTCGAGGGAGGGCCGGGTTGCGCACTACCTGGGACCAAGGGCGAGAAGACGCTGTACTTCCAGAACACGATCCAGGCAGAGTCCTCTATCCCGGCCGTGGCTAAACACATGGTCAAGAACTTCCCATATTTCGACCTGGGCATCCCCGACCAGTTCCGCGTCGATCTGTGGCTGCAGGACTTCAATAAGGACGTAGCGAAGGGTACAGTGCCCGCGATGGAACAGCTGTGGATCATGTGCGACCACACCGGCGGCCCGCCGACCCCGCAGGCCGAACAAGCCGATAACGACCTGGCCGTTGGGCGCATTATCGACTACATCAGCCACAGCAACATCTGGTCCACGTCGGCGATCTTCATCGAGGAGGACGACGCTCAGAACGGCGTCGACCACATCGATGGTCACCGCAGCCCAGGCTATATCGTCAGCCCATACGCCGTGCAGAATGGCGCCACCGACCACACCTACTACACGCAGGTCAACATGACTCGGACGATCGAGCAAATCCTCGGTCTGCCGACCATGAACCAGTTCGACCTCGTCGCCTCGCCGATGAGGACGGCTTTCGTCAATGGCACGCCGCCCGCGGACAACTTCAAGCCGTGGACGCATGTGCCCAACCAGGTCCCGCTGAACGATGGCGTTACCGCGAGCTCGGCTGACCCAGCGAGCAGCCCTAAGGTCAAGGCCCTGAGGGCAGCTTGGCTCCAGAAGAAGGCGCAGATCTTCGCCGGAAAACTGACCAAGCCCGACTCTGAAGACCCGGACACCGTTAACCATCTGAACTGGTACCTGTCCACCGGGTTTGCGCGGCCCTATCCGGGCGAGAGGGCAGTTCGCCCACCGAGCGACTTCAACAAACCGGCACCCACCACCACTGACTCGGACGACTAAAACACGTTCCGACAGCAACGGCCCTCTCCCCGATGACCGGGGAGAGGGTTTTTTGTTCACGCCTCAAACGCAAAGTCCCCACCAACCTGAACCCGCCCGCCGCCGGCCTAAACGTTACTGCCCCGGGTTCGTCCCGCGACAACGCAAAGGACAAGTCGCCTGTCGATTTTCCTTAATCAATAGAAATTAGGTGAAAAGAGGCAACTCGAGTCCGGAGATGGAGGAAGAACGGCGGAATTGCTTCGTCGCCATCACGTGCACGAAGGAGTTTTTGAGTACTGAGCCGGAGAAAAAATCTACAGGGGATGGCAGAGCCATCAGGGTTTCTGGTAAAGACGGACGGGACCAGAGGGTCCTACTAAAAAATGCGTAGCTGGCCGGGACGACAGACCAGACTATTCAAGTCGGCTACCGTTTACCGACTCCGAGCGGATCACGGGCAAACCTGAAGTAACTGTTGCAATCAGCCTGTTCTCGTCAACTATCTCCGTGATTACGACAGTTAGGTTCCCCGCGGGCGCTAGGACAGGAATCGGGGAAGGCGTTCTCGGATGGTGTCGTGCAGGCAGCGATGTTGTTTGCGCATGGCTGTCCGATCGCGCGGAGGGACTTTGTAAATGTGCATGGAAATCTCGACCACCGTGCGATCCAGTGCGCGGAGAGCGTTGAGGAGCCTGTCGAGGTCGCTGGCTCGGAAGCCGTGGGAACGCAAATTTCGCCATGGCTGGCTATTCGGGTGGGACATTGGATTGCCTCTCGGAGCTGCCAGATTGATAGCGCATCTCAGACGGAAAGGGAAACGCAAACAATTGATCGTTGCGATCACTTATTGGGTGGATAAACAGGGCACAAGACCTACGCTGCCCCAGCCCCAAGGTCGATGAGTGTAACGGGGATGTTTCGACAGCAATCGCCAATCGCATAGTTTGCGGTTCGTCGATAATATGCCCCCGACTCCAGATGAAAATCATTTCGCAATTCTGCGAACGGAGGAGATGGGTGTAGACTGGGTGCCGTTTGTTGATCAGAGAGGAGATTCCGCATGAAGAGCAGCAAGATTTTCGCCGGCGTGGCGGTGGCTTTCCTTAACGTCGCCCTGTGCACTGTCGCGGTTGGGCAGGACAATGCAACCGCCCAGGAAGTCATCGCCAAGGTAAGGGAAGCAGCCAGCGCCCTGTCGAAGACCGGCGACTTGGCGCAGTTCAACCAGAAGCAAGGTCCATGGGTATGGAAGGACACTTATATCTTCATCCAGGACTGCAGCAAGAAGATCATGGCAGCTCACCCGATCAAGCCGGAGATGATAGGCCAAGAGCTCTCCTCGGTTAAGGATGCGAAAACGGGGAAAAGCATCTACCCAGACTCGGATGCCTACTGCAAGACCGTGCAGGCTTCGCCTTCCGGCACTTGGAACGAGTACTGGTGGCCGAAGCCCGGCGAGAGCGAGCCGGCCCGCAAGATCACCTATCACTTGAGCGCCAAGGGGACCCCGTACATTGTGAATGCCGGGGTCTACGACGACAAGGAGACCGTCAAGGAACTGTCAAAGCTGAGCAGCATGAAGTAAGCATCGGCCCTCACGCATCCCGTCGCAACCAACAGCAAGCCGCCCGATGTCTAGGGCGGCTTTTTCTTGCATCAGGCCGTACTCCATGACGCCAATCGCCCGAGTCACGATGAGGCCTGTGAGTGGCTTGGCGATTTTGTCCCTGAATCCTCTGCAGATGAAGTTAACGACGACTATGCCGCGGGAAACACTGAAGCACACAAAAGCCCGGTCGATGAGCGCTATCGCCGTTTGCAACAGTTACGTCCGGGTAGCCCGGTCACTCGGTCATATCGGCGGTTGCCGAAATCGTATCAGCAAGATTAGTGTGGGCATAATGATCTCGATTCGCACCGCAACGGAGCACGATGCAGTCGCAATCTCGCACGTGCATGTGCAAAGCTGGCGGACGACCTACGCAGGCATCGTCCCCGAGGAACACCTCGCCACTTTGAACGAGGCAGGGCGTGTGCTCCTGTGGCGAGAATGGCTCACCCGTGACATACGGGTCTATATCGCCGATCTGGACGGAGAGATAGTGGGTTTTATCAGCGGAGGGGCGATTCGTGAGCCACTCCAGACATACGATGCCGAGTTGTATGCAATCTACCTGTTAGAGCAGGCGCAACGACAAGGGATCGGAACAGATCTTCTCAAAGAGCTTGCAGAATCGCTGTTGAGCAGAGGCTTCACAAGCATGATCGTTTGGGTACTGGAGAAGAATCCTTCGAGACACTTCTACGTGAGATCGGGCGCGCAGATCGTTACGACCAAAGAGATCCAAATCGGCGGCGTGACGCTGTCTGAAGTATCCTACGGGTGGCCTGACCTGCAAGCGATCACATCGCTCAAATAATGCTATTTCCGTGTCCTCGCCGACTGGGAAATTTGCGTAGTTGGCGATAAATCGCCATAGCACTCATCGACACATCTGCAGGTCAATGAGACAGGGAAAAGGAGGGATGGGGAAGTCTTTCTGGCTGGTGTTTGGTTTTCCACCTACAGCACGATATCGGAGCCCCGCTTGGCAGCCATCATTGTGGATCTTTCTGAGGACCTTCGTAATCGCGAGGACCTCAGTCTAGACCATTTATTGAAGAACACGAGAATCCTGATGAGCGCAGTGGCCCATGAAATTCGGAACCTTGTCTGGCAACCATTAACATTTTGGGGTCACAACGCGAAATGAAGCAGGGAGCCGAAAAGAGTGCCTCCTTCCCGAGGCTTACCGCTCTGCCTCGTGAACTTCTGTTGTTCTCATTCGTTCGTCAATATGCCGCTGTATGCGGTCCCACTCAGAGCGCGTGATCATATCCTTGATCGTGAACTTCGTTTCGCGTCTGGCGTCATCAACCCGGACCGCAAGCTCGTTTTTTTGCAAACGGAAGTCGATGGTTTCAGTGAGCGGAATGAGCTGGGTGGATGACTTTCCAACGATGACAAAAACGACGGTGTTGGATACGAGAGTGTACTCGGGGCAGGAGTCCTGGCTCGGCGGGCCGGCCGGGGCGCCAAATGCCATCATGAATCCGCGCGGAGCCAGAACGCAGTCGCCCATGTGCATCCTCACCACTGTACCGTGCTGATAGATTGAAATTTGCGCGGCCGGCAAACCCGGCAGACTGCAGAACAAGAAAACCAGCGAAAGTGACCGTTTCATGGGACCGTCCTCCTAATGAGCGTTGGCCGTGTGATGTAGTAGCCGCGGCGGCTGCGGAATTGCAAACTGAGATCGCGGGTGGGGAGCATGCGAATCGAATGGAAATCTGAGTTAGACTCCGGCAGCACGTACGTCACCACGCGGGCGGAATGCAAATCAGCGATCACGTCGTTGAGGATCCTGAGCGCGCCTTCGCCGAGACGGATACGGCGGCCGCCGGAGTCGTCGGCAATCTTTTGGAGCGTTGCGGTTCCGTTTGACGGTTGCTCCGGATTGTTAACGTCGATGGCATAAACTTGCACGCCGTTTGCCAGTATTTTTTCCAACACCTCGCGCAATGATGCTTTGCTGATCGTATCGTCACCATCGGAAAAGAGGATGATGACCGGCCAAACCTCTGGCTGCCCAGCGCGCTGGTTGAGAAGGTTACGCGCAGTGTCAATAGCATCAAAGAGCGGTGTCGGGCCCCCTCTGGCTGAGGACGCAACCCGATCGGCAGTAAACCAACTGCGACAATCTCCCGTGCAGAGGAGGTGTACTTCCGTACCGCTGAATGACAGAACCGATACATTGTCCGTGGGATTCCACGGCCACTGCGCAATCAGTTGTAGAACATTCGTGATCTCCTGTTGAAGCTGCGGCAGGACGGATTCACTGAAATCCATCAGCACCGTGACGTCGAGTTTGACCAAGGCAGCCGGGCCGAAGGAGCGGAAGTCTCGAATCACCGTCTCATTGTCGATCACCGCAACGTCGTCCTGCTGAAGCGCTTCAACGGGACGATTGTGTTCGTCGGTGGCGAAAAACACGAGACGTACTTCAGAAACAGAGCTGTGGTAGGTGAGATTCGACGATTCCTGGGAATCGCTTGCAGTGGATAGAGCGAAAAGAAGGCGGTTGGCGCAAATCGTTGTGACTAGAAGCAGGGGCAAGAGCAAACGCCTGAGCCACTGGTGCCGGAGCATGGTTCCCAGAAAGTTGAACATAAGTAGAGAATGGGGCTACGGTTGTCATCGACAGATTGCGCGAAAAGTTGAGCCCGTTCGTATTTGAATAGTGGTTACGGAAGTTCGGCGGAGACAAACAACAATCCTGCTGCCTAGAGATCACTCAGCTGAGCACCTAGCGAGCGGTCTGCTTAGATTGGACTAACTCAGAAATGGCGAAACATGAACTGAGGTGCGCCGCGGAGAAGGTGAAAGTGGCGAGGCTGCGCAGGCTTACAAGAACGCCAAACCCCAGAGCCCTTGCCCTGGGGTTTCAGCTTAACGTTGTTTGTTCTTTGTCTCAGGCGGCCAGCGCCTCGACGAAGTGCTCGCAGAGTGTGGTCTCGAGTTTGTAATAGTTCACCTTCACCGGTGTGGTCAGGAATGGCTTCAGGATGTCCAGCACCTTGGGATAGAACTCTCTCTCATAGCGCTCGGCATCCGCCTTGGTCGTCCAGAGGCTGATGGTGTATACCCTCTCATCTTTCATCTTCTCGGGGAAAAAGGGCAGAACCTCCTGGAAGCCGGTCTGCTTCTGGAGGATGGGCAGGACTTCGTTCTTGATGACCTTCACGAACTCTTCTTTCTTTTCCAGTTTCACTTCGTAATCGAGAATACGTGCAAACATGGGAGTGCTCCTTTTCGTTATCAGGGATAACAACAGGTTCTAGCGGGGGCCCTCGGTGTGTTGAGGATGTTTCCCGAATGCCGGGAGCTCAGGCTGGAGCAAACCCTAGCACGAATTGCTTTTTGATTCAGTGACAAATGACTCTCAGTGCGGTGCAGTAAGTCACATATTCTCTCGTCATTGTCCGAGCGAGCGATTCCCATGAAGCCCGAATTGTTGGATTGGTTCAAGAGCGCTTGAACCGGCGACTACGACTTCTCCTCGAAGCTGCCCGTCTGCAAGGAAAGGTAGCGCTCGTAGCCCACTTCTTTGATCTGGTGAAGTTGAGCCTCAAGCCAGTCCACATGCTCCTCTTCATCTTTCAGCAGCTTGACCAGCAGGTCGCGGCTGCCGTTGTCTTTCTCCTCGGTTGCGATCTGCACCGCGGCGTTGTACTGCTTCACCGCCCCAAGCTCAAGCGCCAGGTCGCTCTCAATCATATGGAGCACGGTTCCGCCAACCGTCAGCTTCAGGGGTTCCATGGAAGGGGTTCCGTCGAGAAACAACACCCTCTCGATCAGCACTTCGGCGTGCTTCATCTCATCGATGGATTGCTTCTTGATGTAGTCGGCGAGCTTCTTGTAGCCCCAGTTTTCGCACATCTCCGCGTGCAGAAAATACTGGTTGATCGCGGTCAATTCTTCTCGCAGCGCATCATTCAATTCTTTGATTACTTTTGAATTGCCTTTCATCCATGATCTCCTCTTTTGCACCCCGAGTGTACCCCATTTCGCCGGCGTCTTTACAGGCATGCATGTTCGGACTAAATTTTATGTACCGATAGTTTGAAACTGTGGAGTTGTGTATGTTGCCGCCTCACTCCAATCTCGGCAAGCCGGTTTCCTCAGTATCGGTCATCACCATGGCTGACGCTCTCTTTTCCACGGACCTGTTGGAGACCCTGCCGGATGCCATCATCGCCGTTGACCACAGCGGAACCATCGTGCAAGTAAATTCCCAGGCACAAGAGCTATTTGGCTACGAGCGCGACGAATTGATTGGACAGAAGGTCGAGATGCTGGTTCCGGAAAGCTATCGTCAGCAGCACCACCATCATCGCGAAACCTTCGCGCGAACGCCGAAGACGCGCCGGATGGGGGCAGAGCTGGAACTGTCCGGAAGGCGGCGCAATGGTTCGGAATTTCCCGTGGAAATCAGTCTGAGTCCCGTCTCCACGGAGAAGGGACAGTTCGTGCTGAGCGCCATCCGCGACATTACGGACCGCAAGAGAATCGCGGAGGAACTGCGCAGGGCGAATGAAGAACTGTATCGGAGAACGGCCGAACAGCTAGGGGACTACAGGTCGAAGCTGGCCTCTATCATTGACTCGTCCGAAGACGCCATTCTCAGCAAAGATCTGAGCGGAACCATTACGAGTTGGAACCGGGGTGCGGAGCGTATCTATGGATACACTCCCGAAGAGGTCATCGGAAAGAGCATATCCATGCTCACGCCGGATGACCGTCCGGACGAACTCTCGGAGATTCTCGAGAAGATCGCTGGCGGAGGAAGCATCGAGCATTACGAATCTGTGCGGAAGACCAAAGATGGACGCCGCCTGGATATGTCCATTTCTGTGTCTCCCCTGCGCAATGCCATTGGTGAGATCGTTGGAGCATCGGCAATTGCGCGCGACATCACGGGCCAGAAAA
>Ga0116222_1001984_pt1 | contig 11054 bp, 15 predicted proteins | sample Sb_taG_12_FD_88963 | JGI IMG/M metagenome (GOLD analysis project Ga0116222, IMG submission 88963) | Peat soil microbial communities from Weissenstadt, Germany - Sb_50d_9_AC metaG | ecosystem: Environmental > Terrestrial > Soil > Wetlands > Peat | place: Germany: Weissenstadt | collected 2010-09-21
AGGAAGGGGTTGGACAAGATGCCGTGGACCTCGGAACCAACCGTCGCCGTGAGCTCGAACTCGGTGGCGTCGGGGGCAGCGGGACCCGAAGCCAGGAGCACCTGGGCGCGAGGGATCCCGAGCGTGAGGGTCACCGCCCCGGCGGCGGGCTCGAAGAGCCAGTACCCCACTTGGTCGTGGAAGGTCTCCGCCTCACCGGGCTTGGTGATGTGGGTGTGGTACCTCAGGCCGTAGAAGAGCTGGGGACCGTTGGTCTGGCGGTCGATCGGGTGCAATTCGTAGTGCTCGACGAAGGTGTTCTCCTCGGTCCCCTCGACGACGGGATGCTGGTCGGAGCCCTTGGTCCCCTCCCACACACCGGCCATCGGGCGCAGAGGCCCGAGATTCGCCAACGTGTCGGGATCTCCGTCAGGCTCGGTGTAGATGTCGGGTCCGTACACGGTCACTGTGCCACCCTCGCTCCGCGGCCATCCCACCACGTCCGCCCAGGCCGACGGATCTCGCCCCGGGGGGTGGGGCCACACTATCGGGACCACCGGGTTGCCCCGACTCGACGACCGTGGACCGGAACGGTCGTGGATCGTCGGGCGCCTCTGGGTCAGCGGGCCCGGAAGGGCCCGGGCTGACGTGGGCGGGACCCGTCCCGACCGGTCCGCGGAAAGGCGTGAAGCGGTGTTTCGATGCTTTCGTCACAACTGATGACGACCCTGTCGACCGGCTAGGTGTAGAACGGGGCTTCGGGACTTGGAAGGCGGAACCAAGGGAAACACATGGACCTGGAGGGCTGGCACCCCGACCCATTCGGGACACATGAGGAGCGGTTCTTCAAACAGGGCCAGCCGACTCCCCTGGTAAGAGACAGTGGCGTCGGTTCGTACGACGAACCGCCGGCCTCGGTCACAACGGCGACGGCGGTACCCACCAGAGCGGCCACCCAAGCAACTTCGACACCTGCAGCTCCTCCGGACAACGGATCATCCCGAGGACCCGGGCGGTCGGAGGGAGACCGGAAGAAGCGGAATCCACCCCAGCAATACCCGAACGATCAACCTGCACCGCCGACGCCGGTGCCCGCGACCAAAGTCCCCGCCGGCCCTGCCGGGCGGTCTCGGCCCTCCTGGGCGCTTGGTGCATTGCCGAGGAACTGGTGGGTGCTCGTCACCGCGGTCATCGTCGTGGTCATCATCATCATCTCAGTGGCCGTCGTGAGCGGGAAGAACGGTCCCAATTCCGGTACCACTCAGACGACGGCTTTCTGTATAAAGGCGCCACACGACACGGCATGCCCGGATTCACTCCTGCGATCCCAAGAAGCGTTGCTCCACGACTTCTGGGAGGCCTACCTCACGGGCAGCGCGTGTTACCCGCAGAAGTGCCCAGCGAACAAGGCCGAACTCCTTCTGGCAGCTGCCTCGACTGCAAAGAAGTGGCGTCCGGAGGTAGAAGGTGGTCGAGCGACGACACCGGCGGCAAGGGCTCTGAACAACGAGATCGCTCACGTTCTCGCTGCAGCGAATACTGCGGACGAGAGCAACGGGCAGTGACCACAACGACCCCGGCGCCTTGAACCCGAGCACACCCTGCGTCTGGGTCGATCACATCAGCGGTGCACTCCGCGACGCGGACGCCGATCCTGGTAGCGACGAGAACGGGATCGCCCCCGCTGGAGCCATGATCGCACTGTTGTCGCCCCAACCAGAAAAGGAAATGGTGCTCGACCACGGCTGCCCGTCGTCCGATCCATGGGCGGCATATGCCGAGGGGAGCTTCGAGCGCGACATCAGGTCGAGCCGGGCCGAGCCTGTCACGGACCTGCCGTGAGGGATGCGGCCCTCGATTCGCGACACCAGCACTCCGCGTGTCCGGCCTATCGGCGAAGTGGCAAATGGAGCGATCAAGACCTGAGCCAGCGCCGCCGACGTCGTCACTCCGTCTCCGACCGATGGGTACGGACCGTCGGACTGCCGGAGTGAGAGCCATTTGCCTGCGGTCGCCGATGCCTTCGTCGCCGAAAGTCCGAGTTGGTCGCGTAATGCGGCGGCATCGCCTTGGAAGTATTCCACCTGCCCTGTGGACACCACGGTAAATCGGTCATCACCCACAGAGACGGATTCCGTGCCCGAGGAGGGCCGGGCGTCACCCACAACGATCTGCGAAAAGCCGTCGGCGCTCCACACGGCCCGGTAGTGGAAGCCTGGGGCAGCCGCGCCAGCCCTCAAGGCCTCCTGGAGGAGTTGATCGGGACCGGGGGCTCGCACCGTCGGAGCCTGAGTCACCGCCAGCCCGATCTCTGTGCCGAGGCCGGCGACGAGCACGAGCGTGACCCACGTTGCGACCCTGGTGGTCCGCGACCGCACGCCGGGGGTCCTCGCCATGGGCGCAGCGTACGTCGCAGGCTTCCCTCATCGGCTTCGGGGTTCCCTCATCGGGCCGCGAGGAACGGAAGGGATCGACTCCCCTCCCGGGACGTGCCCGAGTCCGTGCGGGATGCCCAGCCATCTCACGGATTCCCGACCTCCTGGGACACGTCACACCCCCTCTGCGAACGCCGGGAGGAGTGCGGAACATCAACAGAGCCGGATCAAGCCTGACCGTCCGGGATCGGGCAATGTGTCTGTGGGAGACGCTCCTCGCTACGGCTGGATCGTCTCGTAGACCGGGAACTCCTCGATGACCGGGGGCCCCTGCATTGTCACGCCAGACGCTGCTATTCCCTGTTGAACCCGAGGCAGAGCTGCGTCATAGTCCTGACGCGATTCCCAGAAGTCGACCACACACCAACCGCCGTCGACCGGACCCGACGAGTGGAATATGAGGCCTTTCGGCGGTCCGCCGGTCGTAACGTGCTTGTGCACGGCAACGAATTCTTCTTCGGTGACACCGGCAAGGTTGGTATGAATCCGAACGGTCATATGGACCACTCTCCTCTGATCGCGGTGCCCGATTGTAGGCCAAGGGGCCCTCGTGGCACCCGCCGATCCCGGCTAGGCGCAAGGTGAGGCCTCTACGCGCCGACAATCCGGGCTGAGCGATTCGGCTCGCGCCTTGATGCCACCGAGCATTCTTCGGCACATGGCGAAGTCGCCGAACTCCATCAGCAGCACGCCAAGGACAGCCGTCAGCGGGTGTCGCCAGTCGTAGACGGCACGGATGCGGGTTACGAGGCGGGTGCCGTTGTCGTCGGTGGGAGTGAGCTGCCACGCCCATGTACTGTCCGGCTTGCTCCAGAGCAACCACTCGCCGACTCGAAACGAGTGGACCTTGAAGGCGGTCTTGAGGGAGGGCGCCCCCGAGGGGGACATCGGCACCCACTGGCCGACCTCGAGCCCCTGCAGGTCGGGCACGATGGTGGTGGCGCTGGGATGGCCGAGGTTGTCCAGCAGGTCGTTGCTGTACCAGCCGGCGCGCAGACAGCCGACCTGCACGAGCCACGGCCCTACGTCTGCAGGCGGGACGTCGATGGTGATCGCCCTGGTCGCTTTGAACTGGGCGTCCGACAGGAGCGCGTCACCGGGAAGGGAGCTGTCGACTTCGGCGGGCGTGGCCCCCCAATGGAGGTGCCGTCTTCTGAAGAACGGGGCGGTCAAGAAGGACGGCAGATCGTGGGTGACGTCACGGATCTCCGCGAGCAGGTCCCGCAACGTCGGCCTTGCGACATCGGCCATCTCGAACGCTCCTTGGGCGGACTTGAGAGCACGTGCCGGCCCGCTGTCACCGCCCTTTGGCGGACAACGCACCACGGCTCCCCTCGGCCGGACTACACCCGCGTCGGCACCTTGCCTGTCAGCGTGAACATCACGCGCATGACCTTGTGTCCAGGATCGGCCGTGGGATCGAACATGCACGGGCAACCCCCGTCGATCACCGTGATGCCTTGCCGGCGTCCGAAATCCGCAGCCGACTTCGAGACGCTGCCCGCGCCGAAGGCCCGGTGCATCCAGACGCGCTTGATTCCGAGCTCGGCACACTCGTGCATCGTGGCATCTGCGGTCTCGGGCTTGGTGCCGATCACGACCCAATCCACCCCGTCGGGAATCGACTTCAGATCGTGGTAAGAGCGATCGCCTTCGACTTCGTCGGCATGAGGATTGACTGCAAAGACCTCGTATCCCCGCTCTCGGAGGCGTTTGTAGACGACGTTGCTGCCGTGATTGCCGGGGGTTCGTGACACACCGGTTACCGCCACCCTCCTCTGGGCCAAGAACTCGCTAGCGACTCCTTTCATCTTCTCCATCAGAAGTCCTCCTCCGCGAGCGACGTTCGCTGACCCCCACGAACGCCAGACCCACCCGACGCGCTCCCCGTAGAGCAGGGAGACGGGGGCCACGGCCGCCATCGTCCCTCACATTTCCTTGGTTCCAGGGTGACACCTCAGGGTCGTCGACGGCAGGGCCGAAGGACCCCCATCGGGAACCGTCGGGCCATACACGGCGTGTCGAGCACCGTCCTCGGAATGCCAGCCGGGGGCACGGTCTTGTCGGACGAGGCCTCAGGCCCCACGGCGCTAGAGACGTTCCCTTTCGTCCTGCTCAGCGGCTCGACAGGTCGGGTGACCCGGTGACGTGGCGTGTATCAACCTCGTTCCCGGTGTCTCGCCGAGACCGGGCCGGCCAGTCCGTACGTCCGCTTCTCAGAGAGGTAGGACCGGAAGAATGAGGCCAGATCGTTGGCGGCAGGGCGTAGCGTCCAAGCTCCAGCACGACCGGCGAAGATGTGCGTATACCCACCGGAGGTCGATGTCCCGGGGCCCACCCAGTAGTTGAGGCCGGCTACATAGCCAAGGGTGCGTATTCCGGTCAGCTCCTCTGCGATGACGGATTCCTGCTGCGCATCGCTGACGGGTAGCCCGTCGCTGTATCCCATCTCTCCGACAATGACGGGAACGTCTGGTCGGGCGGCATGGATGGCCGCGAGTTCACTCAGCCGCGCATGGGCGGCTGCGGTTGGGTCGGTCAGTGTCCCTTCTGGATAGCTGTCGAAAGTGACGTTTCCGAGCCGATCGACCGTGCGGTTGTAGAGAGACTTCGGGCTGGCTGCCCACCACCCACTGACTGATCGGATGTTCGTGATGACCCCCCTCACTCCATTGGCCTTCAGAGCCCGGTTTGCGATCTCCGTCGTCTGCAGGATGAACCGGTTGAACTGATTGGTGTAGGTATTGGGCGCATGCCGCCAACTCCAGCCCGACGGGAATGTCGCGTTCCAGTACAGGCCATCCTCGGGCTCTGATATCGGGTCGAAGATGTCCCCGGCTCGAAAGAAACCCGGATGAGCATCGATGAACGATCGCTCGGCCGATTCGAATTGCGACGGACTCATGATGCCCGTCGCTCCGTTGTCGTCGTGCCATTGGTTCGGTTGGGTTCGGAACCACACGTGTTTCCCCGCCGCCCGGATGGCATCAATCCATTCCTTCATGTAGGCGGGATACTCCCAGTTCGTGTCGACGGTGATGTACGTCGTATTGAGCGATGCACAAAGATCGACTGCTTGGGCAATCTGGCTGGCTGTCTCGGGGTGCGTTGCCGTATCCCGACTGACCTTCATCGTGTCGATCGACGCGATGAAAGCGCTGGTCCTGCTGGGTGACCTCAGGCTCCCCACCGCCACCATCGGCAACAGCGCCAGCAGTGCCAAAGACAGGACGGCTCCAGGATGTGCGAGCTGTTGGTAGAACCTCAGCCGACCAGCCGTGGACACCTCTCCGCCTCCGTCTTACCCTTACGCCTTCATGGTCGCACAACGGGGCAGAGCTCGCCGAAGTCGGCTATGCCCATGCACCCTTGTTGAGTCGCTGCCTGGACCTTCTCCGGAGCGGACGACGAGATTCGAACCCACGGCGCGGACCTTGGCAAGGACCAGAGTCGCAACTCCCCACCAACTTCGGAACTTGACGCAGCGTCATCGGCGTCTTCCACCGACCACAGGAGGCACACGTGGATCCTGAGGAACTGAAGGAACTCCAGGCCCCGCTGAAGGCTCGCTATCGCGACGACCCGGCGGCAGCGAGGATCACCTTGGAGGCAGAGGGCCGCCTTGGGAACGAAGAGGTGAGCTGTTCCGTGGCGACTGGTCGAGCAGTAGTCGAGGCCGGTCTTCACCCGGCGACGGGGGGCGATGGCACCTTTGCCTGTTCTGGAGACATGCTGCTCCAGGCGCTGGTGGCTTGCGCTGGCGTGACGCTTCGATCCGTGGCTACCAACCGGGGCGTTGAGGTCGACGGCCTCGTCCGTGCGGAGGGTGACCTCGACTTTCGTGGAACATTGGGTGTCGATCGAAATGTCGCCGTTGGGTTCACGTCGATCCGGCTGTCGTTCGACCTCTCGAGTTCCGCGTCGGAAGACGAACTCAATGCCCTTGTCGAGACGACGGAGCGATATTGCGTGGTTCTACAGACGCTTATGCGATCGCCACAGATCGAGGTCTCCTCAGCCTCCATGTGAGGGGAGCCGCGGTGGCCAGTCCGCCAAGCAGCGCCCGCGAGTACTGAGCGGGACGCCTTCGATGCGGACCGCCCTCATACGGCATCCACTGCGCCTGGTGAAGGTCCGTAATGGCAACCCCATGACCGACGTGGGACACTTCCCGTCACGTTCGAAGGGAGGTCGGAATGGCTGCACCACAATTCGTCAGCAACAACAGGGACATCGTGATGGTGCTGCAAGCTGGGTCGTCTGAAATCGCCGGCGACTTCCCCCCCTCGCTGGACGCAAAGGTCAGGGCGGTCCTTGCAACATTGAGGCGCGAGATGAAAGGGAACGAGGAATGAGCGAACTGCTCTTGGCAGCTGAACGAGAGGCCGTGGCAGGCGCGAGCCGCTATCTGGCCGAAAAGGGCCTCGTCATCGGCACGGCGGGTAACATCTCCGCCCGTCAGGGAGACCTGATCGCGGTGACTCCTACGGGGTCTGACCTCGGGACGGTGACGGCAGAGATGATCACCGTCATCGACCTGGGTGGCATGGTCGTGGACGGCGACCTCGCCCCCACATCAGAGGTACCGCTTCACACAGGAATCTACGCCGCCACGAATGCCCTTGCCATAACACACGCCCATGCCATGGCGTCCACTGCGCTTTCATGTTGTCACGACGAGCTACCGGCACTGCACTACAGCTGTTTGGAATTGGGAGGCACGCCCCGCACGGCACCCTACGCCACCTTTGGCTCTCAGGAGTTGGCCGACAATGTCATCGAAGCACTGAAGGGGCGGAACGCCGCCATGATGCAGAACCACGGTTCGGTTGCCTACGGCTCAACCATGGATCAGGCCATACACCGCCTGGAGCTTCTCGAATGGCTGGCCGAGCTGTACTGGCGAGCCTCTTCCATGGGGATACCCCATGTGCTGACGGACAAGGACTTCGAGGCCATCATCACGGCAGCCATCGAGCGTGGATACGGTGCCCTGAAGAAGGTCGACAAGGGCTGAAGTCAGGATCGGAGGCGGCGATCCCTAACCGCCCGTAGCACGCGACGCGGCTCGCTGGGGGGCGAATGGAGAGCAAGAAGACCGCGACGTCCCAAAATATCGGGGGCGTCGTCGGCAACCTCGAGGGTTCGTCTGATTGCTGTGTCGGGTCTACCTGGCTGCCTGTGACAAAACCCTGTCACACCACGTCGACAAACACACCCTTCGCACATCACGGTCGAAATGATCTCAGCACCCGCGCTCTACTATGACCGGCACCATGTCGCCCTCGCCCTGCAGACGAATCCCCTGGTCGCCTACGGTAGAAGTGTCAACGTGGGATGGGAGCATCGGTGACCACCGACAACGTCATTGCGCTGTTCACCGACCTCGTGGGTTCAACGGAGTTCCAGTCGAGCGTCACACCAGAGATCTCCTACGAGGTGCGACGAAACCATTTCTCGGCCCTGGGCAAGGCCGTGGCGAAGACCGGATGCCCTCCGGGAACGACGCTGGAGGCCCCAAGTGCAGATGGTCCGCGTCTGGAGGACTTTCGGGACCCCCAAGGCGGTCGCGACCCATCGCGTCGTCACGATTCCACCAAAAGGTCTTGCCAGTTGGCGGGAACCCGTCCAGCGGGTCCAGGCACGGGTTGGTCGAGGGGATGATGCTGCGGGGGTGCGAGGTGAGGCCCTTCCATGTATTCGTTTGTTCGGTAGTTCCAAAACCAATCCTCGCCTGGCTCGAAGCTGCGGATGACAGAGTGCCCTGACGAGTTCGCATGCGCGGTCGCGTGCCGGCTGGGCGAGTTGTCGCAACATCCAATGTGGCCGCACTCCGTGCACCGTCGTAGGTGCAGCCACCAACCGCCAGAGTCGAGACACTCCACGCAACCGTTCCCGCTTGGTGGAACCTCTGGATCGAAGGAATTCGTCATGTCGGCACCTCCCGCTACGTATCTGTCGGCGGTTATGGGAAAGAGCTAACGTCGGGAACCACAATGAAGTTGTCTTCGGTCAGCCCCAACTCGTCATACCGCAGGTGGCCTTTCGCCCACGGTCCGAACGATGTGTTCACCCGAGTCAGACTGACTCTGCTTTCTGATTGCGCTCGAAAGACTACCTCTCCATGATCCGCCTGATTGCTGCCATGGACACGAACAGGGGTATCGCCACCGACAAGGGCATTCCTTGGAAGTTGCCCGGCGATGCTGCCTACTTCGAAAGCCAGACCACGACCGGACTCATAGTCATGGGCTGGGCCACGTACAGCGAGTTCTCAGCCCCACTGCACGATCGGGACAATTACGTGCTGACCCGCGAGCAGAGTCGCCTAAGGTCCGGCTTTGAATCAATCGCCACTTTGACTGAGCTGATGAAGAGCCACCCCAACAAGGATGTGTGGGTCATCGGAGGGGCCTTCGTATTTGCAGAAACAATCGACCGAGCCGACGAGCTCTTCATCACTCAGGTTCTCGAGGATTTTCATTGCACAAAGTTCTTCCCCGACTATCGCATCGGATTCACCAGGTTCGAACAAGGCAAGGACCAGGAGGAAAGCGGCGTTCGATACCGATTCGAGAGATGGCGCCGGAGCATCGAACCCCGGATCGGACTCTGACGTAACGAGAGCGTGCCCAACCTCCACCCGCCCCATATCCACCCCTCCCCTCGTGCCCGTGTGGCCCGCCCGCTCGGCCACGTCGCGCCGCGAAGGTGTCGCATTGCCGTCGGCCGCCACGTCGGGCTCATGGACCGGCAACCGGAGGTCCAGCCAAGAGAGCGCCTCACCCATGCCATTTGAACGGGAATTGACAGCAATAGGATTGCGGCCGCGCCATACCGGGTGGGTCGGGGTTCCTCTCAGGTCCTACCGGGGGTGATGTATCCGGCTCAGGCCACAGACATTTCCGAACACTGGTACAGCTAGCCATCCTTCTTTGCGATGACTGTCCGCGAGGAGTGCCAGAGCGTGCGGAGGTTTCCCCAGTCGGGATACCGTTCGACCATTCGGGCGATGATGCCAGCTGCCGTGGTCTCCTCAGTCACGATCCGGGAGAAGTCGCGCAGGTACTGCTGGGATTCTCCGATGATCTTCGGATCGTTGTCGTTCTCGACTTTCTTGTGCCCGGCGACAACGAAGGTGGGATTGAGGGCAGCAACCGCGTCCAGGTTGGCGATCCACTGCTGCCGTTCGGCTTCACCGCATTCCGCCGTCATCATGTGCACTTCGTTGTAGGCCAAATCCCCGGTGATGACCGCGGCCAGCGACGGAACGTGGAGCACAGTCGATTCGGCGGTATCCGCCTGACCGATCTTGATGACCCGGATCTTGTTGCCTTCCAGGTCAATCGTGTCGGTCGTCAGAAGCTGCGGCAAGACCTTGTCGGCTCCGGTAGGAACTTCGCCGGGGAAGATCCCCTCCCAATACCCGGCCATGCCCGCTCCCGCCTCGAACTCCACTCGGGCGAGAACCTCAGGCGTCGCCAGACCCGTAGCGTCGAAGATCTCGCCGTCGTAGTCGCCCGTGTGGGCCGGGTAACCGTGGGGATTGGCGACGTCAAGGAGCGCCTCGACCATCTGGAGCGTACCTTCGGCACGTGAGCTAGGGCCTTGCACGCGCCACCTTGCGGCGTCTGAGCGGGTCGAGATCGAGGTTCTCAGCCTGCTGGGATGACACGGCGAAGACATCCACCTCCGGGCGTCAACGAGCACCAAGGCCAAGAGGACCTCGTCACTCGTCGATTAGCACAGTCAGCGGCGTTTGGCACCGACATCGCCTTCAAACTCCGAGACACCATCCGGATCGACACGATCCCCGCCGGAGGACCCTCGTCGGCAGTCTCGGCCAGCGCAGGCGACGGGCGCAAAGACTCGTAATGGACCCAGTCGGCCCTTGAGCAGTCAACGGGACCCTCCCCCATCGCTGTCGGGCGCTCCCGAGCCCGCACAGAACGTCACCCACGTGGACGTCGTGGGGAAGATCAACGGGATCGGCGTATAACGGTCGACGACTCGCCTCCTGCCTCAATCGACCCGACGTGACCTCATCAACATTGACGAAGGGACGGCCCCAACTTGGGTCATTGGCATCCAAAGCGCGCCGGCATGACAGTTGGACTGATCAAGGCTGGCTCCCGAGTGGCAAAGGGAGCAATAAGTCTGATTCTCGGACCAAGTGTAAGGTCAAGGAAGGAAGATTTGACTCCCAGTCAGTTCCTGACCAGTGCAACACGTTGGTCGCTCGTAGCCAGCGACCATAGGGTGGGGGAGCATCATGAGGTTGGACGGCTGGCATCCAGACCCTTTTGGGATTCACGAAGAGCGCTTCCTCAAAGATGGTGAGGCGACGCCGCTAGTTCGAGACAGTGGCATCGGTTCATACTCAGAACCACCCGGTGCTCTGAATGTCGTCCTGTCATCCCCACCGGCTCCACCCCCACCGCCACCGGATACCCCGGCGCCAGCGATCTTGATTGGACCATCCTCACCACCGCCACCAGCTACCCCATCTCCGGCGAGCGCGGTGGAAAAGAATGGCTGGCATCCAGACCCTTTTGGGATTCACGAAGAGCGCTTCCTCAAAGATGGTGGGGCGTCGCCGCTAGTTCGAGACAGTGGCATCGGTTCATACTCAGAACCACC
>Ga0116222_1001986_pt1 | contig 11052 bp, 7 predicted proteins | sample Sb_taG_12_FD_88963 | JGI IMG/M metagenome (GOLD analysis project Ga0116222, IMG submission 88963) | Peat soil microbial communities from Weissenstadt, Germany - Sb_50d_9_AC metaG | ecosystem: Environmental > Terrestrial > Soil > Wetlands > Peat | place: Germany: Weissenstadt | collected 2010-09-21
AGAGTACCGGAAGCAGCAGGTGCAACTGATCGATCTGAACGCGGAGGCCAAGTTCGAACGAATCGCGGTGCTCGACAAGGATCTGCATATCGTCCCCATGCGCCTGGCAGCCCGGCTGCTCGACCCGGAGGCCTTCGTGATCTCCTCGGCCATGCTGAAGACCCACAACACGGCCATCGCATCGTTGTCGATCAAGAACATGGTATTGGGAGCGCCGCTGCACCAGCCGCCCAACGAGAGCACCCGCTGGAACGAGAAGCGCAAGTTCCATGTGGGGCTGCGGATGACCCACTACAACATGCTGCTGACGGCTCAGCGCCTGGCGCCGAGTTGGGGCGCGTCGGTGATCGATGGCTATGAGGGCATGGAAGGCAACGGCCCCAATTCGGGAACTCCGGTACCCTCCCGCGTGGCCATCGCTTCGGCGGACTTCGTGGCCACCGACCGTGTTGCCGCTCAGTGCATGGGCGTCGACCCGGAGTGGATGGGCTACGTGAAGTACTGCGGAGCGCTGCAGCTCGGGCAGTTCGAGGAAGGCCGGATCGAGGTGATCGGCGCGAAAGTGGCGGACGTCAAGAAGGCCTACCGCATGCATCCCGATATCGACAAGGAGCTGCAGTGGCAGGGTCCCATGACGGAGCTGCCCTTCAACCTGGGATGGATGACGCCGCAACACGGCACCGGCGAGAACGGCTGACTTGCTTGTCTTGGTGGGGCGGGCGCTTTCGCCTGCCAACCGATTTTTTCTCACGAGGCACCGGCTTGGAGAGTGCCAATATACACTGGGAGAGTACTATTGATGAAAGGATCTGAAATGGCAAAGCTCGAATTTTTCTCCGTGGTGGTTCGCAACAAGCCGGGCAAGGGAGCGCAGTTGCTCAGCGCCTTCAAAGAGGCCGGCGTGAATTTTACCGCCATTTGGGGCTACCCGGTTGGCAAAAGCAAGTCGCGAATCGATCTGGTTGCGGAAGACCCAGCGCTTTTCAAGAAGGTGGCCAAGCAACTCGATGTCGAGGTCGGAAAGAAGCAGACCGCGTTCCACTTCACCGGCGAGGACCATCCGGGCGCAGTGGCTGAAGTATTGGCCAAGCTGGCCGCCAAGGAGATCAACGTCCATGCGGTCCAGGCCCTGTGCGCCGGCAGCGGACGTTTTGGCGCCCTTATTCAGGTAGACGAGGACGACGTCAAGAAGGCAGCCAAAGCCTTGGCTTAATCGGTTCAGTACTCGCGCGTCTTCTTGACGCCCGGCTCCGGCAGCGGATACTTGCCGTCCGGGCCGGCGCGCAGGGGCGCGGGGCCGTCCAGCGTCAGCTTATCCACGTCGGGCGCGAACTCGTGGTCGTGGTTCATCATCTGGTCGAAGGTCACGAGCTGCCCGGTGTGCGCGGCGAAGCGGCCCATTGACGCAACCAGGCTGGCTTCGGCGCCGCGCTTGACCTCGTTGTACGGCTTGTCGTCGCGAATGGCGGCGACCAGGTCGTCCCACTCCCAGTCGTAAGGCGAGCGCTCCGGCTGCGGATACGCCCACACCAGGTTCTCCGGCGCCGGTTCCTTCTGGCCGGTCTGCCAGCGCGGGATGTTCTGCCCGGTGTAAATGCGCGTGCGTCCCGGCGTGTGCGCGTTGGTGGAAACCACGGCCGAGCCCTTCGACCCGTGAAGGTAGCTGGCGAACTCCTGGTGCACTCCGGGCATGTTGCGGCCATTGAAGAACAGGCGCGTGCCGTCCGGGTAGGTATACTGCACCGAGTACACGTCGAAGTTCTGGTCCACCGAGGTGCCGCGGTACTGGCGGCCGCCCACCGCCATGGCTTCCACCGGCCACGCTCCCTTCATCCACGAAAGCTCGTCGATCTGGTGGATGTAGTAGTCGCTGAAGACGCCGCCGCTGGCCCACAGAAACGAGTGGAACAGGCGGATCTGGTGCATTAGCTCGGTGATGCCTTCGGGCTTGACCGGCGCGGTGCCGCCGCCCGCCCCCATGCGATAGCCGCGCATGGCGACGATGTCGCCGATCTGCCCGTCGCGGATGCGCTGCAGCAGTTCCTGGCGCGCCCGGCAGTGCCGCACCATCAGCCCCACTCCGACCTTCAGGTTCTTGCGCCCGGCCTCTTCGCCCAGCGCGATCATGCGGCGCGTAGTCGGGCCGTCCACGGTCAGCGGCTTCTCCATGAAGACGTTCACGCCCTTATCGATGGCGTAGCGGAACATCACCCAGCGGAAGGCAGGCGGCGTTGCCAGGATGGCCACGTCGCCCGGCTTGAGGCAGTCCATGGCCTTCCGGTAGGCGTCGAAGCCGATGAACTGGCGCTCCTGCGGCACGTCCACCTGGGAAGCGAAGCGGCCGCGGATGTGCCCGTGGCTGTCGCTCAGCTTCTGGGGGAAGACGTCGGCCATGGCCACCAGTTTGATGGGACCGTTCTGGATGCCGAGCGCGTTCTCGGTTGCGCCCGTGCCGCGCCCGCCGCACCCCACCAGGGCAAGCTGAATGGTGTTGTTCTCCGCCGCGTGCACGTATGGCAGCGTCATTCCGGCCAGAGTCGAAACCCCGGCGATGCGGCCGGTGTCGCACAGGAACGCCCGGCGCGACGTGGTGTCTTTGGTCTCACTCATCGCAGATACCTCGTCCGATACATTACTCCATTTCAACGCAAGTTGGGGGTAGATTGACACCGAGGAGCCAGCCGGCGTCTCCACTCTCCCCCGATGCAGCCGGGTACCGGAAGCCGCGGCGAGGGCCGTACGCTGGACCGGATTCCCCAAAGTGAATCCCGCTGGCGGTGGTGTTCATCACCCAAACGCCCAAGAATCGCCTGGAAACCCAGAAACCGCTTGACAACCGAAGAGCTTTCATACATACTCACGTTTCAACCCTCGGGCTCCCCAGTTCTTCTTCTCACTTACACCCGCTTTTCGACCGAGTAATTTGCAACGAGCATCTCGTACGCCAATTCCTGGGCCGTAAGCTCCGTGACGGGGCCGAACGGCGCGGCTGCCACCACCACTTACGACAGCGCCGGCAGACCCTCCCAGACCACCACCGCGGACGGCGCCGTTACCGACTACACCTACACCTACACCTACGTCCCCAACAGTGCGGCGAACACGCAGACCGCCATCCTCTGCGATCCCAACAACGGACAATGCACCAGTCAGGCCGGTCACCGGTGGACCAGAACCACGTTGGACGGATTCGGCCGCACCACTCGCGTGGAGCAGGGGCACGACAGCGTGACCGTTTCCCAGGTGGACACCCAATATGCCCCCAGCGCCTGCTCGCCGCTGGGGAAGATTTCCCAAGTATCGAAGCCGTACGCGCCGGGAGCCACGCCGGTATGGACGGTATACACCTATGACGCATCGGGACGCACTCTAACGGTGACTGCGCCGGATGCGGTCAGCACAACGAATTACAGCTATCAAGCCAATCAGACGACGGTGACGGACCCCGCCGGGAAATGGAAAATCTTCACCAACGATGCGATGGGGAACCTGATCTCGGCTACGGAACCCGATCCTGCCGGCGGGGCGAACCTGGTCACGAACTACACCTACAATCAGGCGAACCAACTGACCGGGGTATCGATGCCGCGCAGCACCGGCACGCAGAGCCGCACATTCGCCTGGACCGGCAGCGATCTGACCAGCGCCACCAATCCCGAGAATGGGACGGTCACGTACACCTACGACGGCGCGCATCATCCGCTGACCCGCACCGACGCCAAGGGACAGCAGACGCAGTACAGCTACGATCCCTACGGGCGCCTTACGGAGGTGCGTCACTATGTGCCTGTGCCACCGTACAATCAGCTTCAGGAGCAGACCAACCAGCGCGTGGACTATTACTACGACACCGATTATACGGGCCTGTCGCCCTATGGGTGGGGCCGGCTGGGGGCGGTGACGTTTGGCAATGAAGGGGCCGTCCCACCATCCGGTGGTCCGCAGTTTACTTACTACTACAGCTACAACCAGGCGGGCCGGGTCACCCGGCAGCGGCTGCAGATCGCGGCCGGTTCGAATCCCAGCCCGGCGAATCTGGACGCGACGTACGCGTGGGATACTGAAGGCAGGATGACCTCGCAGGGGTATCCGGGATTCGGAAACTTGGGAGTGCCGGACAATCCGCCGGTGTACACGTATCAATACGACAGCGCCACGGGCCGGCTGAACGGGATGATGGAGCCTTCGTGCAATTACTTTTACGGCTCGCTCTGTTCACAGTATGCCACCACCGCAACCAACCAGGTGGCGAGCGCGACATATAGTCCCGCCGGGCAGGTCTCGAATCTGACGTACGACGGGTATTCCGAGACCCGGAGTTACAACAGCCTGCTGCAGTTGACGCGCATGACAGTGGCGGGCACCATGGACATGCAGTACACGTACTCGGCCACGCAGAACAATGGGAGGATCACGCAGACGACGGATTACATCAGCGGGGAGACGGTGACCTACGCGTATGACACGTTGAACCGGCTACAGACGGCTGCGGGGAGCGGCTGGTCGAGCACATATACCTACGACGGGTTCGGGAACATGACGGGGCAGGCATCGACCGGGGGAGCGCCGGGGTGGCCGGGGAGCGTGAGCTACAATGCGGCTACGAACTGGCCTTCGACTGCGGTCAATGATGCGAACGGGAACCCGGGGTTCCCGGCCAACGGGGCGACGGTGTATCCGTACGATGTGGAGAACCGGCTGCTGCAGGCCACCGATACGAACGGGTCGACGTGGTGGGCGTACGATCACCGTGGGAAGCGGGTGTGGTATGTGTGGCCGACGGCGGGCGGCCCGAATTCCACGCAGACCACCTGCGAGATCTACTTTTACGGGATCACGGGACAGAAGCTGGCGACGTACAGTTGCAACTTCGACGATGCGGGATCGAATCCCAATCGGACGAACGCGTTTTCATATTGGGTGAAGAGCCGGAATCTGTATTTCGCGGGGAAGCTGATGCGCTCGGCTGGAGCTACGGTAGTAACGGACCGGCTGGGATCGGTGCGCGCGAACTCGAACGGGGAGAAGTTTACGTACTGGCCGTATGGGCAGGAGCGGACGAGCACCACGGATGGGCGGGAGAAGTTCGGGACATACTTCAAGGATCCGGGTCCGAACGGGATGTATTACGCGGACCAACGGTACTACCAGGCCAACAGCAGGTTTCTGACGCCGGACCCGGCGGGGCTGAGCGCGGCAACACCGGGGAACCCGACTAGTAGGGGGCACCAGAAAGCTCCCGACTTGCTGGTATCCGATGCTGAGCAGGTACCCAACCTCGATTTCGAACATGGTGCCGGGCGCACCTGGTGGCGGGGACTTCAGCAGGAAACTCTGTCCGGAAAGGACCTGCTGGGCCATCCATGCCGCCTGAACAGCCAGGTTCCAGCCAGCGGCAGGCAGTGCACTATACCCCACCAATCCTACGAACCCGGACGTAGCCGGCACGCTGCCGATTACTGGAGTCGATCCCACCGTATTCGATTATCAGCTAAGACAACCCACAGTCCGTCGTAAGGAAACTCATGACCCAGCGGCTCTTTGCATGCCTTCTGGTGTTGAGCAGTTGCATCTGCGCCCAGCACCGCGTCGATTCACAAAACCTATACCAGCGCATCATCTGCGTGGTTCCCATGGTGGGAAGCGGAACGCCCTCCGACCCGAAAAGGCCACAGTATGCACCCTGGCCTCCCTCCCGCTCACGCGCCGGCATTATCGCCTTCTCGCACCAGGTCAGCGATGACGGGCAGCACGCCCTGGTGGAATTCATCGCACTTGACCGCAGTGCCTTTCAGGCGATCTTCAATGACAAGAGCATCAAGGTCTTCGAAAAAGGGAAAGATAACATAGGCGACGTCGTGAACGAACTGAAGAAGTATATTCCCTGAGGCCAAGCCATACTATGCAGAAGCAGCCGATCGAACTCGTCAGGCAACTCAACGGTGCCGCCCCTCCGGGCTTCGGGCTAGGGCTACCGCATCCCCCCGTGGACGGCATCATGGCGGCTCTGATAGAAGCCTTCCGCTCCGCTGATGTGAATCAGCGAAGGGCGGCCACGGAAGCGTTGACGGTCGATGCCGAGCTCCTGCTGCTAAGCTATGCTTGGGAGAGCGCTGCTGAGGCAGTGAGGCGAAGTGCCCCAAGCATCCTGGCAGACGGTTTAGCGGCTTTGTCCATCGAAAATGGGCGCTACGACGCACGTGACAGCATAGTTCAAATGGCTGTCCTGTTCCGAAGTGCAGAGAAGCTGGGACTGAATACGGTCTCACTCTTCACAGAGGCCGCCGATCTCGCGCTGGATGCGGAGTTCAAGCGCGTTATGGTCGGCTTTCCGTCTCGGCTCCCAGAGAACCGCGATTTGGGAAAGGCCTTCTTTATTGGGGAGAAGATGACCAAGGACGGTTTCGAGTACGAAAGACAGCCTGGGGTTATGGAGCGGGCTATTAGTCGGAAGATATGGTGGGGTAGGGTTCGTAAACTCCTTGGAAAGGCGCCTTAGTATCCACGCCGAGCGGTGCGCATGCTTCCCAGGATCACGGGCGAGTGGGAGCGGACGAATAAGGACCCGCCCAAGCGGGGTTTCCATAGGCAAGCAATTGCCGAGGAGAGTGGCCAGCCCGAATATCGGGCCGCTCGAATCGACGGCCTGGCAAGTTCGAGGCAAACGGGAGCCCTGGACCGGATCGCGCACAGCCGAGGCCACTCAGGCAACGGGCTTATTTTAACGCCTATACCCCCAACCCACTTTTTCCCCAATGCTACGCTGAATATTGCAGCGACATCCTCCAGCCGATCCCAATTCCGACGGCGGCGGCGACCCGTGCGCCGACTCGACGGCGACTTTTTGCGTGATGGGGACCGGACAAATGCCGTCCGACCCACAAAATGCATTGGTTCCAACGCCCATCATTTCGGCCCCACCGAACGGCATCCCAGGCCCCGCTCCATGGATCGGAGCTGTCGGAGAGTTTATTACCAGCGTGCCCGGCCTGTTCGTGGGGGGCTTCTTCACTCTTTTCTCCGGCTCAACGAGCGGTTGCGACACGCTGACTTGTCAAGGGATCATGCCGCCCCCGCCTCTTGTCGAAGCTGGGCGGAAAGGGGAACGACGGAGGACTGCCAAACCAGATAAGCCGGGCAGGCACGCTTGGCCTGTCGACCCAAAAGATCCGAAGACCCGATGGTGGGTCAGGGATCCTCAAGACCCCGGAAAGAGAATACTAAAGCCACCGGGATGGACGCCCGATAGTGGGAGGTAGTTCCCGGTTGGCGGGACCACCCTCACAGAACTGCTTCAGCGGCGGAGTGGTTGAGGCCCAGTCAGCCGCCGTAGAGTTCGTGAATGAAAGGAAGATTAATGGGTAAGTCTGGATTCCAAACAAAACGCTACCAACAGTCCGATCTAGACCATTTGTTCCAACGAGCCGACAAGGAGTGGGAAGCAGGCAGGTTGAAGTCGGCATTTCGTCTTTTCCTAACCTGCGCCAAAGCGGGTGACTCCGGTTGCCAGGTCAACCTCGGAACCTTCTATAGGGACGGGATAGGGATGAAACCAAATCGCGACCGGGCGCTCTACTGGTATCGACGGGCTTACCGGAACGGAGAACGCACCGCGGCCAGTAATGTCGGCGTGCTCTACCGCGATGAGAGGAAGCTAAAGCAAGCCCTGGCATGGTTCGAGCGAGCAAAGGACGGTGACGCGGATCTGGCAATCGCGCTTATGTATCTTCAGGAGAACGACCGCACGAACGCGATACACTACCTGGAACGCACCTGCAAGGCGGAATGTGTGACGGAGGCTTCCCGGGATGAAGCACAGCAACTACTGAAACGCCTGCTGCGGCAAATCGGGCGGGCGGGGAAGAAGGCGACTGGGACAAAGGTGCAGTGACCAACGGTCGTTCCGAGCCACCACGCCACGCTCCCGCCAGGCACGCGCGTGAGCAGTATTGCCACAGTCCCGGTTGCCTGCGGATCCGTCTTGGGAAGGCCGACCCAGAGTTCTACCCGAGTGGGAGGTAGATTACCTACTCATACTCTTCCCGGACAGAACCCGACGCTGCCACCGATTGTGCCGCCCGGAGTTCCAAATCCAGGCCTGATGTCGATCCTCAACGTGAACCCATGCGCGGACCAGCCTTGAGGCGTAGTCAAACCGCTCCAGAGAGATACGATACTTAGATACCCCCAGCAGGGCGGTGGACCGTAACCCACGGCGTGAGCCGTGTGGTACGCGCGCCGAACGGACCCCCGGTTCGAATCGCGCTCTTTCGCCCCGGCCAGGGCCGCCGGTCGTGGTGTCATCGCCCAAATCGCTAAGAATCTCATTGACAATTCGGGCCCGATTGCTGGATAATTCCGTTAACGCTAATCATAGGGTCTTTAGCGGTTAAACACAACCAGGAGGTTGCGAATGAACTTGCCCCGCAGCGCAGTTGCATGGCTGATCCTTCTCTGCTTGGTTTCCACCGCAACGTTGTTTGCGCAGACGCCCACCGCCGTGGTCAACGGCAACGTGGTGGACCCCACCGGTGCCAGCGTGCCGGAGGCCAAGGTAACAGCCGTTAACCAGGAGACCAGCGTCGTCAGCCAGAAAAGCACGAGCCCGGATGGGTCGTTTACCATCATCAATCTTCTGCCCGGCAACTACGTGCTTACGGTGGAGAAGAGCGGCTTCAAGAAGGTCGCGCTCCCTGTATTCAAGCTCGACGTGAACCAGACGCTCACCGAAAAGATCACCCTGGAAGTGGGCGCCACCAGCGAGACCGTGACGGTCAGCGCCGAATCGGTGGGCGTGATGGTGCAGCGGGCCAGCACCGAACTGGGCACCACCTTCGATGAAAAAATGGTGCATGAACTGCCGCTGAACGGCCGCAACTTTACCCAGTTGCTGATCCTGCAGCCGGGCGTCAATCCGCTCGACACATCCCAGGGCAACTCTTCGGGTAAGACCGGCGCCGGCGGCAACCCGGATGGCGGCAACATATCCATTCCGGGCTCCACGGTCTACAAAGTTTCGGCCAACGGCGCGGGCAACCGGTCGAACGCGTTTTATATGGATGGCATCATCAACACCGACGACCGCGGCGGTGGCTGGGCCATCCCGCCCATCGCCGACACCATCCAGGAATTCAAGGTGCAGTCGCACAACAACGACGCCCAATACGGAAATGTGCTGGGCTCGGTGGTGAACATCGTGACCAAGACCGGCACCAACCAATTCCACGGCTCTGCGTGGGAATTCGCGCGCAGCCAGATCTTCGACGCCCGCAACCCGTTCACCGGTTTCTGTTCCCCGGCATTCTGTCCGACCCTGGCCAACCAACTGGCCAGCCAGGTGGCCGCCGGTACCCAAACGGCGGCGGGGGCGTCCGCCATTCTCACCGGCACGCCCGCTTCGCCGCTGGGCTACTCGCAAAACGAATTCGGAGGCACCTTCGGCGGGCCGATCATCAAGAACAAAACGTTTTTCTATGTGGCCTACGAAGGCTGGAGGTATTCGCAGCCGAACGGCAGCTACGTCAACGTTCCCACTCCGGCGGAGCTCTCGGGCGACTTCAGCAACTCGCTGATCGGGGCGGTGAATGCCGCCAAAACGGCCATCACCCCGAACGCGCTCTTCAACCCGTTCGCCGAATCGGGACCGAACTCGTCGGTGCCGTTCACTTGCGATACCGCGGGGAATGCGCTGCCCCTGGCCAATCCCGGTGCGGCCTTTGGCCAAGCGGGATACGGAGTCCAGGTATCCGGAGGGACGCCCTGCTTCAAGATTCCGTCCGCTCTGATCGATGCCAAGCTGGCCAACGTAATCAAGGCTTACACCGCACCGCAGTACGCGAACTGCCAGATCACTCCCAATCTCACCTTTGCCATCGACAATTGCCTGGATACCCGCAACACCGTCAACAACGCCAACAATTTCGATTTTCGCGTGGACCATCACTTCAGCGAAAAGAATATCGTGTTTGGCCGGGGCTACATGATGTGGGATACGAACAATGGCATCGTGGCGGGCACCACGTCCATCACGCCCAGCCCATTCCATACCTGGAACATCGGCGGCGCCTGGGACCACATCTTCACCCCGAACCTGATCATGGAAGTCCGCGGCGGAATCAACGCGCGCCCTGTTCAGGTCAACCCGACCAATCCGAATGGCTATACGCCCGAGACTACGGCCGGCTTCTCGAACCTCGCAGCCACGGCCGGCTACTTCCTGAACGTGGGCGGCTACATCGGCTCAGCCAACAGCGGAATCGGCAATGTGGGGCCGCAATACCGCGCCAACCCGGAGCACAACTTCACCGGGTCAATGACCTGGTCGCATGGCAAGCACACCATCCGGTTCGGCGGCGAATACCTCTACGAGAACCGCCTGGAGATCAACACCTACGAGACGTTCACGTCCAGCACGTCGCAGACGTGTCCCACCAACGCCTCGGGGCTGTTTACCTGCGGCAGCAATCAGGGCAACGCCCTGGCGTCGATGCTGCTCGGTCTGCCCTCCGGGTTGACGGTGAATGTGCCGCAGTATGAGGAGGTCCACGTGCGCATGGCGCCGGTGGGTTTCTTCGTCCAGGACGAATGGCACGTGCGGTCGAACCTGACGATCAATGTCGGGCTGCGGTACGACTACGATCCCGCGGTCAAGATCCTCACCTCCAACGGCGAGACCGTCAACGCGCTGAATCTGCCCGGCCAGCAGTTCATCGTCGGCGACAAGCAAACGGCCGCCTACACTACGGGATGCAGTTCTTCGCAGCTTCCGCCGTGTGTCCCGGGAGGGCTGACGAGCGCCAACCCCGCGTTCCAAGTGACGGTCGGCGGGGTCACCTACAACACGCTCAATAACATCTCGTTCTCTTCGAGCCAGCCGGCTCTCAAATCGATCGCCGATAATATCGGCCCACGGATCGGCATCGCGTGGGGGTTCGCGAAGAATACGGTTCTGCGCACCGGCTACGGCATTTTCTACGATCCCATCGCTTACCGCAGCCAGTACGCGGAGAACACGCTCCAGGGTTCCATTTGGCCCTGGACGCGCGGTGTCTC
>Ga0116222_1001992_pt1 | contig 11037 bp, 9 predicted proteins | sample Sb_taG_12_FD_88963 | JGI IMG/M metagenome (GOLD analysis project Ga0116222, IMG submission 88963) | Peat soil microbial communities from Weissenstadt, Germany - Sb_50d_9_AC metaG | ecosystem: Environmental > Terrestrial > Soil > Wetlands > Peat | place: Germany: Weissenstadt | collected 2010-09-21
ATCGGACCGGGTGGGCGGGCCGGATGGCCCGGGCCGAATTGCTGGGAAAATAGGGCCGTTTGACTCCCGGCCCGGGGCACCTTGATCACGTATAGTGACTAATTAACTACATGAAGTGGCTCGCCTCAAGGAGATGTCATGCCTGCGACGAGAAACACCCAGACCGGCACCACCGGTCAGCGCCATCTCGGTCGTGGCCGGCGGCCGCGGTCCGGGGCTGCTCCGCACGGCCCTCCTGATGTGGGCGTGCTGGCGAGGGAGGCTGTGATCAGCTTCCTGCAGGACGCATCGAAGGCCACGGCGGAAAGGGAAGCCCTGCGGGCGGGCGCGGCCGCGGCCGGCGCCGAGGCCACCGACACGGCGGCGGAGGAAGACACGGCCGGGGACGGCGCGAGCGTGGCTGATGGGATCCTCGCCGCGTCGCCGGAACCGGAGGCGGTGCCCTGGGATGCGATCTTCGCCGCCAGCCCTGCTGCCGAGTCGGAGGCCGGGGCGCCTGGCGGCCATCAGCGCCGCCGCGCTGGACCGGATCGAGGCGGCGGCGGCCAAGGTGGAGGCGGATATCGCCGTCGCTCACCGGGCGTATGAAGAACTGCAGGCCGGAGCCGGAGCCGCGGCCGAGGCCGCGGTGCACGCAGCGCAGTCGGCCATGGAATCGGCGGGCACGGCCGTCGAGGCCGAGCGGCAGGTAAAGATCAGCCTGCGCCAGGTCAGGCAGAATGTGGTGATTACCGCCGTCCTGGTGGCAATCGTGATCGTCGTCCTCGTGGTGGCAACATCCCCCGTCCACTGAGACGGCCCCAGAATATTTACGCCAGCATTAGCAGCAATTTGTGACAATTGCTGGCGCGTGCCCCGGTTTGGTTCCGGCATGATTCCCTAGCAGATGATCACCTAATTACCATAAGACTCTTAGCACTTCCGGGATTGACGCAACCTATGTAATGTAACTGTACGAAAGCTGATCGTGACTACCGCCTCGGGGGCGGGCGGGCACGTGAGCGACACGGTGTCAACCGGCCTGATCGGTGCTGGTTCGCGGTAGGGGGTTCTCATGACGGCGCACGCGGACGGTTCACCAGGAAGATCTGGGACCGTCCGTCCAGAGCACCCGGGCCACCGCACCGCCGGGCTGGAGCTCCTGGCCGCTATCGTCGGCTCATCGGACGACGCCATCTTCAGCAAGACGCTGGACGGCGTCGTCACGTCGTGGAACAAGGCGGCGGAGCGGATCTACGGCTACCGGGCCGAGGAGATCCTCGACCGGATCCGCATCGGTGAGCGGGTCGGTCACTACGAGACCACGCGGCGCAGGAAGGATGGCGCGACCATCGAGATCTCGCTCACCGTTTCGCCCGTTCATGATGCGGCTGGCGGAATCGCCGGCGCGTCATCGATCGCGCACATCATCACCGAATCCGATCGCCGTCGGGACTTCACCGAGCTGGACCAGGCCCGCGAGTTTTCGGAAACTAAGGCGTTCCTGGACAACATCCTGCAGAGCGTCACGAAGTACTCGATCATCGGGATGGACCTCGACCACCATATTCTTTCCTGGAACAAGGGAGCGTCCCGCAACTACGGCTATGCCGCGCAAGAGGTCGTCGGCCAGGACTCGAACATCCTCCATACGCCGCACGATGTGGAATCCGGTGCCGTCAAGCGCCTGCGGACGGCCGCATACGAGGATGGTATGGCCGAGGGTACGTTCGAGCGAGTCAGGAAGGATGGCTCCCGGTTCACCGCCAGCGTGGTCGTGACCCGGCGCGACGACACCCTGGGGCACCCGGTCGGCTTCCTCGTGATGAGCCATGACATCTCGGAGAAGCAGCTGGCCGAGGAGAAACTCCGTTCGACGGCCATGTACTCCCGCAGCCTGATCGAGGCCAGCCTGGACCCGCTGGTGACGATCAGCCCGGAGGGCAAGATCACCGACGTGAACGAGGCGGCGATCCGGGTGACCGGGGTGACACGGGCGCAGCTGGTCGGCACCGACTTCTCGGACTACTTCACCGAGCCGGACCGGGCCCGCGAGGGTTACCGCCGCGTATTCGCGCAGGGCTTCGTCACCGACTACCCGCTGACCATCAGGCACACCGACGGCGGCTTGACCGACGTGCTCTACAACGCCTCGGTGTACAACGACGAGGCCGGCCACGTGCTGGGCGCATTCGCCGCGGCCCGCGACGTCACCGCGCAGAGGCGAGCCGAGAGCGAAGTAGCGAGCCAGAAAGCACGGGAACTCGACAGGCTCGCCGAGCTCGAGCGCTTCCAGAAGCTCACCGTCGGACGTGAGCTGCGCATGATCGAGCTCAAGAAGGAGATCGAAGACCTGCGAGCCGCAGCCGAAGGTACATGACGGATGGGCGCTGTCAAACCGACGGGAACGGTCTCCGGTTATGAGCCGAATTCCGCGGAGGAGGGGCAACGGCTCAGGGATATGCAGCTTGCCATCCTCAACATCCTCGAGGACGCGACCACCGACCGCCTCCGGGCGGAAGCGGCGGCCAAGGCGAGCCTGAACATCCTCGAGGATCTCAGCGACGCCCGGGCCGAGATCCAGATGCTCAACGCGGACCTCGAGGCCCGGGTCGAGCAGCGTACGGCGGAGCTGGTGGTGGCGAACAAGAACCTGGAGGCGTTCACGTACTCGGTCGCCCATGATCTGCGTTCCCCGCTGCGGGCGTTGAGCGGCTACAGCGAAGCGCTGATAGAGGACTATGGCGACAGTCTCGACGAAACCGGCCACTGGTACGCGGAGAGAATTCAGGCGGCCACCGAGCGGATGGGCGCGCTCATCGATGACCTGCTTCTCCTGGCCCACGTATCACGCGCGGAAATGAGCCTGGGACGGGTCGATCTCAGCGCGGAGGTCGCTGCCATCGCGGGTGAACTGCAAGCCCGCGAGCCTGGCCGCCGGGTTCGCTTCGCCATCGAGGACGGCGTCTGGGCCACCGCGGATCGCACGCTCCTCCGTAGCGTGCTGCAGAACCTGGTCGATAACGCCTGGAAGTTCACGGCCAGGCGCGATGGGGCCACCATCGAGTTCGCCAGCACCGCCGCGGAGGACGCAGAAATCTGCTGTTATGTGCGCGACAACGGGGCCGGCTTCGATCCGGCCTTTATGGGCAAGCTGTTCCAGCCGTTCCAGCGGCTCCATTCGGTTACCGAGTTTCCTGGCAGCGGAATTGGCCTGGCCAGTGTCCAGCGGATCATCGAACGCCACGGCGGGCGCGTCTGGGCCGAAGGCGCCGTGGGCGACGGCGCCTCCTTCCACTTCACCCTGAACGTGAAGGAGACACCATGACACCATTGTATAACTTTAAGTCACTGCTAAAATACAGATCGTGACACAGCGGACCTCGCTCGCCGACGGCATGTTCGTCGCGCTCCTGGAGGCGGCGCCTGACGCGATGGTGTGCATGGCCGCCGACGGCCGGGTCGTCCTGGTCAACGCCCAGGCGGAGCGGCTGTTCGGCTACGAGCGTGCGGAGCTTATCGGCCAGCCGGTCGAGATTCTGGTCCCGGACGCCGCCTGGGCCGTGCATGCGGGGCACCGGGCCGGGTATGTCGCCGACCCGCGGCACCGGCCCATGGGTGCGGGCTTGTCGCTTGCCGGGCGCCGCCGCGATGCCAGCACGTTCCCGGCCGAGATCTCATTGTCCGCGATCGACACCGATGAAGGCATCCTCGTCCTCGCGGCCATCCGGGACGTAACCGCGCGGCTCCGGATGCGGGACCTCGAGCGTTCTAAGCAGAGCCTGGAGAGTTTCCTCTATACGGTTTCCCACGACTTGCGTGCCCCGCTGAGGGTACTCAGCGGTTACAGCGAGCTCCTGCTCGAGGAGTACGGGGGGGTCTCGGCGAGGAAGGCCGCGGTTATGCCGAGCGGATCGTCGCCGTCAGTCAGCAGATGGGGCAGCTGATTGACTACCTGCTGCAGCTTTCGCGCATCACGCGGGCCGAGCTCCACCTGCAGCCGGTTGATCTCGGCGTGGAGGCGGCCCAGATCGCCGAGGAAATCCGGCGCCGGGAACCGCTCCGGGACGTCTGCTTCACGATCCAGAAACAGGTCCAGGCCCGGGCGGACCGCCGGCTGATCCTGACCGTCCTGCAGAACCTGCTGGACAACGCCTGGAAGTTCACGTCCGGCCGGGACGACGCGTCGATCGAGTTCGGGGCGGCACCGAGCGGGGACGCCGCCGTGTGCTGTTACGTGCGCGACAACGGCGCCGGCTTCGATCCGGCCTATGCGGACAAGCTGTTCCAGCCGTTCCAGCGGCTGCATACCGCCCGCGAATTCCCCGGCGCCGGCACCGGCCTGGCCAGCGTGCGGCAGATCGTGGAACGCCACGGCGGCCACGTCTGGGCCGAGAGCGCCGTCGGCGCCGGCGCGACTTTCTACTTCACCCTGGACGAGAAGGAAAGCGCATGACAAGCCAAACGATCTTGCTGGTAGAGGACAACCCCGACGACGAGGCAGTGACGCTCCGGGCCTTCAAGAAAAGCAACATCAGCAACGAGATCGTCGTGGCGCGAGACGGGGCCGAGGCTCTGGCGTACCTCTTCCGACGGCGACGGCGACGGCGACGGCGACGGCCACGACGCGCTGCGTCCGGCCCTCATCCTCCTCGACTTGAATCTCCCGAAGGTCGGCGGGCTGGAGGTCTTGCGCCGGATGCAGGCCGACGCACGGACGCGGCTGATCCCGGTGGTCGTCCTGACCAGTTCCAAACTGGAAGAAGACATCCTGGACAGTTACCGCAGCGGCGCCAACGCGTACGTGCGCAAGCCGGTGAAATTCTCCGAATTCGCCGAGGCGGTCCGCACCCTCGGCGTGTTCTGGCTGCTCTTGAACGAGCCCGCGCCCAGCCGCGCGCCGGAATCGGATCGAGGTAGGACATCCATGAGCGACCAGCAGCAGCGCCACGAGCCGGAGGCGGGCCCGCCGGAGACCATCGCCATTCCCAGGCAGGCAAACGCCGAGACCGGAGGCGAGGCGGACTCAGCGGGACGCCGCGCACGCATCCTGATTCTGGAGGACGAAGCCTGGGACGCCGCGCTGGCCCAGCGCCTCCTGGTCAACGCGGGCCTTAGCCTCACCGCCGTCGTGGTCGAGACCAAGGCGTCATTTATCGAGCAGATGGCCGATTTCCGGCCAGACATCATCCTGTCCGATTACCACCTGCCCGGCTTCTCCGGCCAGGAGGCGCTCAAGATCGCTCAGGAACTCCACCCGGACATACCGTTCATCATCTGGTCCGGCGTGCTCGGAGACGAAGCAGCCGTCGAGCTCATCAAGCAGGGGGCCACGGATTACGTCCTGAAGGACCGGCCCGCCCGCCTGCCCTCAGTGGTCCTGCGCGCGCTGGCCGAGGTCGAGCAACGGGCACGCATGGCCTATCTCGAAGACCAGTTGACGCAGGCCCAGCGCCTGGCCAGCCTCGGCCAGCTGGAAGCAGCCGAACAGGCGATGAGCCGCATCCGCCACCTGCTCAGCGCCGCCCGCGGCGAGGCAAAGGTCACAGAACCCCGATCCTGAGGGCTTGCGTCCTCCGGGCACCCGGACACGGGGACACAGTAAAGGGGACAGGTAATGCGCGCATGGGGGGACCGTCACGTCGTCGCCGGTTATCGCGGCGTTGCCTCACCCCGCTGGCGTCCGGCGGCCGCGGTGGCCGCTGCCGCCGCGCTGCCACTGGTGATCTGTGCGGCCGCCGCGCGGCCCGCCCTGGCCGCGGGCGGCTACATCGTGACCGCCACCATCGAAGTGGGCACCGGCCCGGACGGGGCGGCGGTGGACCCCACGACCCACACCGCCTACGTGACCAACGTCCACGATGACACGGTGTCGGTGATCGACGAGACGACCGGCACAGTGACGGCCACCATCGGAGTGGGCGGCGGCCCGCTCACGGTGGCGGCGGACCCGACTACTCACACCGCCTACGTGACCAACGGAGGCAATGGCACGGTGTCGGTGATCGACGGGACGACCAGTACCGTCACCGCCCTTATCAAGGTGGGCTCCGGCCCGGACGGGGTGGCGGTGGACTCCACGTCCCACACCGCCTACGTGGCCAACGGAGGCGCCGGCACGGTGTCGGTGATCGACGGGACGACCAACGCCGTGACCGCCACCATCGCCGTGGGCGCCGGCCCGGACGGGGTGGCGGTGGACCCCACGTCCCACACCGCCTACGTGGCCAACGGAGGCGCTAGCACGGTGTCGGTGATCGACGGGACGACCAACGCCGTGACCGCCACCATCGCCGTCGGCGCTGATCCGGACGGGGTAGCGGTGGACCCCACGTCCCACACCGCCTACGTGGCCAACGCGGGCGCCGGCACGGTGTCGGTGATCGACGAGACGACCCGCGCCGTGACCGCCACCATCGCCGTCGGCGCTGATCCGTCCGCGGTGGCGGTGGACCCCACCCTCCAAACCGCCTACGTGGCCAACCTCGCTGGCACCGTGTCGGTGATCGACGAGACGACCGGCACCGTGACCGCCACCGTGCCCGTCGGCGCCGACCCGTCCGGGGTAGCGGTGGACCCCACGCTCCACACCGCCTACGTGACCAACGAGAACGCCAGCACCGTGTCGGTGATCAGCGTGGCCCAGCCGGCTCCGGTCACCACGGTGACCTCGTCACGAAATCCGAGCACCTTCGGCCAGGACGTCACCTTCACCGCGACGATCGGCCCGGCCGATGGCGGCACCATAACGTTCAGCAGCGGCTCCACCGTGCTGTGCCGCGCCGTGTCCCTGACCAACGTCAGCGGCAGCACCTACCATGGCACCTGCACCACCAGGATCCTGCCGGCCGGCCGCGACACGATCACCGCGGTCTACCCCGGCGACGCCAGCTACGCCACCTCCACCGGCGGGCTCACCCAGATCGTCGCCCAGGCCCCGACCGCGCTGACCGCGCGCATCCGCCTCAGCCCGCGACTGGCATTGATCCTCACCGCGAGGCTGACCGCCGGCCGCCCGCTCAGCGGCCAGCCCGTATCGTTCAGCACCGGGCACACCCACCTGTGCACCCCGCGCACCAACACCCGCGGCGTGGCCACCTGCGTGCTCGCCGGCCCCCAGATCTGCCTGCTCGAACCGGACAGCCACCCCATCCGGGCCAGCTACCCAGGAAGCGCCGACTACCGGCCATCGTCAGCGACCGCGACCTGCCGGCCATGGTTCCGGCGCCAGCTCAGTTTCGGAGCGTCATGAACGGCGTCATGCTCTACATCGACGACAACGAGGACAACGTCTTCCTCCTCCAGCGCCTGTTCAAGCGCAGGTACCCGGACATCGAGCTCCACACCGCCATGACCGGCCGCGACGGCATCAGGGCGGCGATCGACGGCCAGCCAGCCCTCATCCTGCTCGACAACCGCCTTCCCGACGTCAACGGCAAGCAAGTCCTGGGCCAGCTCGCCGCCACCCCAGCCACCGCCGCGATCCCGGTCATCATCCTCAGCGGCGACTCGGACCCGGCGACCGTCGACGAACTCCTCGCGGCGGGCGCGGCGGATTTCCTGGTCAAGCCGTTCGACATTCACCGGCTTCTGGCCGTCGTCGGACGTTACCTCCGGTGACCGCCGTCGGCCGCGGCCAAGGAGTTGGAACGGCAGAACGCGGACCGTGGACCGCCGGGCCCGGCTGAGGACGGTTCTTATGCCGAACGGGCGTGGTACCCGCCCCCGGTTCCGGTTCGTGCGGCGCCGTCAGTACACGCAGGGGATGCCGTACTTCGCGTTCGCCGTGACCGTGACCGCGCCACCCGTCACGCCGTTGTCCGCGCCCGCCGCGGACGAGGGCGAAGGCGCGGTGGACGGGCCGGGCGACGTGAGGCTGGCGGGCACCGCGGTCACGGTCGAGCCGAGCAGCACCTCCACGTGACCCGAGGGCAGCGACGTCAGCGCGGTGGCCGTCGCGCCGAACTTGGCCGCGATCTTCGCCGCGTTGGCCGACGCTCCGGCGCCGTAGAACACCTGGGTGCCCGGCTCGGGCGTCTGCGACTGCACTGACGCGTTGGCGACGGCTCCGGCCTGGTAGCCCAGGGCGGTGAGCGCCTGCGAGACGTCGCCGGCCAGCCGGTTCACACCGCTGCCGTTGTATACGTCCACCGTGACCGTCGAAGGCGGGGGCGCCGGGCCGGTCTTCTTGGTGCCTGCCTTGGTCTTCTTGACGGCTGGCGGGTTGAAGGCGTTCTTCACGAACTGCTGGATGTAGGGCACGTTGATGAGATTGACGTCCTGCGCCGAGCCGTTGAGCGGCATGTCGTTCACCTGGCCGGAGATCGGCAGGGTCCGGAACGTCAGATGGCTGCCGCTGAACGCCCGCAGGTTGGTGGCGAAGGCGAACGGGTCGAAGGTCGAGTCCGTGATGAGGTACTGACTCGCCGTGCCGAGCAGCCTGTTGAGCAGGCCGAGGTCGCTGAATGCGCCCTCGTTCTTCAGCTTCCAGACTACATAGTCGACCACCGCCTGCTGCCGTTTCGTACGGCCCAGGTCGATCCCGGGGAGCGTGTCGCGGGCCCGGACGAACGCCAGGGCCTGGGCGGCCGCGAGATGCAGATACTGGGCACCCCCCGGGCGCAGGCGGTAACCGTCCTCGACCGCATTCCACCCGGAGGCCGAGTCGTATAGGTTCCCGCCGCCGTTCCCGCTCCACGGCATCACGCAGACCTCGATGCCGCCGAACGCCTGGGCCAGGTAGTAGAACCCGATCAGGTTCGCCTCGACGAAGTGGTCGACGTGCACCCCCGTGACCGCCTCCACCGTCGCGATCTCGAACGCCTGGCCCGCCTGGTTGGCCTCGAGGTAGCGCTCGTTCCGGCTCATGGACGAGCCGTAGGTCTGGCCCAGGGACTGGTTGTAGGCGAAGTCGTAGGCCTGGTCGATCTTTCCCTGGGTGACCCCGAGGTAGGTCGGATGCGGGTAGGTGACCAGGTCATCGCGCGGGATCGAGAAGCCGACCGCCTTCTGCCCGCCCGCGAAGATGTGCACGAGGATCAGCGTGTCGGTGTCCTGAGCGCCGACCTGGCCGGCCGAGACGGATCGTACATTGCCCGAGTGCGTCTCGTTGAGCTGGTTGACCGACAGCGTCTGGCCCTCGTAGTTGGTCCGGCTCTCCAGGCCCATGACCAGGATGTTCATCGCCCCCACCGTGGGGCTGCCGTTGATCGCGATCCCGGTGCTGGTCGATCTGACGCGTCCGACCACCTCGTGGGCGTAGCCCGATACGACGAGCGTCACCGCGGCCACGAGGCAGGCCAGGACATATCCCACCTCACGCGCGACCAGGCGCGACGTGGACATTGCCGTCCCTCTTCCTCTCGCCGAGGCCGCCCGCCGGACCAGCTGAGCGGTGTTGTCCTGCTCTGGCTGTTTCTGTCACCGTTGCCGGCCACGCTACCGAATCGAACTCGTCGAGGACGGACACTCCCGCTACCCCGGGAGTAACACCGATAACATGAGTACCATAGGCGAGGTCCGGGAGGACGGCGGCTAACGGGGGGCGCCATGGAGCGGATCGATCATTGGATCGTGCTGATGTTCGAGAACCGGTCCTTCGACAACCTGCTCGGCTACCTGCCGCACATCGACGCCGGCTGCGGGATCAGGGACCGGGAGATCACGCTGCGCTATCCCGGCGGATCCGTGCGCGTCGCCCCCGCCACCGACTTCCGCGCGCCGCTCCCGGACCCGGGCGAGGCGTACGGCAACCTGAACGTGCAGTGCTACGGCCAGTACCGGCCGGCCGCGAACGCGGGCAAGGCCGCGTACCCGATCTTCGGCGACTTCATGGCGCCGCCATACAACGCGCCGCCGTCAGGTACCGCGGCCACCATGGACGGCTTCGCCCTCCACTACTACTGGAACTTCAGGTGGGAGAAGGAGCGCGCGCCGACCCACGCGCAGATGCAGGCCATCGGCGGCGTCTTCACGCCCGCCAGTGCGCCGGTCATCAACACCCTGGCCAGCGAGTTCGCCGTCTTCACGCGGTGGTTCTGCGAGGCGCCTACGTGCACCACCCCGAACCGGAACTTCTTCTTCTGCGGCACCAGCCTCGGGCGCCTGGACAATGAGCTCATCGTCAACTACGCGTGGGACTTCACCGCGCCGAGCATCTTCTCCCTGCTGGAGGACAAGGGCGTCAGCTGGGCCGTCTACTTCGACCGGAGCCAGGTGGTGCCGATGTGCTCGCTGAGCCTAGGCGGCGCGCGGCACATGGGTTTGTGGCGGCCGCACTCCCGCTCGCGCGAACAGTTCTTCAGCGACTGCTCGGCCGGGACCCTGCCGGCCTATTCCTGGCTCGAGCCGAACATGCTCTTCGGCGACCTCGACGACTATCACCCCCCAACCGACATCAGGACCGGGGAGCGCTTCCTCGCGCGCGTCTACAACGCGGTCCGGGCCTCGCCGGCCTGGAAGCGGACGGCGCTGATCGTCACGTTCGACGAGGCCGGCGGCACCTACGACCACGTACCGCCGCCCGCCGCGCCGGTGCCCGACGACTCACCCGGCGCGCAGGGCTTCGCCTTCGACCGGTTCGGCGTCCGGGTGCCCGCGATCGTGATATCCCCTTACACCCAGCGCGGCACGGTGATCCGGGATCTGTTCCACGCCGACGCCGTGCTCGCGACCATGCGGGAGCGCTTCGGTCTCGGTCCGGCACTGACCCGCAGGGACGCGGCGGCGCCGCTGCTCGGCCCGGCCTTCAACCTCAGCGACCCGCGCCGGGACGTGCTCTGCCGGATCGAGCTGCCGTCGCTGGCCGGCGTGGACCGCTCCCGGGGCGGGGACCCGGGCGACAGCCCGGACGCGAAGATGTTCGTCCACAAGCACGCCGAGCATGCCGGGGAGCAGATCTCACAGCTCGGCTACGTCGTGCTGCGCAACGTGGCGAGAATGGCGGCGCACGACATCGGCGATGTTCCGGTCGGCCTCGACGCCGTGAAGGGCTGGCTGGCCGGCCAGGTCCGCGCGCTGCGTGCCGCGGCCACATTACGCGGCGGTCCAGTCGACCAG
>Ga0116222_1001993_pt1 | contig 11033 bp, 11 predicted proteins | sample Sb_taG_12_FD_88963 | JGI IMG/M metagenome (GOLD analysis project Ga0116222, IMG submission 88963) | Peat soil microbial communities from Weissenstadt, Germany - Sb_50d_9_AC metaG | ecosystem: Environmental > Terrestrial > Soil > Wetlands > Peat | place: Germany: Weissenstadt | collected 2010-09-21
GACGCGGTCATGTAGGGGCTTGAATTTCATGGGGTTCCACTCTGGATTGATGCTGTGAGGTCGGGATGGAGAGGCTTTTAGCACTCCTAGAAGAAGAGTGCTAGCCCCTATAGTTGGGCGCGCCCGAGCGAGAAAGCAAGACAGCGCGAACTACAGGAGCATTCTTTCAACGGCTGAGACTCTATTTGGTAAGCGGCCCTGGACCCTTTTTAACCCGTTGCATGGCTCGCTATTCACCACATCTAACGCTGAAACCATCACCGGCTGCATGTCCGCTGCTTTCACGTGGTTAAAGGTCTAAGCTGGCCTGGCCGGCCGCGGTTACGCGGAACGCAGAGAGTCGCTGCTATGCGAATTGAATTGCGGGTTCACCGGAAGGGCCAAACTATTTTCCGAGCTGAGTGTAATACCGAAAGGGGTAGCAGCTTTGCCGAATTCTCGAAGTTAGCTCTGAGGGAGTTCAATCAGCGGCACCCGGAAGTGTCGCTACTCGATGATGACGTTTGGCTCAAATTCGACACGGTTCGACGTCCAGAGGCCCCAAAGACTGGCTCGCCATAATGGACTGTCACGTGCGGGTTCTGAGGCACCACACTCCGGGTAGGAATACCCAACAATGCAATATCTCACGCGACGGTCTCCGCAATTGTCTTTCAAGGGCGTATACCGTGGGTCCCTGAGCGCGCCTCTGAATTATGGGCTCAGGGGTGGTCGAGGGCGGCTGGCAAGGAGTGACCATGGAATTCATCTACGAGCCGGAATTCTGGGTCGCGGTATCGTTCTTCATCTTCGTCGGCACGCTCCTCTATCTTGGCGTGCACAAGAAGATCGCGAGCCTGCTCGATGCCCGCGCGCTTCTGATCAGCAAAGAGCTCGAGGAGGCGCGCCGGCTCCGAGAAGAGGCGGAAAAGGTGCTCGCCGACTACCGGCGCAAGCTGGGCGATGTCGTCACGGAGGTGGACAACATCATCGCGCTCGCCGCCAAGGAAGCGGAGACCCTTGCTGCGGAGACACGCCAGTCACTGAAGGATTATTTCGACCGCCGCATAAAGCTCGCCGAGGAGAAGATCGCCCGCGCCGAGACCGAAGCGGTTCGCGAGTTTCGGAGCGTCGCGGTCGACGCAGCGATCGCAGCGGCGCAAAATCTGATCGCCGCCAAGCTCACGCCCGATCGGGCCGAGAAGCTCGTCTCCGAGAGCATCGAGGCGCTCAAGTCCAAGCTGACCTGAGCACGCCTGCCTGGCTCCTCGTGTCGTCGAATGGGCGGGCTTCTCAGTCAGCTCTCCATGTTAGCGAAAGGGGACGAGCGCGAAATGAATTTCATGCTCTCCTTGGTCAAAGGCTTGGAGCCCGCAATCCGCCCCGAGGGTCGTCATTCCGCCAGCAGCGTCTTCCGGGCCGCGGCGAGAATCTCATCGGAGATCGTGTAGCCGTTCGTCGCGCGAGCCGCTGGTTTTCAGGAACTGCGCTGTTTCTCGCGGGCTCGTTCGCTTTTGATTGACTTTGCAGACTGGTTGCGACCGGGGCGCACGCGCCAACACGTCACGGTCGCCGAACCGTAGGCGGAGCCGCGAGAGCGACCGCTTCCCTCGCGCACTGCGCTCTTCCGTAAAAGAAAGCCTTGCAGGTCAAGCCGGGTTTGGCCAACTCTGCCCGCCCCAGAAGCTCTCACGCAGGCCATGGCGAACCAAGATATTCTGACAATCCTTGAGCAGCGACTCGGGCGGCGTCACGCGCGGCAGCGCCTCGGGATCGAGAAGGACCATGAGGCGCAAGTCTTCGGCCAAGGCATAAACTTCTTTCACATCGAGAATCTGGCGCTGTCGCATGTTCTGATCCGCGCTGTCCTCATGGCGACGGGCCTCTATTGGCGAGGCATTAGCAATGCGGCAAAGGTCGACATACGGCACAATCGCGTTGAGTCGCCGAACCTGCCGAAGGCCTTCGACGGGTTCACCATCGTTCAGCTCAGTGACCTTCATGTCGAGATGAGCGAAGCCGCAATGGAGCGCGTGATCGATCTCCTCGGTGAGGCACGCTACGACGTTTGCGTTCTAACGGTGACTACCGGGGCGGGACCTGCGGTTCGTACGACACAACGCTCGCCGGAATGGCGCGCGTGCGTGCCGGCCTCAAGGGCCCAATCTACGGCGTGCTCGGCGATCACGACACGATTTGCATGGTGCCGGGATTGGAGGCGATGGGAATAAGGATGTTGCTCAACGAGAGCGACGTTATTGAGCGTGGCGGCCAACGCCTCCATCTCGGCGGCATCGACGATGCCCATTTCTACAGAATGGACAACATCGAGAAGGCGGCTGCCGCGATACCCCACGACGAGTATTCAATTCTGATCTCGCACACGCCGGAAGTGTATCGGCAGGCTGCCCATGCCGACTTCAATCTCCTGCTGAGCGGCCATACCCATGGCGGCCAGATCTGCCTTCCGGGCGGCATCCCGATCACGCTTGAATCGGTCTTGCCGCGCTCCATGGGCTCCGGCGCTTGGAAATATCATGACATGATCGGCTACACATCGGTCGGCGCGGGGTCATCTGTCGTCCCTGTGCGCTTCAACTGCCCTCCAGAGATCACCCTGCACCACTTCCACCTGTCGAGCTGACGATCGCCGGTCAGTGGGGCTCGTCGCGAAGATTCAACTTGAAAAGGAGGGGCGACAGGATCAGCGCGCCCACAACGAAGATCGTCATCCCGGCCACAATGTCGAGAATGTTCAGCGGCAGCAGCAACCGGCTGGCGAGGAGGGGGAAGAGAGACTCCGGGATGTGATCGAGGCCTATGGCCATGCTGCTTGAAGCCAGGTGCAGCCTGCGTTTCACAAAGCTGGAGAAGAGATCGCCGGCCATGGCAAAGGTCGCGACCAGAGTTCCGACCTCCCATCCAAGTCCCATCAGCGCCGCGCAGATGGACGTCGCCAACACGGACACCACGATGCCGCGGATGGTTTTCGAGGGCCCGAATATGGGTTGGCCATCGACAAAGAGAGCGCCGCCGTCGAGCGGGCGGGCAAACGCAACTCCAAGGAGCTTCTTGGCGACGACAGCCATCCCATTGGCCACCACCAGCAAGATCAGCAGCTGCAGCAACAAGGAGGCCTGCATAACGGCGCCCCTATAGCGACCACCTGAAACCGAGAATCTTATAGGGCGTGACTTGTCCCGCGGCCACAGAGGCTGCTTGTTGGGCAATGTCTGCTATTGGCACTTTGCGGACCAACTCGGTCGAGAGGCGTCGCGTCCGCTACTGACCCAAAAGTAGAAGCCATGATCGCTCCAAGGGAGCCTCCGGATCCCAACCGGTGAAACCCGATTCACGGTTTGCTCGAGACTTCGCTTGCTCCGCCCTTGGCCACCTGGAACGAAAGCAATTCCGCCGAGCCAGACCCGAAGGCCGTCGGCAGTGAAATTCGGTAAGGTACGTACAGCGCAGTCCTCGGCAAAGGCACGAGCCAGAGTTCGATCGAATCTGTATGCGAAGACATGTATCTGACGGCGGGATTGTCGGGCCGGGAGCCTGAGATCGGGACAAACTTCACGCCACACACCGCGGCAAGGCCGGAATACCCATTGGGCGTAGTGCTTTCAACACGCCTCTGCTGTTTAGGCATCAGCACAATGTCAAAACGGATCTGACCATCGAACACCGGTATGGTCTCATCGCACACCTTCAGGTCGGCTTCGGAAAGATTGGGACGCGCGCGAAGAAAGGCCCCGGTCATCGGATCGAGCACGCCCCGAAGCTGCTCCTTGGTGACGGGAATGTCGCGAGGATCTGCTCGCTTGGTTGGCGACGTTGACACCTCTGTAACAGCGCCGCCAGCAAAGGAAATACGGACATCACCGTACTTGTTGTCGCCCGAATAACGCAAGGTGTACAGCGATGGTTTGGGGCCCGACTTGTCGAGCTTGCCCACGCTCGTTGTGGCGCCGCGCCACTCGAAGATCAGGCCGCCCAGAACGGAGAATCGGCCGTCCCCCTTCATTTGGTAATCGGAGTTCCGCACGGTGATGACGACACGAACATCGCCGAAATGAAATCCGGCCCAATAAATCCCGTAATTCGCGGTGATCTGGGTCGCGCCTCGGCCAGGGTCCTGGGCCACGGCCCCGCCACTCAAGGTGCTGCTGGCAATGACCAGGAGAAGAGCAAGTGGCCTGAGAGTCATGGGTTACAGTAGTAAGCTGCAGGTGAGCTCAGTTTAAGGCTTAGCCGGCGCGATTCGAAGCATCGCACTTAGGCGTATCCCGAAGATCGACCTTTTCGCGGTTAGCCAGTCCGGGGACAAATCGGATGTTGAGGTAAGGAAAGAGTCCTCGCCATTGGCATCATGCTAGTTGCCGCACCGGATCGAGATGTGAGTCGACCCCGACTGCACGTCGAGGAGCTGATCGCGCTGGTGACGAATCACCCTGTCGCATTAGTTCGAGCGCGTCATAGCGTTCAACACAGTCGTGCCCCGGAGCCCATCCTCGTGCTCCACACCCAAAAGCAGCACGTCATGCCGACTTTGCTACAATGGTCGACCCACGAGGCAACCGAGGCGGAGAAGAAGACCTTCGCCGCCGGTCATGACTTGATGCGGCAGGGCTGGACCGGAACATTGGACCAGCTCGCCGATTATTTAGCGAAGGCTTGAGACAGCCTCACTACGGGCAAATCGAAGTCACCAGAGGAGCAGACAATGCGATTGAACCCCTATCTGACCTTCGACGGCAAATGCGAAGAAGCTTTCAAGGTCTATGAGAAGACTCTCGGCGGCAAGATCGAAGCCATGATCCTCCATGAAGGCACGCCGGCAGCGGACCGCGTACCGGTTGAATGGCGCAAGAAGATCTTGCATGCCCGCCTCGTCCTCGACGGCACGGTCTTGATGGGGTCCGACGCTCCGCCCGACCGGTATGAACCGATGAAGGGCTTTTCCGTCACGCTCGTCTTGAAAGATCCTGCCGAGGCGGAGCGCATTTTCAGCGCGTTGGCGGAGAACGGCACGGTGCGCATGCCGCTCGAGGAGACCTTCTTTGCTTTCCGCTTCGGCATGCTGGTCGATCGCTTCGGCACGCCTTGGATGATCAACTGCGAGAAGCCCATGTAGCCGGAAGCGACCTCGCGCAGCGAGTACCCAAGCACGTCCATCAGGATTCCGCTCCTATGCGCCACAGGAAGCTCCAGGAACGTTCTTAGGCTGGTCGCGACTGGCTTAGGCGCTAAGCTGTCTTGTCAACCGGATCCAGCTTCTCAAGCATGTCTGCTCCCGGCACAAAGCGGACTGACTCGATGGTGGCTCGTGACGTCAGCTACTGACCCATCTCGGACATGAGCGGCGTGTTTCGCGCTATGACTCGGCACAGTTCTCGTTCTGAGAGTGCTATATCTTCACCGTGTCCGTGGCCAAAGGATTTGGCCTCTCAATTATGCGGAAAGTAAGCTGGGGCGGCTCAAATGCCGCGCCGCGACCCATTGCAGGCTCGAAAGGGAGAAACAGACGTGGTCGATTCTCATGGTCGTTTCGTCTGGTACGAGTTGATTACGACAGACATAGAGGCCGCCAAGGCCTTCTACGCCAAGGTCGTGGGCTGGGGCACGCGGGACGCGTCGATGCCCGGTATGGCCTATACCCTGTTCACCGTTGGAGAAGCCTCGGTAAGCGGGCTGATGAACCTGCCGGAGGACGCGAGGCACATGGGCGCGAAGCCGCGCTGGATCGGATATGTCGGGGTCGACGACGTGGACGCTACCGCCGACCGCATTAATCACCTTGGGGGAGCCGTGCACGTTCCACCGACGGACATCCTCAACTTCAGCCGCTTTTCGGTCGTCGCTGACCCGCAAATGGCAACACTCGCGTTGTTCCAGTGGCTGAGACCCGGCCAAGAGCAGCACGCCGAGCTGGACACACCGGGCCGCGTTGGCTGGCACGAGCTGCTCGCCGCCGACCGGGAGAAGGCGTTGGCTTTCTACGGCGAGCTTTTTGGCTGGCAAAAAGCGGAAGCCAACGTCGGCGCTATGGGCACGTATCAGCTGTTCTCCGCCGGAGGGCAGACGATCGGCGGGCATGGTCACTAAGTCTCCGATGGTGCCGGTCCCCTTCTGGCTTTACTACTTCAACATCGGCGACATCGACGCGGCGGCGAAGCGCGTGAAGGCTGGTGGCGGCCAGATCCTCAACGGTCCGATTGAAGTGCCGGACGGCAGCTGGATCGTCCAATGCACGGATCCTCAGGGCGCCATGTTCGCGCTGGTGGGAAAGCGGAGCTACAGCGCCATCGTATTCTTCGAGCCCGTCGCATCGCGCGATCCTTCCGATGCTCGTTTTGGCTTGCGTAAGCGACCCGTGGAGTGAGAGCTTTCACGTCGAGCGGCGCCGTGCTCCCGGTTTCGTGCCGCGACCAATCGCAAATTGACCGACCGGGCCCTCGACGTGGAATTCGATCCCCGTCATCTTCGCGAACAGATCGATATTGGCGCTCCCGATCGCACATCCGCCGAGCCCCATGTCAGTCGCCATCATGTAGAGCGCTTGAATCAATACGCCGACGTCCTTCAGAATGAGCGCATATGCGATCGAGCTGTACTTCCATGAAATCCGGCCAAAGCGCGCAGCGATCGTGATCAGGATCTGGGGCGCAGCGGGCGCGCCCATTGCAAACTCGGCTCCCGTCAACAGTGCTTCGAGCTCATTCCTGCGAACGTCGATCGGCACCAGCGCGTGTCCGCCGGCGTCGTAATGATAGAATCCTCGTGCAAGCCCTTCGCATTTGTCGACGGCCAGATAGAGCTCGAGCTCGTAACAGCCGCCCCCCGACGGATACGGCCTGACGGCGTACGTGACCACCGGACCGCCGTCGCCGAGGTCGAGCCTGCTTCTCAATCTCGACTGGACACGTGCGGTGCTGTCGAGAAACCGCGAAAGCTCGGCGAGCGTGATCGGTCGCTGGTCATCGAAGCTGCGGGTTGAATGACGTTCACGCAGGAGCGTTGCGGCCGGCGAGATTGCCTCCGAATGCGCGGCCGAGAACTTGCGCAGATCGATTTTCTTTCCGGGCCACCGGCGCCGCACCGCCGGTAGCGGAGAAATGACGCCCGCATACGGATAAAGTCCGCCCAGCGGGTTGGCGTGCCGGCCTTCCGTACTGCGCGTGTGGAAAAGAAGATCGTGAAAGTCCCAAAGAACGAGGTTGTCGTCACCCTCGGCCGGTCGGAGGCCACTGTCGCTAGCAGCCTCGGTCTTGAAAAGGATTTGGCAATCAACCAGCAGGGCGAGAAGCTCAACCCCCGGAAAACCGTCCCGCCGACGGAGCTGTTTGATTTGTTGCGGCGTAGACAGTATGACCAAGGCCGTCGCGATCTTCGGATTGCAAATTTTGAACAACGCGCCGGCGCGCGGCGATTCCAGAACCATCTCGTTGCCGCGCCGTCGCATGTACGCGAACCGCGACAGGACGAGGGCGTCTGCATTGCAGAGCTGCGGCATTTGCGGCCAATAATCGGGAACCTGCGGTTCGATGACGACCAGGTCCTCGCCGTTTCGCGAGCGCCCGAGGCGGTACTCCAATAGACCGTGCCTGGCCAATCGCCGGACCAATAGATGAATCTCCTTGTCGATGTTCCGGCCGTCGGACGAAAACGAGCTGAGTGGCAGACCAATGCGCAGCTCCTGCGCGCGATCCGCAGCGCCCGCGCTGAACTTTCCCAAGCCGACCGAATGGCTATCGAAGCAGGCGACGATTTCTCCGTTCGAGTGCACTTCGAGCGTGACGTGACCGCCAAGCCGGGCGGAGAAAGTTGCCGGCGCAGCCCGTCGCCCTCTCTTTATTCCGGGAGCGCGCAAGCCGGGATGACCCTCAGGTCCGGGGGTGAAGCGGATTGAGCTCGTTTTCCAACAGCGGCCGGTCTCGCAATCGGAGCTTTACCGGGACATCGTAAAGCCGGCCAGGCGCGAAGCGGCGATAGAAATGCCGCAATCCCGGAACGATCACTCTGACGACCGGGACCTCGATGTCGGGGCGCGTCTGATCGAGGACGAGGAAATCGAGGCCCTCTCGCTTGGCGAGGCGCACGCAAGCCATCACCTGCTCGCGCTTGTCGAGACGGCCGAACTTCGAGCCGAAGTCCGGTCGAACCAGCGGATTGCCGCTCGGCGTTAAATAGGGATGGTCCCCCAGCCGCAATTCACTGGAGCCGTCATGGCTCGATTTCTCCGCATTCCGGCCTCCTATGAGACCGATGGACAGAAATTGGTTCAGCTCGGTCATCGCGCGCAGTACGGCGATTCGCGTATCGAAGTGCGCGCCAGAACCGAACTCGATTTGTTCCTGCGAGTTTTCCATCCAATGCGTTACCGCCACAAAGCTCGGAATCCCGAGATCGCTGGTGACGTCGAGCACCCAAAGCCGGCGTCCGGTTTCGGCAAGCTGGATTTGTAGATCATGAACGTAGGAATCGTCGAGTTGGCCTAGGTCCACTTCCGCCCGCTGGAGTCGATTGTACCACCAGATTGCGTATGAATCCCGTTCCACCAGCTCGAGGAATCCCTGGACGATTGCTTCCTCGAGCGTGTTGCCGGCCGCGCAGCCGTTGGAATCCGCGGGGACCTGTTCGGCGGCAGGGCCCTTGTAGAAAAAATACAAAAGGCTGGTCGGAAGATATTTGAAGCGTTCGTCGCGCAGAGACCAGACCGGCGACCATTCGATCTCGGCCGATCGATCGAATGGGGCCAGCATCGCCGGCGCCTTGTCCGGCCCGATTGTCGGCGCCCGGTCTCGCCGGTACTGCGCGTCGCTGAACAGCATGACGTCGTTCGAAAGAATGGCATCACCTGACGGAAAATCCTTGAACCGGCGTGTCACTCTGATCTCGTCGCCCTGAAAACTACCGGAATAACGCTCGATCGCCTCCATGAGCGCGCTAGCTTCCCCCTGGTCGGCAGTGCTGCCCTTGCCGAAGCTGCCGCCGCTCAGTCCTGCCTTGAGCTCGCCGACCGTCTCGGGGCGCGGCGCAAAATTGTGCGTGGCAAAGTAGTTGGTGTTCAAGGGCAAGTCGGCTTCGATCCGCTCTAGACGCGAGACCACGCCGGTAAGGGGGCTTACGTGCTTTCGGAAACGTGCAACCGTGGCCGTTGGCGAAACGGTCCGGTATCCGCCGCTCGTCATGACCAGCTTGCCGCCGGCGCCAAGCTCGATCGGCGCCGGCGCACGGCCCGGGTCGCGCAGCTCCTTCCGGCCGCAGGTCGGGCATTGCGGGCGGACCGCCACGTAATGCTTCACGATGGTCGAGCCCAACAGGTCGAGGCTGATAATGTGATCGCTCAACTTCGTGCGAAAGTCGGTGGCGATCGCTTTCGCGATCTCGACAGCCGCAAGTTGGATGGCACTCTGTCCGAACGTGTCCCGGGCGAGAGGCGAAACCGCGACGCAGCGGGCCTGTCTGCGGTCGAGGAGCGCCTTGACCTCTCGGTTCCGTTTCATCCGCTCGGCGAGACAGGTCCAACAGGCGCTCTTGCCTGGGCTGAACACTGGCCCCACTAGGGGAAAAATGCCGGAGGGTTGGACGAGTAGCCAGGGCGTATGTTCCGACAAATGCTGCCGGTTCAATTCGGCCAGTCGTCCTTCGAGATAATCGTTCACCAACGTGACCGTTAGGTCGGCGGGGCGCTTCACGACGCGAGCGCCCAGCCCACTCAGGGCGGCGCCGAGTTCCGTTGCACCCTGCACATCGATCGATTGAATGCGCACACGAAATTTCTGGAGATTTCTCTCCGCAGTCTCCGGCGACAGCCCGAGGCTCGCCCAATAGGCGGCCGTGGCGCCTACGGAAGAGGCCGATGTCGGGACGACAAAGCGGCGGTCGACCAGCCGCTCCAAGGCTTCATGGATTTTGTCGGACGGAAAATCCTGCTCCAGCTCGCGAACGAGGTCCTGAAAACTCCTTCCAGCTCCTATTGCGGACGCGAGCGCACAATAGAGCTCGCCGTGAAGAAAGAACTTCCGGTCCTCGGAATAGAGGCACACGAAATCGGGTGGCAGCACATAGACGGCGAAATTCTGCGCGAACCGCGGAACATCTTCGCTGTTATGCCGCGTAAAGCGGTTCCCGCGATTGCCTGTCATAAGGTCAGCACGCGCACCTCTACCCTTATCGCGACCAGCGCGGATCGCCATTGCGAGGCACGTATTCTCCGGGTTCCGAGAAGGGCGTCGTTTAGCTCGCGCGCCAGCGTTTCTCGACAAGGTTGACTACTCAACGCGCAAGCCAACCCGCGCATCCACGTGCGCAGCGCTGCAAAACAAGACGTGGTTGGCCGGGGGGTCAAGCCTTGCCAAGCCCGGCCGTGGCGACCTAATAGCCCCACCACAACCACCAGCAGCCTCCACAGCCGCCGCAACCACCGCAGCCACCGCAGCCCCTGCAGCCGCCGCCGCAGCCTCTGGCAAGTTGTACGCCGGGCCTGGATGCTCCGGCGTTTTCCTTGTCGAAGACATAGAACGTCGCCAAGCTGACGTCAGAGATTTCCTCCTCACCGAGAGTGATTTCGTGACTCACTCCGGTGTTCCGCGTCGGCATATCCACTGCCGCCCCATCGGTTGCCGCCGATGCGCCGCTCGCCAGCGACAAGGACAACCCAGCGGCCCCCAATAACGGTACTGCGCATGCCCGATGCTTCCGCTTCGAGGTTTGTTTCGCGCGCGCCATGGCAGAGTCCTCCCACACCTTCGGGCAAATGTTCCACCAAACGATCGTATTAGTAACGCTATCGTACGCTTGGCATAGGCATCCGGCAAGCGTCAATAGGTCAGGAATTACATCGATGCATTTATCGAACCTACAATCAACATGCTAAGCCGTTCGTCTGGATCAAGGCTGACGTGTATCAGCGCCGCGTCGGAATGCGTCTCTTCCACCAAGATGCCACTTTCGATCTGACGACCGCTTGCAGGGGACCAACGGGGGACGATTTGAGCGGCACACTCTTGCCGATCGACGATGCGACGACGTGGCACCAGCCATCGCCGGAA